>FWWL01002292.1_pt1 | contig 16331 bp, 17 predicted proteins | sample 2228331 | NCBI WGS metagenome assembly FWWL01 (sample SAMEA103939775, study PRJEB20133) | metagenome
CGCCAACCATTGACCCCACTCTGGCCGCTCAGTTTGTCTTTACCCCCCAGCCCACACGTCTGCCCACTTTCACGCCGGCCCCTTCTTTGGTGGTCCCCACTTTCACCGATGCCGGTGCACCGAGCGGCGCCGCTGGGGTGCCAGCGGGGTTAGTGATTATTGTCCTGCTCTCCGTAGGAATCCTGGTTGGAATTTTTGCTTTCCTCCAAGGGCGCTAGTGGATGAGTCAATCAGGCAGCCTGGGCATTGATATCCAAAAACTCTAACATGGCGCGCAGGCAGCGGGCACTGACCCGATGCCCCACATTATCTAGACAGGTTGTAACCCTAGCGCCGGCTATCTCGAGCGCTTCGATGCACTCTTTGGCTCGCTCCAACGGGACAATTTCGTCATTGTATCCGTGGGCGAGAAAGCAGGCTTTCCCTGAGAGCAATCCGGGGCGCAAAGCCTTTTTACCCCCTTTGGGCAAGAAACCCGCAAGTATCACCACCCGGTTAACCCGCTCGGGAAACAGAAGAGTAAAGGTTAGTGCCATGGCTGCTCCCTGGCTGAATCCCATGAGATCTACCGGGATCGCGGGTAAAGAAAAGCTAGTCAGCCACTCGACCATATCGTCTTTTAGCTTTAGTGCAGATTGAGCAAAGGTTTCCCAAGGAGCAGGTCGTTCGGGAGTAGGGGGTACCCAGGCGTATCCCCCCGGTTCGGCAGTATAGGGGGCTCGGGGCGCAAAAATCCAGCGGTTGGGGGCCATACGGCGGATAAAGATGTCCATTGAATGTTCGTCGCCGGTCCATCCATGCAACGCAATAAGAGGCGGTGCCTGCGGGTCTTCGGAAGAAGGTCGAACAACCGTCACAGGACGATGATCAAAGAGATGGGTCTGGGCATGTTCAAGAGTGACCATGTTTTATAATCCAATCCCATAGGGCCAGGGTGAGAAAAATCAATCCGATGGGCAGTAAAGCGCTCAGCAGGCAAAGCAGACCAAGGCCTGCTGCGGACAACCCATACAACCAGGCAACCAGTCCCAGTCCGATTAGGAAGAGAATCAGCAGGCTACCAACGATCAACCGAAATGTGGTCTGACGGGCGTATTGACGCAGATCACGCATAGCGGGGGCTACTCTTCCAAGGGGCGGATGGATTCGGGAGGGGGTGGGCCTTGAAAGCGGCGGAGCAGACCCTGCTGCCAGGACAGAGCATGATGGATGGATGCCAATGCCTCTTCGACTGCTTGTTCGCCTGCCTGGATGAGGACTTGAGGGTCTACTTTGTCCAGAATACCAAATTGATTAACCTCGGGGCGCAGAATAACATCGGGTTTTTCAACCCGCATCCGGAGTTCTGCCAACATGCGTGAGGTAATATCAATGGCTTGGATGTAAATACGAAATGCTTGACTGATGCGCAGGTTGGAGATTTGACTTAGAAGAGGAGGAAGGATAGGGGGCGTGGGGATAGGGTTGAAATCGGGTAACTCTTGCCACTTTTCGGGAACAGGAGAAAGACACACGGCGATCACAGGTAATTTGGGGGCCAGCCAGCGGGCTACTGCCACGGGCACGGGATCGAGCACGCCCCCGTCAACCAGTTCTGCCTGGCCGATCTTTTGGGGAGGGAAGATGCCAGGAATGGCGATTGTCGCCAGGATGGCATCCAACACAGATCCTCGATTTAACACGTATTCCTGCTTGGTATGGAGATCCACGGCAGTACAGGCAAAGGGAATGAGCAGGCGGTCAAATGTCAGGCCGGCCAGGAAACGCTCCAGAAAAGGTACAACCTGGCCCAACCCCAGAAGGGAAGGCCCATCCTGTGGTCGTCGAACAAAGTAATTGATGCGATTGAGTTCTTCCAACGCGTCAGAAAGCTGAGACACGGAATAACCGGCTGCAAATAAGGCACCAACAACCCCGCCTGCACTGGTACCTGCAATGGCTTTAATCTTGATCCCCTCTTTTTCAAGGCGCTGGATAACCCCCAAATGTGCGATTCCTTTCACCCCGCCGCCGCCTAACGCCAACGCAACCTCGGTCATGCTTGCTCCTCCCTACGTCTCTGAGAAGGTATCGTTGTACCGGGTTCATTATAACCCGAGTATTGGGGGCGCAGAGAAGGAGGGGAAGAAATCCGTGGATGAAAAAAACGGATTGCGATTAGAATTGAGAAGTTGATTCTGGAATAGTGAGTAAGGTAACAGTGATTCGATCCCTCATTTCTCGCTGGTTTAATCCTAGCGCACTACCTCCGGAGCACCGCCACAACTTTATCCATTTAGTGGCTGACATTGCCTGGTATGGTGCGCTGAACGGAAGCTCTCTTTCGTTTCTCACCATTTATGCCGCACGGGCTGGAGCTTCGCCAGAACAAATCGGTTGGATTAATGCAGCCCCTGCAATCATGACTCTGATATTCTCATTACCTACGGGTGCCTTGCTAGAAAAACGCCCAGTTCATTCCATGCTGATTCGCACAGCCATTCTGCATCGCTCGTTTTTCCTTGCGCTTGCATTGTTACCTCTTTGGGGGCCGGCTTCTCTCCAGGTTAATGTGTTGATTGCAGCCGTTTTCCTTTTCTACATCCCCGGGGCGGCGCTTTCGGTAAGTTTTAACGCCCTTTTTGTGGAAGTGGTGCCGGCAGAGTGGCGCGCTTGGGTTACCGGGATGCGTAATGCGGCGTTTGCTGTAGTCACCATTCTTACTTCTCTTCTATGTGGCTATATCTTAAGCGTTGTGCCTTTCCCGACCGGTTACGTGGGGGTGTTCTTAATCGGGGTCATTGGTGCGGGGATGAGTACCGTCCATTTATACCTGATTCACCCTTCATTGAGAGAAGCGGGGGCTATTCCATCCCAATGGGCTTCTCAGCCGTTAGCGACCGCTCTTTTAGGGATTGTATCGGACTACCGGCGAGTGTTTCACTTTGAACTATTACGCTCACCATTCCGTTACATCCTGTTGATTATGTTGGGGTTTCACTTGGCCCAATATCTCCCGGTCCCTCTCTTCCCGGTTTATACGGTTAACGTATTGGGAATCTCTGATCAGTACATTAGTTGGGGAAATGCTCTCTTCTTTCTGGCGGTGTTTGTGGGCTCGACCCAGTTGGTGCAAATCACTCGTCGGTTGGGGAACCGTAAAACCACTGGCTTGGGGCTGGTTTTGCTCAGCGTTTTTCCAGCATTGTTGAGCATTGCGCATTCTCCAGCAGTGTATTTGTTGGCCAATTTTCTGGGTGGAACAGCCTGGTCTTTGGCGGGTGGGGCTCTCTTCAATTATCTGCTTGAACGAGTACCTGAAGAGTCACGAGGACCGTCGTTGGCCTGGTTCAATGTAGTGGCAAACGCGGGCGTTCTTCTGGGATCGCTGGCAGGCCCCCTGATTGGACAGTGGCTTGGGCTGTCGTTGGCACTTCTGATCCTGGCTGGGGTGCGGTTCGTGATGGGGTGGATCATCATGCGTTGGGGTTAGATGTGTTAAAATGCAATTATGAGCATTAAAGTCGTAGCGACCAATCGTAAGGCTAAATTTGAATATTTTTTGCTGGACCGCTATGAGGCCGGTATTGCCCTGCAAGGGAGCGAGATAAAATCAGTGCGGGCGGGCCAGGTTAGTTTGACGGATTCCTATGTCCAGGTGGATGGACGTGAAGCGTGGCTGGTTAACGCCCACATTGCTCCTTATGATAAGGCCAGCCGTTTTAATCACGATCCCAAGCGACCTCGGCGCTTGCTCTTGCATCGGCGCGAGATTTTGGAACTTTGGAATGCGGTGCGTCAAAAGGGGGTCACGATTGTGCCAGTCCAGATGTATTTGAAAGATGGGCTGGCAAAAGTGGAGATTGCGGTTGCTAAAGGTAAAAAGTTATATGACAAGCGCCATGAGATTGCCAAACGCGATGAAGAGCGTGAGTTATCACGCGAGGAAAGCCGTCGTTACCGATTTTAGCCTGTTCCTCCGTCAAAGGTCATGTTGCCCAGCAATTTTCTGGCGTTCCTGGTAACTTTTGGATTGGCGTGGGCGTGGCTTCGCTTGAATGACTGGGTAGCCGCCCGTGGATGGATTAGTGGCCCTCTGAGCCGAAAAGTCATTCATATTGGTACTGGGCCCATTTTCGTCTTATGCTGGTTGTTCTTTCAGGATACCTTTTCAGCCCGCTTTTGGGCGGCTCTGGTACCCCTGGGGATAACTCTGCAATTTTTGCTAATCGGGATGGGGGTGATCAAGGATGAGGCTGCAGTCATGGCTATGACACGTCATGGACAGGCTAGCGAGATCCTGCGCGGGCCGCTCTTTTATGGAATTGTATTTGTCCTTCTCACACTTGTTTACTGGCATGATTCACCGATTGGCTTGATCGCTTTGATGCTATTGTGTGGGGGTGATGGATTGGCCGATGTACTTGGCAAGAGGATTCCAAGTCCATCGTTGCCCTGGTCTAGGGGAAAGACTGTGGCCGGTTCGCTGGCCATGCTGCTGGGGGGCTGGATCATAGCCGCACTCGTATTAGGATTTTTCATCCTGATGGGCGCGATTCGGGCGCCGCTTTCCATCTTGTTGGGTCCGCTTTTTACCATTGCCACTTTGGCGGCAGTGGTGGAGTCGCTGCCACTCTCTGACCTGGATAATCTCACCGTACCTGCAGCGGCGATCCTGGCAGGCCATTTCCTATTGGGTTGAGGTTTGCATGATCGAAATTGATGGACATCATCTAAGCGTTGACGATGTGGTCGCTGTGGCTCGTTACAAAGAGCCGGTATCTCTTTCTGCGGAAGGGAAGGAAGCAATCCGGCGTTCCCATCAGTGGCTGGAACAGATTCTACAAGATGACAAACCGGTCTATGGGATCAACACGGGGTTTGGAATCTTTGCGGAGCGCCGTATCAAGCCTGAGGCCAGGGACCGGCTGAGCCGCAATTTGATCCTCAGCCATGCGGTTGCCACAGGATCACCTCTCCCTGAGGATATCGTGCGCGCGGCGATGTTGATTCGGGCCAACACTTTAGCGCGGGGACACTCCGGAGTGCGGCTTGAGGTGGTCCAGACATTACTGGATATGCTTAATCGTGGTGTTACCCCCATTGTGCCGGAACAGGGCTCACTGGGATCTTCTGGGGATTTGGCACTGCTTTCTCATCTGGCTCTGGTTTTTACAACCGATGCCGAGGATCGCTGGGAGGACTCGGGATGGGCTTCTTATCAAGGGCAGATCATGAGGGGCAAAGATGCCATGCGGGCAGCGGGCATCGAGCGTCTGATCTTAGAAGCGAAAGAGGGATTGGCAATTAACAATGGGGCTACTTTTTCGGCCGCCATTGGAGCACTGGTCTTGCACGATACAGAGATTTTATTGCGTACGGCCGAGGTGACTCTGGCGATGACCCTGGAGGCCATTATGGGGTGTATTGAGGCCTTTGACCCCCGGATCCAATCTGCCCGGGGACATCCCGGCCAGGTACGTGTGGCCGAGCATGTACGTCGGCTAACCCATGGCTCCACCCTTTTGGGGCGCGCTCAGCGTGTTCAGGATGCCTATTCTCTGCGTTGTGCCCCCCAGGTCCAAGGAGCAGCGTGGGACACCTTTAGTTTTGTAACCCAGATTATTGAGCGGGAAATCAATGCTGCAACAGACAATCCGCTTTTGTTTGAAGGTGGAGCGGTTTTGTCGGGGGGAAATTTTCACGGTGAACCTGTTGGTATGGCCATGGATTTTTTGGGTATTGCGGTAGCAGAGGTGGCTGCCATCGCGGAACGTCGTATCTTTCGCCTCACAGATGGCAAACTTAATGGAGGACTTCCACCCATGCTGGTGGATTATCCTGATGCCGCGGGGTTAAATTCGGGGTTGATGATGCCTCAATACACGGCGGCTTCTTTGGTGCTTGAAAACCAGACCCTGGCGCATCCCGATAGCGTGCATTCACTTCCCACCTCTGGCGAGCAGGAGGATCACAACGCAAATGCCATGACAGCGGCTCGTCATGCTCGGCAAATTGTCCTCAACACGGCTCATGTGGTTGCGATTGAGCTCTATACGGCTGGCCGTGCGCTTGACTTGCGCCTACGTCAATACCCAGATGCCCGTTTGGGCGAAGGCACATATGAGGCTTACAGGCTTTTGCGCGAACGGGTACCATATCAGGCCGGAGACGCCTGGTGGGGGCCGGAAATCGAAACTGCGCGGACGATGGTTCAGGAAGGACTATTTGCTCAAATTTAGTTTTCCTACTTCTAATCTCGGATTAATGCTAAGGGTTTGACAAAACCCTCGGGCCGGGGTATCTTTATGGGCATGAATTTCTGGTACCGTCCTATAACACGGCGCGAGTTTTTGAAACTGGGGGTTTTAACCTTAGGGGCTGTGGCTTTACGGCCATGGGTGGAGTGGAAGCAATTGGTAGCAGACTGGCCGGATGCAGAGCGCCTGGGTCGAATTTGTGTGGGTAAAGTTGATATTCGGGCTCGCCCCTCGGCGGATAGCCCTTCGTTGGGGGTTCTCTATGAGGATGCCGTGGTGGTTTGGTTGCGTGAAGTGGTAGGTGAAGTGCCCGCTGGACGACAGAGCCGCCGATGGGTGGAAACCCCGGATGGTTACATTTACGCTCCGAGCGTCCAGCCAGTGCGCAATTTACCGAATGAACCGGTCAAAGAACTGCCAGTGACCAGCCTTGGTAAGGGAATGTGGGCCGAGGTCACCGTACCACATGTGCAAATATTCCTGGAGAATCGAGAACCTGTTTCCCCCTGGCTGAAGTATGTTGTGGAGCACGGTTTAATCCCCCGCTTGTATTACAGTCAGATTTTGTGGGTGGACGGCGTCACGGTCAATTCGCAAGGCCAGGTCCTTTATCGCATCAATGAGCGGTATGGACCGGGGGATATCTTTTGGGCGGCGGCGGAGGCTTTTCGTCCCCTCACTCCTGAGGAATTAGCACCCATTAACCCTGAGGTTGAAGATAAACGCGTAGTCGTGGATGTTACACCGACACGTCAAATGCTCTATTGCTATGAGGGCAAGACGGAGGTTTACGCCTGTCAGATTTCTTCAGGGGCAAAGTGGGACGCAGCGGGCAACCTGGTGGAGAAATGGGGTACGCCGATCGGGCCACATCCAATCTGGCGTAAAGCCATCTCGATTCACATGAGTGGTGGGCAGACCGGTACCGGTTATGATTTGCCGGGAGTTGCCTGGACCACTCTCTTCACGGGGGAGGGAGTGGCTATTCATTCAACTTTCTGGCATAACGACTTCGGGACTCCGCGCTCTCACGGTTGCGTTAACTGCGCGCCAGAGGACGCGAAATTTATCTTTCGCTGGACTCAACCTGTCGTTCCCTACGATCCGGGAGATGTCACGGTCAGCATGCCGGGCGGAACGATTGTTCAGGTCATTGAGGCCTAGGAGTTGTCATCTCTGTTGGTTTGAGGGCTTTTACATGGCAAATGTCAGTGCGGGTTTAGCGTTCTTAGCGGGTTTGGCTTCGTTTCTTTCGCCGTGCGTATTTGGGCTGATCCCAGCGTATGTGGGTTATTTAAGTGGGCGATCCATTGCCCGTTTGCAACAGGAGGGGGACCCCAATCGCCTGGAGACGTTTCTCCATGGGGTAGCATTTGTCTTGGGGTTTAGCCTGGTTTTTCTCACCTTGGGCTTAGCCCTCTCTGCAATAGGCAGTGTGTTATATGATTTACGAGTCTGGATTGCGCGCCTGGGGGGAATTATCGTGGTGCTCCTGGGTCTCCATATGACCGGGCTAGTGCGAATCCAATGGTTGGAATACGATCTTCGGCCGCGGACGGAACTGGACCGGCGGCGGAGTTTACTTTCCTCGGCCCTTCTTGGGATTTCCTTCTCGGCGGGTTGGTCACCGTGTATTGGACCTGTTTTGGGTATGATCCTTACACTGGCGATTAATCAGGGCTCAGTCTCCAACGGACTGTTTTTGCTGGGAATGTACTCGCTGGGTTTGGCAATTCCGTTCCTGGCAGCGGCCTTGGGGATTGGCTGGGTCGTCACTATTTTGCGCCGTTACCGCAAGGTGATGCAATATGTAGAGGTCGCCATGGGGGTGGTGATGATTGGGGTGGGAATTTTGCTCTTTTTGGGCATTTTTAACCAGTTGGCTCAATTCGGTTTCTTTGTGGATTTGGGGCTGTGAAGCGAGTTTTATATTACCCTTTGATCCTGTTTTTGGGGGTGGCTCTTATTCTAGGCTTGTGGTTAGGAATTCACCTTCTCCTGGGCGCTTATGGTCGGTCAGCCGGAGTTGAAGTTGGACAACCTATCCCGGATTTTAAGTTGGTTGCTCTAGATGGCCAAGTGAAAACCAAGGCTGATTATGAAGGGCGCCCGCTGATATTGAATTTTTGGGCATCCTGGTGTCCTCCCTGTAGAGAAGAGATGCCTTTGTTGCAGCGTCTTTACGAGACCCGTGCAGGCGAGATTTATGTTGTAGGAATCAACTATGCCGAAACACGCCCGATAGTATTGAGCTTTGTCCAGAACTTTGAAATTTCTTTTCCTATTTTGCTGGACGAAGACGGAAAAGTGAATGACCTCTATCAGGTTTCGGGTTACCCGCTGACCTTATTTGTCAATCGGGAAGGAATTCTTGTTGCCTATCATTTGGGGCAGTTGACGCCAGAGACGTTAGCGAATTACTTAAAGATACTAGGAGTTGCGCCGTGATCATTGTAACGGTATATCGTTCTGCCAATTGTCCTTTGTGTGATGAGGTCATTGCCCATTTGCAAGAACTGCGATCCACCTACGATCTTCAAATCGTAGTTGTGAATATCGAAAAAGAAAAAAATTTGCAGCCTCTGGAAGAAGATGCGCTACCCATAGTGGAAGTGGGGCCTTATCGTTTACACCCTCCAATCTCGCGTCAAACTCTAGAAATTACCCTGGGCGCAGCTCGAGATCGGCAAGCACAAATACAGCGTGTGGATGAGAAGGCTTATCAGAACCAGGCGCACAAAACCGAGTATTGGACTGCTGCTGATGCGCTTTCATTATGGCTAAGCCGCCATTATCTGGCATTGTTTAATCTTTTCTTGCTCCTCTATGTTGGCCTGCCCTTTCTGGCTCCGGTGTCTCTGAGAATGGGATGGACAGGCCTGGCCAATGCCATTTACAAGGTGTACAGTCCACTTTGCCACCAACTGGCTTTTCGTTCCTGGTTTCTTTTTGGTTTGCAACCCTACTATCCCCGTGAGGTTGCCCATTTGCCTGATATTGCCTCTTTTGAGGCCGTAACAGGGCTTAATAGTCAGGATCTGGCACGCGCACGGGCCCTCACAGGTGGCGAGGCCGTGGGTTATGGTGCGGGAGCACTGGGTTATAAAGTAGCACTTTGTGAGCGTGATGTGGCCATCTATGGATCTATGCTATTATTCGGCTTGGTTTTTACGCTTACCGGGCGACGCTGGAAGTCTCTTCCCTGGTATTTGTGGGCGGTGGTAGGTTTACTACCTATAGCGGTTGATGGGCTTTCCCAATTGCCGGGTTTAATCCCCTTCTTCTCCCGGTGGGTGCTGGTGCGTGAGAGCACTCCACTTTTGCGCACCATAACCGGCTTCCTTTTTGGTTGGACAACGATGTGGTATCTTTACCCCATCATTGAAGAAAACATGCGGGAGACGCGAATTGGTCTGCAACGTAAGTGGGTCATTATTAACCAAATCAGGCAACGTCAATATGCCTCGGATCCAGGTAAGTAGCCATCATGGGGTTTGTACAGCGGAACGGACTGGTCTTTTATCAATTTGACCTCTTCCCCACCGACTTGGTGATTCATGGGGTGTTTACACGCTTAGGAGGGGTCAGCCCAGCCCCCTGGGACAGACTTAATCTAGGGGGAAACCTGGGGGATGTCCGGGAAAATATTATCGAGAATCGCCGGCGCATTTTCGAGGCGGTTCACCGTGAGGTGGAGACGATTTTCGATGTCTGGCAGGTCCACAGCGATATCGTGATCAGTACCGATCGCCCTCGCCCGTTAGATGCTCCCCACGTAAAGGCGGATGCCATATTGACCAATCGCCCTGAGGTGACTTTGTTCATGCGCTTTGCCGATTGTGTGCCGGTATTACTCTATGAGCCTAACTGCAAGGTCGTGGGACTGGTGCATGCTGGGTGGAAGGGTACGGTACAGGCCATTGTCCTTAAAACCATTGCAGCAATGCAAGAGGTATATGGTTGTCGAGCGGGCGATATTATGGCTGCCATTGGCCCTTCGATTGGTCCGGATCACTATGTGATAGGGCCCGAGGTAGTACAATTGGTTGAGCAATCCTTTGGTGAACGGAGTCATGAGGTGCTGATCTATCAGAATGGGTGTGCCTATCTCAATTTATGGGAGGCAAACCGTTTGTGGCTAAATCAAGCAGGTGTAACCCAGGTTGAGGTCGCTGGTTTGTGCACGGCGTGCGACTTAAGGCATTGGTATTCTCACCGAGGGGAAGCCGGACGGACGGGGCGCTTTGGGGCGCTCATAGCATTGCGGTCTTAACAACGGAGGCACTGGAAATGGTCCTGGATGCACTTACCATCCGCCAGAACTACCTCAAGGTGCTCGAGCAAATTTATCAGGCGGCTTTGAGAAGTGGACGTGACCCATCGCAAATTCGCCTTGTAGTGGTGACAAAGGGTCAGCCTGTTGAGGTAATTCGGGCTGTGGTGGAGGCTGGGGCTAAGCTCTTGGGTGAAAATTACCCCGAGGAAGCCCTTCCAAAAATAGAGGCTCTGCAGGACTATCCGGTGGAATGGCACATGATTGGCCATCTACAAAGCCGTAAAGCCAAATTGGTTGCTCAGTATTTTGATTGGTTTGAAGCGCTGGATAGTGTGCGCTTAGCGCAAAAATTGGAACGCATACTTTCTGAGCAGGGACGACGTCTGCCAGTGCTATTGGAATTCAATGTGGGGGGAGAAGAGAGCAAGTCGGGTTGGAAGGCAGAATCCTCAAAGACCTGGCCAGCCCTTCTGCCGGAAATTGAGTTGATTCTGAATACTTGCCCGCATCTAGACGTGCGTGGAATTATGACCATGCCACCACTTACCGAGGACCCCCACCTGGCGCGTCAGTACTTTGCTCATTCACGCCGCCTGCGCGATTTTCTGGCCCGGGCTTTTCCAAATACGTCTTGGGGTGAACTCTCCATGGGTACCAGTGTAGATTTTCCATTGGCTATTGAAGAAGGGGCTACTATTGTTCGGGTTGGTCAGGCCATTCTTGGCCCACGTCCTTATCCATAAATCTTGATTGAGAAAGGGAAAAGTCTATGGTTTGGCTTCTTATTCAGTTGGTTCAGGCTCTTTCCACATTGCTGGTCATTGTGGTTATTGTGGATGTGGTGCTTTCGTATTTTCTCTCCCCTTTCCATCCAGTGCGGGTAGCACTGGATCGCGTTGTCGAACCTTTATTAACCCCCATTCGTCGTGTGGTTCCACCTATCCAGATGATTGACTTCAGTCCCCTTATTTTGATTATTCTCATTCAGGCGGTTGAGTGGGTGCTAATCACCATTCTCCGTCAATTCATGTAGACATATGGGACGTACAACCAAACCTCGCTTTACCCAGCCTAAGGGCGGTGCGGCACTTTCCATCCTGGTCAGGACCGGTGGATCTCAGAGCCGTGTTGAACGCATTACCGAGGATGGAGTGGTGGTGATCTGCTTGTCCACTTCCGGAACCGACTCCGATCAGATTAACACTGCCCTGAAGGCTCTCTTGGAGAGTGTTTTGGGGGTTAAGCGTTCTCAACTGGAAATTGTGGCTGGTGAGATGTCGGCTCAGAAACTGGTGGCCGTCCTTGGCCAGGATCCTGAAAAGGTGGATGAAGCATTGAAGAAGGCATTGAAGGCCGGCTAAGCGGGGGGTGTTAGGGGCGCGTGTAACGAGAGCACCCAGAGGGTATAACGAGCCATGTGGCGAACCTCGGGATTCTCGTGGCGGAGAAGGGTTTTGAGCGCCTGTATGTAATCGGGGTGCGGTTGCCAGCGGATCATCAGCATTGCCTTTATCTTTTCCTCGTCATCTCCCTGGGTCAGAGCATGTTGTAGGAGCGAATCCACGGGTTGACCTGGAGAAATGCCCTGCCCCATTTTGGCTGCAAATGCAATTAACCATGGGGTTTCATGAGGTGGCGTCAAAGTTTGAGGAAAGCGAGAATCGGCATGACGGCGGCTTTCCAGCGCCTGGGCAGCAGCATTTCGCACCACCCATTGGCCGTCTTCTACGGCTATGCGTTCCAACTCGTCAATCACCCAGGGGGCATCGAGGTGAGCAATGCCCAAAACTGCCGCGCGCCGGGTGAGCAGATCCTCGAGAGTGAGGGCTTCCTTGAGATGCTCTTCGCCTCCGGGGATTACATTCGCTAAAACCTCAGCGGCGGCGAGGCGCAGCGGTTCGTCCCCAAAAGTCAATGCGCGCAGGATGGCTTCCTCGGCCACTGGTTCTCGATACTGTGCCAGACCAAGGCAAGCACCCACTCGGACTTTTTCTTCGGGATCATTTAGAAGGGCAATAAGGTCCTTCAAGGCGGTGGGGTCTTGCAGGAAACCACATCCTAAAGCGCCATAGAAACGAAAATCTGCCTGGGTGGCTTTAATCCATTGGCGGAAAAGCAAACTCAGTGAAGGATCATTTGACGTGGCACAGGCTGCGAGGCCCTCAATTGAGACTTCCGGTTCTTCTGATTTGCCCTGCAGGATGGGTAGCAAGCGCTTCATAAGAATTGAGCGCGCGACACTGTTGCGAGGTGCCAGGCGCGCCCAATAAAACGCGTGGAAAAAGTCTGTATTGGACAAAGACAAAGCCTTATCAACCCAGGCTTCTAGCCAGGTGGCTTCCGGGCGAGCAGCGATCAGATGGTAACAAAGGGCGTCTTCAGCGCTCCAGAGGGGACGGTGGGGGGCTATCGGTGGTACTGTAAGTTGTTGAGCGGCCAGATAAGCCATTATGTATATGTGGTTGAAGGCCAGGCGTTCACCACTATATTCGCTTAAAAGCCCGGTATCGAGAAGCGCCAAGAGAACACGATTGGCAGGACGTTCCGTTTTCGAAGCGGGTGAACCGGGGGTCTTTTCTTCCACCTTCAATTCTTCTGCAGGCGCGGTTATGGTAAGGGTTTTAAGCTCGGTGACACTTTGCTCGATCTCGCGAATGGTGAGAGCAGGTTTACGACTTTCTATAAAGGTTCGTGCCAGGGTGATCAGCGAAGGAATGGGAATCTTGGGTCCGCAGAGGCGGTTCACATAAGCATCCACAGCACGCGCAATATTATCGGAGAGATCACCCGCTGAAAGAGCCCACAAATAGAGTGTCCATTCCAGAGGGGAATAAACCGGTGTGGGATCAATCCATCCCCGAACTAAAAGATCATCTAGAGGGATGACACCGGTTTTTTGTGCAATCTGCGAACCGAGGTGCTGATTCCACAACCGACTCCATCGGGCGATAAATTCTGCTGTTTGATCCCGCGTCCAGGCAGCCAGAGGAAGGGGCTCAATCCCTAAATTCAGCAATCCGTCCAGATATTGGTTCGGGGCTGCCAGTACCAAGCGTATGTGGGGATAATACTCGAGCAAGGCCTTAAGGTACGATGTGGCTGCTTCGAGCATTTCCGAAGGAACTTCGTCAATTCCATCCAGCAACAGTACGACCTCACCGTCATTGAAGGCGCTTTTGAGAAAACTCCATAGGCGGGGTTGGGTGGTTAATGGCAGGGTGCGGCTGAGTGTTTTGTAAATGGGCTCCAACGGGTCCTTGATCTCGGGCAAATAAGGTTCAATGTCAAGATAATGTAAAAAAATAGGCGTAAGGCTGTTAGCAAATCCAAGGTCATTTTCGCGGCGAGCGAGGAGAGAAGCCAGGAATGCCAGGGTAACGGTTTTGCCGCTTCCCGGTTTACCGATGATTGCAATGCGTGCTCGCTGGCGTAGGGCCTGAAGGGGGGTGAGGGTAGGAGCGCCGAAGCGAGAGGCAAATTCTGACCATTCTGGGAGTGGCGGGAAAATTTGCTCATATATATGGGGTAATCGCGAATCGGTTTCTTCGAGAGGCGGTGAAGGCGGTGCAAGCAAGCGAGGAGGGATCACAATCTCGTCTAACGAAAACAGAGCCGCTGAAAGGTGACTGCGTTGGGCGCGCTTTAAGGCGTCCTGCCGAATCGCGAACTCCGTTCCGGCTAATTGGCGCTGCCTGAGGTGTTTGAACCATTGTTTTAAGCCCTCGCGTATGGCTGGCCATTCTTTGCTCAGGCGCGCTATAACAAACCAAAACAGTGTCCCGGTCAGGAACCCAACCCAGAAGGAGAGGCGATCAAGTTGCAGTCCAAACAGATTCGGCATGGTTTATCCTGCGTAGAGAATGCGTCCACATGAAGAGCAGAAAACCAGCTGATGAGGGAATCGAGCCGCTTGCCGCTCAGCCGGGGTTAGGGTGGAGCCGCATGCTGAGCAAGTTTCATCCACTACTGTGGCCACGGCAATCCCGCGTTTTCGTGAGCGTAGTTGCTGGTAAATAGCCCGATTCTGGGGATCAATTTGGTTGAGAATGACCTCGCGTTCACGTAACAAGCGATCCCGGCTACGCGCGAGGGTCTCCAATTCCCCTCGCAGGCCAGTATTCCGCTCGGCTGCTTCTGCCTGGGCATGTTGAAATTGTGCTTCCGCCTGCCGATACTCTGCCTCGGCTTGTTCAAGATCTATCATGGCTTCTAACTGGCGATCTTCAAGAGTAGCCAGGGCGCGCTTCAGTGCTTGGACTTCATTTTCCAGGTCGCGCAGTTCCTTAGGAATTTTTACTCGCCCTGAGTAAAGATTTTCTTCGCTTTGCTCTAATTTAATTCGCTTGGCCTGGACTTCGTGCTCTATTTTCTTAAGCGCCAGTTGCTTTTCCTTGAAGAGTGCTTCGACCTGCTGAAGGTGATGTTGGGCTTCTTCCACTTGGGAATGATTCGAGAGCAGGGCATTAATCTCCTGGAAGCGATTTTCAATTTGATCAAGTTGTGAGTCAATTTTTTGAAGTTGTAGAAGATGAAAGGCCTGACTCATAGGTTCAACATCCGGCGTGAGGGATTGGGGGATGTGTTAGTTTCTCTTTACTCCGATGAACTCATTTTAGTATACTTCATAACATGGTGAGGTATCGTTTCCCCTGGGTTGGCAGTCTGATTGTTATTGGAGTGGTAGGACTGCCATATATTTTAGCAGCCCTTGTCACACCAGAAGGATATGTTTTTGGGGGGTTCTTATTTAACCCTCTGGATGGAAATTCGTATCTGGCCAAGATGTATGAGGGCTTTCTGGGAGAGTGGCAGTTTCGCTTGCCCTACACAGCCGACGCTCCTTACTCGGGATATCTTTTCACTTTCTATATCGCTCTGGGACATTTAGCACGGATCTTTCATCTGCCCCTAATTGTCGTGTTTCACCTTGTGCGTCTCTTGGCTGGTTGGGTTTTTATGTTAGCCTTATGGCGTTTTCTTAACTCCGTTGTGGAGGGTTCAGAACGGGATTTACATCAAATTTATTATTGGGCTCTCCTTGGATCGGGCTTGGGATGGCTGGCTAATCTGGGAGGAGGTTTCACAGCCGATTTCTGGCTGGCCGAGGCCTATCCACTGCTTTCCATGTTTGCCAACCCTCACTTTCCCCTGGGAATGGGCTTGCTTTTGACCTTCTTCTCAATTCTTTTAGCGCCTTTTTCCTCCCAATGGGTCGTTGTTTCATCCGTGGTGCTCGGGTTCGCCCTGGCAATCATCTTACCTTTCGGGGTGGTAGTTGGTGCTGTGGTAGGTGGAGGATATTGTGCATGGTTATGGTTCAAGCAACGAAAAGTCGCTCCTAAAGCAGTGCTCGGCTTTCTCTTTGGGGGAGGGAGTGTGTTGTGTTATCAGTATATGACGATTCTCCAGGATGGGTGGCTACGGGGCTGGAATGCTCAAAACCTAACCCTTTCTCCACCATTGTGGGACTACCTGGTAGCCTTTTCTCCAGCATTGATTCTGGCCTTATTGGGGCTGATCAAGTTTAATCAGGGTGTCTCCGTAAATCTCCCTTTTTTAGCCATCTGGTTCATCGCGGGATGGGCCATGGCGTATAGCCCATGGGGACTACAACGACGTCTTCTAACGGGGTTTTATATCCCTGTGGTGATCCTTGCCGTGCGCGGAGGGAGTGTTCTTGAACACTGGTTGCAAAGGAGCGGAAGGCTTATTGAGCGGACGGCCTTTGTCCTTGCTCTTCCTACCGGGTTTCTTGTGATCCTACTGGGTCTTATGGGGGTTCAAATGCATCATCCGCTGTTAACCCTGGGTGCAGA
>FWWL01006724.1_pt1 | contig 16330 bp, 14 predicted proteins | sample 2228331 | NCBI WGS metagenome assembly FWWL01 (sample SAMEA103939775, study PRJEB20133) | metagenome
CTACTATGCCTTCCCTTACATCATCCCCTGAGAGAGATTCTTTGCCCTCCTTCAGTAAACCCTTTTCTATTGCATAATTATTTATCGTCCGTGTGAGTGCAGATTTAAAACCAACAAGATGCGTTCCACCTTCGCGGGTATTAATGTTGTTCACAAAGGTAAAAATTCCCTCTGAATAACTATCGTTATACTGAATTGCTATCTCAACTAAAACTCCATCCCTCTCACCTGTAATATATATCGGTGTTGGATGAAGAACTCTCTTTCCTTTATTTAAATCTTCAACAAAAGATACAATACCGCCCTCAGCAACAAATTCCTCAGAGGATCCATCTCTTTCATCATGCAAAATTATTCTTAATCCTTTGTTAAGATATGCAAGCTCTTTAAATCTCTGGGCAAGTATTTCTCTTGAAAATTCAGTAACTTCAAAAATTTCAGAGTCTGGCTTGAAAGTAATTTTAGTTCCTGTCTCGTTTGACTCTCCTATAATTTCAAGGGAACTTACGGGTATGCCACGGGCATATCTCTGTCTTACAATCTTGCCATTTCTTCTGACCACGACTTCAAGCCACTCAGATAGGGCATTAACAACACTGACTCCAACTCCATGAAGGCCTCCACTCACCTTATAGGCTTTTGATTCAAATTTACCTCCAGCGTGCAATTCTGTAAGAACTATCTCTAAAGCGGTTCTTCCCTCAGGATCTTCAGGATGAATACCTGTTGGAATTCCTCTTCCATTGTCAATGACTGTGCAACTTCCATCCTTATGAAGAGTAACCTCTATTTTGTTACAAAAACCTGCCAATGCCTCATCAACACTGTTGTCAACAACCTCGTAAACAAGATGATGCAGTCCTTCTGTGGCAGTTGAACCAATATACATTGCAGGGCGTTTTCTTACACCTTCCAGGCCTTTCAGAATTTTTATATCTTCAGCCTTATATGTCTGCTCTTTGGCGACCATTTTCTTCCTCCTTTTTAATGAAACTTATTAAATTAGTTAAAAATTTTCTCTGTTTCTCGGGGCATCCATCTGAAAGGTATAAGACTGAGCAACAATTTAATTCTATTCACATGTGCATGCATTTAATAAATCACAGCCTTAAAGGCATAACAACACTTTCATAAAGAAAAGAATCCTGTTCAGTTGCATCTGTTATATATACTGCCTTTTCAGATTCATACATTGTGATTTTTGCCTTGTCAGAAGCGGTGTTTTCAAGTGCCTCTATTAAATATTTAGCATTAAACCCGACCGTTAAAGGCTCGCCATGATAATCTATTTTAAGCTCATCTGTTGCTTCTCCTAATTCAGGGTCATAAGCAGAAAATTTCACTAAATCCTCACTCCATTCAGTTTTTACTGCATACTGACGTTCTTTACTTAAAACAGAAACCCTCTTAAGAGAAGCTATAAACAATTCTTTGTCAACTATTGCAATCTTGTCATTATGTCTTGGAATTACTGAATCATAATCAGGATAATTACCTTCAATCATGCGAGACAGAAAACTTATCCCGTCAATTTCAAACAAAATATGGGTTTTACCAATATGAATTGATACATTTTCAACATTAGACAAAAATTTCTTTAGCTCACTCAAAGATTTCTTTGAAAGAATAACTTTTATTTCAGTATCTATATTTAAATTCTCTATTTGTGTTCTAAAAACAGCAAGCCTGTGTCCGTCAGTTCCAACAACATTCAACTCTGATTTTGGCTTTAAATGAAAAAGAAGTCCATTTAAAAAGTATCTGGCATCAGCATCTCCTGCTGCATACACAGTTTTTTCAATAGCTGTCAGAATTAAATCCCTTGAAGTATTGATTTTTGCAGCATTTCCAATCTGTGGCCAAACTGGAAATTCTGCAGGATCTAAGGTAGCAAGCCTGAATGTTGTTCTTCCACTTTGAATTTTAAGCCAGTTTTCTTGTAAAGTAATTTCAAAGTCCTCATCCAGCTCTTTTACTATCTCATAAAATTTCTTAGCTGGAATACAAGCTCTACCTGCTTCTATGACCTCTATTTCAATTGGTTGCTTTACTGCAGTTTCAAGATCAGTGGCTAAGATATAACCACTATTTTGGGTTATATCCATTAAAAAATGATTTAAAACAGGCATTATACTTTTTTTCTCAACAATATTTTGAATCTTTGAGAGCTTTTCTTGTATCTCTGACTTTTTAACTTTTACATGCATATTGTTCCTCCCTTTTTTATTTGTTTTCCTGAATTTTTCTTATAATGCTTTCTATTAAGACCGCATTGTTAGCATCTTTCTCAACCTGTTTGCAAGCATATATAACTGTCGCATGATCCTTTCCAAAGAAATTTCCGATTTCAGTAAGAGACATATTTGTTAATTTTTTAGCAATATACATGGCTATTTTTCTTGCATTAGATATTTCCTTTGTCCTTTTTTTGGACTTAATATCCTGAGGCTTTATTCCCAAGGCATCGCAAACTGCCTTTTGAATCACCTCAATTGTAATAGGCTTATTTTCATCAGGCAGTAAATCTTTAAGTATATGTTTTGCTACATCCAGTGTTATGGGACTATTTGTTAGGGTTGTATATGCACATAGTTTTATTAGTGCGCCTTCTAACTCTCTTACATTAGATTTAATTCTTGATGCTATGAAGTAGGCAACATCCTCTGGTAACTTTACTCCTTCTAATTCAGCCTTTTTATAGAGAATGGCAATACGAGTTTCAATCTCAGGTGGCTGAATATCAGCTATAAGACCCATTCCAAACCTTGATCTTAACCTGCCTGTAATATCAGAAATTTCCATTGGTGGGCGGTCACTGGAGATTACAATTTGTTTTTGTTTACTGTAAAGCTCATTAAATGTATGGAAAAACTCCTCCTGAGTTGAGTCCTTTCCTGCAATAAACTGGATATCGTCAACTATAAAAACATCAACTGTTCTGTATTTTTGACGAAATTCAGGCATCTTTTCATGCCTGATAGCTGAGACAAACTCTCCTGTAAACTGTTCAGTGGATATATAACAAATATTTAACTCAGGATTATTTTCCAAGATGAAATTACCAATTGCAGAAATAAGATGGGTTTTTCCTAGTCCAACTCCGCCGTATATAAAAAGCGGATTATAAGAAAAGCCGGGATTCTCAGCTACTCTCAAAGCTGCTGCATGGGCAAACTGGTTAGAAGGTCCGACAACAAAGGAACTAAATGTATATTTTGAATTTAAATTGCCTTTCTTTACTACTTTCTTTTTTTCATTTTGCTCTGGGAAAACTTGAATTTTACCACTTATGACATAAAGTAAATTATAATCATTTCCTGTTATCTCATTTAAAACTTCCTTGATCAGATTTGGGAAATTATCCTCAATCCAGTCCTTAAAAAACCTATTTGGAACTTCAATAATAGCCTCCGAACCTTTGAGACTTAAAAGTTTTATTGGAGAAAACCATAGCTCAAAGGTTGACTCTCCAACTTTTTGAGAGATTATTTCCAATGCTTTATGCCAAATTTTTACTAATTCTTCCATTTTTCAACAACTTTTCAACATTTGTTAAAAACTTTCATGTTAAATATTTGTTAAATCAAATAATCCTTATTTTTCAATAAGATATTCAATTACAACCCTCTTTTGACCTTCTCATTATATCCTATGCCACCAACAAAGTCAAGTTTACTGTTTAAAACTTGTAAATTTTTTAAAATTCTTAACAACATAAAAAATCAGCTACCCTAAATTTATTAAAAATGTAAAAAATTGCATAAGAAATTATATACAATAAAGTCTTTAATAATTAAGAAAAAAATTAAAAAATTAACAAAAAGCGCGCACCTTATACTACTTCTAACAAAAAATAAAAAAACTAAAATAAAGAAGTAGACTTTTTTAAATAAGTCTCAATAAACAAATCTATATCTCCATCTAAAACTTCATCAACATTATAAACTTCTAAATCTGTTCTATGGTCTTTTATCATCCTATAGGGATGCAAAACATAAGACCTTATCTGACTACCCCATGCAATATTCTTTTTTTCTCCAGTTAAAGCTTTAATCTTATCTTCCCTCTCTTTTTCCATTAAATCATAAAGCTTAGACCTTAATATTCTCATAGCAATTTCTTTATTCCTATGCTGAGATCTCTCAGTTTGGCATGTAACAGTTATACCAGTTGGGATATGAACAATTCTTACAGCAGAGGAAACTTTATTAACATGCTGACCACCTGCTCCAGATGCCCTAAAAGTATCAATTCTTAAGTCTTCTTCTTTAATTTCAACTTGAATGCTATCCTCTATTTCAGGACACACATAAACAGCAGCAAATGAAGTATGCCTTCTTTTATTTGCATCAAAGGGTGAAATTCTAACAAGCCTATGAACTCCTGCCTCAGCTTTTAAATATCCATAGGCATAAGGTCCTTCAACAGTAAATGTAACATCTTTAATTCCTGCTTCTTCTCCAGGTTGTAAATCAATTATTTGTACTTTGTATCCCTTTCTTTCAGCCCATCTGAAATACATACGCATTAAAATTTCTGACCAATCCTGACTTTCTGTTCCTCCTGCTCCTGGATGAATTGAGACAATTGCATTATTTTTATCATGTTCTTCATTAAGAAGAAGCTTTAGCTCCAATTCATTAATCTTAGACTTTAAGTTTTCTATCTCTTTCTCTAAATCCTGTATGAAAAGATATCCCTCTTCTTCTGAATCTACTATATCAATAGCCTCCTCAAGACTTAATACTTTATCTGTTAAAGTTTCAATAGGTTCAATAATTTCGGTAAGCCTATTTTTTTCCTTCTGGATCTCCTTTAATTTTTCCAAATTTTGCCAAATATCTTCTTTCTGAAGCTTTGCATCTAAATTAATTAGCTTTTCCTTAAGATTTTCTATTTCAAAGACAACCTCTTAAAGAGAAAATTTTTTCTTTTATTTCTCTAAGTTGAGTTCTTAAATCCTCACATGTAACCATTTTTTACCTCCTATTCTTAAATTCCATATTAAAAAAATTAAAGACACGACAATACAAATATATGCAAAAATATCTCCATATTTTGTATAAAAACTCATTTTTTCATTTACTAAAATACTTTCAACCATAAAAGTCCTCTCAAAAAGCTTAGTTTTTCTTATAATTCTACCTTTGCTGTCTATAAATCCAGAAATGCCTGAGTTAGCTGCTCTAACTAAGGGTTTTCTATTTTCTATTGCTCTAAAAACCGCCATCGAAAAATGCTGATAAGGACCAGAAGTGTTTCCAAACCAACTATCATTTGTGATATTTACGATAAAATGGCCACCTTTTTGATAAAATTTTCTTACAAGTCTTGGAAATATAATTTCATAACATATCAGCGTAGAAAACCTACCAAATGGCGTGACTGCAACATTATAGTGTTCACCAGCCTTATAATCTCCTAATCCTACAGTAAGCTTTTCAACAAAAAACAAAATCTTTCTTAAAGGTACATACTCACCAAATGGTACTAAATGTATTTTATCATAATAGTAAGCAATAACTCCATTCTGATCCAGTAAAACTGCGCTGTTTGTAAAATTATCTGTCTCCCTCTCCATTATGCTTCCGAATAAGAGATAAATGTTTTCCATTTTGACAAAATTTATCAAATCATTGGAAAGGTTTTTGTGTTTATCAAAAATAAAAGGAACAGCTGTTTCTGGCCAAACAACAAGATGGGGTTCAAAAACTTCTGCTTTTAAAGTTAATTTTTTATAAATATCAATTATTTCTAAAACTTTCCTACTATCCCATTTTACATCTTGAGGTATACTACCCTGTATTATAGCAATTTTTATAGAACGATCTCCTTCACTTTCCTCTAATTTATTAAATCCATATAAAATACAAAAAATAAAAATCATGATAACAGCAATTGTATTTGTAATTATAGGGTAATATGACAAAAGTGGATAGTTTCTTTTTTGTCTTTTAAAAATTAAAATATCAAACACAAAGCAGTTAAATAAAATAACAATAAATGATACTCCGTAAATTCCCGTTAAATCTGCAATTTGTGATATTAATAAAAATTTATATTGGCTATATCCAATCAATGCCCAAGGAAATCCCGTAAATAGATAAGTTCTTAAAACTTCCAACGATATCCATATAAATGGAGCATAAAAACAGGTAGGTAAATTAGTTTTTATTAAATTTTTATAAAGTAAAGCAAATACCATTATATATAAGGCTAAATAAAAAGATAAAAGAATAACTATGAAAAAACTAAATGCTAACGGCACAGAGCCATAATAATAAAGTGAATGATATATCCAATATACATTTCCAAAAAAGTATAATAATCCGAAAACTAGCCCACCCTTTGCTACTGTTTTATGATCAGATGCATTATATAAAAAATAAAAGAATGGTAAAAATGCTACCCAAGCAAAGAAAAATAAATCAAAAGGAGCAAAGCTTAAAATCAGAATAATGGCTGATATAAAACATAAAAAATATTTTTTTATTGAAGAAATAAAGGAATTTTTAATTTCATATATTATCTCTGGTAAAAGCATTAGATATTTATGTTATCATAAATTTTAAAGTTATGGTTACTGTTTGTATAATTCCTGCAAGATATGCATCAACAAGATTTCCAGGAAAACCCCTTGTTCTCCTAAAAAATAAGCCAATAATACAGCATGTTTATGAAAAAGCAAAGTTATCTAATTTACTTGATGAGGTATTTGTAGCAACTGATGACCTTAGAATCTATGAAACCGTAGAGTCTTTTGGTGGTAAAGCAATTATGACATCTGCTCATCATCCATCAGGCACAGACAGGATTGCTGAGGCAGTTGATAAATTAATTCAAGAGGGATACAATCTGAAAGATGATTCTATAATAGTTAATCTTCAAGGAGATGAACCTCTTATTAAGGTTGAGATGATTAACCAACTTGTTGAATTAATGAAATCTGGAGATGAATTTATTGGTACACTTGTAAAACATATTGATAACTTTGAAGAATTTAACAATCCAAATGTGGTAAAGGTTATATTTGATAAAAATGGATATGCCCTCTATTTTTCCCGCTCGCCAATTCCCTATGATAGAGTCAGAGCTGAAAAATGCTCATCCTGCTATAATTTTATGTATAAACACATTGGGATTTATGGCTATAGATTGAACATTCTCAAAAAATTTGTTAGTCTCACTCCATCTACTCTTGAAAAAATTGAAAAACTTGAGCAGTTAAGGGCTTTGGAGAACGGAATTAAAATTAAAGTCTCAATTACACAATACGATTCAATTGGAATAGATACACCCCAAGATTTGGAGGTAGCAGAAAAATGCCTAAGTATATCTTTATAACAGGTGGAGTTGTTTCAGCTTTAGGAAAGGGAATTGCAGCATCTGCAATTGGTGCGCTTCTTGAGGCAAAGGGATTTAAGGTAACAATTCAAAAGCTTGATCCATATATTAATGTTGACCCAGGAACTCTAAGTCCCTTTGAACATGGTGAAGTTTATGTGACTGATGATGGATGCGAGACAGATTTAGACCTCGGACACTACGAAAGATTTACCAACCTGACAACCTCTCATGTCAACAATTACACATCTGGAAAAATTTATTTTAATGTTATTTCAAAAGAAAGAAGAGGTGATTATTTAGGTCATACTGTTCAGGTTATCCCACATGTTACAGATGAAATCAAAGCATCAATTAAATCCGCAGCAGGAGATAATGAATACGATATAGTTATTGTTGAAGTTGGAGGAACTGTTGGTGATATTGAAGGACTACCATTTCTTGAGGCAATAAGGCAAATCAGATACGATGTTGGAAGAGAAAATGTATTGTACGCTCATCTTACCCTTGTTCCCTATATAAAAAGCGCAGGAGAGCTAAAAACAAAGCCTACCCAGCATAGTGTTAACAGCTTAAGGGCTATTGGAATTCAGCCAGACATTTTGCTTTGCAGAGCCGACAGACCAATTCCATCTTCCCTAAAGAAAAAAATTGCTCTTCATTGCAATGTAGATTTTGACTCAGTTATTTCAGCCCATGATGTTGAGACAGTGTATGAAGTGCCTCTAAATTTTAAAAAAGAGGGTCTTGACCTATTGATTGAGAAAAAACTGTCCCTCCCCCACAGAATCGGTGATTTATCCCAGTGGGAAGAGATAGTGGATAGAATTAAAAATCCAAAAGATGAGGTAAATATTGCAGTAGTAGGGAAATATGTAGGATTAAAGGATTCATATAAGAGCCTTATTGAAGCTTTAATTCATGGAGGAATTGCCAATAACACTAAAGTAAATATTTTGTGGGTTAATTCAGAGGATATAGAAAGAGATGGTCCAAAGGAGTATTTAAGGGATGCCCACGGGATTTTAGTTCCTGGAGGATTTGGTTCTCGTGGGATAGAGGGTAAGATTGAAGCAATAAGATATGCCAGAGAAAATAAAATTCCCTTCTTCGGCATATGTCTTGGAATGCAGTGTGCTGTAATAGAGCTTAGCAGAAATCTTGCAAAGCTTAATGCCCATTCAACAGAGTTTGAACCTTCTACAGAACATCCTGTTATTTATCTAATGGAAAGGTGGTTTAATCCAAGAACCGGACAGTATGAAATTCGCTCAGCTGACTCTCAAAAGGGTGGAACAATGAGACTCGGTGCCTATCCATGCATTATTAAGGAAGGCACAAAAGCCTATGAAGCTTATAGAGTCAAAGAAATATCAGAAAGACACAGACATAGATACGAGTTTAACAATAAATATATTCCAATTCTTGAAGAAAAGGGAGTTGTTTTTAGCGGCACTTCTCCAGATGGACAGCTTGTAGAAATCATAGAGTTGAGAGACCATCCTTGGTTTTTAGGTTGCCAGTTTCATCCTGAATTTAAATCAAAACCTTTTAAACCACATCCATTATTTAGAGATTTTATAAAAGCCTCTTTAAAGGGAAAACGAATTCTTTTCAGTTTTGTTGAATAAAAAAGCGGGGCATTTTAGCCCCGCTTGAATTTTTCTGCCTTAGATTAATCTAAAACCTGCTTCTGTCCGTATTTATCAAATACAACCTTTTCTTTTACTGTAATAGCTATTTTGTAGAGCACTGTTATCACAAAAGCTCCTACAGACCAAACTCCTGCTGCAACGAGAAATTCGTTCAAAGCAATCCATGCTTCTGTTATTCTGTCAAAGGGATTTGGAACAAAACCGCTAACTACAAAGGCAAATCCTTTATCCATCCAGATTGATACGAAAATACAAACAGCAGCTATGAGTTTTGTTACATTCCATTTTCTAAGAGGCGGGAATATGAAAATAATTAGGCCTGTGAAGGCTAAAAGTGTTGATATAGCCATCCAAGTTACAAGTCCATTGTGTCCCTCATATCCAAAATACAGATATTTTAATGGAACCATGTGGTCGGGTATCTGGCTGTAGAAAGCTGTAAAGAATTCAAGTCCAATGAAGAATAGGTGAATGATCAAAGCATAAGTAGCAATTTCTGATAGTTTATTAATTGCCTGCTGTCCAGGGTCAAATTTTGATACTTTTTTGATTATCATACTGAGAATAATAAGAAGACATGGACCTGCAGCAAATGCTGTTGCTAAAAAGTGAGCGGCTTGGAGAGCTGTCATCCAGTGTGGTCTTCCCGGCAGACCAGCATACAAGAAAGCAGTAACTGTATGTATTGAGGGAGCCCATAAAATTGCCCAATAAATAAATGGTTTAATCCATTTTGGTGGTGGTGCCTGCTTTTTCTCTGCATGAAGAATCGTCCATCCACAGAGAAGATTAAGAGAAAGATAAGTTATTAGAACCACCATGTCCCAAAAGATGATTGAGTGGGGAGTTGGATGAAGAATAACATTCCAAACACGAGATGGTTGTCCCATGATGACAAAAACAGAAAGCATTGCTATCAAAACGCATCCAACAGCAAGAAACTCACCCATTATAGCTATTCTTCCAAAGATTTTATAGTTATGGAAATAATATGGAAGCACAACTAAAACTGCTGAGGCAGCAACACCAACAAAGAATGTTAACTGTCCAACATGAAATCCCCATGTAACATCTCTGCTCAGTCCTGTTGTAAAGGCAGCTCCTATATGGTGTTCTCTTATCCAGCATATAAAGCCTATAAGAATAATGGTAGCTAAAAATGACAGCCATATCCAGTATCTTGGTCTTCCTTTTAACGCTAAATCAAGCATATTTTACCTCCCCTAAATTATGTAGAAAACCATCGGTTGTGTGCCAAGTTCTGGTCTTCTTCTGATAACCATATTTTCAGAAAGAACCTTTCTTATTTCTGAATTAGGGTCTGCTAAATCGCCAAAGATTATCTTTCCTTCAGATGCCTCAACACAGTATGGAAGAAGTCCTTTGTCAATGCGTTGGTTACAGAATGTGCATTTTTCAACAACTCCTAATGTTCTTGTTGGATACTCAGGATTAATCTCTTTAATGTAATCTCTTGGTGGAAGGAAGTTATAGTTTCTTGCTCCATAAGGACATCCTGCCATGCAGAACTTACATCCAATACAGCGATGCATATCCTGCATTGTTATCCCATCTTCTCTTTTGAAAGTTGCTTTAACAGGGCAAACTCTTACACACGGTGCATTGTCGCAGTGATTGCAAAGGAGTAAAAACTTTCTTTCCTTTAATTCTTCTGAAATATAATGCTCTGCTGTGCCAGGGAAGGAGTGTTCATAATCTTCTGTCCAAATCCATTTTATCTCATAAAGTGGGTCTACGATTTCTGGAACATTATGGGCTTTGTGGCATGCTCTTATGACCTTTTCAAAATCTTGCTGTGTTTTAAACTTTCTTGTGTCAATTGCCATTGCCCATCTTTTACCTTTGAGAGCATTGATGTCTTTTAGAACCTGTTTGCCAGTCTTTTTTTCAAATGCATTGATGCTTACAGCACCCAAGCCAAAAATTGATGCAAAGGCTGCTATTTTAAGAAATTCCCTTCTGTTAATCATTTTAATCCTCCCACCTTAGGCTCAATGTGACAGTCCCAGCAATAGGGTTTAACATTGACATAGTTGTGGCATTCATCACAGAATTTTTCTTTGTTGGAATGGCATTTCATACAAGTATTCTGCAGACTTATGTTCCACTGCTTGCCATCGGAAGCTACATATACTCTTTTGCCTTCCCTTGTGGCATAATCTTTCCAAGAATAGAGGATTTTTATATGTGCCTCTCTCATATGCTGTTTTGGTTCAATGCATTGTTTTTTGTCCATCTTCTGAATTTCTGGTGTGTCAATATTAGGCTGAGGCTTGATGTACTCTTTTCCAATACTCATTGTAAAAGGCAGAGTCACTATTATTACAAAAACTATTAAGCCAAGCGTTATTTTCCATCCATCATACATTTTACTGTTCCTCCTTTCCTGGCAGTGGCTCCATCCTTAAATTCATTGTTCTTTCTTTTTCACCTTTCATAATCATTGCATTAGCAACAAGCTCTGTAACACCAGTAACCCTAACTCCCGGAACCCAATAATCCATTAAAGGTGGTAGAGTTGCTCTATCAATTGCACAAATGTTTGCAAGCATATTTACACCGAATTTCTCATGCACATATCTTACTGCATTTGCCCTTGGAAATCCTCCTCTCATTCTGAGTTCCATTATTTCTCCTGCATTTAATCCAGATCCACCACCACAGCAGAATGTCTGCTCTCTTATAGTTTCATCAGGCATCTCATAGAAATGATTGCATACATTTTTGATTATATATCTTGGCTCTTCAAATATACCCATTCCTCTTGCAGGATTGCAGGAGTCATGGAATGTCACAATCAAATTGTCATTACGGGATTTGTCAAATTTTAAAACTCCGTGTCTGATAAGGTCAGCTGTAAACTCACTTATATGAACAATTTTGTTTGATTTTGCATTTTCAAACTTAGTTCCTGTAATCGGAGATACAGGCTCTTCAAGAAAATCTACAGGTCCATACCATGTATTGTGATACTGGTGCCAGACTCTCCACATGTGTCCGCATTCACCACCTATAATCCATTTTACCTTTAGTCTCTTTGCTTCTTCGTATATTTTTGTATGAAGCCTTTTTGCCATTTCCAATGAAGTAAAGAAACCGAAGTTTCCACCTTCAGAGGCAAAGGTGCTCCATGTATAGTCTAATCCTATTTCATGGAATAGCATCATGTAGCCCATAGCATTATAAATTCCGGGATCAGCAAAAAGATCTCCTGATGGAGTTACAAACAGAATTTCAGCACCTTTTTTATTTATTGGTGGTTCAATCTTAATTCCAGTTATTTCTTCAATGTCATTGCACATGAATTCAAGGGTGGATTTCATTGTATGGGGTTCAATTCCAAGATGGTTTCCTGTTCTGTAACAGTTTGCTACAGGTCCTGATATCCAGTCAGTATTTAAGCCCAAGAGATTTAAAAGCTCTCTTGCAATGATAGTTATTTCTGCAGTATCAATTCCATAAGGGCAGAAAAGGGAACATCTTCTACACTCTGTGCACTGATAGAAGTAATACCAAAGCTCTTTAAGAACATCCAGATCAAGGTCTCTTGCTCCGGCGTATCTACCAAAAAGCTTTCCACCTGAAGTGAAATATTTTCTATAAACAGACCTGAGAAGTTCTGCTCTTAAGACAGGCATATTTTTAGGGTCACCAGTGCCGATAAAGAAGTGGCATTTATCAGCACAAGCTCCACATCTTACACAGATATCCATAAAAACATGGAAAGTTCTGAATCTCTCAAGTCTTTGTTTGATTCCTTCAATAACTATCTTTTTCCAGTCCTCAGGAAGTTTCCAGTCTTCATCAGTTACATGAAAATCTCTTGCATTAGGGAAATCCACATAGGCAAGGTTTTTACCCTTTGCTCCATAACAGTAAAATCCTTCCTTAAACTTTACAGGTAAAGTATCCATCCACCATTTGGATGGCATTTTCTTTAAATTAACATTTGAAATTAATTCATCAGGTCTTGGAAGTCCCATGGTCTCACTCCTTTTCTACTGGTATTCCAGCTTTTTTCATTTTTTCTCTAAATTCATCTTCATATTCTTCATAATGACGATGTTTCACAGGATAGTCCCAAGGATTCACATGTCTTTCCATTCTGTTGTTGTTTGCCAGATTTCTTGTAGGGCTTAAGAAAACTCCACCCATATGCATTAATTTACTAAATGGGAAGTATGCAAAAAGAACGCTTACGAGGAAAAGATGTATATAAAATAGACTACCTAATCCTTCAGGAACTTTTGGTTTAAGGTATGCCAAGCCTAATGTTAGCTCCTTAATAGCTGTTATATCTACCCTTGCAAAATATCTCATCAGTATTCCAGTTGCAATAATACCGATGATGAGGAAAAGCGGGAAATAGTCTGATGGAAGAGATATGTATTTAACTTGAGCATTGAAGATTCTTCTTCCAAGTAAATAAAGCAAAGCTGCTGCTATTATAATATCTGTCATATAAAGCATTGGAAGTCCGATCTGCCAGAAAGAATCCACTGAATCAATTATAGAGATGCACCATGGAGTTTGAGATAAAAAGAACCTTAAGTGTCTGATAAGTATGATTAAGAATGAGTAATGGAAAGCTATAGCTCCCAACCATAACCACTTATTTGAACCAACATAAAGTTTTCCATTCATGATTTCAGCTTTTGTATTTCTGAAAAGGGACCTGAAAAAGAAAATTTCAAAGAACATTCTCAGCGCCACACCCCAAGCGGTTGCAGGATTGTCAATTTTGCTATACTTAATCCAATGAAGAGAAAACTGTTGTCCTGCGGTTGTTGGTATTCTGAATGGAACAGGAGACTTACCCCATTTAATTACTCTGAGTATAAACCCTATGACGAATACAATAAAGGCTACATAGGGAAAAACAACAGCGAATAAGCTGTCAAGTCCTAAAATATCCGTACCAATATAGGCAAAAAGGATTAAACCTAAAACAATTATAAAAGCTAATCCTATACCCATCTCACCCTACCTCACTTTTAATTTTTTAATTTGGTTTCTTCTGTTTTTTCACTAACTTCAGATACAATGTTCCATTTTTTGAGGACCCACCATGTTCGGTCAATTAGCTCTTTAGCTTTTAAATCGTAGATTTTTTCTCTGTACTTCATGAAAATATCAAAGGCAATCAGTGATAGAGAGTCTAATCTTGATAAAAAGTCCAATAACTGAGATGAGTTCAGCTCTTTCTCAAGCTCATCCTGAAATGCTTTTTTGATTAAAAATACGAATCCAATCGCCTGAGAAGGAGTGAATTCTTGAACCGCTCTTATTCTGATTATTTCTTCTAAAGGCAAAAGAAAACTTTCCACAGGTTCTTCATTGATTATTTTGTCCACTATCTGTTCAATAGCTTCCCTTAAGGTATATCCAACAGGATTAGTAAATTGTTTAGAATATTCTTTTAAAAAAGGTTGACTTTCTTCAGGATATGTAGCAATTGTAAGTTCAAAAGATTTGTTAATTATTTCCTTTCTTTTTTTTGAAAGGAGGTTTTTAATAGACATGCCTCTCTCCTCTAAATGTTTTTTTTATCCCCCCTTTCCAAAAATAAGAAGGGGCAGGTGACTGCCCCCTCTTAAATGAAATTATACGCATCCTGTTGGCTTTGGAAGTCCAGCGTATCTACATGCTTGTTTTGCTGGTCCATCTGGGAATAGGTTGTAGAGATACTTTGTATTACCCTTCTCAGGACCAAACATCTTAGCCATTTCTTTGACAAGAATTTTGATCATTGGTGCAATTTGATACTTCTGATAATAGTCTCTCAAGAAGTTAATTACTTCCCAATGTTGCTCTGTTAATGTAATTCCGTCTTGCTGTGCCATCCACTCTGCAAGCTCTGGTGACCAATCATCAAGATTCTGGATGTAACCATCCTCGTCCAACTCAATCTGCTTTCCCTTAAACTCAATAAATGGCATTTTACTACCTCCTTTTAGTTTTTTTTGCAAATATTTTACCTACTTTTATAAAAGAACTTCAAGTGTAATTTACTCTAAAGTAAGCTTTGCTGCAAAGTCAAATAAGTTTCGTTTATAAAGTTATAAAAATTTTTCTGCTCGTGATGCCTTAATTTTGATTATATTGCCCTTGTTATAAACAGAAACCATTGTGTCTTGCAATTCTTCAGCAACAGGCAGTTTAATTTTTAACTTGTGGATGAGAATAGATGTTAATGCTTTTATCTCATCGTTGTCATGTTTAAGAAGGCTTTCTAATTCTGAAGTTTCAATTTTTATATAATCAGTAATGTTGATTTTCTTAGATAGTTTTATCATACTCCTTAAAACACTCTCAAGAAAGCTTTCTTCTTCTCTTTGTGACCATAAAATCGGAATTATATCTTCAAAAAGTGAGGGTTCTGCAAATACTATTTCTCCAATCAACTCCGCAGCTCTCCATCCTATACCTCCAGATTCATCAGTCATTGACCAAAGAAGCTTTCTTATTGTGTTTCTCAGAGGGTCTATACTGTCTGCTTTTAAATACGCTTCTGCTATATATCCCATTGCTTTAATTGCCTTCCATGACATAGGATTTTCTTTGTCATAGGATAATGCAATAATCCAACCAAAGACATTTGAATTTTGCAATGAAGCTGTTGCAATGGTTTCAAAATCTTCTTTCTCTAAGAGGGAAAGAAAGTCTTTTTTTGAAATTTTTATCTTTTCTTTCATTTCTTTGTTAAGTTTTACGCCCATTGCCTTGATAAAGAAAAGCTTTCCCTGAAATGGAGAATATTTTGCATAAATATATTGATGAAGCCTGTAATCATAGTCTCTTTCCCTTATTTCAAAGTTTTTTCCTAAATCAATATTTTCAATTCCCGATGGTGAGGCAAGAAACATTGCATCAACAAGAGCTTCTCCCTGATTGTGTCCTGTAGGTTCACAAACATATATTGCGCCACATTCGCATTTTCCATACATTATTTCTCCAAATTCAGTATTTTTATCCTCTGGTGGATTTATTACCCTTCCGCAAAAAAGACATGTTGGCAACTCCCTATTTGCCATTTTTTACCTCCCTATAGGCTTTTGCCATTTTTAAAATACCCTTTACCCATTCCTCGCATCCAAGTGCATGCACATGAACATAAGTTCCAAGCGTATTCTTATAACATGCACCGTCTAACTTTTCTATTATTCCTTCGCCTCGCGTCATTAAAAAGCTCATTTGTGGCAATGTTTCATATTCAATTACCTTTGAATAGTGAAACTCATGTCCTTTTATCTCAACCCCTTTCTCATAGAAGGGATTTGGCTCTGAGACTTTTGCTATAACATATCCGT
>FWWL01006727.1_pt1 | contig 16319 bp, 10 predicted proteins | sample 2228331 | NCBI WGS metagenome assembly FWWL01 (sample SAMEA103939775, study PRJEB20133) | metagenome
CCGCAATGGGGAGGGGGGCAGGGGGGAGGGGCAGATAAAGCCAGCACAACTGGCCCCTTGGGTTTATCACTACCTATCAGAATGACTACCAGAGTACAGATCGGGGGGGATGAAATGATGGTCAAAGTTTCTGTCGCAGAGGCAAGGAAAGACCTCTCTCGTTTGCTGAAGCGGGCCCGGGAGGATTTGCTGGTCATCACCCGGCGGGGAGAGTCGGATGTGGTTATCCTGCCTTTTGAGGAATACGAGCGTTTGCGCCGGTTGCGGGCCTATTCCCGCCTGGTTCGCTTGTCTGATCAATTGGCGGGGACAGGGATAAAGGCAACGGAGTTGTACGAGGAGTCCCGGCGAGAACTGGAGGAGAGGCCGTGGTCATAGATGCCAGTGCGCTGTTGAAGGCTTTCTTCCCCGATGAGGAGGGTCACCTCTCCGATGATCGGGTTGGGGAACGCACCGGGGCTTCTCCCGTCGCCGACCGGCGCGCCCGGCGCGGCGTCCCCTCCCTGGCCTGGCGGGCCGGCCAGGAGCGCCGGTTCCGGATGGTCTGCCGCCACGCCGACCCCACCGGGAAGCGGGTTCTGGATGTGGGCTGCGGGGTGGGGATGTACCTGGCGGCCTTTCGTCAGTGCACCCCCCGCGTCTTCGGGGTGGAGGTGGAGCGGGAGTGGGCCTGCGAGGCCCAGTGCCACGCGACGGGAATCGTGCAGGCGGTGGGGGAATCCCTTCCCTTCGCCGACGGTTCCTTTGACCTGACCTTCTCCCACGAAGTGCTGGAGCATGTGGCCGATGACCGCGCCGTCCTGGCCGAAATGGTCCGGGTGACCCGGCCCGGCGGGCGGATTGTGCTCTTCGTCCCCAACCGGCTGTATCCCTTTGAGACCCACGGGATTTTCTGGCGCGGCCGCTACCGGTTCGGGAACATCCCCCTGGTGAACTACCTGCCCGACCCGCTGCGCGACCGCCTGGCACCCCATGTGCGGGCATACACTGCCGGTTCCCTGCACCGCCTGCTCCGGGGGCTACCGGTGCGGGTCGGTTTCCGCACGGTCGTTTTCCCCGGCTACGACCGTCTTGCCCGGCGCGCCCCTTTCCTGGCGCGCCTTTTGCAGGGGCTCACCTACGCCCTGGAGCGTACCCCGCTGCGCGCCTTCGGCCTTTCCCACTTCTGGGTGCTGGAGCGGGTGTGACCGGTTGCCCGCAAAACGATTTTCTGGTAAGATTATACCGGTTCATCCCCGGCCCCCTACCATCAACCCTATCCCGAAGGAGAAAGCACGATGAAGGTCCTCTCCTACAATCCGGAACTCTGCGTTGGCTGCCATATCTGCGAAGAGGTCTGTGCGGAGACCTGGTTTAAGACCCCCGACGCGGCAAAGTCCAGCATTGTCATCCGAAACGAGGGGACTGGCCCACTGCAGGCCACCTTCTGCGTCCAGTGTGGCGAGTGCATCCCGGTCTGCCCGACGGAGGCGCTGTACCGGGATAAGCAGGGAATCGTCCGGCTGCGCAAGCCGTTGTGCGTGGGATGTCTCTCCTGCGTCGGCTTCTGCCCATACCTGGCGATGTTCTACCATCCGGACCTGCTGGAGCCCTTCAAGTGCGTCGCCTGCGGGCAGTGTGTCAAGGAGTGCCCGGCCGACGCGCTGGCAATTGTGGAGATGCCCACGCCGACGCCGTGAATCCCGCGGGAAGAGGGGAGGGATTGCGGCGGGCGGCATAGCCGCCCGCCGCAATCCGCGCGGGCGGGGCACTATCCTGTCCCCTGGACATCCCATTGAGCAAAGCCGCAGGCCTGGTAAAGGCCCTCCCGGCCAGAGGCCCGGGTAGTCCTGGTTTCCTGGAGGTTCTGATGGCCCTGGATGCAACTAAACGGGAGCAAATCCGGCAAATTTTCCAGACATTCCTGGAGGAACGTGTCCGAACGATTCGCCGGTTGGAAATAGACGACCTTCATATCAACCCTTTTCTGATCCGGCTGCTGGCGAGGGAACTGGAATTGAACGACGCGCGCGCGATTGTGAACTGGCTGGTCTGGCAGCGGGCCTTTACCGGAGCCAATACATCCTTCGGTTTTCGTCTGCAAGATATTGCGACGTTGTTTTCCGAAGGGACAGGCGCAGAGGGCGCCGACATTCTGAAGACCAGAGAGGGACGACGTCACTATATTCAGGTAAAAAGCGGGCCCTCTACGATGGACAAAGACGCCGTTGCCCGCATCTCTGAACTCCTGCTCTCCGTCCAGCGCCGGAATCGGGGCTCTGTGGCCCTGATCGGGATGTGCTACGGCACCCGGGAGCAGGTGATGAGCACCGTCAAAAAGTACAGTGAGGTGGAGTGGCTGATCGGGAGAGAGTTCTGGGAATTCATCTCCGACGATCCCGAGTGTGTGGAAGAGATTTACCGGATCGCCGGTGAGGTGAGCGAAACTTTCCGGGATTCGCAGGGCGAGACTCTTGCAGAGGTTCTGCGGACCAAAGTGGAGGAGTTGACCCGGGAATTTCACTCCCGATACGGATGGTCCGGAGAGGAAATGTGGCAAAGACTGCTGGAGAGGAATGTGTGAATGGCCTGGATAGAACGGGACTTCCCCATTGAGTGGCTGAACCCCGTCGCTCTGGGAGAAGGGAACTCCAAAAAACCTATCTACCGCCTGCATAAGTGGTGGGCCAGGCGGCTGGGAAGCGTGTTCCGGGCGATCCTTCTGGCGACCTTTAGCCCGGATGATACGTCTCCGGAGGATTTCTGGCATCGCTTCTGTCACGGCGCCGACCTGGGGGGAAAGGTTGTCCTGGACCCCTTTATGGGCGGAGGTACCACGCTGGTAGAGGCCCTGCGCCTGGGGTGCAGAGTCATCGGGGTGGATATTAACCCCGTCGCCTGGTTTGTCACCAAAAAGGAGGTGGAGGCGGTGGACCTGGCGTCCCTGGACGCCGCCTTCGCCGAACTGGAACACACGGTAGGGGAACAAATCCGGGAATATTACCGAACGGTATGCCCTCAGGGGCACCCCGCAGAGGGAATGTATTACTTCTGGGTGAAACGAGCAACCTGTGCCCGCTGTGGCGCAACGGTCCGCCTTTTTCCGAACTATGAACTGTCCCGTTACGACACGCGCGTGATCGCCGTCTGCCCGCGATGTCTCCAGATTGTGGAAGCCAGCCCTCAATCCGCACAATGCCCGGAATGTGGCCTCTCTTTTCATCCCAGGCAGGGGGTCTCCGGAAGAGGGCGATTCCGCTGCCCGGAGTGCGGGGAAGAACAAACCATCCTGGAGGCGATCCGGCGAAAAGGCGCCGCGCTGGACGTGGAGTTGCACGCTCTGGAAGGATATTGCGAGATATGCGGGCGTTTCTTTAAACGGGTGGACCAAACGGACATCCAGGTCTGGAAGGAGGCGGAAGCGGAGTTCCGGAGACGAGCGGACACTCTCCTGATCCCCCATCAGGCAATTCCCACCGAGGGACGGAGCGACCCCCGGCCGGTAAACCACGGGTACGCCCATTTCCGGGATATGTTCAACGAACGCCAGCTGTTGTGCCTCTCGCTGTTGCTGGAGCACATCCTGCGCATCCCCGACCAGAACATTCGCGAGTTGATGCTGGCAGCGTTTTCGGACTCCCTGAACACGAATAACATGTTCTGCAAATACGAGGTGGAATGGCACAAAATTTCGCTATTCTTTTCCCTTCACGCTTTTCACCCGATAGAGCGCCCTACGGAGAACAACGTATGGGGCACCCGATTCGGCCGCGGGACGTTTGTGAAATGCTTTGAGAAAGTGCGCGCTGCTAAAGCCTACGCCCAACGTCCCTACGAGCGCCTGGTAGACCGTCGCGGACGCCGATATACCCAGCACACTCGGGGCGAGCGAGCAGAAGGTTATCTGGTGAACCGGTTTGAGGAACTCCAGACCACCGATCGGGCCGTTCTCCTGCGCTGCCAGAGTTCGGAAGACCTTTCTTTCATTCCCGACCGGTCGGTAGATGCGGTAATTACGGATCCCCCCTATTTTGACAATGTCCAGTATTCCGAACTGGCCGACTTTTTCTATGTTTGGCTTCGACTGGCTCTGAAGGACATATACCCCTGGTTTGAGCCGGAACTCTCGGGGCGGGCCGAAGAGATCGTCCAGAACGAGCGCCTGGGCAAGTCGGCCGATTTCTTCACCGGTGGGCTGAGTCGGGTGTTCACCGAGTGCCGTCGGGTCCTGAAGGATGAGGGGCTCCTGGTTTTTACCTTTCACCACAATCAACTGTGGGCCTGGCAGGGACTGGCCCAGGCCCTGCTGGAAGCCGGATTCACCGTCTCCGCAACCCCGGTCGTTCGTTCCGAGGGCCGGGGAGAGGTCCACAGCAGTGAAGGAAACATCCGTTACGACTGTGTGTTCGTTTGCCGAAAAGCTCCGCCCCCTTCCGGGAAACGCCCCCTCCCTTCCTGGCAAGTCCTTCAGCAAGCAATCCTGGAAGACGCCATCCGCTGGGCCCGGCGAACGCGCGACTCCGGAATGCCCATCAATGAAGTGGACGTCCGAACCATTGTTATGGGCAAAGCCGTGGAACATTCCGTTCGTGCTATCACCGGTGCAGCGGGCGTAGACCGAAAGGCTTTCATGGATAGCGCCCTGACGGCAATGGCGTCTGTGGTAGACGATGTCCTCGCAGCAGTGGAGCAAAAGGTTTCCATTCCCTATCCACCGGTTCGCCAACTGGCCCTGTTCGTGATGGAGTCCAGAAATCCGGAAACGCCTTCCTCTGACAACTGATGACCATCCACAGACTTTCAAGGGAAAGAGCCATGGAGATCACCCTCACCATCAACGGCGTGCCCCGTACCCTGACCGTGCGCCCCAACGAGACCCTGCTGCAGGTGCTGCGCCGCGAAGGATATTTCAGCGTCAAACACGGGTGTGAGGATGGCTCCTGCGGGGTATGTACCGTCCTGGTGAACGGAGAGCCCCGTTGCAGTTGCATCACGCTGGCCGCGCAGGTGGACGGTGCGTCGGTCACCACCGTGGAGGGGCTCAGCGGCCCCCAGATGCGCGGCTGGAAGGGGAGCGCCCCCCTCCACCCCATCCAGCAGGCCTTCATTGAGACCGGAGCATTGCAGAGCGGCTACGAGGCGCCAGCCCTCATCCTCGCCGCCAAAGCGCTCCTGGACCGCAACCCGAACCCCACCGAAGAAGAGGTGCGGGACGCCCTCAGCGGCGTCCTCTCCCGCGAGACCGGCTACGTGAAACCTGTGCAGGCGGTGCTCCGTGCCGCCGCGATCCTGCGGGGCGAGGAACCGCCCCCGCTGGAGGCCGTCCCTGAAATTTTCCCCATGCCTCCCGACCTGATGGCTCCGCCGCCGGGAGAGCCCCTGCTGGAGATGACCGGAGAAGGCGGAACAGGCCCCCGTACCGTCGTCCTGCCCCGCGTGGTGGTGGCGCCGGAGGTGATTATAGGGGCGACGCCTGCGTCGCCCTTACACGTCGTCGGGAAGCCGGAGCCCAAAGTGGATGCCCGGAAACTGGTCCAGGGCAAGCCCGCCTTCGCCGCCGACGTCCAGATGCCCGGTATGCTCTATGCGAAAATTCTGCGCAGTCCCCACGCCCACGCCCGCATCCGCCGGATAGACGTCAGCCGGGCGCGCGCCCTCCCCGGCGTCCACGCCGTCCTCACCTACCAGGACATCCCCCGCGTCGTCTTCTCCACCGCCGGGCAATCCGACCCGATCCCCGGCCCGCTGGACTTCGTCAGCCTGGATTCCAAAGTGCGCTATGTGGGTGACCGGGTGGCGGCGGTGGCGGCCGAGAGCCCGGAGATCGCCGAAGAGGCGCTGCGTCTCATTGAGGTGGAGTACGAGGTCCTCCCCGCCGTCCTGGACCCGCGGGAAGCGATGAAGCCCGGCGCGCCGGTCATCCACGACGAGCCCGACTACGTCCCCTTCGGGGAGTGCGACCCGTCCCGCAACCTGGCGGCGCGTATCCGGCTTGAACTGGGGGACGTGGACCGGGCGATGGCTGAGGCGGATTACGTCTTTGAAGGGGAGTACGAAGTCCAGCGGGTGCAGCAGGCGCCGCTGGAGACCTGGACCTGCCTCACCTACTGGGACGAGGACGACCGGCTGGTCATCCGTTCGTCCACCCAGGTCCCCTTCCACGTCCGCCGCATCCTGGCGCCGGTGCTGGGGCTCCCCCCGAAGCGCATCCGCGTCATCAAGCCGCGCATCGGCGGAGGATTCGGCAACAAGCAGGAAATCTACGAGGACATCTGTGCCCACCTGACCATCGCCACCGGCCGGCCGGTACTGCTGGAGTACACGCGAGAGGAACAATTCGGCGCCAGCACGACCCGCCATTCTATGATCATCCGGATGCGGACAGGGGTCACGAAGGACGGCCGGATCGTCGCCAATGAGATGGTCGTCCTCTCCGATACCGGCGCCTACGGCAACCACGCGCTCACCGTCACTGGCAACACCGGGCACAAAGCGATGTCCCTCTACGACGCCCCCAACATCCGCTTCTGGGCCGACGTCGTCTACACCAACCGCGTCCCCTCCGGCGCCTACCGCGGCTACGGCGTCCCGCAGGGGTTCGTGGCAGTGGAGGCGCACATGGAGCGCATCTGCCGGGCGATGGGGTGGGACCCGCTGGAATTCCGGCTCAAGAACGCCGTCAAGCCCGGCGCCTATCATCCGATGAGCAAAGTCTGGAGCGAGGGGCGGGAAGCGCACGGGGAGGTCATCCACACCTGCGCGCTGGCGGAGGCAGCGGCCCAGGGCGCGGCCGCCTTCGGCTGGCGGCAGGGCGACTACCGGACCGTCCCCGGCAAGCCCCACCTGCGGCGGGGCCACGGCGTGGCCTTTGTGATGCAGGGGACGGCCATCCCGTACCTGGATATGGGCGCCGCGGTTATCAAGATGAACGACGACGGCTCCTTCAACCTGATGGTCGGGGCGACCGACCTGGGGACGGGTTCGGATACGGTGCTGGCCCAGATGGCGGCAGAGGTGCTGGGCTGCGCGGTGGAGGACATCATCGTCTACTCGTCCGATACGGACTTCACCCCCTTTGACAAAGGGGCCTACGCTTCCAGCACGACCTATATCAGCGGTGGGGCGGTGGTACGGGCCGCCCAGCAGGCGGCGGAGCAGATTTGTCAGGTGGCAGGCCGAATGCTGGGCGTCCCGCCGGAGGAGGTCACCCTGCGGGATCGGGCCGCCTGGGCCCCCGACGGCCGTTCCGTCACCCTGCAGGACGTGGCGCTGGAGAGTCTCCATCATCACGACCAGTTCCAGATTATGGGGACGGGCTCCTTTATGAGCCCCTACAGCCCCCCGCCCTTTGCCGCCCAGTTCGCCGAGGTGCTGGTGGATACCGAAACCGGTCAGGTGACGGTGGAGCGGCTGCTGATGGCCCTGGACTGCGGCAAAATCGTCAACCCGTTGACGGCCAGCGCCCAGGTGGAGGGCGGAATGACCCAGGCGCTGGGCTATGCCGTCTCCGAGGAACTGGTCTTTGACGAGCGAGGCCGCATCGTCAACCCCCGCTTTGACGACTACCGCATCTTCCGCGCCGACGAGATGCCCGAACTGCGGGTGCTCTTCGTGGAGACCTGGGAGCCGACCCATCCCTTCGGGGTCAAGGCGGTGGCGGAGATTCCGCTGGACGGGGTGGCTCCAGCGGTCATCAACGGTGTTTACGACGCGGTGGGCGTGCTCATCCCGCGCCTGCCGCTCACCCCGGAACGCGTCTGGCGGGCCATTCGGGGATTATAGCCACGGATTTCACGGATTACACGGATTTTAAAAATCTGTGAAAATAGCCACGGATTACACGGATTTTAAAAATCTGTGAAAATCCGTGTAATCCGTGGCAAATTTAAAAATTTCTGTGTAATCCGTGGCAAAAATAAAATCCGGAGGATAGAACTTGCGACGACGTCGTAGGGGGAACTGGTCACTCATCGTGGTGATTCTGATCGGGGTCCTGCTGGCCTTCCTGGGCTGGGAGTGGACCCGGTTCCGGGCCGAACTGCGGGTGCTGCCGAAAAACACTGTGGTTGCCGGGATGGATGCCGGGGGTATGACCACCGCCGAGGTGGTCGCGGCGCTGGAGGGCGCCTACGCGCAACCCGTCCAGTTGACCTACCAGGAGCAGTCCCTCGTGCTGGCCCCGGAGACCGTCGCCTTCCAGTTTGACGCGGAGCAGACGCGCCAGGCACTGGAGGCCGTCCGGCAGAGCCGGAACAACCTGCAGGGGTTCCTGGCCTATCTGCTCCGTCGCCCGTCCCCGGTGATAGAGGTGACTCCGGCGGTCCGGTACTCGCAGGAGCGGCTGGAGGGCTTCCTGGCGCGCGTCGCCCAGCAGTACGACCGTCCCCCCCAGGAGCCCGTCCCCCTGCCCGAAGTGCTCACCTTCCGCGCCGGGCGCGCCGGATACGAACTGGACCGGGAGGCGTCCCGCGCACGGGTGGACGCGGCGCTGCGATCGGCGGTGGACCGTCAGGCCGAACTGGTCGTCCGGGTCGGGGAGGCGCCGCCCCTGCAGATGCGCCACCTGGAGGAGATGCTGCGGGCCCTGCTGGCCGATTTTGACGGCATCCCCAGCATTTTTGTCAAAGACCTGCAGACCGGCGAGGAACTGGAGATCAACCCGGACGTCGCCTACGCCGGGCTGAGCGTGCTGAAGATCGCCGTGATGATGGAGACCTACCGGGTTCTGGATCAACCCCCGGATGTGGACCAGACAAAGTTGCTCACGGAAACGATGACCCTGAGCGGGAACTTCACCGCCAACCTGCTTCTGCGGGACATTATCGGCGGGGGCGATGCCTACCAGGGGGTGGAGAACCTGACCGCCTCCATGCGGTATCTGGGACTGGTCAATACCTTCATGGCCGCGCCGTACGATGAGACGGCGCCTCCACCTGCTATTGTCACCCCGGCCAACTCCCGCACCGACCTGAACACCAATCCCGACCCCTACATGCAGACGACGGCGCGGGAAGTGGGGCTGATGCTGGAGATGATTTACCAGTGCAGCCAGGGCGGGGGCGCGTTGATGGTCGCTTATCCGGGAGCGTTCACTCCGGAGGAGTGCCAGCAGATGCTGGAGATGATGTCCGGGGACCGGACGGGGAGCATGATTGAGGCGGGATTGCCGCCGGGGACCCGGTTCGCCCGCAAGCACGGCTGGGCCGGCGACACCCATGCCGACGCGGCGATCGTCTTCAGCCCCGGCGGGGATTTCATCCTGGTGGTCTACCTGTACCGCCCCCAGTGGCTGGAGTGGGACGTCTCCAACCCCCTGATCACCCGCATCGCCACGGCAACCTACAACTACTTTAACCCGGCCCAATAAACGGAACACGGAATACGCACTACGGAGCACTCCATGCCCGACAGCCTGTACCTGGGACGCGAATACGATCCAACCACCGGCGCGGTCACCGACCGGCCGGTACTCTATCCCCCGCGCCACCTCACCACCCACGCAGTCATCCTGGGAATGACCGGGTCGGGAAAGACGGGGTTGGGTATCGTTTTGCTGGAAGAGGCACTGCTGGCGGGGATTCCCGTCCTGGCGCTGGACCCCAAAGGCGACCTGACCAACCTGCTCCTGACCTTCCCCGGCCTTTCCCCAGAGGAATTCGCCCCCTGGGTGGATATGGAGGCGGCCCGGCAGGAAGGGCGTTCAGCGGAGGAGATGGCCGCGGAGGAGGCCCGCCGCTGGCGGGAGGGCCTGGCCCAGTGGGGGATCGGGCCGGACCGCATCGCCCGCCTGCGGGAACGGGCCGAGTTCGTCCTCTACACCCCCGGCTCCACCGCAGGGGTTCCTGTCAACGTCCTCTACCGCTTCCAGCGCCCTGACCTGGATTGGGAGACGTACGCCGAGGAGTTGCGCGACCGGATAGAAGGGCTGGTCTCCGCCCTGCTGGGGCTGGTGGGGCGCGAAGCGGACCCGCTGCAGAGCCCGGAGCATGTCTTCCTGTGCCATCTGATGGAACATATCTGGCGGAGCGGGCAGGACGTGGACCTTCCTGCCCTGATCCGGATGATTCCGGACCCGCCCATCCGCCAGATCGGCGTCTTTGACCTGGAAAGTTTCCTTCCCCAGAAGGAACGGTTCGCCCTGGCACGGGCTCTCAACAGCGTCCTGGCGGCCCCCAGTTTTGAGGAGTGGCGAACGGGAGTGCCGCTGGAAGTGGCCGACCTGCTGCACACGCAGACCCACCGTCCCCGCGCCTGTGTCTTCTATCTCCCCCATCTGAACGATACCGAACGGGCCTTCTTTATCACCCTTCTCCTGGAGGCGGCGCGGGACTGGATGTTCGCCCAGTCCGGCACATCCGACCTGCGGGCGCTTCTTTATTTTGACGAGGTCTTCGGCTTTTTCCCGCCCTATCCCGCCAACCCGCCAACGAAGCGGCCGTTGATGTCGCTGATCAAGCAGGGGCGGGCGGTGGGGCTGGGAGTGGTGCTGGCAACCCAGAACCCGGCCGACCTGGACTACAAGGGGCTGACCAACGCCGGGACGTGGGCGGTGGGCCTTTTGCGCACGGAGCGGGATAAGGAGCGGGTGCTGGAGGGGCTGGAGGGCGCCGCGGCGACCGCCGGGGCGGGGCTGAACCGGGCGGAGTTGAGCCGGGCGATCAGTGCGCTGCGGCCGCGTGTCTTCCTGTTCCACGACGTCCGCGCCGGGAAGCCGCTTTTCCTCCACACCCGCTGGGCGATGTCCTACCTGCGCGGGCCGCTCACCCGCGCCCAGGTCCGGCAACTGGTCGGGGCGACGGCCGCTCCGGAGAAAGCCCCCGTCGCCGCGGTTTCCGCCGCGGCCCCGCCGACGGCCGCACCGGTTCCCTCGGAGGGGACTCCCCGGCCTGCCGCGACCTCCGCCCCACCCGCCCTCCCGGCCGACATCCCCCAGGTCTTCCTGCCCCCGAAGGTGACCCTGGATTGGGCCCTGCACGAACATGAGCGGCGGACCGGCCGGACGTTCCTGGCCGCGACGCGCCGCCTGGTCTACCTCCCGCGCCTCCTGGCGATGGGCACCGTCTACCTGATCCATGAGAAGACGGGTATCCGGCATACAGAGCGGGTTGTGCGCCTGCTGGAGCCCCCTCCGCCCCCGGCGTCGCCGAACTGGGAGGAGGGCGCGGTTGAACTGTCGGCGGCCGAACTGGCCCAACGCCCCCCACAGGAGGGGGAGTACGGGGCGCTGCCGGCGCCCATGGCTCAGGCGGCCCAGTACGCCCGCTGGAGCCGTCAATTTGCCGATTTCCTGTACTACACCGTCCGCCTGGCCCTCTGGCACAACCCCACCCTGAAACTCTACGGCCGTCCTGGGGAGAGCCAGCGGGATTTCCGCCTTCGCTGCGAGGAGGTGGCGCGCGCCCGACGGGACGCCGAAGCGGCACAGCGGCGCGCCGTCTACGAAAGAGAGATGGCCCGCATTCAGGAGAAGTTACGACGGGAACAGCAGGAACTGGCCCAGGACCAGGTGGAACTGGAGGCGCGTAAGCGGGAGGAACTGCTCAGTTACGGCGAGTCGGTGCTCAACCTGCTCACCCGGCGCCGCCCGTCGTATATGATTTCCCACGTCAGCCGCAAACGCCGCCTGACCCAGCAGGCGGAGGCGGAAGTGAAGGAATCGGAGGAGGCCATCCGCACCTACCAGCAGCAACTGGAGGAACTGGCGGCGAAGTGGGAAGAGGAAGCGGAGGCCATCACGAACCGCTGGGCGACGACGGTGGATGACGTAGAGTCGGTGGAAATCGCCCCCCGCCGCAGCGACGTGGTGGTGGACTACTGCGGCCTGGCCTGGGTGCCCTTCTGGGAGGTGGAAAGCCGGGAAGGGGAATCCATCCTCCTCCCGGCGTTTGAGTAGAGCCACAGAAACACACAGAATTCCACAGAAAAATCCCGTTTTCTTCGCGTTCTTTGTGGGAATCCCGATGGCCCATCGTCTATCCCGGTATCGCTGGAAGATTGCCCCGTCGGCGCCGGAGACGTACCGCGCCCGCTTTCCCGACGTCCATCCGGTGGTCGTCCAGGTCCTCTACAACCGGGTGGCGGACCCCGAAGAGGCGCGCCGTTTTCTGGAGAGGCAGCCCGGCCCGGACAACCCCTTCGCCCTGCAGGGGATGAGCAAGGCCGTGGATCGGCTGCGCCGGGCGATCCGGCGCGGCGAACCGATCGCCGTCTACGGCGACTTTGACGCCGACGGCGTCACGGCGACGGCCCTGCTGATGACGGTCCTGCGGGCGCTGGGCGCGGACGTCCGCCCCTACATCCCCCATCGGGTAGAAGAGGGGTATGGTCTGAACCGCCGGGCCATAGAGGAACTGGCCCGGGCGGGGGCCCGCGTGCTGGTCACGGTGGACTGCGGCATTCGCTTCCCCCGCGAGGTCGCCCACGCCCGCCGCCTGGGGATGGATGTGATCATCACCGACCACCACATCGTGGGGCCGGAGACGCTGGAGGCAGTGGCGGTCGTCAACCCCCGCCAGGAGGAGTGCCCGTACCCGTACAAGGAACTGGCGGGCGTCGGGCTGGCCTACAAACTGGCCCAGGCCCTCCTGCGGGTCAACCGGCAGGTCCCCCTGCGCGGAGACGTCCGCCTGGACGAGGAGGACCTGCTGGACCTGGTGGCGCTGGGAACGGTGGCCGACCTGGCCCCGCTGACCGGGGAGAACCGGTATCTGGTCAGCCGGGGGCTGGAACGGCTGAACCGATCGCCCCGGCCCGGGGTGGAGGCGCTGATCCAGCAGGCGGGCCTTCAACCCGGACAGGTGGATTCCTGGGCCATCGGGTTCCTGCTGGGACCACGCCTGAACGCGGCGGGACGGCTGGCCCATGCCAGAACCGCATATCAGTTGCTGACGGCCGAATCCCCGGAGGAGGCCCGGCGGCTGGCGCAGGAACTGGACGACCTGAACCGGGAGCGGCAGCGGCTGACGGCCGAGATGCAGGAGCGGGCGCGGGAGATGGTGCTGGAGGAGGCCGCCGGGGGACCGATCCCCCCACTCCTTTTCCTCGCCGACCCCGAGTTCCCTGCTGGCATTGTGGGACTGGTCGCGGCCCGGCTGGTGGAGGTGTTCTATCGCCCCACCCTGATCGTGGAGAAGGGAGCGGTGGTTAGCAAAGGGTCGGCCCGCTCCATCCCGGAGTTTCATATCACCCGCGCACTGGACGAGTGCGCCGACCTGTTGCTCCGCCACGGGGGGCACGCGCTGGCCGCAGGGTTCACCGTCCACAACGACAATCTGGACACTCTGAAGAACCGACTCCTGGAGATCGCCGCGCGGGAACTGGAGGGCCAGGAACTGACCCCTACCCTCTCCGTGGATGCCGAGATTCCGCTGAGGGAGGCGAACTGGCCCCTCTGGGAGGCGCTGCAGCAACTCCGGCCGTTCGGAGAGGGGAACCCGGAGCCGCTCTTCCTGACCCGCAACGTCCAGGTACGCCGTGCGCTTCCGGTCGGGGCGGACGGCGCCCATCTGAAATTGACCCTCTCCGATGGCTGGGCCGTCTGGGACGGGATCGCTTTCCGGCAGGGGGAGCGAGCGGAGGATATCCCGGAGCGGGTGGATGTGGTCTACCGCCTGCGACGGGAGGAGTGGAACGGCGCGGTCCGCCTGCAACTGGAAGTACAGGACTGGCAACCGGGGAATAGGGGTTAGTCGGCAGGGGTTAGGGGTTAGTTGGCAGGGGTTAGGGGTTAGTTGGAGGCCTGGCTGTTATGAGAGGGATAACTTTTCTGCTGGCGATGGTCGTTCTGCTGGCTCTGGCGTCCTGCGCCCGGCCCGCACCACCGGCGGCGCCGGAAGGGGATACTCTCCCCGCGCTGCAGCCCGTCCCCCTGAAGCCCGGGGAGCGGTTGCGGGTCGTGGCGACGACGACGATCGTGGGCGATGTGGTCGCCCGGGTGGGCGGGGAGACGATTCAATTGACGGTGCTCCTTCCCGTCGGCGCCGATCCCCACACCTACGAGCCCACCCCGGCCGACCTGACCGCCGTCGCCGGGGCACACGTCCTCTTTATCAACGGGCTGGGGCTGGAGGGCTTCCTGGAACGGACCCTGCGCAACGTCGGTGGTGACCTGCCCGTGGTCTCCGTCTCGGCGGGGATCCGGCCCCGCCCCCTGGAAGAAGAGGCCGGGGAGGAGGCGGAGGAAGAGGAGCACCATCACGGGGAGTACGATCCCCACGTCTGGCTGGACGTGCGCAACGTGATGGTCTGGGTGGAGAACATCCGGCAAGCGCTATCCGCGCTGGACCCGGCCCACACCGATCTCTACGCGGCCAACGCGGCGGCCTACCGGAAGGAACTGGAGGCGCTGGACGCCTGGATTCTGGAGCAGGTAGCGCAGGTGCCGCCCCAGAACCGCAAACTGGTCACCAACCATCCGGCCTTCGGCTATTTCGCCGAGCGGTACGGGTTTGAGCAGGTGGCGGCGGTCTATCCGGTGAGCCCCGGCGCGGAGCCTTCGGCGCGGGAGATCGCCCAACTGGAGGAGACGATCCGGCAGTACGGCGTCCCGGCCGTCTTCGCCGAGACCACCGTCAACCCGAAACTGGCCGAACAGGTGGCGCGGGATACGGGGGTTCGGCTGGTGACGCTGTACTCCGGCTCCCTGGGCGCGCCCGGCTCCGGCGCGGAGACGTACATCGGGATGATGCGGGCCAACGTCCAGGCCATTGTGGATGCCCTCAAAGGACGCTGATATGTCCTCTTCCTCTACCCGCTTTCTCTACGCGGTCGCCTTCCTGGGGGGACTGGTCTCCCTGGGAGTGGAACTGGCCGCGTCCCGCCTGCTGGCCCCCTATTTCGGCGAGTCCCTGCCGGTGTGGGCAGCCGTCATCGGCCTGATCCTGCTCTATCTGACGGTCGGCTACTTCCTGGGCGGCCGCTGGGCCGACCGGGACCCGTCCCCCGCCACCCTCTACGAGATCGCCATCTGGGGCGCGGGGCTGGTGGGAGTGGTCCCCTTCATCGCCCGGCCGGTCCTCTCGGCCGCAGTGGAGGGGATGAACCGTCTGAGCGTCCCCCTGGTCGCGGGCCCCTTCGCCGCGGTGCTCCTCTTCTTCGCCGCGCCCGTCACCCTGCTGGGGTGCGTCTCCCCCTTCGTCATTCGGCTGCTGGTGAACCAGGTGGAGCGAACGGGCGGGGTCGCCGGACGGGTGTACGCGGTTTCCACCGCCGGAAGCCTTCTGGGGACGTATCTGACGGTCTTCGCGCTGGTGCCGACGGTCGGGACCCGCCTCACGTTTGTGACGCTCTCCCTGCTGTTGCTGCTCCCGGCGCTCTGGGGACTGGCCCGCGCCCGGCCCCGCCGCGCCGTCCTTTACCTCTGGATCCCGTTTCTGCTGCTGGGACTGACCCTCTGGGCGCGCGGTCCCATCAAGCCCCAGGCCGGCCTCATCTACGAGGCGGAGTCGGCCTATCACTATATCCAGGTGGTAGAGCGGGATGGGTGCCGGTATCTCTACCTGAACGAGGGGCTGGGCATCCACTCCGTCTACTGCCCCGGCGTGCGACGGGTCGGGGGGACCTGGGACCTTTTCGCCGCGGCGCCGTTCTTCAACCCGCCCCCCTTTCCCCCCGGGCGGGTGCGCTCTCTGGCGATGGTCGGCCTGGCGGGGGGGACCGTCCCCAAACTGTATACCCAATTCTTTGGCCCCATCCCGATAGACGGGGTGGAACTGGACCCCGCGGTGGTGCGGACGGGGCGGGCGTATTTCGGGATGACGGAGCCGAACCTGCGGGTGACGGTGGGGGATGGGCGAGCCGTCCTGGCCCGTTCCCCGCGCCGCTACAGCGTGGTGGGGGTGGACGCCTACCGGTTGCCGTACATCCCCTGGTATCTGACGACGGCGGAGTTCTTCAGGGAGGTGCGGGATCATCTGGAGGAGGACGGGGTGCTGGTGGTCAACGTGGGCCGGACGCCTGGCGACGACCGCCTGGTGGCGGCGATCGCGGCGACGTTGCGGACCGTCTTCCCCTCTGTCCACGCGGTGGACGTCCCCAACTCCTACAACACCATCCTGGTCGCCACTGTTCGGGAGACTTCGCCGGAGAATCTGCGGGCCAACCGGGCGCTGGTCGGCGACCCGGACCTGAGGGGAATTCTGGACGAGGCGCTGGCGAACCTGCGGCCCGTGCCGGAGGGGGGCGTTGTCCTCACCGACGACCGGGCGCCGGTGGAGGCGATTACCCACGCGATGATTCTGAAGTATGTGGTGGGTGGGCCGTAGTTGGTACTGGACTCTGGCGAAATGCTCTTTTTCGCTCCCGGCGGGTGCTCTCGGCGGGTCTGCGACCCGCCGAGTATA
>FWWL01003542.1_pt1 | contig 16315 bp, 17 predicted proteins | sample 2228331 | NCBI WGS metagenome assembly FWWL01 (sample SAMEA103939775, study PRJEB20133) | metagenome
GTGAAATACGTCATTTGTCCTAATTGTTTTTTACCTAAAATTCGTGTTAGAAATAAAAGTAAGATAAAACCTAATACGGTTCTAAATGATGTTTCTATAATGTGTTCCATCATTTCCTCCGCTGGAAGCTTTTGCTACCATTGTTGCCAGGAGAGTAGTAAAATATAAGTAGGAGAAATAGGATCGGAGGTGAACAAAAATGAACAATAACGTTACGGTCTATTCGACTCCCACTTGACCACACTGTACAACGGTGAAACGGTTCCTTTCGGAGAAAGGAATTCAATATAACGAAGTGGATTTAACGAAAGACGCGAAAGCTCAGGATACTGTAGTTGAAGCTACTGGTCAATTGGTCGTTCCACAAATTAACGTGAACGGGAATTGGGTAGTCGGTTATGATCCAGATCAAATTATGGCGTACTTAAATAAGTAATGAAACAAGAGTGAGCAGATAGTTCTGTTCACTCTTGTCGTGTTATTAATATTATTGATAATTACCATTCATATATTTGTATTCTTTTCCGCCGCACTTTTTCCTGCTGTAAATCCTGTTGTAAAGGCAGCAGTAATGTTGTACCCGCCAGTATATCCATGAATATCGAGAACCTCTCCACAGAAAAACAAGCCGTTCATGATCTTGGAGTGCATCGTCTTCGGATCGATCTCCTTTAAGTTCACTCCTCCTCCCGTGACGAAAGCTTCTTCAATGGAAAGTGTTCCATTCACCTCAATCGGAAATGCCTTTAGCAGGTTGGACATTTCTAACCAAGGCAGTTTCGGAATATTATCGTAGGTCAGAATTTCGTCTAAACCCGATTTTTTAAAAATAATCGGAATCATTCGTTCGGATAAATATCCTTTCAGGACATTTTTTATCGCTTTTTTAGGCTCGTTTTTCGCAAGCTGTAATGTCTCAGTTTGAATATCATCAGTCGACTTACCTGGAAAAAGGTCAATCGTTACTTTTATCGATTCTACATCGAATTGTTTTAATGCCTTCACAACAAATTGACTACATCGTAATGCGATTGGACCGGAAACGCCAAAATGAGTAAAGATCATATCTCCTTCATGTTCGATCAACTTCTTTCCCTTCGGATTCCAAACGGACATCGTAATGTTGCGTAAGGAAAGACCTTGTAATTCCTTGCTCTGGATAAAAGGTTCATCTGATGTGAGAGGTACCTCTGTCGGATATAACTCCGTTATCGTATGTCCTGCCTTTTCTGCCCAAGCATATCCATCTCCAGTAGAACCAGTATGGGGAACAGATTTTCCTCCTGTGGCGAGGATGACACACATACTCTTTATTTCTTCACCTGTTTTTAACCGAATACCATAAGTACGACCTTCTTCGTACAGAATCTCATCTACAGGGCTGTTTACCCTAATTTCCACTCCTAGTTCACGAACCTTACGGATGAGGACTTCGACAACGGTTTTTGCTTTGTCTGATACAGGGAACATACGACCCCGATCTTCTTCTTTGAGACGAATGCCTAAATCCTCAAAAAATCTGATAATATCTCGGTTGTCGAAGTTAGCGAAAGAACTATGTAGAAAACGTCCGTTTCCGGGAATGTTTTTGATGATTTCATCAATTTCCTTTGCATTCGTCACATTGCAACGACCACCGCCGGAAATACCAAGTTTACGGCCTAACTTGTCTCCCTTATCAATAAGAAGTACCTTTGCCCCATTGCTGCTTGCTGCAATACTTGCCATAAGCCCAGAAGGTCCTCCGCCAATTACAATAACATCGTACGTATTCATCTAAATGAACCTCCTTGTTGATCATCTATTAGTATATCATTTCGTACAATCCGATTATTCTGTTATACTTTTAGTGAGAACAGTTTTGTAGCTATAAAGAGGAGTGAAAATGATGGATGAACAGCAATATTATGAGAAACTAATGGAACTATTACAACATAAACTACCTGCGGGTTGGATTGTTAAAGAGGACGAAGAGGATAAATATACGCTATACATATCGCTTTCAACGGAGGAGAACAACGGATTTACTTTACGTTTCCGAGATGTATTTGAACGAATACAAAAAAATGAAAATGAGGCAGACCGCTTTTTAGATGAACTACTAGAACGTGTTGACGTACTCATTCATAGCGAACGAGGAAATGAACGGTTACATGGTCATGAAGATCGGATATATCCTGTCTTGAGACATCCTTCACTCTTAACAAAGAACCCGAATAATGAAACGCTCATCCACCTTGAACATACAGCAGAATCCCATGTTTTTTACGCCTATGACCTTGGGAAAACATATAGGCTCATCAATCAAGATTTGTTGGACAAAGAGGGTTGGACGTCAGAGAAATTACATGACGTGGCTATGAGTAACCTGAGAAAACTGGACTATACACCTAAAGTAGATAAGCTTGGCGATAATACATTTTATTTCATTAGTCATACAGACGGATATGCTGCTAGCCGAGTTCTACTCCACGAGCTGTTAGAATGGATGAAGAAGAAAATCGAAGGGGATATGGCGATCGCTATTCCGCACCAGGATGCCTTGATCTTTGCTGATATTCGCGATAAAAAAGGCCACGCGGCCTTCTCACAAATGACGATGGACTTCACACTGCGAGGGGACATTCCAATCTCATCCATGCCGTTTTTATACGAAGAAGGTCAGCTTGTCCCGTATTTGGCGATCGATGTAAAGCCGAAATCACGCTTTAAATATCCGATATTGGGCAACAAGAAGAAGTAAGTTTTGTGGGCACTAGAACTGCTCGACGAATTTCAACCACTGCTCTTCCGTATCAATGGTTGCAATCTCTTCGTATAAACTTTCAAGAACGGGATTCTTCCCGAATTCGTCTTCATGACCGTTATCTTCGTCTTTAATTGGTGGATTTATTAACGCTTCCATCCGAGCGATTTGCTCTAATTTTTCCTTATAGTGAGTAAGGAGAGGAGTTGCTGCTTTTTCGATTGCCTTGAAGTCAGCAATGGGGTCGCGATCTTCTCTCCATTCATATTGTTCAATGTATTGCTCTTGTGTCATAAAGGGCGTGTTAAGAGCGCGTTCTTTACCCGTAAAAATAACGGCTCGTAAATTTTCTAATGAATCTCGATATAGCAATTATAAACACTCCTTTTAATATATGCGTCATTTGAATCATATCATAAATAGACGATACTCAGATGAAATGGCTGTCGTTTAAGGATATAATAATGATGTAGTTGTAGTAAAACGGAGTAAGTCTGATTAGGTAGGTAAAGGAGTAGAGAGCGGTGCAGGGAAAAGATTGGGATACATTTCTCATTCCGTATGAGCAAGCAGTTGAAGAGTTGAAAGTGAAGTTCCGTAGCATACGACATGAATGTCAAAGGAGAAATGAATATTCTCCAATAGAATTCGTAACGGGACGGATAAAAAAAATATCAAGCACGTTAGAAAAAATGCAACGGCTAAGTGTACCGATGAGTGAACTCGAATCGGGGATTGAAGATATCGCAGGCATTCGTATTATGTGCCAATTCGAAGATGACATTGACGCCGTCGTTGAATTGATACGGTTGCGTGACGGCAAAGATATGAAGATCGTTTACGTGAAAAATTACATTGAAAACACGAAAGATAGTGGATATCGAAGTTACCATGTCATCGTGAAATATCCCGTTCAAACAGTGAAAGGGGAAGTGGAGATTCTAGCAGAAATTCAAATTCGTACGTTAGCGATGAATTTCTGGGCTACAATTGAACATTCTTTAAATTACAAGTATAAAGAAAATATACCCAAGCACATTCATGATCGTTTGAAAAAAGCAGCCGAAGCGGCTTATCAATTGGATCAGGAAATGTCTCAAATCCGTAATGAAATTCAGGAGGCGCAACAGCTTTTCGAAAAGAAATCGAGCATTGTTTCTAAAATTCTCCGGTATATCCGTATTTTATATTTATCTTCAAAACGAACCGAAGCGGAATATTATGAAGCCAGATTCGAAGAGCTATGGCAGACCGGTGAATTAACAGAATTAGAGCGTTTAGCTCAAGAAATACGGATGGCAGCAAGGGATTAAAATAACCAATTATACCAATTACTCAAGCTATTGGTTTCTCGTTTGAAACTGTTGTTCAATTTCTTTTAAAATGGTTTCCCCTTTTTCTAACCATTGATTTTTGATAGGCGCATCTTTATCCTCAGGCTCTGAGAACTGATCAAACATCGAACCTACTACACGAGGTACAACATTATCATCTAACGAATCTTGATATTCGTGACATAACACAAACGGTGTTCCAAGGCGAACGGTTGCCTCATCGTCGCCTATTTCTCCTTGGAGCGCAATGACAGGTATACGCAAATAGTTTTGCCCTGTTACGTGCTCTTTGGGGTCAAGCATTCGGTCGAAGAAGCCGTGGTCAATTTGCCAGTTGCTTCCAAGTATGAACTCATGATTATTAAAAAATGAAGTGAATTCTCCAAACGATCCTTCCTGTCCATCCAAAGAAGATTGTAATGCAATCATGAAAACCCTCCTAAAATGTTTTTTGAAGAAAAACATACAAAGTAAGCATAATCATCCCATATAACTTTTCCTTTAACATGTCTATTTTTCGTTAAAATCATACTTTATTTTTCCACTTAATAACGATTAGACTATGTATGTCCATGTTTGTGAAAAAAGTCACAATATCTTCACGAGTTCGTATCCGATTTGTCAAAATTAAGACGTTAGAATTCCTGAACGTTGTTTACAATAAGACTATATGAAAAGACAATAGTATTTTATACGAGCGTAATAAGATTAAGATGTTTTGGAATGATGTGAGGAGGGGAAATGGGATGGAACAGATAGACAGTGCAACACTATCGAGAATTCTAACAGCAATGACACTTGGGTTTCATATTATTTTTGCCACAATTGGGGTTGGCGTCCCCGTCATGATTATGATTGCGGAATGGATTGGGATTCGAAAAAAAGACCCTCATTACATTTTACTGGCAAGAAGATGGACGCGAGGATTCGTCATTACAGTTGCAGTTGGAGTTGTGACGGGAACGTGTATCGGATTACAGCTATCACTATTATGGCCATCCTTCATGAAAGTGGCAGGAGAGGTCATTAGTCTTCCGTTATTCCTTGAGACATTTGCGTTTTTCTTTGAAGCCATCTTTCTTGGCATTTATTTATATACGTGGGATCGGTTCAAAAAACCGATTTATCATTGGCTATTATCGATTCCTGTCGTCATTGGTTCTTCAGCATCGGCTTTTTTTATTACGACAGTGAATGCATTCATGAATACACCGCAAGGGTTTACGTTAGAAGGCGGGCGCATATTGGATGCGAATCCGATCCAAGCAATGTTTAATCCCGCGACACCGACTAAAGTATTACACGTATTGTCATCTGCTTATTTAACGAGTGCTTTTGTATTAGCCGCAATTGCTGCTTTTATGATTTTAAAAGGGAAGAAACATGTTTATTATCGTAAAGCTTTAAGGTTAACGATGATTTGCTCATTTATTTTTGCTGTTGCAACAGCGATAATTGGAGATGCGGCTGGGAAATATTTGGCAGAATATCAACCGATTAAATTAGCGGCTGCTGAATGGCACTTCGAAACGGAGGAAAGTGCGAAATTAATACTTGGTGGTATTTTAGACGAGGAAACGAATGAAGTGAAGTACGGTCTGGGTATTCCATTTGCTTTAAGTATTTTAGCTTATGGGAATCCAACATCGGAAGTTATCGGCTTGAATGATTTTCCACGTGAATTGTGGCCTCCGTTATATGTTCATTATTTATTCGACGGTATGGTGGCGATTGGCATGTTCTTGACAGTTGTTTCAGGGTTGTTTTTACTCTTTCGTTATTGGAAAAGGAGAAACGAATGGAATCGGATGCTACTATGGCTTATTTTCCTAGGTGGGCCGCTTTCGATGCTTGCTATTGAGTTTGGATGGATTTTTACTGAAGTCGGGAGGCAGCCTTGGGTACTTGTAGGAGTCATGAAAACGATTGACGGGGCAACCACCGCTTTGAATGTGGGTTCGATGCTCATATTGTTCGGATCGCTTTATCTTTTTTTAGGAGTGTTTTCTACATTGGTGCTTCTACGAATGTTTAAAAATAAACCAGCTGAGTTGGAGATGCAAGAGCGTTCAATTAAGTAGATTGGAGGATGTAATCGTATGACATTAGAAATGCTGGGTATTCTCATACTATGGATTTTTTTATACGGTTATTTGATTGTCGCATCGATCGACTTCGGTGCAGGATTTTTTTCCTATTACAGCATTGCTACCAAACAAGATCATATTATTAACGCCGTTATCCGCCGTTATTTATCACCTGTTTGGGAAGTGACGAACGTATTTCTCGTGTTTTTCTTCGTTGGCTTAATCGGTTTCTTTCCTGATACTGCTTATTATTACGGGACAGCGCTGCTTGTACCGGGAAGTATTGCCCTCGTCTTGCTCACCATTCGAGGTTCCTTTTACGCTTTTGCTAACTATGGAGCGAGACAGAACCGCTTTTATCACTTCTTGTATGGCATGACGGGGTTGTTAATTCCAGCGTCTTTATCGACGGTATTAACGATTTCCGAAGGCGGGTTTATTAAAGAAGAAGGGGACAGAGTTATCTTTTTAGCGAAAGAACTACTAACGAATCCCTATTCATGGTCCGTTGTATTGCTGTCTATTGTCAGTGTTCTATTTATAAGTGCTAGCTTTCTTACCTATTATGCGAGTAAAGCAGAAGATAAACCAGCCTTAAAGATTGTTCGAGGCTACGCCCTGTTCTGGAGTCTGCCGACGATCTTTGCCAGTTTTCTTGTTTTCGTTTCAATTCGTAATCACAACGTAGAACACTTTAACTCGATGCTTGATTACAGTTGGCTGTTTGTTTTATCATTCGCTTGTTTTCTCGTCGCTCTAGGTTTGATAATGAAAGAAAAGGCCTATGGTGTAGCTTTTATCTTCGTGATGTTACAGTTCGCGTTCGCTTTCTACGGTTATGGTGTTTCTCATCTGCCCTATATTCTTTATCCGTATATCACGATTCAAGACAGTATTACCAGTCCACAGATGGGGCAGGCATTAGTGATCGCGTTTATTGCAGGACTGTTTCTTCTAGTACCTTCATTAATTTTGTTGATGCGGTTGTTCTTGTTTAACGCCGATTATGTGAAGGGGAAGAAGTAAGGTTGTATAGGAGCAGATGTAAAGCGATTACAACCAAATAGATGGGAAAGGAATAGTAGAATTGATACCCATTTTTGTAATGAAACACACCGAACCAGTCTGCAATCCATTCCGTCCCCATAGCAACAAATGCCCAACCTAAAATATAAAGTGAAACAAATCGTCGTTTGATATTAAAAAAATGATACAAATAGATAATAAAATATCCAATAGGTCCATACATGAGGTACGAGATAATATCTAACAACTCATAACGTGAATTATCATTGACATCATAGTAATCAAAGGGTGGAATGCCGATTGTATGGTCAAAAATCTTTGCCATAAATACGCTAAACAGCATCAATAAAACGGAATGCTTGGCAGAGAATAGTTTAGGTGCTTTCCACACAGCGATGATCCCTACGATTATGATAGTAAGGACAAACCATTCGTTTTGATTAAATTGATCGTCGTAAGTGATGATTTTCAAGACTTGTTCACCACATTCCATCGTAGCTTTTGAAACCATTTGATTAATAAAAACGAAATAAACAGTACGGTTGCCAAGCTTATATTAGCGAACAATGTATTCCATCCTTTATATGTCTTCACACCAAGCTGAATGGCAACGAACTCAACTAGATTTAATACAAGAATGACAATAAGCATGATCCCCATTTTTTTGATAACACGTATGTTATAAAAAATGAAATTTATAAAAATAACAATGAATATTGGATCAATAATATTTCGTTGTAACCACATCGCTAAAAACTTTTCAGGTACCTTACTGGACTGAACAAGCCCTAAATTTAGATCAACGATAGTAGCGATATTAATAATGAGAATCGTCGCAGAGAAAAAAATGAATATATTTTCGACTAGAGTTAGTTTTTTAGGTACAAGTAGGTAAACAGAAATGATAATCCAGGCAATAAGAACAAAGATAGCTAGGACCATTGATGTCTCCCTCCACAATAATGATGATATTCTCTAAAGGTTAATATTTCCTAAGCTTTCGTACATTAACCCATTTACTTGAAAGTATCATTAAGTATACTAATATTTAATGTTCCATAATTGTTACAATTATGGAATAATGAATACAATGCTATTTTTTTACATATAAATTTAAAGGTTTACCATTAATTAAAAGTAAAGGAATGATCAAATGATGAAGTTTAGCGAATATCCTTATGCGAGACCGAATATGGAGAAGATTGAGTCCGATTTCACTCGCTTAGTTGACCAATTTTCATCTGCTACTAGTTTCGATGAGCAGGATGAAGTGATGGCAGCGATTAATTTATTGCGAAGTGATTATGAAGACATGAGTCAAATTGCTCAAATTCGCCATACGATTGATACGACGGATGAATTTTACAAGGAAGAGCAAGACTTTTATGATGAAGCGGGCCCGATTTATCAAGGTCTCATTACGAAGTATTATCAAGCTTTGGTAGATTCTCAGTTCAGACAACAGCTAGAACAGAAGTGGGGTAAGCAGCTTTTCGCCCTTGCTGATGCGTCTCTTAAATCATTCTCACCTGAAGTAATCGAAGATTTACAAGTAGAAAATAAGTTGTCGAGTGAATACACGAAACTAATCGCTTCAGCGAAGGTTATTTTTGAAGGTGAAGAGAGAACGTTACCTCAACTCGGTCCCTTCGCTCTATCCACCGACCGTGATATGAGAAAAAAGGCACAAGAAGCAAAGTATAGCTTTATGAAGGAAAATGAAGCGAAGCTTGACGACATTTACGATCAGCTTGTCAAAGTAAGAACGAAAATTGCACATAAATTAGGATTTCAGAATTTCGTTGAGCTCGGTTATGTCCGTATGCAGAGAACGGATTATAATGCGGAGATGGTTGCGAACTTTAGAGATCAAGTGAAAGAGTATATTGTTCCGGTAGCGACGAAACTGAAGGAACGACAAAAAGAAAGAATTGGAGTTGATACACTCCGATACTACGATGACAAGTTTAGCTTCCCATCAGGAAATGCGACGCCTAAGGGCGACCCGGATTGGATCGTAAATAACGGAAAACGCATGTATAAAGAATTAGCGCCTGAGACGAACGAATTCTTTACCTACATGATGGATAAAGGGTTATTGGATCTTGTCGCTAAAAAAGGAAAAGCAAACGGTGGCTATTGTACGTATATCAGTAAGTATGAATCACCGTTTATTTTCTCGAACTTCAACGGAACGGCAGGAGATATTGACGTATTGACCCACGAAGTTGGTCATGCGTTTCAAGTGTATGAAAGCAGAGGATTCAAAGTTCCTGAGTATGGGTTCCCAACATACGAAGCGTGTGAAATTCATTCGATGAGCATGGAGTTTTTCTGCTGGCCGTGGATGAATCTATTCTTTGAAGAAGATGCGGATAAATATAAGTTTAATCATTTAGCAGAGTCATTAATGTTCATTCCTTACGGTGTAGCCGTCGATGAATTCCAACATTTCGTATATTTTACTCCTGAGGCGACGAAGGAAGAAAGAAAGCAAGCGTGGAGAGATATCGAGAAGAAATACCTTCCGCACAGAAACTATGAAGGAAATGATTATTTAGAGAACGGTGGATTCTGGCATCAGCAAGGTCACATCTTCAATTCTCCATTTTATTACATCGACTATACGCTAGCGCAAATATGTGCATTCCAATTCTGGAAGAAAGCGAATGAAGACCGCGAAGCTGCATGGTCGGATTACTTGGAGCTATGTCAGCAAGGGGGAAGTAAGTCCTTCGTGGAATTAGTGAGCTTTGCGAATTTAATCTCTCCATTTGAAGACGGATGTGTACAATCGGTAATTGGGGATATTGAAGGCTGGTTGAATGGAGTAGAAGATAAGAAGTTGTAATCGAAAAGTTAATATGGTGGGAGACTATTGAATAATTCAGTAGTCTCTCATTTTTTTGATCCAATATTTTATAGATTCATGGTGTTTACCTCTCCCACGATTGATTCAAGCCTCCTCCTTGTATTAGTACTACTTCAATATTGCTGTAAAAAGAAACAACAATCAAGAAGCCATATTTACCGTACATTGTTAAGCTTGCTTTAGAGGTGATAACAATGTAACCTTATCAAAAATCGGAAAGGACGAGCAAAAGTGGTGAGGATGAACAGTATGTTTCGCTACGCTATTCCCGAAGAATTTAAGGATAAATTCGAAAGCCTTGCTCAAAAATTAGCAAGGCTTTCCATATCTTCCCTATACCTTTATTATACGTCAAATAATCAGAAAGAAATAGACTAGTAAAAATATAATATTCAGATAAACTGTAACCCCAAGGGAGGGCTTGAAATGGTGTTTGATGAAATTGCATACGAGAGACCGGATATTGATGAATTCGAAAGGAGAGTATCGCATTTACTAGAAAAATTTGAGGTATCTGCTACTTTTGACGAACAGGTTGATATCATTGATGAGATAAATAAGCTTAGAAATGAAGTATTAACCAAGGTGACAATCGTGCTTATTAGAAATTCGATCGATACTACAGATGAGGTGTATATCGAAGAACAAAAATATAGTAATGAAAAGTGGCCGATCTACGAAATGGTTGTTTCGAAATATTATGATGTATTAACGAAGTCTAAATATAAAGATGAAATAGTAAATAAGTATGGCAATCAATTAATGGATATTGCTGAACTAGCTGTAAATATAGCAAATTCTGATGTGATTGAAGATTTAGTAGTCGAAAACAACCTAGTAAGCGAATACACGAAATTAATGGCTACTTCGAAAATTGAGTTCAAGGGTGAGGTTAGGAATCTGTCTCAACTAGATGCCTTTACAACATCTCCAGATCGAAACATCAGAAAGAAAGCAAGTGAGAAGTTCTATGAATTAATGGGAAAAAACAAAGATGATATTGATTCGATTTTTGATTCGCTAATAAAAATAAGAACGATAATTGCCAATAAGCTTGGCTATGAATCTTTTGTAGAACTTGGATATGCAAGACTTACAAGAATTGGATATGACCAAGGTGCAATAACTCAATTTCGAAATATGATCCTGAAATTCATTGTGCCGTTATCTGTTGAATTAAGAGAAAAACAAAGGAAAAGGTTAGAGTTAGATGTTTTAACCTATTATGATGAAGAAGTTAGATTTAAAACAGGCAATGCCAGTCCAAAAGGGGATGCAGATTGGATCATCAACAAGTTCAAGAAAGTATTTGAAGAGTTATCGGAGGAGTCAAAGGAAGCCTTTCATTTTATGAATGAAAAAAATCTGATGAATTTAACGACTAAAATCGACAAAAGAAGAGGTGCGTTTGCCTCATACTTATGTGATTATAAATACCCATTCATTTTTGCAAACTTTAACGGTACAAGAAATGACGTTAAAGTTCTAGGACATGAATTTGGTCATACTTTGCAATTTTACATATTTAACAAGAATAATGTGATACCGGAGTATATTGTGCCAACTAAGGAAGCAAGTGAAATAAATTCGATTACGATGGAATATTTAATTTGGCCATGGATGAAAGAATTCTTTGGGGAGGATTTGGAGAAATATAAATTAGCTCACTTTGAAGACGCAATACTAACAATACCTTACAGAGCAAGTATCGATGAATTTCAACATTATGTTTATCTTACTCCCAATGCAACGATAAAAGAACGGAAGGATATGTGGATAGAAATTGATAGTAAGTATAGACCCTACAAAGAATATGATAATAATACCTATTTAGAAGAGGGTAATTTTTGGCATATACAATCTCATTTGTTCAAATTTCCTTTTTATTATATTGACTATGCTTTGGCTCAAATGTGCGCATTGCAGATCTGGGGAATAGCACAATCAAATAGAGATGATGCCTGGAAGGTGTATTTGAAGCATTGCAGCAGCGGGGGAAGTAAGTCTTTCTTGGATTTACTTAATCATAGTGGAATTTCATCACCGTTTGAAGAAACTGCATTTACGGATGTGTTGGATGCTATAAGAACATGGTTTGATGATTGTGATCATTTATAGCCAATAAAATTTGGTATACTTAATGAAGGTTAGGTTAGCCAAGATGTATATCAAAAGAAATGAGTTGATTACATGAATAAGAAAGTGGTATTAGCTGGAGGAACTGGTTTTATCGGAAAGTATTTCGAGAGGAAATTTATTAATCTTGGGTACGAAGTGAAAATTATTTCACGACAAGATAAGCATATCTCATGGAATAATCACGCAGAGATTATAGAAGCATTGGAAAACGCTGAGGTATTAATCAATCTTGCAGGGAAGTCAGTAGACTGTCGCTATAATGCTAAAAATAAAGATGCAATCCTGAAGTCCAGGACAGAAACAACCAGTATACTTGGAAATGCCCTATTAAAATGCAAAAACCCACCGCCATTGTGGATTAATTCTAGTACAGCTACCATTTATAGACATGCTGAAGATCAACCGATGACTGAGGAGAAAGGTGAAATTGGATCAGGATTTTCTGTAGACGTAGCCAAAGAATGGGAGAAATCATTCTTTTCTTTTCAAATTCCCAAAACGAGACAGATTGCGTTAAGAATAGCCATCGTTTTAGGAGAAAATGGAGGCGTGATGACTCCTCTTAAAAACCTAGTAAGATTTGGACTAGGAGGTATTCAAGGGTCTGGAAACCAAATGTTTAGTTGGATTCATATAGAGGATTTATTTGAAATTATACTTTTTCTTAAAGACAAGAAAGAGATAAGCGGAGTCGTCAATTGTTCTGCACCGCACCCTGTTACTAATCATGAGTTAATGTCGCATTTTCGTAAAGCTCTGAATATAAATGTTGGGTTGCCATCTCCTAAGTGGATGCTTGAAATGGGAGCATTCTTTATTAGAACAGAAACGGAATTAGTTTTGAAAAGTCGTTGGGTTATTCCTGATAGATTAGAGAGTGAAGGGTTTAAATTTAAATTTAAAAAGATTGAGATGGCACTTCAAAGTATTCTTAAGAAGGAAAAGCAGGGGGTACTAGATGAAAGATAACATGATAAAATTGCTAATGACTATGATAATTGGCCTTTCATTCATAATAGGCTGTTGGATACTTTCAAAGTCAGTTGAGAATATAGACGTTTCAGAAGAGGATACACAAGAGATCGGATTAAATGAAGAAAAAGCACTAATGTCAGAGACAGAGGCAGCAAACTATTTGAATATCCCATTGGACGATCTTAAAAGAATGGTTGTAAAGTCTGAGGCCATAAGGACACAACGAGGTTCATATGATACTTTTGAATATGTACCTTTTATGATTATAGAAGGCAAAAAATATTTTGATCGGTTGCAATTGGATAAATGGATAGAGTACAACATGTTACATGGTAGAGGAACGGATTTATACTCATTGTACAGGTAAATGATTTTGGTCTTACAAGAGATTAAGGAGAGGATTCTAATAGCGATCATTAAAGTTGTGACCTTTGTAAGAGCACCGATAGATGTATGCTTCGATACTGCTAGGGACATTGAAATACATACAAATACTGTCTGGAAACATACGAGAGAAAAAGCGATCAAAGGAGTAACAAAGGGGCTTATCGGTTTTAATGAAACGGTGACATTTGAGGCGACTCATTTTGGCGTGCGACAAACACTTACATCAAAAATTGTGGAGTTTGATAGACCATATAGATTTATAGATCAAATGCAAAAAGGTGCTTTCAATAATATGAGACACGTACATGAGTTCCGTGAAAAATACGATGGTACATTGATGGTTGATATACTAGATTTCAGTTCGCCATTCGGAATGATTGGAAAGTCATTCGATTCACTCGTATTAAAGCCTTATATGAAGCGGTTTTTAGAAGACAGGAACAAGCGTATTAAGTCCATTTTGGAGGAAGAGAAGGGATAGCTATACATTCTATACAGAAAGTCCTTGAACACCATTAGGTGATCAAGGGCTTTTTGAACATCACATTCAATTATTCTAATTCCTCACATGTTCTTCCGCAATAATAGGTTTTGGCTTTTTAAATTTCTTTCTTAAATAGATCACCAACGCAATCACGACAGCGATCGCTATAAAAACGGTATACATATATCGGTCTAACAGTGCTTCGGCTGAAACACCGAAAATGTAGAACATGGTTCCAACAAAATAAAACTTAAATGCGCGCCCAATAAAGGCATAGCCGATTAACTTCCACAACGGGAAACCAAGTGAACCTGACATTAACGTAAACACTTTGAACGGAAGTGGAGTAAAAGCACCTACAAGGACGGCGTGATTTCCATTTTTCTCAAAAGCCTTCGTCACTTTGTCTGACCATTCATCTTTCAATAATTTACGTAGCAACGGTTTCCCGACCCATTTACCGATGAAATAACCAACTGGAGTACCGATAAGGCATCCGATGAATCCATACGTAGCATAAACTAATGCCTTCTCTGGAGCGATAAGGCTGATGGACACTTGTAGAAAGAAGGCAGGTATTGGAAAGATGACGGCATCAAGAAATGAATGGATAAATAACCCCCACTCTCCGAACCTCTCGAAAAACTCTAGAGTGGAAGAGAACATATATTAACTCCTTTAAAGAGAAATTTGACACGATAAACTCTGGATATGGAAAAGCAATTTAAAGTAAAGAATTCAATCTTCTGTATTCTACCATAAATATGAAAAGATGTTACGTTTTTAAATAAATCTTAAGACATTCGTCACAAATCTTAATTACTGCACCTCAATTCTAATATAGTTGTAAATAGATAGCCCAGTGGACAAATTAGAGTATTGTTAGCCTCCGACTTAAAACGTTCACTACATATATGACGAATCTAAATGAAAAATCACTGCGTTATAATCTTTACCATTTCAACTTGATAAATATGAGAAGTAAGTAGTAATATAAGGGTAGAAATCCAAGGCGAGGAGGAGCTTTAATGATTAATTCTAATTTAAATGTAGAGCTACTCCGAGCATTAGTTGAGAATCGTAATCGAACGGATTCCATACATAACACAGAAGATCCAGCATTTGATCAACTGTTTTTATCATTACTCGGTGAGCAAGCAGAAGATCAAGGGATATACCCAAATGAATCAGCTACAGCCTTTTTACTAGGTCGTATGAATGGTTCCCATTATTCTCCTAACGTTTCACCCATCGCTGTATCAACTTCAACACAATATCCTCCTTCACTTGAGAAATCCGATGTTGATCCGATTATCGTGGAAAAGGCTCAGAAATACGGGCTAGACCCGAACTTGGTGCGTGACGTCATTAAACAAGAGTCTGGTTTTCAAACAGATGTTGTTTCTCATGCAGGGGCTATTGGGTTAATGCAACTCATGCCACGTACAGCTGCTGGATTAGGTGTGAATCCTCATGACCCAGTCGATAATGTTGAAGGTGGAACAAGGTTTCTAAAGAACTTGATTCTGAAATATGATGGAAATGTAGACGTTGCACTAGCTGCCTATAACGGTGGACCTGGAAGAGTGGATCGCTTGGGGATTCAGACAAGTGCTGATTTAGTGGAAAAGATGCATTTGCTTCCACAAGAAACACAGGCTTACGTAGGAAAAGTATTAGGGCATTACGCGCGTTATTCTTCATGATATTCGTGTTAATAGTAGATAAAAAGGGCTGTCCCGTAGTCGTTAGACTTTCTGGGATAGCCCTTTTGTCTTATTGATTCAAAGTGTTACTTTCTATAGGTGCATTTTTTAAGGAATGATCCTTCATAAACGGCCACCAATTCGCTTTGCCAAAAGTCTTGACCATGACCGGTACGAAGAAGGGGAGGAATACGAACGCGTATAATACAAGACCAGATAATACAATCGTCGCAATTTGCAACAGCGATAAGACGCCTGAAGGATACATGGCAGCGAATGTACCTCCTAAAATGAATACCGCGGAAATAATAACGGTTCCCATTTTACTCATCGCTGTCATAATGGCATCTTCTACCGACAAATGATTATATTCGTTGAAGCGGTCCATTAAGAATATGCTGTAGTCAATGCCTAATGCAACGAGCATGACGAATGCAAAGAACGGAACGGCCCAGCTAATTCCTGAGTAACCGAGCCCATTTACAAAAATAGCTTCCGTAATCGCCATTGACGTATAGTAAGTAAGCACAAGAGAGGCGATTAAATAGATCGGAATAAT
>FWWL01006734.1_pt1 | contig 16314 bp, 15 predicted proteins | sample 2228331 | NCBI WGS metagenome assembly FWWL01 (sample SAMEA103939775, study PRJEB20133) | metagenome
CCCTCCGCTCCCCTTTCCAAAGTCCAGTTGGCTCCCGGCGTTGTGTCCTTTCCCGCTCCGAGGCCTGCAAAGACCGGCGGTCGCCATTCCCCAATCACCCCTGTCCTACGGATTCCGAGCCGGTGCATCACGGCCGCGCCTCGTGTTCACCGGCGGTCGCTATTCCGGTGTCCTCCTTATCCTCAGACTCACGCTCTCCTCCCAGGAGAGGAGCTGTCGTATACGGTCCCTGATGTCCTCTTCAAGCTCCTCCCCGGAGACCAGAGCCCCCAGTCGGCTCGGGCTCGGGGTACACACCTCGTCCCATTTACCGGCTTCCCTGAGCGCTTCTTCCAGCTTTTTCCTTTCCTCGCTCCCCTCGGAAGGGAGAACCGGACGTACGGTCCTGATGAGGCTGAGGACGCTTCCCGAGCCCTGTATCTTCTCCACGCCGTGGAACTCGGCGAACTCGATTATCTCCTTCCTCACCTTTTCCAGGTTCTCCTCGGCTTCCTTTTTTCGGGCATGCCATTCCGCGAACTCGTCCACCAGCTGGATCCCGCGGTCCATCCCCAGTTCTCGCTCCGGCAGCTTGGCCACCATGTACAGGTGCTTGCGCCTGGGGCAGTACTCCTGGACCTCGCACCAGTCGCACAACTCGCTCTCCCGCGGCGGGAAATCCCTGGCCTCCTCGATCTCCCGGATCACCTTAAGAGCGCCCGCGGCGACCTCCTTCAGGCTCTCCCTTCCTCGCTTGAGGCGCAGCTCACGGTCGAACACCAGATAATGCCAGACCAACTCCACCTCCTCCGCATCGGGAAAGGCCGCCTCCACGGCCATCTGGTAGAGGCTGAGCTGCCGGTCCTCCTCCAGCGCCTCCCGGGTGGGGAGAACCTGGGAGGTCTTGTAATCGTGGATCTCGTACTTCCCGCCTTCAAGATAATCCAGGCGGTCCAGGATCCCAATGAAGTTTATCCGGCGTCCCGACTCGTCGCACAGGGGTATCTGCACCTTCTTCTCCAGCCACAGCGTCCTGCCCCCTCCGGTGAAAGGATAGTAACGACGGTAATAGTCGTCCAGGCACCTCAGGCCGGTGTTGAGATAATCCTCCTCGCTGTACTCGCTGCGCACGATGAACACGTCGTCCCCGTAGGACGCCCTCCACCGGTCGATGAAGAAGCTCTTCAGCTCCTCGAGATCGGGAAGGCGGGACATGCGCAGGTCCCGGTAGAGCTTCTCCAGGGCCGCGTGGACCAGGGAACCCATGAAGGCCTCGATGCTCCTCCTACCCGCCTTGACCTTCTCCAGGTAGAGGATGCGGTATTTATGGGGGCACCTCTCGTAAGTCTCCAGCTGGGAATGGGAGTAGATCAAAAGTTCTCACCTCCTCGAAATATTTTAGTGCCCCACGACGACAAGTGAGGTTAATTCCCGGACCGGCGCCCCGCAGAAAAAAAGCATCTTTTGTGATCCGGCTCTTGTATATAGGACGACAGCAAAATCGCGCGCACCGAGGGCCCGGGAATAAGAAGAGCCTCTTTACGAGATGCGGTGCATGTCCCGGGAAAGGCGGTAAGAGATCCGGATTGGCCACTGGAAACAAAAGAGCCTCTTTACGGGATAAAAGAACCTCTTTACGGGATGCGGTGCTCCCGGTGAGGCGTGCTGTTTTGCCGGCGGGGGCGGGACGGGGAGGGCCCGGTCTCCTTCAAACCGAGAAGTCCAACTGCTGGATGAACCCGGCCGCACCGTCCTCCCGGAGGTAGATGCCGGTAGACCTGACCGTTCCCAACCTTTCGCTCACCGACCTCCCGATGGAGAACGGCGTGCTCGCCCGCCCCAGGGTAATCGCTCCGATGCCGGCTTCGACCAGGGAGAGCAGACGGTCCTCCTCCCGATTCTTCACCCATATACGCAGTTCGCGGAACACGGGATCGGCTTCGTCTATCCAGCCGTTCCCATCCGCATCGTGCGCCGCCAGCTCGGCGAACCCGTCTCCGGACAGCGGCCCGAACATCTCTTTTCCGCCCGACACCTTGCCGTCCCCGTCCAGGTCAAGGACCAGGAAACCGCTTCCCCGCTCCAGGAGGGGGACTTTTTCCGCCTCTCCGTCTCCGTCCAGGCCGAAATCAAACCTCACGGCCGAGAGGCGCACCGAGGTCCCGTCAAGGTTCACCACCAGGGGATCGGACGCCGCCGCTTCCCCCATACGCAGGCGCAGGGCATCGAGATGCTCGTGTTCCCTGTGCATGGTGAGCTCGAGCCGGAAGGAGATCTCCCTGCCTTCCGCGGTCCTCACCACCCCGGAGGCGCCGAAGGAGGTGGTCTCGGTCTCCCTCTCGTATCTCGTGAACTCGTATTCCAGGCTCCACCCGGTGCGCTAGTCGGCCGCCAGCCCGGCGGCTCCCATAGCGACCCCTACGCCCGCAGCCGCCTTGCGCCCGAGGGTGGAGATCTCCGCGCCGCGGATCCTGATCCGCTTCCCGGTGGCCATCTCCACCATCCTCTCCACCGGGCTCTTCAACATCATCAATCCATGCTTTCCCGCCCTTTCCGGCTCGCAGGGCCTCCCCTCACCCCGTGCGGCGTCCACCCTTCCCGCCCCTACCCCCGAAACCGGTTGCGGCAGGGAGGTGCTTCGTCCTGCGGCGGGAAGGGACCCCGACGGGGATGCAGAGCGCAGGTGGAGGCTTCCCCGGATTTCCTCCAGGCGGGAAAAGGCGTGTCCCGCCTGCATGGATGGGGTGGGGCCGATGACCCCCAAGGACTTCTCCTCACTTCCGTGAGAGCGCGGCGGACCGCTCCCAGTCCTCCCCCGCTGGATGCAGGAGCGGATACCTTTGGCACATCCACCCGAGGGTCACCTGGTAGCGGATGAACGGTGGAGATAAAGGTCGCCGCTGGCTGTCAGTGAGTGATATTATCGGAGTTAACCTGAAGTTTATATTTAGATAAGTAGGTCACCCGGTTGGATACCGGCACCGATCTGGGTTCCTCCTTCACCCCCTCCCCCCATCCGGTATGAACCGTATAAGAACGTGCAAACCACGTCATGGAGCTGTGGGGGACCGTGTATCCGCTCGAAGAAAACAGCCTGTCCGGGAAATTCCGCCGGCTATCCCTACCCTCCCCTGACCGCAACAAAATTGATATAAACCTCTACTTCAGCTTTCCTCTTCCTCGATCAACTCCTTTATCTGCTTCATGAACCTCCTCCGCCTGGCCTTTACCACTCCCTTGACCAGCCGGTATCCGATATAGGCTCCCAGCAGGTAAGGAGCCGCCACCTTGAGCTGGTTGACCGCCTCGTGGAGCTGCTGCTGCCTCACCTCCGCCTCTTTCCGCGCCATATCCTGCAGTTCCCCTATGGTCTCCTTGATCTCCTCGCCGGTGCTCTTTATCCCCTCCACTACCTCCTCGCCCGGCTCCTTCAGGCCGCCCGCTCCCTTCCTGAGCATTCCTATCCCCACGGCCACCACTATCCCGCCCAGCACGAACGAGCCGAGAACCACGATAAGGGCGGAAAGCCACAGCCGGTCCAGGGCGATGTTCACCAGGAGGATGACCACGGCGATGATGTAGACCGCCGCCACCGCGATGATCGACAGGCCGAACAGGGCCACGGCCGCACCTATGGCCATCCGTCTGGCTCCCTCCTTAAGCCTGCCCTTCAGCTCCTCCCCGGCCGGACCGCCCAGGGCGGTGAGTTGCGACCTGATCCTGGAGCTCAATCCCAAAAGGCGCTCCACCCTCGACCTGACCTCCGCAATCCCGCTCACCCGGACCTCCTTTCCCTCCGAACTTCGATCCACGTCCGTATTATCACCGGGCAACATCCGACCCCAAGGAAGCCCATGGGATCATCTCGCCGGTCATCCCCAGGTTAAAACTTCTCCAGGCAAAGCCCGGCCACCTTCCGCTCGCAAGCCCACCGTCCGACCCGGCGCTCCCGCAGCCCGAACATACACAGTCGCTCCGTATGGTAGGATGTGCATAGTTTATTACGATCGGGTATATAAAAGCTATGCCGCAGGGAAATTGGATCATACCGCTCCACTTCATGGCCATATGGATGAGCGTGGCCACCAGCCTTATGGCCGGTTGGTCCATAGGTCTGCAACCGTACGTGTCCTTTCCCCTGGGGTTTGTCATCTGGTCGACGGGTTTCTTCCTCAACCTGAGGGTCCTGGAAGGCCAGCGACGCAGGAAGGCCACCCATAGCAAGGCTCATGTGGAGCGGAGCTACCGCAGGATAGCCGCGCGCACGGTGATGAACCTGGGGATCGCCCTGGCCTTCCGCTCCTGGTTGACCATGATGACCGCCGGTATCCTCATCCCCTTCTATTTGGAGGCCGCCAAGAAACGCAGGATGTACCTCGACTACCTGCGCACGGGGATGCTCCACGACGCCTTTCCTCACCGCATCCCCCGCCGGTGAGGCCTCCGGCGCCTTTCCCCGACCGCATGCTCCGCCGCGGACCTCACATAAGTCCGCGTGCTTCTCGCCCCGAGCCTTCCGCCATCGCCTCCCCGAGGGGGAGGGTGCACCCGCGGTCACCCGCACCTCCCCCCTAATCTTCCTCCTCCCGGCCCACTATCTCCGGCCAGAACCGGGCGGTCATGTCCAGCGCCAGGGCCGGCCAGCAGAAGTCCGGGATCCTCCTGCCCTCCCCGGTGCGTGAGTCGTAGAACTCGTAAAAGCCCTCCCGGAGGATCATCCTCACCACCCTCCGGGTGATCTCCCGCGCCACGTCCCGGTAGCCATGCTCGTCCAGCGCGATGCACAGCATCCAGCAGAAGTTGACCCACACGCAGTGGCCGGCCCAGAGACGCTTCTCCACCCACCTCCCCATCCCCTCCATCTCGTCCAGAGGATTGAAGGGCACGGGGTAGGGGGTGAAGAACTCCCTGGGGTTGAGGAGGTGGTCCTCGATCAGCCTACCCGCCCTTTCCTCCCCGCAGAGGCCACCGAAGAGGGGCAGCAGGGAATCAGCGGTCTTCTTCCTCGCCAGGCGGGGCCTGCGGAAACCGAAACGCGGGAAATAGCATCCCTTCTCCTCGTCCCAGCAGAGGTCGTCGAGCGCCTCCATGATCTCCTCCGCCCTCCTCCGGTACCTCCTTTCCCTCTCCGGCTCCCCCATCTCCCCGGCCAGCAAGGCCATGCTCAGGCAGGCGCGGACGGTCAGGGAGTTGACGGTGAGTTCCTGGCACACGAAACGGTCGGCCCGGGCCAGCCTCTCCGGGTCCCACCCCAGGACACGGTTGAAGGCGAAAAGGGCCGTGGGATAGAGGTCGGAGCGGAAAACGCTCCGCCATCCACCCGGTTCCAGCCCCAGAGCGCTGAAGAACTGGGGCGACATGTCGGTGCCCGATTCCCAGGGGTGGAAGACGGTCACCAGGCCATCGCCGAAGACGTTGCGCCTCTCCAGGAGGAAATCGAGGCTCCGGCACATGTTCGGCCACAGCCTCCTCAGCCATTTTCGGTCTCGGGTCCTCTCATACACCAGCAGCGCGGCATAGTGGTAGCTGGGCGGGTCGATCATGTAGGAGGCTCCCCGGCGGTCGAACTCCCAGCGCACCAGCCAGGTCTGCATGTTGCGCAGCCAGGGATGCGCGGTGCGGTGGGGCAGCAGGACCTCATGTGGGAGGTGGCCGTCCTCCCTGACCTGACGGAAGAGGGTCTCCAGCTCCCGGGCCGCCTTGAGGGCATCGATGTGCAGCATGGCCACGGCGTGGAAACCGCTGTCCCACCCGAAGAGGGATGGGTAATGGCGGTAGGAGGGCATGTGGTAGTAGACCTCGCCCTCGTCCACCTCGTTGAGCTCGAGGACGCGGCGCGATTCCTCGAAAAGGGTCCGCCATTCCGCCGCGGTCAGCGGACCGGGCTTGATACCCGATTTGGTCATTCCTGGGGCGGTTTCCGGTAGGCGGGAACCCCGTAGACCTTCTCGTAAGCACGGCACCAGGGGCAGAACTTCAACCGCGATTCCAGGACGGCCAGCCCGTAGAAGATGCCCCTTCCCTTCTCCCTGCCCCTCTTGCATACCGTGCACTTGTTAAGGCAGAAATCCGCCCGCTTGCGGGTCTTCTCGTCCCACTGTGTCCTCGCCTCTCCCTGCATCTTGTCCCCCTTCCTTCTTCGTGCCGTGCCCGGTCTTGATCCCTATTTCCCGACGGCGTCAGCCTCACATGAGAGCCTCGCTCCTCCGGCTTTCTCCCCTTTTTCCGTGCAAGTCCGTGACCGCTTCACCCGTCCCTGCCCACACCGCCGCCCGGAGGCCCGCTTCCCAGGGCCCTCTCCACCAACTCGGGGAGCATGAGCACCTCCGTCCCCCTCTCCGGCGGCACCGAGGCCAGGGCCTGCCCGTAACAGCCGGTGCATACGGTGACCAGCGTCGTGGCACGCAGGTTGTCCACCAGGTGGGCTATCCCCTCGGGCTTGTAGCAGCAGTGCGGGGCGCTTATGCGGCGGACCTTCAAGCCCTGCAGCCTGGAAAAAACCTCCTCCACGGACTCCAGGTCCACGGGGACGGGCGAGAATCTCCGGTGCAGCCGGTAGCACCCCGCGTAATAATCCACCTCGCCATCCCAGGGCAGTGCCTGCACGGCCTCGGCCATGGCCCGGGGGTAGAACACTATATCCTCCTCCGGGAAGGCATGTTTATATATGGGATAGCAGGGCGAGCAGAAGATGACCAGACGCCGGGCACCCAGTTCCCTGGCCATTTCCAGATTCATGGCCACGAACCTGCGCGACAGTTCTCTGCATTCCTGCAGGGCCTCCTCGTCGCGGGCCTTGATAGCCGGACGATACAGATAATTGCCGCAGCAGTACTCCCGCGAGAGGAAGGTGTAGGACATCCCGCCCCTCTCCAGTATGCGGGTCAGGGCGGAGAGGACCTTCGGAAGCAGGTAGACTATCTGGCACCCGCTTATCACCACGTTCTCCGCCCTGCGGTCGTAGGGCAATCCGTGTCTTTCCAGGACATCCACCCTGGACGGCAGGCCAGCGGGCGCGTTTCCGGTTTCCAGTATGTTCCTGACCATGTCCTCGTCTATCAGCGGGTGCACCGACGCCTCCTCCCTGCCGAGACACGCTCGAGCGCGCCGCTTCTTCTCCAACCGCGAATACCGTAGGACGTACTTCCACCTGGAGAAAAAGATACCCTCTCCTCATCTCCCGAGACAAGCCGAGCCGTCGGCCGGCCGACCGCGCAGCACGTTTTTAGCGGTTAGAAAAACCTTCCTCCTCCCTCGTCTCACCCCGGCGCTCCGAGGCGACGAAGGCCTTTACCGTTGATGGACCTCCGCCGCTCACAAAATGCCCGGGATCCTTCGCTTCCGCCGGTTATCAGCTTGGAACTATGGCCGATGGACATCCGCCGCTCACAAATTGCCTGGGAGAGAGGCGGTGAGGAACTTTTTCAAGAAACGACTCACGCTTCATCGCCAGTCCCCTCGGGAAGGCCGGAGGCCGGTCGCTTCCTGATATCTGCAGCGGCAGACCCGGTCGTGGCACCAGACCTTGGGCGCGGAATGCTGTTTTTCATGGATACCGCCATGACGCAAAGGGGCCGTCTCCGCGATCGGCTTGAGGTCGTCCAAAACCCGATAAAACGGTCGGAGCGGACGGAGGGTGATAAAAACGTGTGGAGGGAGTCGGCCTGTAAGCCGGATTCTGTACCCGAGGCTTCGAGCCCCGGGCGGTGGTCATCCATCTGGGACCGCCGTTACCGACGGCCTCATGCGGCCTACCCGAGCCTCAAGCGCCGCGGGCCACGGCATCGGCTCCTATTTGGCCTTGCTCCGGGAGGGGTTTACCAAGCCGGCCCTGTCACCAGGACCGCTGGTGGGCTCTTACCCCACCTTTTCACCCTTGCCCCTGCCCCGTAATGGGGCGGTGGGCGGTTTCCCTTTCTGTGGCACTTTCCGTCGGGTCACCCCGCCTGGGCGTTACCCAGCTCCCTGCCCTGTGGAGTCCGGACTTTCCTCAGGCGCGCGTTATGCGCACCCGCGACCACCCGGCCGGCTCCCTCCATGATCCCATTATATCCGACCTCCTCGCGGGGATAAACGTTCCCTGACCTCCCGGCGTGGATAGACGTTCATCGCACCGTCCCTCCGCCATTTAATACCGGGGTGCCCCAAACCAAAACCAGAGGTAACACGCCCTGAAAACCCGTCAGAGGAAAGGGGGCGTTCTCCCGGATCAGCCCTCCAGAACCCCCGGTCCGCCTCCCACGCCGCGATACGGACGCTTAAGCCGGCCGGGGCCCTCCCCGCCTCAGGAGCCCCTCTGCTTGCGCTCCTCCTCCTCGGCCATATTGATGAACTGGGCCCAGTTCTCGGAGAGCTTGGCCTCGCCCTCGAAGCGCCCCATGGGAGTTATCACCGGCCTGGGCCCCGTGCCGTCCCATTCCTTGTCCGCCGGCTCGAAGCTGTGCCCGGTGACCTTGCCCTCTTCGTCGAAGTGGAACCACACCTTCTGCGAGGGGTTCTCCTCCGGGGAGAGGAAGGCCTTCATGGTGAAAAGGTGCTGCGTTTTCAGATAATCCCTTACCGCGGACATTTCCCACCTCCTCGCGAGCCCTTCCGAGACCGCCAATTTCGCCTGCCCCTATTCTAAACTCCACCCCGCGACGCTTCCAGTTACTTAAATTCGGTAAATCCGCGTCTCGGGCATGGATGCCTCGCACGGGAACGTCTCGGCCGAGAGAAGCAACCAACGGCCCGACGACCGAGGTATCCGGCCAGCCGGACGGCATCAAGTCGGCTCGATATCCGGGCGACACAATGCCGCTCCATCCGTGGAGCTTCCGGGGTGGGTGCCGGAAGGACCACCGCTCCACTTTGCCCTCGTAGGCCTCGAGCATGACCCCGGATGGAACTTCAGGAGTCCATGCCGGAGGGAAGGACCACCGCTCCACGGTCGGGACGGCGTTCGGCCCGGGCGACCCCCGGCGGGTCGCCCGGCCTCAGGGCAGAAGGTGACCGAAGCCGCAGCGTTCCAGGAGATTGCGTGCCGCTCCGCCAAGGAGGTCCCTCTCCGCCTCCTCGCCCAGGTGGAAGTGGCGCAGGTCCTCCCACAGAGCGGGGTGGTACCCGAATCCCACCGGGAAGTCCGTCCCGTACAGGATGCGGCCGGAGAAATCCTCGAAGAGACGGCGGAACCAGGGATAGTTCTCATCCAACTCCTCCACCTCCAGGCTCTCCGCCGCGAGGGGAAGCGGACCCCTACGGGCTTTGAGGTCCTCGTAGATGCGCATGCAGGACATGGAGTTGGTCATGTCCAGCCAGAAATTGTCGTACTCGCTCAGCAGGCGGTGGGCCAGGCGGAAGCGGGGGAAGAGGGCGTGCACCGCCACCAGCTGCATGTCGGGATATTCGCGCAGCGTGGCTTCCAGCCTCTCCAGGTCCATGTACATGCCGTAGAAGACGTCGAAACCCGTGTGCACCAGCAGAGGCCGCCGGTGCTCGTTCAGGACCTCGAACATGGGGCGCATCTCCTCCACGAAGGCGGGGAATCGTTGCGCGTAGGGATGCAGTTTCATGCCTATAAAGCCGTATTCCTCGATGCAGCGTCGGGTCTCCCCCTCCTTGTCCGCCGTGCCTATGTGCAGGGAACCGAAGGGCACCGCCTCCGGGATCTCCGCGCACAGGTCGCGGTTGAAGCGGTTGAGGTCCTCCGTCTCCTCCTCCCAGAGGGGGAAGACCAGGTTGAAGAAAAGCCGGATGCCCGACTCCCTGAGAGCGGACACTATCTCCTGCGGCGTGATCCCCTCGCTCACCGGGAACCCGGGGGTGAACTTCCTCACCCAGCGGACCAGGCCCGCCATGCGCCGGGGCGGGAGTATGTGCACGTGGGGGTCTATCCACTCCATGCCCTCTTCCTGGGCTCCCGTCCTCCCGCTCGACCAGCGGTCCCGGACGGCCTCCCCGACCACCGAAGACTCGGTGCCGGAATCAGCGCGTATCTCCTTCATCTCCGGCCTCCTTTCCCGTCCTGCAAAGACCGGTGAGGACGGCACAGGCATCACCCTCCCCGTCGCCTGCATTGTACTATCTGAACACCAAACATGCCGCGCAGGCAGACCGGCATGCCTTTGATGGGCATCACCCTCCCTGTCGCCCGCATATCACTACAGCGCACCCCTAAAGGCCCCCAAAGGGCGCAACAAGACCGCATCGGCCACACGGATTCTCCGGATAGAGCCTGAAAGGGCGTGCGGCCTACGGGGGGCATGGGCCGGAAGGGCCGGGAGGTGGGGGAACGGGGCGGCAGGTCGAGCCTTGAGCGGGAAAGGCGTTGCGGGGGCGGCGGGGCGTCAAGACATGGGCTTACGGACCTTCGAGTGGCGCGGGGAAGCGTGAAGGGTATATAAAACGGGTAATAAAACGGGTAAAAGGTGGGGGAGATGAGAGGGAAACGACGCGCAGCGGAGGTGGTAGCGACCCTCGCCGTGCTCTCCGTCTTGCTGCCGCTTTTCACCGGGTGCGGAAAGGCGGACCTGCGCGGGGAGCTCCTCGCCCTTCTCAGGGACAGGGCGGGGAAGATGGATTCCCTCTCCTTCACCTGCATGACCGAGGACGGCGAAAGGCTGTACCGCGAGGAGTTGGTCCTGCGCTTCCCCGACCAGTACCGCTATCGGTTCTCCGAGGTCATCGAGGGGGAGGCCGTGCTCCTGCGCTACGCCGCCCAGTCCGGCAACCGCGTGCTGCGGGCCGCGCTGGAGGACCCGGGGCCGGAGGGGATTCTGCGGGTCGAATTCCTCGAGGACGTCCCCCCCATCCGGGGCACCGGGGTGTACCTCTCCCTCTACCACCTGATGGGCAACGCCGACTATTACTACTCCCTGGTCTCCCTGCTGGAGGGCGGTTCCCTGGAGGTCGTGTCCAGGGAAACCCTGGAAGGGGCGGAGGCCTACCGCCTCCGGTCCGCGGCCGGCCTCACCCCCCGGACCGAGATCTGGCTGGACGGCGGGACCGGGCTCCCTCTGCGCAAGGAGATGGTCCTGGAGGGCGGACGGAAGGTGGTCTTCACCTACGGGGACCTGGCGGCGGACTCCCGGATCGAACTGGAGGCCGTGCCGGGATCCGCCGGGGAGATAGCCACCCTGTTCGGCCGGCCCGCGGCGCCCGTCAACATCGTCACCCGGGACGGAGGCTGCCGCCCCGCGGAGGGGACGGCGTCATCGGGTACCGCCACGTTCCTTCCCCTCCTCCCGGAACTCGAGGGCTTCGAGGTGGCAGGCTACTTCTGGCGCGACCCCACCTCCTCCGACCTCACTCCCTCCGAACAGTCTCTGCGCTTCCCGGAGGGCTTCCGGGAGTTCTACCTCCTTTTGCGCTCCGGAAGCCGGCAGGTGGAGATAAGGCAGGTCCCGCTGACCGAGGACTTTGGATACTTCACCTCCGGGCTGGGCATGCTCTCGGGTGCATACCTGGTGCAGCAGGAAAGATTTCCCATGGAATACGCTTCCGCCTCCTATACCGCGGCCCTCAACCGCCAGGAGATGCACCTGGAGGCGGGGGGACTGGAGATAACCGTGACCGGAGACCTCTCCCGTGAGGAGTTCCAGGAGCTGGCCCGAAGGCTCCTCTCCTCCGCCGAGAAGGAAGGCTGACAAAAGCCCGTCGGCCCGGGCCGCGATGCGAGAGGAAGGACTCGATCCCCCTCAGCGGCTGAGCTCCAGGGCGCGCAGTGTCCAGCCCAGCGGCGTGTGATAGGGGGTCTCCCCGCGCAGGGCGGCCTCCAGGCGTTCCACCACCTCGTCGGCGAAGGCGTCCAGCATGCGCTCCCCGGCTTCAGGGCTCGCGGCGCGCGGCTCACCTATGTAGTTGGAGGGACGCTTTTCGGTGACCCAGCAGAGCATGAGGGCCACGTAGGAGAGGTCCTTCCCCAGCTCTCCCCGGCCCAAGCGCTGCAGCAACCTGCCCGCGGAGCCCAAGAGTATCCCCGGCCACCTCCCGGGGTCGATGGAAACCCTTCCCATTTCTTTCCAGGAAGGCCTCACCCTCTCCGGATAGGCCCTGAGCATGAGCGAGGTCTCGTTGAGGCCGGCGTGGCAGTCCTGGGCGTCCCCGCACGAGCCCGGCCCGGCCCCCAGTCGGGACAGCAGGGCGGGATCCAGCTCCACCATGCGCCGGTAAAAGGAGAGGAAGGGCGCGATGAGGTGAAAGCCCCGCTCGCGGTACAGGCGGCGCACCGCCTTGGCCGTGGCTATCTGGTGCCGCGGCCCGCCGTGGTTGTCCACCACCAGCAGGTAGCGGAAGCCGCGGCTCGAGAGGAAGGACCCCAGGCCTCGCAGGAGCAGGTTCACCGCCCGGCTGTCCACCTCCACCGAACCGGGGATGGTGTCGCTCCCCAGAGGAAAGGAGGGGAGGATGACGAAACGCAGGTCCGGGTTCCTCCGCTCCGCTTTGGCCAGGGCGCGGTCCCGCACTTCCTCCGCCACCCACACGTCGGTGCCCATGGGGAGGTGAGGCCCGTGCACCTCCAGAGGGCTCACCACGGTCACGAAAACCGTCCTCTCCCGGTCCAGGGCGTCGACCTCCGGGCCGGTGAGGTCCATGAATCCCAGACGGTCGGCCATAGGTGGATTATAGCACGGGGGGGCGCCGGAGCCGCACGGTCCCCGCCCCTTTCCGCGAACACCCTTTGAGCCGACGGCCACCGCGGAAGCCCGAAAGGGGCGCGGTCGCATGGGTCTGGCCCCCGCCTGTTGAGGGAGACTCTAGCCGGGGAGGGCCTGGAGAACCGGGAAAGATGCGGCCGCAGAGGTCGGGCACCCAGCCGCTCCTCGGTCCCCCTGCTATAATGAAGGCCGAGCGCGAGGAGGACGTGGTAGGTTTGGACTTCGACTTCGAGGAAATAGACGCCATCATCAACGCCCGCTCCCTGGCCGTGGTCGGAGCCTCGGGAAAGCCGCTGAAGTTCGGGTCCATGTTCACCGCTTCCCAGCTGGCCTTCGGCTTCTCCGGCCCCATGTACCTGGTAAATCCCGGCGAGAAGGAGATCATGGGCCGCCCCTGTTACCCCGACCTGGCCTCCCTCCCCGAGGTGCCCGACCTGGTCTACGTGGCCATCCCCGCCTACCGCTCCCTGGACATCCTCCGGGAATGCGCCCGGCTGGGGGTCAAAGGGGTGGTGCTTCTGGCCGCCGGTTTCCGGGAGATGGGCGAGGACGGGGCGGAGCTGGAGCGGGAGGCGGTCTCCATCGCCCGCCGGGGCGGATTCCGCATCATCGGGCCCAACTGCTTCGGCATCTACAACCCGCGCAACCGCCTGACCCTCCTCCCGGGGCACGACTTCAGCGACGTCCCGGGGGAGGTGGCCTTCATCTCCCAGAGCGGCGGCTTCTCCGCCCACGTGGCGCGCATGGCCGGAGACCTGGGCATCCACTTCAGCGCGGTGGTGAGCTACGGGAACGCGGCTGACCTCAACGAGGTGGACCTCCTGCGCTACTTCGCCCGGGACCCGGCCACGCGGGTCATCTCCGGCTACCTGGAAGGGGTTTCCAACGGGCGCCTTTTCTTCCATGCCCTCAAGGAAGCCGCGTCCCGCAAGGACGTGGTCATGTGGAAGGTGGGGAGGTCGGAGTCCTCCCGGCGCGCAGCCGCCTCCCATACCGGCTCTCTGGCGGGTTCCTCGGCCCTCTGGCAGGGGCTGTTCCGGCAGTGCGGGGTCATCGAGGCCTGCGGGGTGGATGAGCTCTGCGACGTGCTCCTGGCCCTGAAACACCTGGGAAGAAGGCCGGGGCGCAGGGTGCTCATCTCCGGCGGCGGAGGCGGGCTGGGAGCATATGCCGGCGACCTGGCGGAGGCGGAAGGGCTGCAGGTCCCGCTCCTGCACCCGGATACCGAGGCACGGCTGCGCGGGATCCTCGACTACCCCGGTTCCTCGGTGGGAAACCCGCTGGACATCGGCACCCCCCTCACCCACCTCCCGGTCTTCGAGGCGGCCATGCGGGAGGCGGCGCTCAACCCCACCACCGACGCGCTGATCTTCGACCTGGCCCTCAACTTCGGCCTCGGCCTGGCCGGGGAGGCCGGGGTGGAGGCGTCGGCGGAAGTCCTGGCCAGGGTCAGGCGGGAGACGGGGAAAGCCGTGATCCTGGTGGCTTACTCGCGAGCGGTGGGGCCGCGGGACCTGGACGTGGAGGGGCTCTACCGCCGGGTGCGGGACAGGCTCCTCGCCGAGGGCGTCCTGGTATATCCTTCCATGAGCAGGGCGGTGCGCGCCCTGTCCCTGGTCAATTCCTGAGCCGGCGCTCCCCTCGCCACCGTATCCCCACAGAGGCCCGGAGAACCGTTCCGCACGGATGATATACAACGCTATATAGTATTGACATATACATCAGATATGCATAATCTAATCTCATCAAACCTTACACGATGCTGGAGGCGCGTTGAAAAAATATCTGAGCACTTACCAGGTGGCCAAGATCCTGGGGGTCAATATCCAGACGGTGAGGCACTACATTCGCAAGGGGGAGTTAAAGGCGGCTCGCGTCGGGAAGAAGTACATCATCACCCTGGAGGACGTCGACGCCTTCCTGACGGCGAGAAAGGAGGTGAGGAGCCTAGAAAAGATAGGTCTCACGGAGAAGGGGCGCCAGAGGGTGAAAGAGCTCAAAAAGAACGCGTTGAGCGTGCTCACCTATCTGGAGGAGTGCCCTGGGGCGGACGTGGACGAGCTGTCCGAATCCCTCGGCCTGAGCCGCAAGGAAGTTTTGCGGGCGCTGCGGCGCCTTGAGGGGAAAAAGCTGGTGTACTGTGAAGCGAGCGGCGAAGAGGTCGACCGCGACCACGACCCGTGGTATGCCGCCTCCCGCGGGTGATGACGGAGCCGGGAAGGAACCGAACGGGGTCGCGCCTCGGCCGCCGACGAAAAGGGGAGTGAAGGGGGATCATCCATGGCTGAGAACACCGTATCCCTGCAGGAATACGTGGATTCCTACGTGCCGGGCATCATCTCCAAACGGCTGCAGGAAAAGCCCATCCCGGACATGGAGGGGACCGACTTCTCCGTGCAGCTGGTCCTCAAGGGGGAGAAGAGCCTGGTCTACGGCGTGTCCATCAAGGACGCCAAAGAGATCACCGTCCATCCCGGCGGGATGGAAAACCCCATGCTGGAGGTGACCATCCCGGAGGAGGTCATACGTCCCCTGGTGGACATGGTCAGCTCCTTCACCGGACGCAAACAGTATGACGCCGTGGTGGGGGCCAAGGGTACGGTGACCCTGGAGATCGGCATGCCCGGAAACTGGACCCTGCCGGTGACCATCAAGTTCAACGGGGCGGATTCCCCGAGCGTCACCATATCCGCCTCCTCGCAGGATTTCGCCAAGATGGCCACCGGGGAGCTGAGCGGGCCCATGGCCTTCATGCAGGGCAAGGTCAAGCTGGAGGGGGACATGTCCTTCGCCCTCTCCCTGGCCAACCTCATGCCCTGACGGGGACCCGTCCCGGATGGGAAAGCGGGCCGGCCTCCGTCCTCCGGAACGCTTCCATGCTCCTGGACACCGCGCGTTACCGAAGATCCGCGGAGGCCGGCCCCTCCATCATCCCGCCGAGGGTCCGGAAAAAGCGCTCCCCAACGGGACCTGCAGGCTCCACCGATCATCGCCTCCGCGACGGGGCCGGGATACCCCGGGACAGCCCACCTGCAGGCTCCACCGATCGTCGCTTCCGCTATCGAGGGTCCCGGTCCGCGGGGAAAAGAGTCGAACACCGGAGTTAGGTCTCCCGCCCATTCCCCACCCCGGTACCCCTCCCCGGGAAAAGGGGCGGGCGAGGAGTTCCGCCATCACCATCCGTCCCGATCATGGCGACCGACGGACCGGATGTCTCCGCTGGACTCCCACGGAGGGCTTCCCCGGGCCATCGATCCGAAGTCCCGCCACGCGGCATGTGTGGACCCCCGAACTCGAGGGAGCACAACCTGCCGGACACCGGCGGCGGCCGCGCACGGTCCGGGACCTCTGAGATCCCGCGGCTCAGACCTCGCGCAGGCGGTCCTTGATGATCTTCCCGCCCGGGTTCATGGGGAGCGGCGCCTCCGAGACCACCACGTAATCCGGCACCTTGTAGTCGGCGATCTTCCCCCGGCAGAACTCGACGACCTCCTCGGGAGTCACCGTGTGCCCGGGCATGGGAAAGACCACCGCCTTTATCTTCTCCCCCAGGACGGGATCGGGGACCCCCACCACCGCCGCCTGCAGGATCTTGGGGTTGGTGAGGATGAGGTTCTCCACCTCCACGCAGTAGACGTTCTCCCCTCCCCGGAGGATCATGTCCTTCTTGCGGTCCACTATGGTGTAGAAGCCCTCTTCG
>FWWL01006736.1_pt1 | contig 16309 bp, 14 predicted proteins | sample 2228331 | NCBI WGS metagenome assembly FWWL01 (sample SAMEA103939775, study PRJEB20133) | metagenome
ACGTACAGCATCCGGGTGCTACAACCAAGCCAGAAGAATTCGCCGCCGGCAAGCTCAAAAGCCATTGGCCGCACGACGGGGCACGCTACCCGCGCTCGGCAACCGTGGTGATCACCAAGGAGGACGGTGGGGTGATCGGCACGTGACCCAGGTTTGGGATAGGTGAGGTTTTGGCGGCGCTTTCTCGGGCGCCGCTTTTTTACTGTTGTGGCGTTGAGGAATTACCTCCCCCTGTGCCAGCCGTCGCGACCCCGGTGCGTAGCGGTTCAGATCACTGTTTTTGAGCGCGCTGCCGCCTTGGGGGCAGGGGCGCCGTTATGGCGCGGTGCCGAACAGTCGCTGGCGAATCGCTTGATGAGTCGCAAACGCGAGCTCGCGTCGGTGTGCTCCTTGCGCCGAAATCGGCGGCAGAAAGTGCAGCTCCACCATCGCACCACCCGCCGCGGCGAGTCGTCTTAGCGATTCCCGGAGCGTCATTTCGCCCACGAACGCCGCCGCGTCGGTAGGGTTGCCCGCCGCGTCGCAGTAGCGGATCGCGAGCGGCTGGACGAGCGCACCGCTTTGCACCGCCGGCTCAAAGAGGCTGGGATAAAACGGCAGTACACGGTCGCCTGCGCTGGTGGTGCCTTCGGGAAAGAGCGCGACCATTTTGCCCTGTGCCAGAAAAGCGGCGATCGTATCATTCATCGCGCGCGCAGCGATTTTGCGGTCGCGGTCCAGAAAGAGCGTGCCTGCTTGCGCGGCCATCCAACCGATGAGCGGCCAAGCGCGCACCTCGGATTTGCTGACGAAATGCGCCGGCACGACGCTGTGAATCGCTGGCACGTCGGCCCAGGAGACGTGGTTCGCGACCAACAGTGTGCCTGTCCCAGCCGTCGGCGGGGTCCCGAAAACGCGCAGCCGTAGGCTGACGCTTTGCAGCACCCGCTGCGACCAGCGGGCGACGGCGGCAAAGCGCCCCGCTTCGTCAAGCCGCGCAAAGCGGCTGGCGATGGTCATCGCGCCGGCGATCAATTGACCGCCGGCGCGCGCGAAGGTAAGCCAGGAGCGCATCAGCGGCGATTTTAGCGGCGTTTGAGGAAATGACGCGCGTAGCTGCGGTTGAGGTGATAGGTAGCCAAGAGGATCGGCAAATCGGCGGTGTTGAAGTCAGGGTCCCATGCCGGTGCGCCCGCCACCCATGCCCCGAGGCGCAGGTATCCTTTGATGAGCGGCGGCACTTGCGCCGCGTGCGCGTCGGCGTTTGGGTCTAACGCCAACGGCTGGCGCGGAAAGACCCGCCATTCCTCGGGGCTGAGGTGTTTGTCCTTGACCGCGTGCCACACTGCCGAGGCGTTGCGCCCACCGTCGCGCATCGGAATGCTGGCGCAGCCGATGAGATACTTGTAACCGGTGCTGAGCATGTATTCCGCCAGCCCCGCCCAGAGCAGAAAGATCACCGGTCCGTTGCGGTAGTCCGGATGCACGCAGGAACGCCCGACTTCCACAAGGTACGGCCGGATCACGCGCAAACGCACTAGGTCGAACTCCTCCTCGGTGTAATATCCGCCGAGGCGCTTGGCGGCGCTGGGGCTAAGCAGCCGATATGTGCCGACCACTTCGCCGCTGCTGCGCTCGCGCACAATCAAATGCTCGCAGTATGGATCGAAATGATCGGCGTCGATCCCGGGCGCCGGCCCTTTGAGCCTTGCACCCATTTCTTCGGCGAACACGCGGTAACGCAGCCGTTGTGCGGCGCGCACCTCGTCTTCATCGCGCGCGAACGCGACTTCAAAACCTTCGTGCCGCGTTGGGTCGATCGCCGGGCTAGGAATGGCAGCAAGCGAGGGTTGAACCCACATGTCGGTCTCCTGGTTGCGTTATGATGCGCTGTCTATGCTAGTTTGCGAATGTGAAAATTTGATGACAATTCAGCGCCCGAGCAAGACGGTGCGCGCGCAGCGGCGGGTTGGCGAATGGGAAAATTTGATGACAATGCCGCCACGAGGGGAGTGAGGTTTGAGGTCATCGCCTGAGATGGACGAAGGTAGCGGAAAGCCAACGCCCAGGGCGCCATCGCCGAGGGCAGCGGTCGCCGCGGCGCCAACGCCGGCGGCTGAGACCAACGCCGACTCGGTGCTTACCGCCGAGATCGCGGCGTGCTTCGCGGCCAACGGGCGGCTTGCCCAGCGTTTGCCCGGCTGGCGCGATCGCGCCGCACAGCGAGAAATGGCCGAAGCCGTGGCGGCGGGGATCGAAGCGCGCGCGTTGCTATTGGCCGAAGCGGGCACCGGCACCGGCAAGACATTCGCGTATCTGGTGCCGGCGCTGCTATCGGGCGTGCGCACCATCGTCGCGACGGGCACGAAAAACCTTCAAGACCAACTTTATTTCCGCGACTTGCCGCGGCTGATAGAGGCGCTCGGCGTTCCGGTGCGCACGGCGCTGTTGAAGGGGCGCAGCAACTACGTGTGTTGGTTTCATCTGGAGCGCAACCTGGAATCTGGGCAGTTCACCACCCCCGAGGAAGCGGCGCATCTGCGCGCGATCCATCGCTTTGCCCAGGCGAGCCGCAGCGGTGAGCGCAGCGCCTGCCTGCAGGTGCCGGAAAACGCCAGCGCCTGGCGCTACGCTACCGCCACCCGCGACACTTGCTTGGCAAGCCGCTGCCCGCGCTATGACGATTGCTTCGTGATGCAAGCGCGGCGCGAAGCGGCGCAGGCCGAAGTGGTGGTGGTCAACCACCATTTGTTTTTCTCGGACTGGTTGCGCGGCGAAGACGCGGGCACTGAGCTGCTGCCGCGCGCTGATTTGATCGTCATCGACGAAGCCCACCAACTCATCGAGCTGCTGCCGGCGTTTTTCGGCGGTAGCGTCAGTGTGATCGAGGCGGTGGAACTGGCGCGCAGCGCGAGCGTGGAGATTGCGCTGCAAGCACCCGACGCGCGCCATGCGCTACAGGCGCTGGAGCGGTTGACGCACGCGGCGCGCGAGGCGCGCTTGGTGTTTCCGGCCGAGGCGTCGTTGCGGCTGCGTTGGGAGCAAATGGATACGTCCACCGCGCAGGCGTTGCGGCAAGCAGTGCAGGGATGGACCGACGCGGCAAAAGAAGCGGCGCGGCAAGTGGCGCCGCTTGCCGAACGCAGCGCCGAGATCGCGCCACTGGCCGACGCGCTCGCGGCGCACGCCGACGCGTTCGCGCCGTGGCTGGACCTGGAGGACGCCGACTCCGGCGCGGTGCGCTGGCTGGAAGTGGTGGGGCACGAGCTCAGGCTCAACGCCACGCCGCTGGAGGCAGCGCGTGGGTTTGGTGGGCGCGTCGACGCTTCGAACGCCGCGTGGGTGCTGACTTCGGCCACCTTGACGGTAGGCGGTTCGTTCGAGGCGTTTTGCCGCACACTGGGGCTAGACGCGGTGACTGCCAAACCGCTTCGCTGCGCGCGCTGGGCCAGTCCCTTCGACTACCGCCAGCAGGCGCTGCTGTTGGTGCCGGACGCGATGCCTGAGCCGAACCGCCCGGAGCACCGCGACGCGGTCGCCGCGGTGGCGCGGCGGCTGGCCACTGCCGCAGCGGGGCGAACGATGGTGCTGACCACCTCGCTTGCGGCGCTGCGCGCGATCGCCGCCATGCTGCGCGCGCAGGGGGATGTGGAGGGGGAGCCGTTCGTGGTACTCGAGCAGGGTGACGCGCCGAAAGCCGAACTGCTGCGGCGTTTTCGCACCACGCCGCGCGCGGTGTTGGTCGCCAGCCAAAGCTTTTGGGAGGGCGTGGACGTGCCGGGGGAGGCGCTGGCGGTGGTGGTGATCGACAAGCTGCCGTTCGCACCGCCCGACGAGCCGCTCCTTGCTGCGGCGATCGCGCACCGCAAGCAGCAGGGCGGTGACCCGTTCATGGAACTACAAGTACCGCGTGCGGCGATGTGGTTGCAGCAAGGCGCGGGGCGGCTCATTCGAACCGAGCATGACTTTGGCGTGTTGTGCTTGTGCGACCCGCGCATCGCCACCCGCGGCTACGGCCGGGTGCTGTGGCAAAGCTTACCGCCGTTTGCGCGCACCCGCTCGATCGAGCGGGCCGAGGCGTTTTTGCGCGCCCGGTTGGCGGTGCTTGGCGTTACTCCAACCGGATCAACAAGCCTTTGAGGTACTCTCCTTCCGGCGCGCCCAGCCCGATGGGGTGATCGGCACCGGCGGTCAGACGCGCGACGATCTGGCCGCTGCGGCGGTTGTCGGCGGCGCATTGCGCCACCAGCGCTTGAAATTCCTCCACCCCAATGCCACCCGAGCACGAGTAGGTCATCAGATAGCCGCCCGGGCGCACCAGGCGCATGCCGTAGAGGTTGATATCCCGATACGCGCGTTTGGCTTTGGCCACATGCGCGGCGGAAGGGGCGAACTTGGGGGGATCGAGAATCACCAGATCGAAGCGCTCACCGGCCTGATACCATTCGCGCAACCCCGAAAACACGTCCGCTTCGATCACCCGCGAACGTTGCGACGGCAGCTCTGGGTTGAGTGCCAGGCTTTGCTCGAACAACGCCAGCGCCGGAGCGCTCGAATCCACCGACCACACCTCCGCGGCACCGCCTTTGAGCGCGTGCAGTGAGAACCCACCGCTGTAACAAAAGGTGTTGAGCACGCGGCGGCTGGCGGCGATTTGCTGGACGAGAAAGCGGTTTTCGCGCTGATCCAGGTAAAAGCCGGTCTTGTGGCCGCGCACCACGTCCACCACCAGGCGAACGCCGTATTCGTCAATGATTACCGCCTCCGGCAATTCACCCCACACCAGTCCGGCGCGCGGCGCCAGCCCTTCGCGGCTGCGCACCTCGGAGTCTGAGCGTTCATAAAGCGCTTTGACCTCGGGCAGCGCACGGCGCAGCGCATCGATGATCGCCTCGCGCCAGCGGTCGGCACCGGCAAAGGTCAGTTGCAGTACCGCCACTTCCCCGAAGCGATCGACAATTACCCCGGGCAGGCCGTCGGCCTCGCCGTGCAGGCAGCGTAGCGCCGTTTGCTGCTGGAGCAGCGGATGCGTGCGGCGCCACGCCAGCGCTTCACCGACGCGGCGGCGGAAAAAGGCATGATCCACCGGTCGATCGGGTTCGAAATGCCAGATGCGCGCGCGGATGCTCGACGTGAGCGACAACGCGGCGCGCGCCAGCGGCGTGCCGTCGTGCGCCAGCACCCGCACCGTGGCACCGTTGTCGGCGTGTCCGACGATCTTGGCCACCGACTGCGCGTAGATCCAGGGATGGCGCGCGAGCACGCTGCGCTCTTTACCGGGTTTGAGGATGAGATCCGCCATGAGGTGAAATTGTAACCGCCGAGGACGCACTGGCACGCGCCCGCGGATGCGCCGCTTCATACACGCGCAACAGGTGCTGCGCATCCAGATGCGTATAGACCTGGGTGCTGGCGATCGAGGCGTGTCCCAGAAGTTCCTGCACCGCGCGCAGATCGCCACTGGATTGCAGCAGGTGGCTGGCGTAGCTGTGGCGCCATTGGTGCGGGTTGAGCCGGCTGGCAAAGCCAAACCGCCGCGCCCAATAGGCCAAGCGGCTCGCTACCCCTTGCGCCGATAAGCGCTGGCCCTGCGGGGTAATAAAAAGCGCCGGTTCTTCGGGCCGGGCCCACAGCGGCCGCACACGCAGCCACGCGGTGACGGCTTCACAAGCGCTGCGGCCTACTGGTACAGTGCGCGTTTTGGCGCGTTTGCCGGTCACGGTCAGGCGTCCTGCGGCCCAGTCGCTGCCTGGGGCGTTGCAGTCGAGCGCGACCAACTCTCCCACGCGAATGCCGGTGGCGTACAGAAGTTCAGCGATCGCGCGATCGCGTAGCATCAGTGGTTCCGGTTCGGCTTGCGCTTGCTGCGCAAGCCTGTCCAAAAACGCCACTGCCTCATCCACCGCCAGCGCTTTGGGCAACAAGCGCGGGGCTTTGGGCGCTTTCAGGCCCGCGGTGGGGTCGGCAGCGATCAGCCCGCGCGCGCGCGCCCAGCGGTAAAACCCCCGCCAGCAGGACAGGCGGCGCGCGAGCGAGCGCGGCGACAAACCGGCGGCGTGCGCTTGTGCCAACGCGGTGCGCAGTGGCATGGCGGTTACCGTCAATGGCGCGCCGTCGCTCGCGGCCACGAGCGCGACCAGCTCCGCGGCATAGGCCGAGAGCGTCGCCGCAGCCAGGCGTCGCTCCACCGCCAGATGCTGTAGCCACTGCCCGCACTCGGGGCAGCGGGCGAGCGCTTCGGGCAGGTCAGCGGGGAAAGCCGGCAGTGCTGGGACCATGACCCTGGTATACCTCGCCGTCACTTTTTACCAATGGGGACGGTTTGCCGCCCCAAAGTGTTGGTTCGTTCGTATCCTTTGAGGGACACTTCGGGAAGGACTCGTCCGGTTTCTGCTGGCACGACCATAGCGGCTCAGAGGCACCCTGAAGAAGCGGTTCTGGGGGCACTGAATCATCGAACCTCATCCAACGCGTCTGCCTCGGCGTCGGGAATCGTATTTTGTACCCGTTCCCACGCCGCGGCCAACCCTTCTTGCATGGCCAACAACTGCCAGATGTCCTGCGCCGGCGAAAAGTAGTCCGGCTGCGGGTGCCACAGCAACAGCGCTAGGTTCGGCGCCACCCGCAGCGCTGCCGCGGAACCGCTGGCCAGAGATTCAAGGCAAAAGGACGGGGCCGTGCCCGCGGCGTGCCTGGACCGGGGGGTAAAGCCAGAGGGGCGCGGAGCGCAGGGGGCGGACCCGGAGTCGATTGGCGAAGCGTCCTGAGCCGCTTCAAGCCGTCCCACCCGCACCCGCTCGCGGCTGCACCACTGCCACAACCAGCCGGCGCCGGGTTCTACCCAGTGTGCGGCAAGCGCCGGGAAACGCAGCATGACCCAACGCAACACCGCAGCGCGCAGTTCCTCGGGACGCTGGACGCGGTTGAGTTCGATGAGTAGGCTCTGCACGCAGCGCACCAGTTGTTCGTTTTGCCGAGCGATCGCCAGCATCTCCTGCCAGCGGCCTTGCAGCGCCAGCCATTGTGCGCGCAGATGAAGGTTTTGCCGATGTACCAGCGACACCACGCGCCCGTCCGAGCCGTCGGGCAATGGCAGGCGCGCCAGCCACGTTTCGTGGGTGAGGAAAAAACGCGGATGCGCCGCCAGATACGCGCGCACCGCCCGCGCAGTGACGCGCTTGGCCAGCGTTTCATCGGGTAAGCGTGCCCACGCGGCCAGCCAAGGCGTTGGCGCATCGCGCCAACGCGCCCGCTGTTGCCGTTTGCGCCGTTGCCGCTGTTTCATCGCGGTTTTGCCGGGTTAGGAGTGGTTACCGACGACGTGGCTGCGGCTGGCTCCTCTGGCCACTTGGGACGGGGAAGTAGGGCTTCGGGGTCGAACTCGCCGACGAACACCGTCACCGCCGGGCCGGTCATGCGCACCGATGCGCCTTCTTGCCAGGCGACCTCGAGCGTGCCACCACGTGTTGCCACGGTCACCGGCGAAGTGAGCAGTCCGCGCCGGATGCCCGCGACCACAGCGGCACAGGCGCCGGTGCCACAGGCCAGCGTTTCGCCCGCCCCGCGTTCATAGACACGCAAGCGGATGCGTTGCGGGTGGAGCACCTGCATGAAGCCGACATTGACGCTGGCCGGAAACGCCGGATGCCCCTGCAGCGCCGGACCCAGCGTTTCGACCGGAGCGGTGTCGACGTCGCCTACCACCAGCACGGCGTGCGGGTTACCCATCGACAGCACCGACACGGCCAGTCGTTCCCCGCCGGGCAGGTCGAAGGGATACACCGCCGGGGTGGCGCTCGAAGCCAAAAGTGGCTCGATCTCCGGCCACGCGGCCGGGCACGCCAGGTCGGGACGAAAGGGGATGACCGCCGGGGCAAAGCGCGGCGCGCCCATGTCCACGGTGACCGCGCCGTCGTCGCGACGCTCGAGTTCAATCACCCCGGCGCGGGTGGCCACCCGCAGGAGGGTCTTGCCGCTTAGTCCCACTTCGTGCACGAAACGGGCAAAGCAGCGCGCGCCGTTGCCGCACTGTTCCACCTCGCCGCCGTCGGCGTTGAAGATGCGGTAGCCGAAATCGACCTCCGCGCTGGGGGGCGGTTCGACGATCAGGATCTGGTCGCAGCCGATGCCAAAACAGATGTCGGCAATGGCGCGCGCCAGCTCCGGCGTCAATTCGATGCGTTGCCGCACCGCGTCCAGCACGACGAAGTCGTTGCCCAGTCCGTGCATTTTGTGAAAACGCCAACGCGTCATCGCTGCGCTCACCAAAGACGATTGCGATGAGCGCGATTCTACCGCGCGGGAACTGAGATCGAGGCAAGGAAACCAACCAAGACACAGGAACTTTGCCGTTACGAGGAACGGGACAGACCAAACCACAAGCCTTTGCCATGCCGGAACGAAGCACAGAATGGACATCGCCGCAGGCTCCTGCTGCGCTGGACGCGGCTACCGGACTGGAAACGCTGGCGAAGCCCTTTTTTGCGATATCTCAAAGCGTTGAGGTTCGATTTGTGCTATCCTGCCTCGTTTCTGCTGTGCTTGCATCGCGTGGGAGGAACCCAAGATGAGTGATCTGACCGCTGCCCATCATCTGACCTTGGCCACACCGCAATTTCCGGTGTCGTGGTATTTTGACGAGGCGCTGTTTCAAAAAGAGCTCGAGGTGTTTTTCCGCAACGGCCCGGGCTACGTTGGCCATGAGCTGATGGTGCCGGAGGTAGGCTGCTATCGTGCACTGGAGCCGTTCGACGAAGGGTTGGCGCTGGTGCGCGATCCCGACGGCGTGCATCTCATCTCCAACATCTGTAGGCACCGTCAGGCGATCATGCTGCGCGGCGCCGGCAAGACCGAACAGATCGTCTGTCCGTTGCACCGCTGGGCCTATGATCTCAAAGGCAACCTCATCGGCGCACCGCATTTTCCGGAAAACCCCTGTCTGCACCTCAAGCGCGAGGCGCTGCAGAACTGGAACGGGCTGCTTTTCCGCGGCCCGCGCAATGCGCTTGCCGATCTGGCGGGCATGCGAGTGGCGAACCGCTTCGATTTCAGCGGCTACAAGCTCGACAAGGTCGTCGTGCACGAGTGCAATTACAACTGGAAGACCTTCGTCGAGGTCTATCTGGAAGACTACCACGTCGTGCCGTTCCACCCCGGGTTGGGCAACTTCGTCGACTGCGGACAACTCGACTGGCAGTTCGGCGAATGGTATTCGGTGCAGCGGGTGGGGATCACTTCTTTGGCGCGCGCCGGAACGCCAACCTACGAAAAATGGCATGCCCAGGTCAAAGCCCACTATGGCGGCAACCTGCCTGAGGACGGCGCGATCTGGCTGATGTACTATCCCAACGTGATGGTGGAGTGGTACCCGCACACCCTGGTGATCAGCACCCTGTGGCCGGTGGCAGTAGACAAGACCATCAACCTCGTCGAGTTTTATTACCCTGAGGAGCTGGTCGAGTTTGAGCGCGAGTTCGTCGAAGCCGAGCAAGCGGCGTACATGGAAACGGCGATCGAGGACGACGAAATCGCCGAACGCATGGACCGCGGCCGCCGCGTGTTACTCAAAGAAGGGCGCAACGAAATCGGCCCGTACCAGTCGCCATTCGAGGATGGCATGCCGCACTTTCATGAGTTCTACCGCCGGGTGATGGCCGAGCATTTGCCTGAGCATGTGTTGTTGCTATGATTGCGGCAAAGCGCGGGTAAAAGATCGCACAAAAGCGCCTTTTTGCCGCCGCGTGACGCTGAATACCGCAATGACTCGTTCGACCGCGAAATCCAAAATGCTTTTGGCCATGGGCGCTCGTGTTCCTGAGGCGAACCCGTGATTACTTTTGGCACTGGCCAGCAACCGGAGCGCGCGCTGGCGGCGTTTTTGTGCTTGCCCGACGCGCTGATGATGGTGCTCGACGAAGCGGGGCGGGCCATCGCGCTCAGCGACGGCCTGGCGGTTTTGTTGGGGTTGAGTGCCGAAACCAGCGGCTCGTCGGCACTGATACCGCCGTGGCACGACGCCGACCGGACGCTGGTTGAGCAGCGGCTGGCGAATGCGCGCGCCCGGCGCGGCGAGACGGTGCGCTTTGCGGCGCGTTTGCGCAAAAGCGACGGGCAATACATTGCGCTGGCGTGGTCCGGCATCGCCACCGGCGAAGACGGCTGGGTGGCATTAAACGCGCACGAGGTGGGACTGACGCTCGCCGAAAACGGCGAGCTACCGGAGTCGGTGCGCGATCGTCTCACTGGTCTGCCCACGCGGGCGCTCTTTCTTGACCGGCTCGAACACGCGATCGAGCGGGCGCGGCGTAACCCCAACCTTAAGTTCGCGGTGGTCAGCCTGGGGCTCGATCGCTTTCACCTCATCAACCATCGTTTCGGCTATTGGGCGGGCGACGTGCTGCTCGCCGAATTCGCGCAGCGGCTGCGCCGTGCGGTGCGCCCGGCGGACATGGCGTCGCGTTTGGGCGGAGACGAGTTCGTGGTGCTCCTTGAGGACATCCGCGATGCGTTGTCGCCGCTCAGGGTGATCGAGCGCTGGCGCCGCCAGGTGACGATGGCGTTTCCGGTGGCGGGCACGTCGGTGCAGTTGTCATTTTCCGCCGGCGTGGCGCTGCATCGCGGCGGCGAGATCCACGAGACGCCCGAGCAATTGCTCGCCGATGCGCAACTGGCGATGCGTCAGGCCAAAGCGCAAGGAGGCGCGGGGGCGCAACTCGCAAACCGCGCGATGCACGTCGAGGTGATGCGCCGCTTGGAAGTCGAGGACGCGCTCGAGCGTGCGATAGCCCAAGGGCAGTTGGAACCGTACTACCAGCCGATCGTGCATCTGGCCGATCGCCGCCTGGCTGGGTTCGAGGTGTTGGTGCGCTGGAATCACCCCGAGCGCGGTTTGGTGCCGCCGCTCGAATTCATTCCCGTGGCCGAGGAGAGCGGGCAAATCGTGCGCATCGGCGCGGTGGTGCTCGACAAAGCGTTGGCGCAGCTCAAGCGCTGGCAAGGGCTGCCAGGAGGGCGAGCGCTGTTTTTGGCGGTGAATGTCTCGCCGCGCCAGCTCATCACAGGGGATTTCGCGGCGACCCTGCAGTCCATGGTGGCGAAACACGGCGTCAACCCCGCCAAATTGGAAGTGGAGATCACCGAATCCGCGGTGCTCGATGAGCGCAGCGGCGCGTTTGCCGTGATCCAACAGTTGCATGAAAAAGGCTTTGCCGTCGTGCTCGATGATTTTGGCACCGGCTATTCGTCGCTGTCGTATTTGCACCGGCTGCCGGCGCGGGTGATCAAGATCGACCGTTCGTTCGTGGCTGCCGCGAGCGCCTCGGCGCGGGATGCCGATTTCGTGCGCGGCATCGTTGGGCTCGCGCACGCGCTGCAATTAAGGGTGGTATGCGAGGGCGTGGAAAACGCCGCGCAGCACGCGCTGTTGCAGGCCATGGGGGCGGAGTTTGGACAAGGCTTTTGGTACGGCCGCCCGGTCACTGCCGATCAGGCAACGGCGCTGTGGTTGTCAGAGGCGGCAGACACGCTGCCTGTGCTGCCGGTGCCTGCGCGGTGAGCGCAAGTGGCCCGTAGGGCGCCAGTGCCGAAGCGAGCATGAAGATGAGCAGCGCGCCGCTGGTGAGCGCGAAATGCAGGTACAGCGCCCAGCGAGGCTGACGCAGTAAGTTGTCCTGCCAAGCGCTGCGCTGCACGCGCCAGCCGGCCACGGCCAGCGCCAGCAACCCGACGCCGATGAGGCGGCTGACCGGCGCGGTGACCAGCCAGCCGCACCCCGGGCGCGCGCGGTCGGGCATTTCGAACACCGGTCCAAAGACCAGCAAATACAGCCCGATGAGCAGGCAGAACAACAACGCGGTGGCCAGAAACGTACGCATGAAAGTCGTGCGATTCCCAGTTACCCCGAGACGCTCTGGCGCGCGGCAGGGGGCCGATTCTTGCAGACTTGCAGCGCGCCAGGGCGTGATCCTCTACCCAAACGGGCGCATGGGCGCGCCCGGAACCTGCCTCAAGCCAGCGGTAGCTCCGGTTGCAGTCCGGGCGAAAGGGCGGCGGTGTGGCGCGACGGAATGCCCAAATGCTCATACACGCGCGTGCTCACCACACGCCCGCGCGGCGTGCGCTGCAAATAGCCTTGCTGGATGAGGTACGGTTCGATGACGTCCTCGATCGTATCGGCCGACTCGCCGATCGCTGCCGCAAGGTTCTCCAGCCCCACCGGTCCGCCGCCAAAACGCTCGATGATGGCGCTGAGCAGTTTGCGGTCCATTACGTCCAATCCCAGCGGGTCCACCTCCAGCATCGCCAGCGCTTCGGCGGCGATCGCCGCGGTGATCACCCCATCGCCTTTGACTTGCGCGTAATCGCGCACCCGCCGCAGCAGCCGGTTGGCAATGCGCGGCGTGCCGCGCGCGCGCCGTGCGATTTCGGCCGCGCCGTCGGGTTCGATCGCCACCTGCAGTAAGCCGGCCGAGCGGGTGACGATCACCGTCAGTTCCTCCGGCGTATAAAACTCCAGCCGCGCGATGATGCCAAAGCGGTCGCGCAGCGGGTTGGTGAGCATGCCGGCGCGTGTTGTGGCGCCCACCAGGGTAAAAGGCGCGATGTCCAGTTTGATCGAACGCGCCGCCGGCCCTTCGCCGATCATGATGTCGATCTGGTAATCCTCCATCGCCGGATAGAGGATCTCCTCCACCACCGGCGAGAGGCGATGGATCTCGTCGATGAACAGCACGTCGTTGGGTTCGAGCGTGGTGAGGATCGCCGCCAAGTCGCCGGGGCGTTCGAGTACCGGCCCGGAGGTCTGCTTGATGCCAACGCCGAGTTCGTGCGCGATGATGTGCGCAAGCGTTGTCTTGCCCAGCCCCGGCGGGCCGAACAACAGCACGTGATCGAGCGCTTCGCGCCGTTGCCGCGCGGCGTGGATGAAAACTTCCAGCTGCGTGCGCGCCTTGGGTTGGCCGATGTAGTCGGCCAGGCGTTTTGGGCGCAACGCCCGCTCCAAGCGATCATCGCTGGGCTGCGGTGCTGGCGAGACGAGGCGGTCGGAAGCGGCGCTCATGGCAACGTTGGAATGCTGGCTCGTAAAACGCTCGCGGATGCGGCCGCTGGGATGTGGTGGGTGGGATTTTTCTGTCCCCGATTGGAACGCTTTCTATGCCCGGCTTGGCGGACGCGATCCTGTCATTCGGTGCGCCATCACGTTTGTTCCTCCGCGAGCGCTTCCCTGCGCTGTACCGAGGTCGGGTTCGATTCCAGCGGCGGCAGTGCGATCGCATGATCGGTGCTGAACTGATAGTCGCGGAACACGTGTTCGGCGGTGAGCAACTGATAGCTGCCATCAGGGAGCCGGTGGGTGGTGTCCTTGAGCCGATAGACATAGTGGCCGCACGTCCACACCTTGAAATTGCGCATATGGGTGCACAGGCACGTCTTGTCCCACACACGGAGCGGTTCGCCCGGCGGCGTCGTTTCAATCGCCCGCTGATACGCGTCGATGTACGCGCAATGACCGTTGGCATCGAGCAGATACCCATACGCCTCGCAGTTGGGGCGGATGCCGCTGCCGATCGCCGGACTGTTGCGCAGCATGCGCATCGGATAACCGGTGGGCGAGATGGTATTGACCACCACGTCTTCCTCGTTGGCGCGGAAGTATTCCTGCTTCACGTCGTCGGGCAGTCCGCACTCGCGCGTCACGGTAAAGCGAGTGGCGACCTGGACTGCCGCAGCGCCCATTTGCAGATACTCGACCGCGTCGCTGCCGGTGAAAATGCCGCCGGCAGGAATTACCGGGATCGCGAGGTCTTGTGCTTTGAGGTATGCCAGCACTTCCTGCACGATGGTCTTGAGGTCGTACTGGGCCCAATCCAAACCAAACCCCAAGTGCCCCCCCGCCAGCGGCCCCTCGACGACGACGTAATCCGGCAACCGTCCCGTACGCGCGTTCTTTTTCAAAAACAGCACCAGCGCCCGCACCGACGAGACGATGATCCCCAGCTTGGCGTCGCGAAAACGCGGGTGCTCCTCGATGAGCGCAAAGGTGCCCAGGTGCAAACCGGCCGAAAGCGTGATGCCGTCGATGCCCGCATCGAGCGCCGCCTCGAGCCGCGCCTTAAGCGTTTCCTTCGGCGCGCCCATGGTGAGCTTTTCCATGCAGTTGATAAAGATCATGCCGGGGCCGCACTTACGCGCCATCGTCGCTTCCACGTGCAGTCGCTGCGCTTCGCGGATCATCCCCAGGTCGAACTTCACACTGGATTTGTCAAAGCTCTTGACGTTGGCTTTGTAGTGTTTGAGCTTGGCTTTGGTGTAATCGGTATCGTAGCGCCGGTCGGTGACCGTGGGCACCATCGCGTCGGAAATGTGGCCGATGCCCCCCAAGCGCGCGACCTCCAGCGCCAGATCGGTGTTGGAAATATCTACGCCCATGCCGCCTAGCATCAGCGGCACGAGCTCGGGGCACTGGCCGCCGAAGCGCAGACGAAAATCATCGAGGCGTTGTGCGCTCATGTATTGTCTCGACTTTCCTTTTGTGGTTTATTTCCATCCTGACTTCAACGCTACCGTGAGGTTGAATACCGGCGCGTCAGGGCGGTGCTCATATCGGTCGGTGACGAAGTAACCATGCCGCTCGAACTGCATGCGAGATTCCGGTGGGCTTTCGGCAGCGGCCGGTTCTACGTAGACGCGGCTGACGCGCAAAGAGTTCGGGTTGAGGTCGTCCAAAAACGAGCGTTCGCTGCCGTCGGGATTTGCGCCCGAACCCGGGCGCGGCGACACGAACAAGCGGTCGTAGCGGCGCAGCTCGGCAGGCACCGCATGTTCGGCGCTCAGCCAATGAATCGCGCCTTTGGGTTTGTACGCATCCGCTCCGGGTGTGCCGCTTTGCGAATCCGGGTAATATTCCGCAAGCACCCGCTGCACGCGGCCGTCGGCAGCACGCTCAAAGCCTGTGCAGCGGATCACGAAGCCGTAGCGCAGCCGCACCTCCGCGCCCGGGCTCAAGCGTTTGAAACCCTTGACCGGTTCGGTCATGAAGTCATCGCGCTCGATCCACAGCCGGCCGGTCATCGGCAGTAGGCGCTTGCCCCAATTCTCGTAGACCGGGTGGTTGGGCGCGGCGCACCACACCACCTGACCCGGCGGCCAGTTGGTGATCACGAGCTCCAGCGGCTCGAGTACCGCAATGCGCCGGGGGGCAATGTCGTTGAGCGCGTCGCGCTGCGCTTCCTCGAACACCGCGTAGTCGATCCAGCTGTCGGCTTTCGCCACCCCGATGCGCTCGGCAAAGAGGCGGAACCCCTCGGGGCAGTAGCCGCGCCGCCGGCCCCCGGCAAGGGTCGGCAGGCGCGGGTCGTCCCAGCCGCGCACGACGCCGCGCTCGACGAGTTCGATGAGTTTGCGCTTGCTGAGCACGGTGTATTCCAGATTCAGGCGTGCGAACTCGATCTGGCGCGGTAGCGGTCGGGCAAATACCCCCGCATCGGCAAGCGCCTCGAGCAGCCACTCATAAAACGGTCGTTGGTCTTCGAACTCGAGCGTACAGATCGAATGCGTCACCCCTTCGATCGCGTCTTCGATCGGATGCGCGAAGGTGTAGGTGGGGTAAAGGCACCACTTCTGGCCCGTGCGATAGTGCGCCATGTGTTTGATGCGATAAATGATCGGGTCGCGCAGGTTGAGGTTGGGGCTGGCCATGTCGATCCTGGCACGCAGCACGTGCGCCCCGTCGGGAAATTCGCCAGCGCGCATGCGGCGAAAGAGCGCCAGGCTCTCCTGCGCCGGCCGGTTGCGGTAGGGGCTGTTGACCCCCGGCTCGGTGAGCGTGCCGCGCTGCGCGCGGATCGCTTCCGGCGGCTGCGAATCCACGTACGCGAGGCCGCGTTCGATGAGTACCTCGGCACAACGGTACATGATGTCGAAATAATCCGCCGCGTAGTAACGATGTGCGCCCCAGTCATACCCCAGCCAGCGCACCGCTTCTTCGATCGCGCGCGCGTATTCTTCGCTTTCGGTCTCTGGGTTGGTGTCGTCAAAGCGCAGATGACACCGCCCGCCGAAACGCCTGGCCAGTTCGAAGTTCAGAATGATCGATTTGGCATGCCCAAAGTGCAGGTAGCCGTTGGGTTCCGGGGGAAAGCGCGTCACCACGTGCGCATAGCGTCCGGCGGCGAGATCGCGTTCGATTTCCCCGAGGATGAAGTTGGGGGCTAGCGTGGCCGTGTCGGTCATGGGCGATGCGGTGAGTTGGGTCAAATGGCAATTTTACGCCAAATGCGTCGCGCTAAGGCATACGTGCGCGTCAAGATGCTGCAGCAAGAAGGCAAACACC
>FWWL01006741.1_pt1 | contig 16305 bp, 19 predicted proteins | sample 2228331 | NCBI WGS metagenome assembly FWWL01 (sample SAMEA103939775, study PRJEB20133) | metagenome
TCTCTTATTCAATTTTTTATCAAAAAGCCCTTTCTCAGAAATGAGAAAGGGCTTCCAATTACAACAGATAAAACAAAACTAAAATTACCAATCCTAAACAAATCCTGTAAATCCCAAATACTTTAAAATCATGTGTTTTTATATATCTCAAAAAATAAGCGATTACAACATAAGCGACAATAAAAGAAACTATTGAACCCAACAGCAACAAAGTCCATTCATTCCGAGAGAAATGTAACCCATGTTTCAACAACTTTAATGTGCCTGCCCCCGCCAGAGTCGGAATAGCAAGATAAAAAGAAAACTCAACAGCAAAACTTCGTGTTGCCCCTACTATCATTGCTCCTATAATTGTCGCCGCAGACCTGGACACTCCTGGTATCATCGCAATACACTGAAACAAACCCACCAAAATACAAAAAGTAAAAGTTACACTTACTATATCTGTATATCCTCCCTTCCCAATTTGAAACTTCTCTATCCATATCAACACAATACCACCAATTATCAAAGAAATAAGCACTGTTGTTGTATTAAACAGATAAGAATCAATAATATCATCCAATAAAAAACCAAAAATTCCAGCCGGAACAAAAGCAATACCTATTTTTACCCACAATAAAAACCAACTCTTCATCTTCTCTATATCGCTCAAAGGCGGTAATAAAGTTTTGTAAAAGTACAACAATACCGCTAATATTGCTGGGAATTGAATTACCACAAGAAAGGTATCCTGAAAAGTTTTATCTCCTTCCAGAGGGAACCAATTCTCCGCAAGTATCAGGTGCCCAGTGCTACTGATGGGTAAAAACTCTGTTACTCCTTCAATGATAGCTAGAAAAATAGCATTTATGAAATTCTGCATTGTTATTTCCCCCACATTATTTATTCCCCGCCAAAATTATTTCCATCTCCTTTGGTGCCTTAAACTGAGTTTTCACATCCCCATTCTTATCTTTCTCATGGCGAACATAAATCACACCAAAAGGCGTGGGCATAGTTCCTTCTGCAAAATCTATTGTATTTCCCAAGTACGGATTAATCCTAACCTTCTTACAGGATGGAGACACCGGTTGAATTCCAAGTATATGCTGAATTAACCACGCCGTCGGTCCAGAAGCCCATCCATGACAGAGGCTATGCCTCAATCCAACATAACAATGCTCACCGAAATCCCTATGAATACTTTTCCGACCCGGAGGAACGACTTCATCTATCGGGACCACATCCCCTTCCAACCACCGAATATCAAAATGCTCCCAGAATGTCGTTGCACCCATCTTCAGCATAGGTCCCCAATAATTACGAATCAAATCCAAACTTCCTTCTAAATCACCCGCCATCGCCTTTGCCTGCAATACATAAAACCCATAAAAAGTAGACAGTCCTGACAACGGATTCTTCTTAAAACACTCTTCATTTACTTTCAATGGATTTTCCAGCCCTGCTATAACACCCAATGCTCGTGATTGTTTAATAAGATGTTCCGGTGGATGATACTTTCTCATTTGCTCCCTCACTTTGGAACATTGATTTACCAAATCTATTTCATTCAACCCCCGTAATAAATTCTCCGCACAAATAAACGCCCAATATAACAATGATTGTAATCCTGAGTGAATCGCATCCTTATTCTCCGCAGTGCTCCAATCCAAAAACCTCCCCTCCGGTAAAATCTCTTTTCCATTCTCATCCACACACTTTATCATCTCTTGAACAAGTCCTTTCAAATACCATCTTTGCTGTTCTAAATAATCCTTTCTCATAAACATAAAATACCAATACTCTTGAATAATCACCCACCACAGTGAATACGAACTAATACCATTCATCCACCCCGGCAACGGAGTATTATCCCTCACAAAATCCAGACTTTTCTCAATAGTTGCGTTATACCCAAAAAGATGACTCAACACCACCGTTTCCACATGCATATCGCCTATCCATACCAGACGGTCTCTCTTTATCCCATCCCACAAGTAATCCTGCAAACACAAATGAACCGTATATGCTCCCGTCTTCCATATCTTGTTCAACAGTTCATCACTGGAATTAAAACTTCCCAAATATTCCAAATCTTGAATTAGCACAATTGCTTTAAGCCCTGTGCATAGCCATTCAGTTTTCGGCTTAACCATCTCTATCCGCACAAAACGAAAACCTGTCGTCCCCACTTCATTACTCCCATACCACGGCAAAAACACAACACTATCATGAATCGCATGGTCCTGGTCAGGTTCCCCCATCGCTTCCACAACCGATTCGCCAAATGTAACCTTCAACGGTAGTGGAGATTTATCTTTAACCATTCCCTGACCCAATTGAATCCCTCCGTGAATCTCTCTCCCGAAATCAAGGACAAACGCCGGCGGTTCATCTCCATTGTACTTAATTGAAATATGTTTCTGCGGATTGCATAATAACCCTTCCAGGTTAACATTTTCTAACGATTTACTTTTCCACACCACCCGCACTGGAAGTAAATTAAACCGAGAACGGACATCCTTCTCTTTGAGAAAATCCAGCATAGTGATTTCCCTTTATCATATAAGATTTAATAATAAAAAAACACCCTCTTTCTATAACAAACAACAATAGGTATTTATTATATGATTGAGAATATTTAGAATAAAAATGAAACCAGCATACCTAAAAGGTCAGCGGGGAACTTACTGGGCCAGCGAAGAAACTCTACATGCCCATCCATATATAAACAATTGCCACCTCCTGGAACATGATTGAAAGTGGTCGCTCCGCCATATACTGCAATCTCATCCCACATTATCGGTATTTCACTTGCTGCCTTTGCAGTCGCCGCAGGATTGTTTATATCCGTTATCAAAAACCGTTCTATTCCCATCCTCAATCTGGGAACAGGTCCTAAATCACCTAATTTGACATTTATCCTATCCTGCAATGGAGCATTGGCATTATACAGCAGATAAGCCTTATCAACAACCTCCGGTTTTATATATTGCAGAGCAAGGGCTATTATTTCTGCTTCTGTTGGATTGCTAAGGTTAATATTAAGTTCACTTAGATTTGTCGGAACTTGTACCCCAGGCAACAATACAACGCTCGGATGAAATGCCCAACCGAAATAATAATAACTACCCCGTGCTAACCTACACGGTTCCACCGGCTCATTCAAATCATCATTCCTATGAAATTTTCTTCTTACATCTTCAGCATCCGAATCCGAAGGACATACCAAAATATTCACATCCGAAAGATATTCAGGATAAACCAAATTACCATCAAAACTCGCATCCCTTGCAAAATTACCCGAACAATCAAACAGTTTCATATACGGGAACATTTCACCCTTAGCCTCATTTGCATACATACTAAATACCAGTCCCATCTGCTTCAAATTGTTCTGACAGGTAGACCGTCTTGCCGCTTCACGAGCCCGTGCTAATGCAGGCAATAAAATTGCCGCAAGGATACCGATAATAGCAATAACAACCAGCAATTCAATGAGCGTAAAACCATGCTTTTTCATTGAAACCCTCCTTATCATTAAGGTCAAATATAAAAATCTTCACTTACTTCACTTATTGAAGTAATCGTTTTACCTATAAAAATACTAACATATAAAAAAAATAAATTCAATATTTTTCTGGATATTTTTTAAAAACTAAAAATTTTAAAAGTTTATCTGGATGTTATAATTTTTTTTAATTTAATGGTTTGATTCTGATGTTCCTATACCATACCTCTCCACCATGGTCCTGTATCAACAAATATCCCTCTTTGGGCAAATTAGCATAAGCCACAGGAAACTTCCCCAGGGGTGTCGTCATCTTATCTAAAAATGTATGTATTATCAACCAGCCATTCATTTCCACTTTTACCTCCGAACCCTGCACTGTAATGTCATAAGAATTCCATTGTCCCGGAGGAAAAGACATATTATACATGGGCGTCGTAATATCATAAATAGCACCACAACTATTTTTATTGGGCGGTTGCCCATAATCCTCAAGCACCTGTACCTCAAATCCACGATATACAGGGTCATTCAATTGTGACCTTAAAAAAACTCCACTATTTGCCTTTCTTGTAAGTTTAAATTCAATATGCAATTGAAAATCGGAAAAAGTCCTTTCTGAATAACCCACATACCTCAATGGATATAGTGTCTTCCCGAAAATATGTATTACTCCATCATCCAGAATCTCAAAAATATTCTTCTCATCCGTTACATTCTTCCAGAAACCCCTTTTTTCTGGCGATAACAAATCTATCCAGCCTTCTCCCTCAGGGACCTTTGTTAGTTCTCCAATGGGAATGGGCTTCTTTAATAACATATTTATCCATTGTGGAATTTTAATTCCGATAAAGATTCCCACTACCAGGACAAAAACAAAAAATAAAATTATTTTTTTCTTTCCCATATCCAAACCTCCTAAAAAACTTTACTAAAACTTGCATAAAGGTTATAATTAATGATTAAATACATTTTACAAAAGAATTTAGAACAAAACAACCTGATAAAGGAGTTCAAACTATGGAAATGGAAAAAGAAAAATCACCTAACACCCTAACTAAGAGAGACCTTGTTAATCAAATCTCGGAAGAGTTAGGATTCACCCAGAGCGATGTCTCAAGGACAATTGAAAAAGCCTTGGAAATCATCACCAAAAAGTTAGGAGAAGGAAAACGCTGGGAAATACGCAATTTCGGCGTATTTGAAGTGAAAAAGAGAGCCCCTCGCAAAGGAAGAAATCCCAAAACAGGTGTCGTAGTAGAAGTCCCATACAGATATGTAGTGACATTCAAGGCAGGCAAAGAACTCAAAAAATTGTTAGCAGACTTATCCAACACATTAAAGTCTGAATCTTCGGGATAAAGAGTTAATTTTAGCATTCAATACCTTTCAACTTTGAACTATAAAGCAAAATCTTTTTTGGTGCAATGATTATTCTATCTGCTGATACGAGCACTGATGTAAATACAGTAGCCATTTTATCTGATAACGAGTTAATAGGCGAAATATCTATCAATGCAGGGAAACGTCATTCTGAACGACTCTTATCATTAATTGATACCCTGCTTACGGAAGCACAATTGTCTATACAAGATATCCATATTTTATCTATTTCCATAGGTCCTGGTTCCTTTACAGGTTTACGCGTTGGATTATCTACATGGAAAGGGATTGCAATAGCCAGAGGGATACCTCTCATAGGTGTCCCGACATTAGATGCCATGACCCGATTAGCACCCTTTTATAATTCTATAGTTTGTCCCATTCTGGACGCACGGATGAGAGAAGTCTTCGCAGGAATTTACAAATTTGAAAATAATAATCGGAAAACAATTCATGAAAACTTTTTAGGAAGTATCCATGACTTTTCCCAATTACTGGAGCCATACAAAAATACTGAGAGCATCATATTTTTTGGCGAAGGTGCTCAACTATACCAAAACGAATTAAAACAGAATTTTCCGCAAGCACAATTCGGCGAACCCTGGTGGAGTCATCCTCGCGCATCTACCGTAGCAATAGAGGCATTACACATCTGGCAAAATGGATACAATAAAAATATTGATGAAATACTTCCCATCTATCTCCGTTTATCTCAACCCGAAGAGAAAAGGAAAAAATGTCAGAGCCCTACGACATCATAACCACTTCCCAAAACATTGAAATTAAAGTTTACTTATTAAAAGAAGAACATATAGACCGTGTCCATGCTATGGAAGTAGAATCCTATCCGGATGCATGGTCACGAGAACTATTTTTCCCCGAAATAAATAATAGAGCAGGCAAATTCTTCGTCTTCTTTATAGAAAATTCTCTTATAGGTTATGCAGGGTTCTGGTTTGCAGGTGGAGAAGCACATATCACTAAATTTACCGTCGCTCCTGCATACCGAAGACAGGGATTGGGAACATTATTTATGAATTATCTTTTTGAACAGGTGAAAAAAGAACATGCAGAGAAAATAGTATTAGAAGTTCGGGAAGCAAATTATCCCGCTCGCTGTCTATATGAAAAAATGGGCTTTCAAATCATTGGAAAACGAATAGGGTATTATACAAGGACCCGTGAGAATGCCATCGTAATGATTCGTTACCTTGACTACTCAGAGAACGCTGATAACTATTAGTACCACAACGATTACCTATATTAACAAAGGTGAATTTCCGCACTTTCAGAAATTAGCCCCATTTTTTTACCCTGCTCAACCAGCCAATAAATACCTTCAAACTCCAATGAAGCAAGATGATAATATATGCCTTCTAAATCTTCTAAATGAACTTCTTCCTTTTTGGTAATATCCTCACAAACATACTTCCCTCTCTGAAATTCCCGCAAATTTTCTTTTGCCTCCTCCCACACCTGTCCAAGAATATTTCGTATCTCTCTATAATTTCCTTCTCTTCTGCAAAGCCACACCCAGCATACCATCGGATAGGAACTTACTCGCTTCCATAACTCCCCCAGATTATAAATATACAGACCTTCTACCAGTGTTTCATCACCAAAAGCACTCGCCAGAAAAGCATCTTCACCATCACCCATCCCTGAACCAACCCTCAAAGATATTTCCACATTCGGATTCAACAACTTCCATACTATTCTAATCCAGTTCTCCCAGTGTTTATATCTCTCATCTATTAGAATCGCTTTTACATCCTCAATGAGTTTTTTTGAAAATAAAACAGGAGACGGAACTCCCCCCAAAGTGGAGATTCCAACCCCAGGCACTATCAAACTCCCTGGATAATCTAATGTCATCAACGGTGGACATAAAATCCCATCTACCTTACCCTGCCTAAAATCATCATACAAATTTTTAAAATCTGCCCATTCAAAATGAACCATAGAAATATTTTTTATCGCATTAACGAGCGGAACCGCTTCATACGAAAACAAACCCGATAAACAAACCATAACATTTCCTTAATAATTAAACACCTGTTATTATTATATCCACTTTAATCCCCTTGAAATTCAAAACTAACATAATTTAATATCCATTCAATCCCCAATTAAATATGTTATCCTTTAAATAGGTGATGCTTATGAAAATTATAGGACTTACGGGTGGAATAGCCAGCGGAAAAACCGAAGTAGCCAATATCTTCAAAAAACATGGTATTTATGTAATTCATTCAGATGAAATAGGTCATCAAGTTTTATCCCTTCCCGAAATCAAAGAAAAAATTGTCCAACTCTATGGCGAGGAGATATTAACAAATAATCAGATTGACCGTATCAAATTAGGTGAGATTGTATTTTCAAACCCCGAAGAAAGAAATCGTATAAATCAACTTATACATCCAGTTGTTATTGCCGATATAATAAATAGAATACAACAAGCCCGTGACAACGGTCATAATATCGTGATAATTGAATCAGCAATCATAGCAGAAGAAAAAGATAATGTGCCAGAATGGTTCAACGGCACCATATTAGTCCTCTGTCCAGAAGAATTAAGGATACAACGTCTTATGAATTCACGAAATCTAACTTATGAAGAAGCCAGACAGCGAATTCAGGCACAAAGAAAACCCGAAGAAAAACTTCCATTAGCAAAATGGATTATCCATAACGATGGAGACTTTTCAAAATTAGAAAAAGAAACAGAGATAATACTGAAGGAAATTATGGATGTCTCTTGAATACACAGGATTAACTAACTGTTCAGAATGCGGAAGATTGATGGCTAAAAAAGAAGGGGAAACCCTCTGTTCCCGATGTCTCGAAAAACAAAAGCCTGCGACAATCCCTACAAAAGAATTTACCGAACAAAAAATAATAATCGCACCTGACAATAAAGAAAAGATTTTCCAGGAAAAAATAGTTTCCCATGAAGAAGAGAAAAAGGTATCCATCCGGGTATGCTCCGTATGTAAAAAACGCAATACCCTTCCCAATCGTGATTTATGTTTAAGTTGTGCTTTAGATATGTATAAAGGATTTCAGAACATAACAGAAGAAATCCTATCCGAAAAGCAAAAACCTCCCAAACCCACTCTCATTGAAACCTACGCTTCTACCAGACAAATGGAACCCTTCCGACGCATCCGAACTCAGGGACTTACTTGGGTCAAAAGATACAATTTGCATTAAATTCCAATATTCGTTATCCTTTATTAAAAAGAATAGGATGCCCATGAAAAAACTTATCCGTTTTCTGATAGCCACGGGAATTGGTCTTTTTTTACTCTGGATTGTCTTCCGTAGTACGGATTTCAACGCACTCTGGAAAGCCATCAAAACCTGTCATTTAGGATGGTTTTCCCTGTGCATCCTCTCTATCCTTATTAGTTTTATAACCCGAGTAATCCGCTGGCACTTCATCGTCAACAACAGTGAAAATGTATCGTTCCGCCATTTATTTACCTCAACCCAAATCGGTTTCCTGGCAAACTTTTTACTCCCCGGAAGAATTGGCGAAGCAGTCCGTGCTGGTATGCTAACAAAATTTACAGGAGTCCCTCTATCCAAAAGCCTTACCTATGTAGGATTGGATAGAACCTCTGACCTGTTGGGCTTACTCGTGGTACTCATCTTTGCTTTAATAGGTTTCCATCCCAAAGAGGATATTACCCTTCCACCCGAAGTTCTGGACATTACAATCCCAGCAGACTTAATACAAAAAACCGTATTCTTCACAATATCGGTTATCTCAGTGATAACAATTTCGTGCTTTATTTTCTATTTTTACTACCAAAGGCTTATCATGCTCATCAAAAAAACAGAAAACATCTTAGGCGAAAAAATTGTCCACTTTATCACCCGCGTATCCGAAAACATTCGCGATGCCATCAGTATGATAAAAAAACCAAAAGCCATTTTAGGAGCCTCTACTTTTTCCATTATCACCTGGGGAACATTCTGGCTATCCTACATCTTCCTATTCAAAGCATTCCATATACAATACCCATGGTATACACCACCCGTAAGCATTACTTTACTTTCCATCCTTATTAGCGTCCCCGGCGCCCCCGGTTTTATAGGGCAATTCCACGCAGGCGTTATCGGAGGACTTATACTAACCGTTCCATTAGTAGATATAAACATTGCCCGTGCTGTCGCCATATTAGCACACGGTGCAAACTTCATCAGCGTCATTGCCGTCGGTCTCATCTGCATCTACATCGAACAATTCTCCTCCCAACCTGAACCCAAAACAACAAATCCTCCCCACAACCTCCCCCCCTCAACAGACCATTCCCAATAAATCCCCACATTATTCCTTATTATCATTAACAAATATCCTTTACTAAATAAAACTACTCGGGAATATTGGGTATCCCCGAGTAGTTTTGGGAAGTTCTATTCAAATAATGGTTAGTTTTTAGGAGGTCTGGGTCTCAGTTCGTCTAAAGTGAGAAATCCATCATTGTTCAAATCTTTACGATTGAAGGCTTCATCACTCATATTGGGGAATAACTTTTTCACTTCATCCTTTGAAAGTTTACCGTCACTATCTGTGTCAGCCTCTTTAAATTTTGCCTTTGCATGCTCAACCCAATCCTGGACATCTTCTTTCGTCAGATAACCATCATTATTAATATCCATTAACTTAAACCGTTCTTCTGTAATATGGGGACGAACGGATTTCAATTCTTCAAAAGATACCTTCCCATCATTATCTTTATCAGCCTCCTTCAAAAATTCTCCTATTTTTGGACCGCCTCTATCCGCACCCGGTCCTACTCCCGGACGCACAGGTCTATCTGGTGGAACAGGCGGTTCAGGCGGTCTTGGAGGTCTAATGGATTTGAATTCTTCTAACGATAATTTTCCATCTCCATCTTTATCCGCCTTTTTGAAAACTTCTTCTGCACGAATTTTCATTCTCTCCTCTGGCGGTCCTACTCTTTCCGGTTTTTTCGGTCTCTCTGGTCTTTCCGCTTTCCCTTCAGGTCCTCTCCCCGCTGGTGTTCTTCTCTCTTTATCCTCTTTCCGCATTTTAGGAGGTCTATCAGGACGATTCATCCCTTGACGACCCGGTGGCATAGGTGGGCGATTCTTGTGGAATTCTAGAAATTCTTCCAGAGTTAACAATCCATCTGCGTTCTTATCTGCTTTCTTGAATACTTCCTCCATACCCGGACGATTCGGTGCTGGACACTGTGGCGGACCTGGTTTATCAGTACCTACGGCACCAGCAGGAGGCGGTCCTTGTGGTGCTGGCGGTTGAGCCAGAGACCCGTGTGTCATCAAAATGACACAAATACCTAATGCGATTGTTAGAATGATTTTGCCTTTCATAGTAGTTTCTCCTTCTCATTATTGGTTTTTGGTTTCTTTGTCTCTCTTAGAGACTTCATAAAACATAAACACCCCTACCTATTTAAAGTTCCCATAAATTCAAAAGTTTGAAACTTACTTCCCATTTATCACAAAATATTACAATTAGAACTTGTGGTCTCAAAATAATTAGAATATTATTATTCTAAAAATTTAATATGTAGTTTGATATGGAGTAAGTCCTTTGTTATATGCAATTATTTCCGATATACATGCAAATGCGGAAGCACTAAAAACAGTTTTAGACGCTATTGACAAAGAGAAAATTGAACAGATTATCTGCCTGGGTGATGTAGTGGGCTATAATGCAGAACCCAATGAATGTATTGATATTTTACGACAGAGAGAAATCCCCACTATACTGGGAAATCATGACGCAGTGGCCTGCGAATTAGAAGAACCCTGGGGCTTTAATGCTGTCGCTATGCCTGCTATTCTCTGGACACGGAAAAAACTTACCGAAGATAATAAAGAATGGCTCCAGCGATTGCCCGATACACTCAACTTCGGCGATTTTGCAGGAGTCCACGGTGCCCCAAAGAATCACAACACATATATCTTTACCTGGGAAGATGTCCATCCTTTCCTTTATTTTTTTGAAGAGCAAAATGTCTCCCTCTGTTTCTACGGGCATACTCATATACCTGTAATCCTCTCTTCAGATGGGACTTACAGCCCCGATGACGATGGCTCATTTAAGTTAAAGAAAGGGAAAGTTTATTTCATTAATCCAGGTTCTGTAGGTCAACCCCGTGATGGCGATTCTCGCGCCTCCTTCGGCATTCTGGATACAGAAACCAATATCTATAAACAGGTCCGAGTAGAGTATAATATAGAAGCAACTGCAAAGAAAATTCTTGAGGCAGATTTACATCCTTTCCTTGCGGAACGATTACAACATGGAAGATAATCTTGCTCTTGAACTAAATACTAAGGACTCCTGAATATGTCAGAAACCAGAGTTACCCGCAAATCTAAAGAAACGAATATTGAACTACTTCTCCGTTTTCCCGGAAAAGGAGAAACTGTTATAAATACCGGCATCGGTTTTTTAGACCATATGCTTACACTTTTCTCAAAACATTCGGGTATAGATATAGAATTACAGGCACAAGGTGACCTTGAAGTAGATGCACATCACACCGTAGAGGATGTCGGCATTTGCCTTGGAAAAGCCTGTGCCCAACTTTTCACGGATATCCAAAAAAGGAATCGGTATGGTCACGCCGTAATTCCTATGGATGAAGCCCTTGCAGAAGCATCCATCGACCTCAGCGGTAGACCTTATTTAAATTTTTCTGCAGACTTACCTCCAGTAAAACTGGGAAAATATGATATAGAACTTACCGAAGAGTTTTTTAGAGCCTTCGCGAACCATTTTAAAATAACAATCCACATAATCCTGCGATATGGGAAAAATACACATCATTGCATAGAATCCATCTTTAAAGCCTGTGCACGAGCACTCGCACAATCCCTGGAAGAAAATGAAAATTATTCCCGTTATGGGTCCACTACAAAAGGAATCATTGACTCATGATTGCCATTATAGATTATGGAATGGGAAACCTTCGCAGTGCCCAGAAAGCCCTTGAAAAAGTGGGGCTGGAAGCAATAATTACCGATAATCCTGACGACCTTAAAATGGCAGACGCAGGGATACTTCCCGGTGTAGGAGCCTTCCGCGATTGTTATCAAGGCTTAAAAAACAAAGGATTTGTTGAGCCTATCAAAGAATTTGTCCAGACAGGAAAACCTTTATTAGGGATTTGTATCGGTTTACAACTCCTATTTGAATATGGTGAAGAAGGCGGTGGGTCGGAAGGATTGGGAATATTTAAAGGTAAGGTGGTTCGCTTCCCATCTACCGAAATCACAGGTTTAAAAGTCCCTCACATGGGCTGGAACTTCGTCCAACCTGTAGATAATAGAGAGAATCCACTTCTTCCCACAGGAAAAGGTGGTTATGCTTACTTTGTTCATAGTTATTATCCACAACCCGAAGAAGAAGATATTATCCTTGCAACCTGTGAATATGGTATTTCATTTCCTTGTATGATAGGAAAAGGTTCTGTGTTTGGTGTCCAATTCCACCCAGAAAAAAGTCAGCATTTTGGACTGGAACTTCTAAAAAATTTTGGAGAATTTATTAAAAGGAAATCGTCCTGATGTTCCGGAAAATATTAGTCCCTGTTGATGGAAGTGAACAATCCATGAAGGGACTAAAATATGCTATCCAGTGGGCAAAGGATATAAAAGGGAGATTAACACTCCTGCATGTTATTGATATAAAACTTTTAGAAGGTCCACTTTTGCGAGATGTCAGTAGTATCTTAGGCGTAACACCATGGACCAATTACCAGAACCAGATACGCTCTGTATTAGAAGAACGAGGGAAACAAATACTAACTACCTGTGAAGCGGAAAGCCTAAAAAATGAAATCCCTTGCGAAACCATACTAAAAACAGGAATCATTTCCCGTACTATCCTGGAACAAAGCGAACTTTGTGACATTATAATTATTGGAAAATCCGGTGAACATTCCCGCTGGTCAGAAGGTTTTTTAGGCGGAACTACTCAGGCAGTTATTCGCCGTTCAAAACGCCCTGTTATCATCACCAACCAGGAAGAATTCAAGCACGGTAATATCCTGCTCGCGTATGACGCCTCTCCTTCAGCACGAGAGGCACTTCGTATTTCCTCCGAACTTGCCAAAATCTGGAATGTGGTATGTCATGTTATCTATGTCGCCAACAAACCAGAAGAAGAAATTATTAACGAGGCAATAAATTATTTAAAAACAAACGAAGTTAATTTTATCTCCCATATCGTTTACGAAAATTCCCCCACTACAGGGATACTTCATAAATCAAAGGAAATATCCGCAGAGTTAATTGTCATGGGAGCATTTGGAAAAAACCGCGTACATGAATGGCTATTAGGTAGCAATACACTTTCTGTATTACATACTTCTACTTGCCCTGTTTTATTAACAAGGTTAAGTTGAAGGAATACCACAAATGGAAGCACAAAATTATTTAGAAAAAGCAAAAGAAATGTTAAAAAGATTCAAAGGACTACCTTCCCTACCCACAGTCTTATCAGAAGCACTTCGCCTCACAGCAGACCCTTCTGTGAGTTATGATAAAGTTGTTGATATTGTATCCAGAGACCCAAATTTATCTGGACGACTTCTAAGAATCGCAAATTCCCCCTATTATGGACTTAAAAACCGTGTTACCAACTTACGACTCGCTCTCGTTCTCCTCGGGATTCGCGAATTCCGCTGCATTCTGATAGGGTCCTCACTTCTGGACCTAATGAAATTCAAAAACTTCCAATATCAGGAACATTACAAAAAATTATGGCGAGAATCCCTATTCATGGCTTCCTTCTCCCGCCAATTTTCAAAAATACTAAATTTAAACTACGAAGGTGAAGACTTTCTGGTAGGTTTACTTGCCAATATCGGAGCTTCTATATTGTTAAGTCAAACATCCCAAAAATATTTTGAAATTATCCAGAAATCAAATAGCAATCACAAAAACCAATTAGAACTGGAATTAACATATTTCGGTTTCACACATACAGACATAGCCTCCGCTTTTCTCAAAGATTGGGACATTCCTCCACTACTGTGGGATTCAATCTGGCGACAATATGATTTTGACTATCTACCCTTAGAAAAAGCAACTGACCCTAAACTATCCGCACTATTAAGAATTGCCCGCTACACTCTTATTGATATTCAGGAAAATATCCTATACGAAAATACTATGCAAAAATCCTTCAATATACTTGGAAATTCCTTTGAAAACTACAAAAGTCTCTGGGAAGAATTAAAACATTCCCAACAATCCATTCTCACAGATAGTAAAATTGATTTTGAAACCTTAAATTAACAAAACAAAGAGGAGATACGGATGGCAAAAAAAAGAAACATCAAACTAAATAAAGACGAGACATTAGAAAGTATTGAGGAAGAACTACAAAACGCTATCCAATTCCTTGATTCAGTAAACCAGAAAATTAGCGAAACATTAAAACTATCACAAAAAGAAGACCCCGAAAAACAAAATCTGGAAAATTCAACTTCCACTACCACCTCTCCTGAAAACACCCCACAATAATCCAGTATAATACATAAACTATTAAGAAAGATATTCCTGGACTTCTTTTGAAAAGACATAAGAAAAAAAATGAAAAATCCATCTTTTGAAAAATTAAAAGTTCTTATCACAGACCCTCATATAAGTGGAGGCGGGCAAATAACTTATGTTTGCAGGCTGGCAAAAGGATTACAAGAACGGGGACATACTGTATATGTTGGATGCAGAAATAATAGCATTTTTGTTGAATTTGCAAAACAATTCCAATATACACCACTAAACCACTTTCATTTCAAAGGAGGCTTACGAATATCAAAATGGATTGAAGATATAAAAACGATGAAAAAAATCCTTCTTGAGATTGAACCGGATATTATCCATACAAATGGTTCCCAGGACCATTGGACATCAGCCATTGCCAATCAACTCTTGCATCGCCGTTTTTGCTTATTAAGAACCCGACACAATACATACCCTCTAAGTAATCACCTATTCAACCGACGGCTTAATCTGAAATACACCGATTATCATATTGCAGTTTGCGAATTGGTTCGTCAAAGTTTAATAAAAAACAATTCCTTCCCTGAAGACCGCATCTGTTCCATACATAATGGAGTAGATATAACAGAATTTCAATATAACGAAGAACAACGACAAAAAGCACGAAAAGAATTTGGTTTTACTGAGAATGATATTGTGTGCGGTATCTCCGCAAGACTATCCCCGGCTAAAGGGCATATTTTTCTTTTCAAAGCCCTAAAAATGATTGCGGATGATTGTCCCGAAGTAAAAATACTCGTTCTGGGAACAGGAGCCCTTGAACAAGAACTTAAAAATTCAGCCGTGGAATTGGGAATATCTGATAAAATTGTCTTCGCAGGCTATCGCAAAGATATGGCTTATTGCACACAATCTTTTGATATAGCGGTCCTGCCATCCATTGATTGTGACACATCCTCATTCAGTTTAAAAGAAGCTATGGCAGAAGGAAAACCAGTAATCGCTTCAGATTATGGTGGACTTCCTGAAATTATTACTGATGGTGTTGAGGGGAAAATTGTTCCCGCAGGAACAGTAGAACCCTTAGCACAGGCTATAAAAGAACTCGTCAAAAATCCAGATATGCGAAAAGAAATGGGGATAAATGCCCAGAAAAGGGCTAAAGAGATGTTTAGCACAGAACAGTTTGTAAATAAAACCTTACAAGCATACTATAAAGCATTGGAGTTTCATCGTGAAAATATTGCACATTGATGAACAACAAACATGGAGAGGTGGTGAACAACAAGCCTGCTGGCTCATGCAGGGGTTATCCAATCAGGGATTTGAAGTATTTGCTGTAGGAAAAGAAAACAGTGAGTTCATAGAAAGGCTGAAAAAAATCCCTAATATTAGGACATTTACATTACCTCTTCGTTCAGAATTGGACTTACACTCTGCATGGAAAATTTCACAGATTACAAAAAAATACAAGATTGATATTATTCATGCCCACACAAGCCACGCCCATTCACTTGCTGTTCTATCCACTTTCTTCCATTCTGCCCCTAAAATCGTTGTATCCCGAAGGGTTAGTTTTCCGCCCGCTAAAAATATTTTTTCCAGATGGAAATATAATCGCGCAGATATCATTCTACCCGTCTCTTATTATGTTGCCAGAATACTGAAAGAAAACGGTATCCCTGAAGAAAAAATTCATGTTGTACGAAGTTCCATAGACCTCTCTCATATCAATGTTTCCCCATACAAAAAGAGTGATATTGCTATTGATGAAAACAAAAAGATACTAATAAACGCTGGTGCTCTAGTCCCCCATAAAGACCACTTCACACTATTAAAAGCATATTCCATCATAAGAAAATCTTTTCCCGATACCGTTCTGCTTATTGCCGGTTCCGGTCCTCTTCAAAATGAAA
>FWWL01006745.1_pt1 | contig 16291 bp, 11 predicted proteins | sample 2228331 | NCBI WGS metagenome assembly FWWL01 (sample SAMEA103939775, study PRJEB20133) | metagenome
AGACTTTTGGTTAGCTTTAAACTTGAAACTTTTAACTTGAAACTCGGACTGCTATAAGATTTCTCCTCACTTCGTTCGTCGAAATGACAAGATTTTTATGGCGCAGTGCCGATGATGCCGTCAATACTTTTCTGCAAATTCTCTTAAAGGCTCTAACCTCAATGATTTTCTCCTTCATCTTTTTATGCTGCGACCCTATATTTAGATGCCTTTATATCCTCGATGATCCTTTTTGCCTTCTTTGTCATGGCAACCCCAAACCATTTAAGCTCATTTAACTGCCACCATACCACAGCAAGGCCCCTTTCTTCTTTGTGGAACTCATGGCCTCCTTAGTCCTCCTTTTAACCTCAAGAAAGCTCCTCCCTACGCAGTGGGTTGTGCTTATCCTCTTGCAGTGGGCACGGGGGTATCTGTAGTAGGGAAGGCATGATTCTATATCAGTGAGAAGATAAACACATTTTTCCACTTACGAAGTGTACCACTTACGAAGTGGCACAAGAATACGAGCCCATACAGGCTATTCCCCTCCCCTCAACCAGTTCCACAACCCAGAATATCTCTTTATTGGCCTGTCATTCTTTATTGCCATTGCCAAGGCCTTCTTTGTGCCCACAATTACTGCAAGCCTCTTTGCCCTTGTAATGGCTGTATAAATAAGGTTCCTTTGGAGAAGGGGATAATGATGGGAGGTAACAGGAAAGACCACAGCAGGGAATTCGCTACCCTGGGATTTGTGTATGGAGGTGCAATAGGCCAACACCAGCTCATCCAACTCACTCACATCATATGAGACCTCCCTTTCATCAAATCCCACAATCACCTTGTCACCATCAAATTCCAGGATCTTGCCTATATCTCCATTATACACATCCTTCTCATAGTTGTTTTTTATTTGCATCACCCTGTCCCCCACCCTTAAGGCCTTTGTGCCCGACTCTATTTTCCTTCCCCTTGGATTTAGGAGGTCTTGAAGGGTGGATGCCAGGTTCTCCACCCCCAGGATTCCCTTCCTCATGGGGCTCATCACCTGGATATCTTCCATGGGGGATAGCCCAAAGGTACTGGGCAGCTTCTTCGTTGCCAGGTCAACAATTAGATCATGGATCCTATGTGGGTCCTCCTCATAAAAAAAATGGAAATCACTTAAAGTGCCTTCCCTGATTATGGGGAAGAGGCCTTGATTCACCCTGTGGGCATTTAGGATCAAAAGCCCATCCTCCCTTTGTCTAAATACAGTGCCAAGCCTTGTGACCTTTATTTCATCTGCCTCCACCAATTCAGCAAAGGGAGATCCTGGGCCAACAGGCGGCAGCTGGTCCTTGTCGCCCACCAGGACTATATGGGCACCCAATGGGATCGCCCTGAACAAGGATGCCATAAGCATGATGTCTATCATGGAGGCCTCATCCACAACTATGAAATCTGCCTTCAAGGGGTTTCTTTCATTATGGGAAAAGGAGCCAATTTCTGGATTCCAGCCCAGCAGCCTGTGTATGGTCTTTGCCTCATGGCCGGTAGCCTCCATCATCCTTTTGGCAGCTCGGCCAGTGGGTGCTGCAAGGAGTATCTTTTTGTTCAATACCCTGGAGGCACTGGTTATGTATCTTAGAAGGGTGGTCTTCCCTGTACCCGGCCCACCTGTGATTAAAGAAAATTTTTCTTCAAAGGCCTTTCTAATGGCCTCCCTCTGCTCTTCTGTTAAATTAATATCCATATCCCCACAAATAAGCTGCCCTTTTTTTACGCCCTGGCCTTGGGCCCTGGTCCTTATGGTCTGCCTTATCCTATTTGCCACATAGATCTCTGAATGGAATAAATACGATAGATAAATCCCTTGGGTCTTCTCCCCTTCCCTATCCATTATTTCCTTTTCCACCAGGTATCCTTCTTCCTTCAAGGCAGATATTGCCCCATCAATAAGTTCAGGGTTCACTTTGAGGATCAACGAGGCCTGGTTTTTCAGGGCCTCCTTTGGATAAAAGCTGTGTCCTTCTTCCACTGTCTTGGAAAGGGCATATGCAACCCCTGCCTTTACCCTCTCTGGGCTATCTTTTGGTATGCCCAAACGGGAAGCCACCTCGTCTGCCTTGAGGAAGCCTATTCCTGGTATGTCAAAGGCCAGCCTGTAAGGATTTTCTCTAAGTATGCCGATGGCATTCCTGCCATAATGCTCCATTAGCCTCTTAGCAAGGTTGATGGAAAGCCCATGGGTTTTTAAAAACAACAAAAGGCCTTTTGCCTCCTTCTGCCTAGCCCAGGAACCGGTGATCTCTGCCAGCTTTCTCCTGCTTATACCTTTTATGCCCAGAAGCTGGTCTGGATCATGTTCAATTATCTCCAGTGCCTGATCCTTAAATCTCTCCGTTATCCTCTTTGCAGTGGCTGGCCCAATGCCTTTGATGGCACCAGAGGCTAAATATTGTTCCACTGCCTCAATGTTAGAAGGAAGCTCCAGTTGATAATCTTCCACCATGAACCTCGCACCATACTTGGGATGCTCATCCCATCTCCCCACCACCCTGATTATGTCGCCCACAGAAACACTGGCCAGGTCTCCCACCAATGTCACTGTGTTTCCAGACCTGGATTCCGTTATTTTTATAACATGAAAGGAGTTATCATTGCTTCTAAAGGTTATCTTTTCCACTCGGCCCAATAGTTCCATGTTTTAACTGATAAAAGTTCCCTTTTGTTTTTTTTGCATAACTATATACTTGGGCCTATTATAGAATGAAACCAATGAAAAGGATAGATGGGCTTTTACTGAAAAACTATAGGGATTCTGGCCGCTATATGTTAAAAAAAGCCCCTTCTGGTGAAACACCACAGGGGCTCTATTATATCTTCAATTAACCCACTGCGTCCTTTAATGCCTTACCAGGGATGAACTTTGGAACCTTCTTGGCAGGTATGGTTATCTCTGCCTTTGTCTGTGGGTTCCTCCCTTTCCTTTCTTTTCTTTCATCCACTTTGAAGGTACCAAAACCCACCAGTGCAACCTTGTCATTGGCTTTTAGTGCATTCATTATTGCATCCAGCATGGCATCCACAGCTTTTTGAGCTGTCTTCTTATTGCCTATGCTCTTTGCCACCTCATTCACAAGGTCTCCTTTGTTCATACCCTCCTCCTTTGTTTATTTTGGGGTTAGAGAAACCAAAAACCCTGCCGCTGGCTTCATTGTGGAAAAGCTCTATATCAAATAAAAGACACTTTTCAAGAAAAATTTGTTCACTTCAAAAAATTTTTTCCTATGAGTTTGGTTATGGCAGTGAATATATTTCCCTTGATGTCCTTGTTTTTAAGGTATAGAGATTGCATAAAACTATTTATCTCAGCCCTTTTTCCTACCTTGGCCGATGGGCAAGGGGAATCCTCAATGAATATACCCTTTGATTTAAGGTATCTATCGATAATTGATCTCTCCACAAGGTAAAGGGGCCTGATAACTGTTAGTTCTCCCCCAAAAAATTCCTGAATAGGCTCCATTGTATAGGCCCTTGCAGAGTAAAACAGGTTTAGGAAAAATGTATTTATTACATCATCCTTGTTATGGCCCAAGGCTATCTTGTTGCACCCCATATCTGAGGCGGTCTTAAAAAGCAACTTTCTCCTTTCCCAAGAACACAAGAAACATGGGTTCTCTTTATTGGCCTCGCTGTGAGCCAGGTTCCCTATATTGGTATGGATAACCCTGCAATTAATACCAATGCCTTGAAGGGTGTTCATCAGCTCTTCTGGACCTTTCCCAAGACCCAGGTCCACATGCACAGCAAAAACCTCGTAATGGATGGGAACCCAGGCAAGCCTCTCCGTTAACTGAAGCAACATTACAAGGCTGTCCTTGCCAGAAAGGCCCAGCAGGATCCTGTCATTGTTCTTTATCAGCCCATAGGTGCTGATGGCCTTTCCCACCAGGTGTCTGAGCTGATGCTCCACATAGGACATTAACCTTTCGTCCTCGGCCCAAACAGGAGTGTGCCAATCCTCACCATATTTGCCCCTTCCTGGATTGCCACCTTGTAAGAATCGGACATGCCCATGGAAAGTATTTCCATATCAGAATTTGAAAGCTTTAATTTCCTCGCATTTTCAAATAGTTCTTTAGTTAATCTAAAGTAGGGTCTTAAGTCTTCAGGGTCTTCCAAAAGGGGTCCCATGGTCATGAGGCCCTTTACGATAATATGAGGAAGTTCCTGGAGTTGCTCTAAAAACCCAAAGAGGTCCTCTGGCAATACCCCAGATTTTTGCGGCTCTTTTCCGCTATTGACCTCCACCAGTACCTGGGCTGTGCTATCTTTCTGTGAACAAATTCTATTTAGCTCCGAGGCCAATTTCAGGGAATCTAATGTCTGTATCATGTCAAAGACCTCTAAGGCCTTTTTGGCCTTATTCCTCTGAAGGTGGCCTATCATGTGGAGCTGGACTCCTTTGGGTAAACCCTCCCTATGTGCCTGGGCCTCTTGCACATAATTATGTCCAATCACCCTTACCCCTGCCTCCACCACTGCCAGTGTCTCCTCCAGAGACCTTGACTTGGCAGCAACCACTAAGGTGACCGTGGAGGGAAGTTCCTCTAAAAGCCTTCTTGTCCTGTTCCTTATGTGGTCCAATGGATCCAAGACGACCCCTTTTATCTTAGAAAAGCGCCCACAATGCCTGAGCTGTTGAGGGCATCCTTGGCAGCCTTGCTCACTATCTCCATTGTCTTACCCCCCATGGAGATAACCTTCTCAGCTGCCTCCCAGATTACATCACCTGTCTCATTGCAAGGCTCTTCGCAATAGGGGCACTTGTTGTCTCTGGGTATATGGTCCAATACCACTTCACACATGTCGCACTTGTACCCCTTTATCTTTTTCCCTTCTGGATATACAAAAAGATATACCCTTCCTTCATTTACTGCATTTAAGGTCTGATTGATCCCCAGGATTGCCTTTGCCTCCCCGCCTTTCTCAGCAGCCTCCAGTAGGTCCTCCACCAATGCTTTCTCCACAGCCAGTTCTCTCTCCTTTATAAGGGGGGAGATCGTGTCCAAGATCTCGTTATGTCTTGCGTTTACAGAAATCCTGACAGACTCTAAGATCCTCTCCTGTAGATGCTTTGGGAGCAATCTCTTAAACTCTGCCAATACCTCCTCTGTGCCACCCAGGATTATATAGTCCATCTTCCTGTCGTGAATCAGCTCTAAAAGCCTCTCTGATACCTCTTTCAAGAACCTGTTACTCCAGCTGGCAGCCCTCCTTTGGAGCACCATCTGGCTACGCATGTGATCAGTGCCAGAGGTCTGCCTGTGTTTTACAGGGGGTTCAAAACTCCTTTCCTCCATTTCTTCCAATTGCCCAAGATAGTATCTTAAAAACCTCACCTTCTCTCTGCTTAACAACACAATACAATAGGCCTCGGCCTTCTCAATTAACTCTAACAGAGGCCTTATGTAAGGAGTGGGTTTAAAAACTACCTGGCTGGTTATCTTAACCGGCAATTCCTCAAAGACATCCAACCTGCCGTCACTACTAATGAACATCACCAGGCTTTTTCCTTTTGGGATCAAATGTTCCACCCTCTTCTTTGCCTTCTCAACACATTCCTCCAAAAAAGGTCTCTGTTTATCTGGGAGGTTTTCCATGGCATCATCCAGTAGGCCCTCAAATACCACTTTAAATCCACCTTTGGCGTTCACAGGGTCCAAGGTATCAGTATTTAGATAGACCGCAAGGATCCCGCCTTTCTCCTTGGGTGCCACATCCATGAGCTCCTTTAAAGTATTCTTGTCCAAGAGAGACATCTTGTTCCTCCTTTCCTAAGGTGGTCTTTGTGGTGGGTATATGGGACATCTTGGCACTAAATCCTCTATCTAACAAGGGATAAGTTTTATGCCCCCTGGACCCTTTGGTCCCTGGAATATAACAGGCTATTTCCAACAACAGTGATGCTGCTCATGGCCATTGCCATTGCAGCCAGGATAGGATGAAGCTCCCTCAGCATCAATGGCAGGCCTTTGATATTCCACAAGGCACCTGCTGCCACAGGTATTAGCAAAACATTGTATGCGAAGGCCCAAAATAGGTTTTGCTTTATCTTTTGGAGGGTAAGCTTACCTATTAAAAAGGTGTTGGGCAGAGCCCTTATACCCCCCAAGAGTACCACATCCCCTGCTTGAATGGCCACATCAGTCCCGGTACTAACAGCCACACCAAGGTCTGCCATGGCAAGGGCAGGTGCATCATTGATGCCATCTCCTACCATGGCTATTACCCTCCCGTTCTCTTTAAGTCTTTGGATGATCTCGCCCTTTTCATCTGCCCTCACCTGGGAGATTACTTCTCCAATCCCTACCTCTGCTGCTACCTTTCTGGCTGCTGTCTCGTTGTCGCCGGTGATCATGATCACATCCAGGCCCAGGCCTTTTAATTTAGACACAGCATCCTTGCTTTCCGGCCTCATCTCATCAGAAAGTGTGATAATACCTAAGGCCTTTCCACCCTTGGAAACCATGACCACTGTATCGCCATTGGCCTCATACTCCTTTACCTTGTTTAAGAGCTCCTCAGGTAATGGGGCCCCCATCTCAGAAATCCACCCTACCCTCCCGGCCATGGCCGGTGTTCCATCCATGTAGCCCAAAACACCGTGGGCCCTTATGCTCTTGAATTCCTTTACCTCCTCAAAGGCAACACCTTTTTCTCTTGCCTCTCTTAAGATGGCCTTGGCAATAGGGTGCTCAGAACCCCATTCCAGGGAGGCTGCCACTGACAGAAGGTCACTGATTGTAACCCCACTTACAGGTATCACTGCATTTACACTGGGATTCCCCAGGGTAATGGTCCCTGTTTTGTCCACAGCAACGGTATTGACCCGAGCTGCCTTTTCAAGGGCCTCCCCATTTTTAAACAGGATCCCATTCTTTGCCCCAAGCCCTACCCCCACCACTATGGCTGTGGGTGTTGCCAGGCCCAGGGCACAGGGACATGCTATGATCAATACAGCAACAAATCTCACAATCCCTGCCTCAATACTGTTTGCCCCAATCCACCACGCGATGAGAGAAATTATGGCTATCACAATAACCCCTGGCACAAAGAACCCCGCCACCCTATCTGCAAACCCCTGTATAGGGGCCTTGCTCCCCTGTGCATCCCTCACCATGCGTATAATCTTGCCCAATACTGTTTCATCCCCGACCCTTATGACCTTTATTTTGAGTACACCATCAAGGTTTGTGGTTCCAGAATACACCTTGTCACCTGGGCCCTTTGATTTGGGCATGGGTTCCCCTGTAAGGGATGCCTCATTTACGCTGGATTCTCCATCAGTTACCTCTCCATCCACGGGGATGTTTTCCCCTGGTCTTACCACCACCACATCCTCTGAAAGTATCTCCTCTATTTTTATCTCTATCTCTTTGCCATCCCTTATGACCCTTGCAAATTGGGGCTTAAGGGAGATCAATGCCTCCACAGACTTGGTGGTCTCTCCTTTTGCCTTTGCCTCCAATAATTTTCCTGTCTTAATGAGGGTGAGGATCACCGCGGATGTCTCAAAGTAGAGATGATGGTGACCTCCATCAAGGAGTAACAGGGCTATGGAATAAAAGTATGCTGCACTGGATCCCACTGAAACCAGCAGGTCCATATTTGGGTTCAGGTTTTTTAGGCCCTTTAAACCACCCCTATAATAGTCCAGGCCCACATAAAACTGAACAGGTGTGGCCAGCAGTGCCATGAGATATCCCCAATAGGGCCATTTCAAGAAAGGCCTTATAAGACCCAAGTCCTGCCCCATACTCAATACAAATAGGGGTATGGTAAAGACAAGGCCTACTATAAGCTTATTTTTCTGTTCCCTTATCTCTTTTTCCCTGAGGGAGATGGCACTTTCTAGGCCTTCCTTTGAAAAAGAGGCGCCATACCCCAATGCCTTTATGGCATCAAGGATCCCTTGGGGATTTGTTAGGCCTTTTACAAAGGTGACCTTGGCAGTGTTGGTAATGGGGTTCACCCACACATCTAAAACACCCAATACTTGCCTTATCCCTTTCTCAATGGCTTGAGCACAGGAGGCACAGCTCATCCCATGGATGTGTATATCCAGGCTGGTAATTGGGACCCTGTAACCTGCATCCTCAATGGCCTTAATGATTTCAGGGATCCCTATATTGTTTTCATCATAGCTTACCTTTGCCTGTTCAGTGGCAAAATTTACATGGGCATCCCTTACCTTGGTCTTTTTTAGGGCCCTTTCAATTGCCCTGGCACAGTTAGCACAGGTCATGCCCAGCACGGGTAATGTAATTTCTCTTTCAGCCATCTCCCACCTAGTTGGCTGGGTAGCCAATCTCTTTCAGCAGGGATCTTACCTTATCTATGTTCGCAGGGGCTTCAAACTCCACCTCAATGGTCTTCAGTGTAACGTCTCCATTTACGCTTTTTATACCATCAAGGGCCTTAAGTTCCTTGGTTATGGTATTTATGCAATGGTGGCAGCTAATGTTGGGGATATAAAGATTTACCTTTTCCATTGTTCAAGCTCCTTTCAAGTTTTGATGTGAAGGTAAAATAAGGCATAAAGCCCTCTATATCAACATGGCCTTGAAATATGTCCCATGATGACCCTTGTATTATTGACTGCCTATGGTTGGAAACTTAAATTTCTAAACGATTAATTAACATTCCAAACAGAAGGCTACTTTAAAAGTTTTGGAGGTCTAAAATGAGGTTTGACAAATTTACGCTGAAGGCACAGGAGGCAATCCAAGAGGTGCAAAACATTGCCCAGAGGATGGGCCACCAACAGGTTGAGCCTGAACACATACTAAAGGCAATAATCTCCCAGGGGGAGGGTATCATACCCTTACTTCTGAAGAAGATAGGTACTGACCCTACTGCCATTGAGGCAGAAATAGATAGGCATCTGGATACCCAGCCAAAGGTATATGGTGTAGCCGGGCAGATTTACATCTCCCCTAGGTCAAAAGAGGTTTTTGACAAGGCCTTCTCCGAGGCAGAGGCCATGAGAGACGAGTATGTAAGCCTTGAACACCTTCTTTTGGCCATTGCAGAGGATACAAAGGGCCCAGCAGGAAAGATCTTGAAAAGGAATGGAGTAAGCAGGGACAGCATATTGAAGGCCCTAAAGGACATAAGGGGCGTACACCGGATCACCGACCCCAACCCTGAGGATAAATATCAGGCCTTGGAGAGGTTTGGAAAGGATCTCACTGCCCTTGCACACCAAGGCAGGCTTGACCCTGTCATTGGCCGTGACGAGGAGATACGAAGGGTAATCCAGGTATTGAGCAGGAGGACAAAGAACAATCCCGTGCTTATAGGGGAGCCAGGAGTGGGTAAGACCGCCATAGTGGAGGGCCTGGCCCAGAGGATAGCCCATGGAGATGTACCGGAGACCTTAAAGGAAAAAAGGGTCATAGCCCTGGACATGGGCGCCCTGGTAGCTGGAGCAAAGTACAGGGGCGAGTTTGAGGATAGACTTAAGGCAGTGCTCAAAGAAATCACAGAAAGTAACGGCCAAATAATACTTTTTATTGATGAACTTCACACTCTGGTAGGGGCAGGTGCTGCAGAAGGTGCAGTGGATGCATCCAACATGTTGAAACCTGCTCTAGCCAGGGGTGAGCTGAGGTGTGTGGGGGCCACTACCATCAAAGAGTATAGAAAGCACATTGAAAAGGACCCGGCCCTTGAGAGAAGGTTCCAGCCTGTACTGGTGGACGAGCCCTCTGTGGAGGATACCATCTCCATACTCAGGGGCCTCAAGGAGAAGTATGAGGTCCACCATGGTGTAAAGATAAAGGATTCTGCAATAGTGGCAGCAGCCACCCTATCGCACCGCTACATCACTGACAGGTTCCTACCTGACAAGGCCATAGACCTGGTGGATGAGGCAGCCAGCAGACTCCGTATGGAAATAGATAGCATGCCAGCAGAGATTGACGATGTAAAAAGAAGGATAACCCAGTTGGAGATAGAGCGTGAGGCATTGAAAAAGGAAAAGGACCCAGCCTCCCAAGGCAGGCTGGAGAAACTGGAAAAGGAGCTGGAAGCCTTGAGAACGGAAATGGATGGACTTGTCTCCCACTGGGAACGGGAAAAAGGTGTAATAGCAAGGATCAGGGATATAAAGGAGCGTTTAGAATCCGCCAGGACAGAGGCACAGCTGGCTGAGAGGCAGGGTGATTATACAAGGGCTGCAGAGCTGAGATACGGGGTGATGATTGAATTAGAAAAGGAGTTAAGCCTTGCCAATAAAGAGTTACAGGAGATCCAGTCCAAGAGAAAGATGTTAAAAGAAGAGGTGGATGCAGAGGATATTGCACTGGTGGTGGCTAAGTGGACTGGCATCCCTGTAAGCAAGCTTATGGAAGGTGAAAGAGAAAAGCTCCTAAGAATGGAAGAAAGGCTGAAGGAAAGGGTAGTAGGTCAGGACAGGGCAATAGAGGCGGTTTCCAATGCCGTGCGCAGGGCCAGGTCAGGCCTCCAGGACCCAAACAGGCCAATAGGTTCCTTTATATTCATGGGCCCAACAGGCGTGGGTAAGACTGAATTGGCAAAGGCACTGGCAGCATTCCTCTTCGATGATGAAAAGTTTATGATAAGGCTGGACATGTCGGAATTCATGGAAAAGCATAGCGTGGCAAGGCTTATTGGTGCACCGCCAGGTTATGTGGGGTATGAGGAGGGTGGCTACTTAACAGAGGCAGTGAGGACCCATCCCTACAGTGTCATTCTCTTAGACGAGATAGAAAAGGCCCATCCTGATGTATTCAATGTCCTCCTGCAGATACTGGATGACGGAAGGATGACAGATGGAAAAGGGAGGACAGTGGACTTCAAAAACACGGTGCTGATCATGACCAGCAATATTGGCAGCCATTGGATCCAGGAGCTGGCGCAAAGGGATAGGGCTGAGATGGAAAGGAGAGTCACAGAGGCCCTGAAGAGCACCTTTAGGCCAGAGTTTCTAAATAGGATTGATGATGTAATCATCTTTAATCCCTTGGGAAGGGATGAGATAAAGAAGATAGTGGAGATACAAATAGGCCTCCTGGCAAAGAGATTAAGGGATAAGGAGATCTACCTTGAAATAACAGATACGGCCAAGGACCTCATTGCCCAGGCTGGATTTGACCCTGTGTATGGAGCAAGGCCTCTTAAGAGGACTATTCAAAGGCTTATACAGGATCCCCTTGCAGTTAAGATCCTGGATGGGACTATAAAGGAAGGAGAGAAGGTAATTGTGGATGCAAGGGGTAATGAGATAGTATTTCGTTAATCAAGAAGCCCACAGCCCCTATCACCCCTTGAAACTGGGTGATGGGGGCCCTGTCCAGATGGCCGCGCCTTTCCCAGCACTAAGGGGTATTGCCACACAAATTCACCTTTAGCTAATTATATCCCCATGATTGAATATAGATTTTGCTTGCCTTTACCACCCCAAGCCAAAACTGGCTTGATTGTTATGGCAGAGCATGCCCCTTGATGTGGCCTCAAGAATGTGGTATTCATAGTATGAAATCTATGGAATGAGATCTCAAGTTCCTATAAAGCCTTCGTTAATAGCCAGCTTTTTGATACTTATGGGCCCTCTCCTTTTGTGCCCGCTTTCATGCAAACAAATTGAACCCCCTTTAAAGATCGGATTTGTAGGGCCTCTCTCAGGGAAGTTCTCTGACCTGGGGGTTGGTGCCAGAAATGGTATAACCCTGGCACTGGAGGAGATAAATAAAACCAGGGGTATTAAAGGTAGAAGACTTGATCTCACCACCAGGGATGATCACAATAATTCCGAAATCGCAAAACAGGTTGCCAAGGAGCTCATAGATCTGGGTGCCGTGGCCATTATTGGGCCAATGACCTCTGAGATTGCAAGGGCCTTAATCCCCATCATAAATGAGAAAAAGGTAGTTACCATAAGCCCAACGGTGAGCAGTGACGAGTTCACCGGGAAGGATGACTATTTCTTTAGGGTGATGGCCCCAAATATAGATGAGGCAAAGGCATTGGCACAATGTGCAAGGGAAACACTGGGTCTTTCTTCCCTCTCCATTGTATTTGACCTGGCCAATGAGGGATATGCCAGGGGCTTTGCACTAAATTTCAAGGCTATCTTTGAAGGCCTGGGTGGTATAGTCCCAAACATACTGCCCTTTAATTCCTTTCATAAACCCTCCTTCATGGACCTGGCAGAGGGGTGCCTGGTGCCAGGGACTGAGGGTGTGCTCTTGGTTGCCTCTGCCATTGATTCTGCACTCCTCTGCCAACACCTCAAGGCCCTCAATCCCCGTATAACCATTCTTTCATCAGGCTGGGGTATGACTGAAGAGTTCCTGAACAAAGGGGGCAAGGCAGTGGAAGGAACCCTCTTTTCACAGATATTCTATCCAGGGATCAAGGAAAGCTCATTTTTGAGGTTCAGCAAAGATTTTAAGGCCAGGTTCGGGATCCAGCCCAATTTTGCTGCAGTCCATGCCTATGAAGCAGTGATTTTGTTTAAAGAGGCCATGAAAGAGGCCAGCAAACCCAGTGAACTCAAGGAATCACTGTCAAAGGAGACAAGGCTATCAGGCCCCTTGGGTGAGTTTACCATTGACAGATTTGGTGATGCCAAGAGGAACAGGTATCTTATAATAGTAAAAGAGGGAAGGTTTGAACTCTTCAGAAAAGGGCCATAAACCTGGGCCTAAATTGAAACTGATCATGACTTTCCTTGTAATTGGGGCAGTGCTTACGCCCCTGATATTGTCCTCATCCATCCTTTTCCACCAGGCCCTAAATACCTTTGAGAGGGAGATTCACACCAGGAACTCTATGGTGGCAAACTCAGGGGCCAATGAGGTTTCAAGGATATTATCCCAACACAAAAGATTAATAACAGCCATAGCAAAAGGCCTGGAAGTTAAAGGTCCAGATAATGCTTTCTATACCTATCCAGAGGAACTGGAGTTTCTAGCCTCTTTTCCATCAATAAAAAATATATTGCTGCTGGACAAGAATGGCAGGGTCAGGGAAGCAATCCATCAAAGTCAAGATTTGATTGGGCTGGACCTCTCTGGGGAACCCTACATACAGACAGCCCTGGGAAAAGGTCATGAAGTGTGGTCAGATATAGAGATCTCCCCTGCTACTGGACACCCTGAGGTGCACCTTGCCATACCCTCAGCCTTTGGTCTGGTTGTTGGGACCATTGACTTGAGCCATTTCAGGGGCCTCGTCTTAGAACTGCTCCCTTCTGGCATGGGTTATGCCTTTATAACTGACCAGCATGGATTCCCCATTGTACATCCTGATGAACAGATGGTGGTGGAGAGGTATAGCCTCAGGGATGTGGAAGCCGTAAGGCAAGGCCTTGAAGGCAGTCTTGGCTGTCGCTGGTCAAAGCTGGGGGAAGAGGAGGTAATGACTGCTGTTGCCAAGATCCCTGGTACCAATTGGCTCCTGGTACTTGCCCAGCCCAAGTCCACAGTACTTTCGCCCTTGAGGGATTTAAGTATTATCCTCTGGAGTGGGATTGGTATCGTGGCCATTTTATCCCTCACGGGCTTCCTGTTACTAACCAAAAGGATATTGGGGCCCTTTGACAACCTGAAAAGGCTCTTAAACTCCATAACCCAAGGCAAGTACCCTGTTACTCCCCTTCATAAGGGTTACCGGGAGATAGATGAAATAGGAAATACACTATTGGAAATGGCAGATGCTATAAGACAGAGGGAAGAAGGCCTAAAAGAAAGTGAAAGAAAATATAGAGAACTCTACGATTCTGTATCTGATCTCATTTATACCCAGGACCTAAATGGCAATTTCACATCCTGTAATAGGACCATAGCCAATTTATTTGGCTATGAACCTGAAGAGTTCATAGGCAGGAAGGCAGAGGAATTTATGAAACCTGAGTTTAGGCCGTTATTTTATTCTGAATATCTACAAGAGCTCAAGACAAAGGGCTTCTACAGGGGGATCAGCGCTTATTTCAGGAAGGACGGTAAAAAGATTTATTTGGAGTATTCCAGCAGATTAGTAAGGCCAGAGACAGGGGAACCTTACATAAGCGGTATTGCAAGGGATGTAACAGAAAAGTTACTGATGGAGCGTGAGCTTAAGAGGCAAAAAGAGCTCCTGGAGGCCATACTAAAGGCAAGTCCTGACCCCATAGTGGCCTTGGATGTCACTGGAAATATACTGTTCATGAACGAGGCCTTTATAAATAAACTGGGATATACCCATGAGGACCTAAAAGATGGCATCATAAAGATTTTTGACCGAGCTCATGGTCCCATGGCCCCAAATCTATGGGAAGATCTCATAGGCGGAAGCTCCCTTCAATCCCGGGAGGTAGAAATAAAGAGCAAGGATGGCAGGGCCCTTGTTATGTTGTGGAGTGCCTCTCAATTAAAAGGCCCCAAAGGCAATGTGGTGGGTGTAGTAATTACCCTTAAAGATATAACCGATAGGGTGGAGATGGAAAAACGCTTTTTACAGATGCAGAAGATGGAGGCAATAGCCCTTCTTGTGGGAGGAATTGCCCACAATTTTAATAACCTCCTCACCGCCCTCCTGGGCAACCTAAACTTAATAGAGATGAAGCTTCCCAAGGATAGCCCTTTGAGGAAGAGACTAAAGGACTTGGAAAACTATGCCCAACAGGGTGCAGATTTAACCAGGCAGCTCCTGGGATTTGCCAGAGGAGGAAAATATGTGGTAAAGGAGCTGGACCTGAACCGTGTTTTGCAAAACCAAACAAGAATCTTTGCCAAGGCAAAAAAGGAGATCACCTTTGTGGAAAACTATGAACCAGGTTTATGGATTGTGGAGGCAGACGAGGGGCAGATCTCACAGGTCTTGATGAACCTTTATATCAATGCAGCAGATGCCATGCCCAACGGCGGTACAATCACAATAAGCACCAGGAATGTAATGATCGGGGAGGAGGAGGCACAAAAGAAGGCCTTTGCTGTTTCTGCTGGTCCATATGTGGAGATAGCAGTTCAGGACACAGGCATTGGTATGGACGAGGTCACCAGGAGTCGGATCTTTGAGCCTTTCTTTACCACAAAAGGCCCGGGAAAGGGCACAGGGCTTGGACTTGCTTCAGTCTATGGCATCGTAAAGAACCATCATGGCTTCATAGAAGTGGATAGCGAGGTGGGGAAAGGGAGTGTGTTTAGGATCTATCTCCCTGCAAAAAAGCACGGAGTAATACAGCCTGAAACAAAGGTTGAGGAGGCCATTAAGACAGGAAAGGGAAATATACTTTTGATTGACGATGAAGACCTGGTGTTAGTTACCGGCAAAGAAATGCTGGAGCATCTAGGTTACAATGTAACGGTTGCCAATAGTGGAAAGGAGGCACTTTCCCATTTTAGGGCCCACAAGGATGAGATAGACCTGGTAATCCTTGACATGATAATGCCCGACATGGGTGGAGGAGAGGTATTCAATGCCTTAAAGGATATAAAAGAAGACGTAAGAGTTATCCTTTCCAGTGGATATAGCATAGACAGCCAGGCAAAGGCTATACTTAACAGAGGCTGCAAAGGATTTATACAGAAGCCCTTTGGTCTCAAAGAATTGGGCAGTAAAGTGGCCGAGGCACTAGAGTTTTAATGGTTAAGATGATAAATAAAAATTTTTTTGTGGTGTTTTGAGGTATGGTATGGATAATAAAGGTGAGATCGCACGAGGGACATCCTTAAATGTAAGCAGTTGTAAATGTAATAGCTCCTTAGCCTCCAATAAAACGAAATTAGACCTTGTCAAGTTTTTAGTTGAAATTTTCTGTGGCCCCATATTTATTGTTTCTCCTTATCATCAAGCTGCTGTCTGCAGTTGATCCTGTTCGTTATGTCTCTCTTCTATAGCCCTAATAACACCTCCGATATCTCTGTGAGCCTTGACCCTCTGAAACCTCTTTTCACAATAGAGGAGTATGGATGCAAGCCATCTCTGAGACATTGAACTGCCCCGATACCGTTTGATATTTCCTTCACAGTCCCGCACTATTGAGAACATACTCTCGATGGGATTCGTTGATGTCAGCGTCTTTCTTAAAAGCGCCGGCACTTTGAGCTTAACGAAGTGAGGAGAAATCTTATAACAGTGCAAGTTTCAAATTTAAAGACTCAGCAAAAGTATCCTAAGTGCGGTGAAAGCTACAGGATTTCTCACTTTGCTCAAAACAGAGGTACTCTTCTTCCACTTCGTAAGTGTAACACTTCGTAAGTGTAAAATCATAGGCAGGCATTGCCTGGAATTGGCTGAGCCATCTCTGGCAGTG
>FWWL01006747.1_pt1 | contig 16278 bp, 13 predicted proteins | sample 2228331 | NCBI WGS metagenome assembly FWWL01 (sample SAMEA103939775, study PRJEB20133) | metagenome
ACATTTCCGACATCATCTGGCAACAATAGCGCGGCAAAATCCAGATTAACGGCATCCCTTGCCGAACGCGACGCTGGGGAGGTCGAGGAGACAGCGGTGCCACGCTGTGGCGGGCAAAACAACGACCCGGCGGCGACAGCCGCCGGGCAACTGACCCGAACGCTCACCGGCAGGTGGTGCGAGGACGCAAAAGCCCAACCATCGCCCTGCAGGATAAAACGAGGTGAGGAGACACGCGATGACCCTTTACCGCGGCGATTCGGCGCCGGCATTGACGCCGGGGTTGGAAACGTTTCCGCGCCTGTTGCGCCATCACGCCGAAGTGCGCGGCAGCAAAGCGGCGGTGCGCGAAAAAGAATACGGCATCTGGCAAACGTACACCTGGTCTGACTATTACCACACCGCCCGTGCGATTGCTTGCGGTTTGGCCGAACTCGGGGTCAAACGCGGCGATCGGGTGGCGATCGTCGGCGACAACCGTCCGCGCCTGTATTTTGCCGTCGCGGCGATCCAGATGCTCGGCGCGATCCCGGTGATGTTGTACCAGGACGCGATCGCCGAAGAGATGGAGGTCGTCTTGCAGGACGCCGAGGTCAAGGTGGCGATCGTCGAAGACCAGGAGCAAGTGGATAAGCTACTGGAGGTCCTGGCCAACGTTTCGAGTCTGGAAAAGATCTGCTACGACGACCCGCGCGGCATGCGTCACTATACGCAACCGCAACTGATGGGGTTGGACGAGCTGATCGCTGCCGGCAAGATACACGACCAAAACCAGCCGGATTTCCTTGACGCGGAAATCGACAAAGGTTCGTCCGACGACGTTTCGGTGATGCTCTATACCTCGGGTACTACCGGCAAACCCAAAGGGGTGGTACAAACCCACCGCGCGTTCATTTTCGCTGCTGCTGGCGCCAAGCAGTTCGATCGCCTCAATGAGAACGACGAAGTGCTCTCTTACCTGCCGATGGCTTGGGTGGGGGACCATTTGTTTTCCTACGCGCAGGCGATTGTGGCGGGCTTTACCATCAACTGCCCAGAATCCTCCGACACGGTGATGACCGATCTGCGCGAAATCGGCCCCACCTACTACTTTGCGCCGCCGCGCATTTACGAAGGGCTGCTGACGCAAGTGATGATCCGCATGGAAGACGCCGGCTGGGTCAAACGCAAGCTCTTCGATTATTTCATGGAAGTGGCGCGGCGTTGCGGCGCCGATATCTTGGAGGGCAAGCCAGTTTCGGCTGGTGATCGGCTGCTTTACGCGCTCGGGGATATCCTGATTTACGGGCCGCTGCGCAACGTACTCGGAATGAGTCGGCTGCGCGTGGCGTACACCGCCGGCGCGGCGATCGGACCCGATCTGTTCAAGTTCTTCCGTTCCATCGGCATTAACCTCAAGCAGCTCTACGGCCAGACCGAAACGTGCGCGTATGTAACGCTGCAGCCCGACGGGCAAATCAAGCTTGACGCGGTAGGCGTGCCCGCCCCGGGGGTGGAAATCAAGATCGCCGACAACGGCGAGATCCGCGTGCGCGGCGTCAACGTGATGAAGGGTTACTACCGTCGCCCCGATGCCACTGCCGAGTCGTTCGATGAGGAAGGCTTTTTCATGACCGGCGATGCTGGTTACGTCGGTGAGGACGGGCAGCTCAGGATCATCGATCGCGCCAAGGATGTAGGCAAACTCAATGACGGTACGCTGTTTGCGCCCAACTACATCGAAAACAAGCTCAAGTTCTTTTCCTACATCAAGGAAGCGGTGGCGTTCGGGCACGAGCGCGACTACGTGGCGGTGTTCCTCAATATCGACCTCGAAGCGGTGGGCAACTGGGCGGAGCGGCGCGGCTTGCCGTACTCGGGTTACACCGATTTGGCGCAAAAGCCGGAAGTCTATGCGCTCGTCAAAGAGTGCGTCGAGAAGGTCAATGCCGATCTCGCGCACGATGCGATGATGAAAGGCGCGCGCATCAAGCGCTTTTTGGTGCTGCACAAAGAGCTCGATGCCGACGATGGTGAGCTCACGCGCACGCGCAAGGTGCGGCGCCGCTTCATCGCCGACAAGTACCGGCCGCTGGTCGAGGCGCTCTATAGCGACAAGCGCGAGCAGTACATCGAAACCGAAGTGCGCTTCGAAGACGGTCGCAGCGGCAAGATCGCCGCGACGGTGCGTATCGCTGACGTGGCGTGAGGGAGACGGACGATGGCACGAACGATCGGCGAGGTGATTCTGGAAGTGCAGAACATCAGCTTGCGTTTCGGCGGGGTCAAGGCGCTGACCCACATCAGCTTCGACGTGCGCGAAGGCGAGATCCGTTCGATCATTGGCCCCAACGGCGCGGGCAAGAGCTCGATGCTCAACGTGATCAACGGGGTGTATCACCCGCAAGAAGGGCGCATCATCTTCATGGGCAAGGAGCGGCGCAAGATGCACCCGCACGAGGCGGCGGCGCAGGGCATTGCGCGCACCTTCCAGAACATCGCGCTCTTTAAGGGCATGACGGTGCTCGACAACATCATGACCGGGCGCAACCTGATGATGAAGCGCAATTTCCTGTGGAACGCGCTCTATTGGGGGCCGGCACAGCGCGACGAGATCGCGCACCGCAAGCGGGTCGAGGAGATCATCGACTTTCTTGAGATCCAGCACATCCGCAAAGTGCCGGTGGGGCGGCTGCCGTACGGGCTACAAAAGCGCGTGGAGCTGGCGCGGGCGCTGGCGGCCGAACCCAAGCTGCTGCTTTTGGATGAGCCGATGGCTGGGATGAACGTCGAGGAAAAACAGGACATGTGCCGTTTCATCCTCGACATCAACGAACAGATGGGCACGACGATCGTGCTCATCGAACACGACATGGGCGTGGTGATGGACATTTCCGATCGGGTGGTCGTGCTCGACTACGGCCGCAAGATTGGCGATGGACCGCCTGAGGAGGTCAAGAACGACCCCGAGGTGATCAAAGCCTACCTCGGTGCGGCGCATTGAGGCAAGGAGCGAGACGATGACCTTTTTCTTCGAAGTGCTGATCGCCGGTTTGCTCTCCGGCATGCTCTACGCGCTGGTAGCCCTTGGGTTCGTACTCATTTTCAAAGCGTCGGGCGTGTTCAATTTCGCGCAAGGGGCGATGGTCTATTTCGCCGCGCTGATGTTCGTGGGCGTGGGGGAAAAACTCGTTGGCTGGTTCGGCTGGGAGCCCACCAGCGCACCGAGCTATTTGGTCGCGCTGGCCGTGACGCTTGCGGCGATGGTGGTGCTGGCGATTCTGGTCGAACGCTTCGTGCTGCGTGGGTTGGTGAATCAACCGCTCATCACGCTCTTCATGGCCACCATCGGGCTGACCTTCTTCATCGAGGGGGCGGCGCAGATGATGTGGGGCGCCAACGTGCGCGGTCTCGATCTGGGGATTGCCGACGAGCCGGTGATGTGGCTGATGGAGTCGGCCAATCTCCTTGTCTCTAAGTTCGACCTCATCGCCGCCGCGGTCGCGGCGGTGCTGGTCGCGGCGTTGTCCTTTTTCTTTCAATACACCAAGACCGGGCGCGCGTTGCGCGCGGTGGCCGATGACCACCAGGCGGCGCTGTCGATCGGCATTCCGCTGCAGCGCATTTGGGTGATCGTCTGGATCGCTGCCGGGGTGGTGGCATTGGTTGCCGGACTGGTGTGGGGAGCGCGCAACGGCGTGCAGTTTGCGCTGGCGCTCACCGCGCTCAAGGCGCTGCCGGTGTTGATCCTCGGTGGCTTTACCTCGGTGCCGGGGGCGATTGTCGGCGGCTTGATCATTGGCGCGGCCGAAAAACTGGCGGAAGTGTATTTGGGGCCAGTGTTGGGCGGCGGGATCGATTCGTGGTTTCCCTACGTGCTGGCGCTGGGCTTTTTGCTGATCCGTCCGGAAGGACTGTTCGGCGAGAAGCACATCGACCGGGTGTGAACGAGAATTTAAAGGAGAAGGCGCGATGATTTACCGCGAGGCCGGGCAATTCAAAGCCAGTTACGCCGAAGACATGCGTATCTTTCCGATCCGGCAGGACCGCATCGGCATGGCGATCCTGTTGGCGTTGGCGTTCGTCGGCATACCGTTGGTGGCCAGCGATTATTGGTTCCAGGCGATCCTGATTCCGGTGCTCATTTTTAGCCTCGCGGCGCTGGGGCTCAACATCCTCACCGGCTATGCCGGGCAATTGTCGCTCGGTGCCGCCGGCTTCATGGCGGTGGGGGCGTTTGCCACCTACAACTTCATGCTGCGCATCGACGGTATGCCGTTTCTTCTGGCCATCGTGCTCGGCGGGCTGTGCGCAGCGGCGGTGGGCATCGTGTTCGGACTGCCGTCGCTGCGCATCAAGGGGTTTTACCTGGCGGTGGCCACGCTTGCGGCGCAGTTTTTCATCCTGTGGGTGCTGGTGAAGTTCCCGTGGTTTTCTAACTACTCGTCCTCGGGGGTCATCACCGCGCAGCAGATCGAGATCCTGGGTGTGGCGTTTGACACGCCGTTGATGAAGTACCTGCTGACGCTGTCGCTGGTGGCGCTATTAGCGTTGGCGGCGAAAAACCTGGCGCGTACCCACACCGGTCGTGCGTGGATGGCGGTGCGCGACATGGACGTCGCGGCGGAAGTGATCGGCATTCCGCTGATGAAAACTAAGCTGCAGGCCTTTGCGATCAGTTCGTTTTACTGCGGAGTGGCAGGCGCGCTCTATGCCTATACCTACCTGGGCACGGTGGAACCGGAGGCGTTCAACCTCGATCTGTCGTTCAAGATTCTTTTCATGATCATCATCGGCGGCGTAGGGACCGTCCTGGGGTCGTTTTTGGGGGCAGCGTTCATCGTCTTGCTGCCGATTTTCATGAACCAGTTTTTTCACGCCCTGTTTGGGGACGCGCTGCCGCCAGGGTTTACCTCGCACCTGGAGCTGATGCTTTTCGGCGCGCTGATCATATTCTTTTTGATCGTCGAACCGCATGGTCTGGCGCGTCTGTGGCAAATCGGCAAAGAGAAATTGCGCCTGTGGCCGTTCCCGCATTGAGGCAAGAATGAATCGGGGGGTGAGGGATGCAAATTTCCCACCGGCGCTACATGGATACACGCTGCCGGCAACAATGGCGAACCGGGGTTGTGAAATGCAAGTCCCTGCCTGACCGCCGCGCTTGCGTGTCGGCGCCGATGTCAACTCGGTCCCGGCGGTCCGGAAGGAGCCAGGGTCAGGAAGGGGTTGGAGCAAGACTGCTGGAATGCCCTGAAGGTTGGGCGTTATATCCGCAAGTTTTGGCACAGCAATTTGCTGTTGTGCTGAAGGTTCCCTTCGGCAAGAAGGGGTGGGTGGTACGAGTGAAAGGAGACGGACGATGAAGACGATGGCAATCAAAAAACTCGCGCTGGCGATCGCTGGCGCCGCCACGCTCTATGGCACTTCGGCGACGGTGCTGGCGGCCGAGCAGTTCATCGGTTTGCCGAGCTATCGCGTTGGCGCCTACGCCGCCGGGGGGTCTGGAATCTATGGCGGCTGGATCGACTACATGCAGATGATCAATGAGCGCGATGGTGGAGTCAATGGCGTCAAGCTCGTGTGGGAAGAGTGCGAAACCGAGTACAACAACGCACGCGGGGTGGAATGCTATGAGCGGTTCAAGGGCAAGAACAACGTGATGTTCGCACCGCTTTCCACTGGCATCACCTACTCGGTGCTCGATCGGGTGCCGCAAGATAAGATCCCGATGGTGACGATCGGCTATGGTCGCACCGACGCCGCCGACGGGCGGGTGTTTCCGTGGGTCTTCCCGATGGTGACGACCTATTGGTCGCAAGCTTCGGCGATGATCAATTTCATCGGGCAGAAGCTCGGCAGCATGGATCAACTCAAAGGCAAAAAAATCACGCTGCTTTATCACGACTCGGCCTATGGGCGCGAGCCGCACGCGGTGCTCGACAAACTGGCGGAAAAATGGGGCTTTACGGTGGAGAAAATCGCCGTGGCGCACCCGGGGAACGAACAGCAAGCGCAGTGGCTGCAGATCCGGCAAAGCAAACCCGACTTCGTGATCCTGTGGGGCTGGGGAGTGATGAACCCGACGGCGCTGTCCACCGCCAAGCGTACCGGTTATCCGATCGACAAGATCATCGGCGTGTGGTGGGCAGGGGCCGAAGAGGACGTCATTCCGGTGGGGGATGCGGCCAAAGGCTACATCGCGGCGGGCTTCAACGTCGCCGGGGACCACTACCCGGTGATTCAGGACATCAAGAAGCACGTCTATGCCAAGGGCAAAGGGAACCTCGATCCCAAACGCGTCGGCAGCGTCTATTACAACCGCGGCGTGGTGCACGGCATCATCTATGTGGAAGCGGTGCGGCTGGCGCAGGAAAAATTCAACAAGAAGGGACAGCCAGTCACTGGCGAAGAGCTTCGTTGGGCGTTCGAAAACCTGGTGTTCGACACGGCCAAACTCAAGGCGCTCGGTGCCGAAGGGTTCATGCCGGAAATGCAGCTCTCGTGTTTGGACCACGAGGGGGCCGGGGTGGTCAAGTTCCAGCAATGGGACGGCAAACAGTGGAAGCAGATCAGCGACTGGATCGTTCCTGATCGCGTGCTCGTGCGCGGCATGATCGAAGCCTCGGCCGCCAAGTACGCGCAGGAGAAAGGCATCACGCCGCGTGACTGCAGTAAGGAGAAGTGAGATGAGGAGCACGCCCGCCGCAGCCGGTGCCGAGGCGGGGCGTGCGCCAGCGCCTAGCGCTGGGAGCTCAGCCCCGTACTTGAGCGTCAACAACATCGAGGTGATTTATGACCACGTGATCCTGGTGCTCAAAGGGGTGTCGCTGACCGTTCCCAAAGGGGGGATCGTGGCGCTCTTGGGCGCCAACGGCGCGGGCAAGACAACCACGCTCAAGGCGATTTCCAACCTTTTGGGCGCAGAGCGTGGCGAAGTGACCAAAGGGTCGATCGAGTTCCAAGGCGAACGCATCGATCGGCTTACCCCCAGTGATTTGGTGCGGCGCGGCGTGGTACAAGTCATGGAAGGGCGCCACTGTTTTGCCCATTTGACGATCGAAGAAAACCTGCTCACCGGCGCTTACACGCGCTCGCTCAGTCGTCGCGAGTTGGCAAACGAGCTCGAGCGCGTGTATCACTATTTCCCGCGCCTCAAGGAGCGACGCAAATCCCAAGCCGGCTACACCTCGGGCGGCGAACAGCAGATGTGCGCGATCGGCCGGGCACTGATGGCACGCCCCAGCTTGATTCTGCTCGACGAGCCGTCGATGGGACTGGCGCCGCAAATCGTCGAGGAGATCTTCGAGATCGTGGGCGATCTCAACCAAAAGGAGCAGGTGAGTTTTCTGCTCGCGGAACAGAACACCATGGTGGCGCTGCGGCACGCGGATTTCGGCTACATCCTCGAAAACGGCCGCGTGGTGATGGAAGGCGCGGCGGCGGAGCTGCGGGAAAACGAGGACGTTAAAGAGTTTTACCTCGGTTTGTCATCGCAAGGACGCAAGAGCTTTCGTGAGGTCAAGCACTACCGTCGGCGCAAGCGCTGGTTGAGCTGATGGCGTTTGCGGATCTTTGGCATGGTACGGCAACCGAGGGGGCAGAGATGGGCGTTTCTCGGTCAGCGCGCCAGATCGCAGGGGATGAATGACCATGAAGGGGGAATTTTACGATCCGCGCGAGGGACAAGACCCCGAGGCGCGTGAGCGCGAGCTGTTGGCGCGTCTGCCCGGCCAGATCGCGTATGCCAAAGCGCATGCGCCGGCGTTGGCGGCGTTGCTTGCCGATGTCGACCCGGCGGCGATCACCAGCCGCGCGGCGCTCGCGCAACTGCCGGTGGTGCGCAAGTCCGAACTGCTGGAACGGCAAAAGGCGGCGCGCCCCTTTGGTGGCTTTGCCGCGGTGCCGTGGGGCAAAGCGTGTCCGCGCGTGTTTGCCTCCCCGGGGCCGATCTACGAGCCGGAAGCGGCGTTGCCCGATGCCTTTCGCACCGCACAGGCGCTGTGGGCCGCCGGCTTTTGTCCCGGTGACCTGGTGCATAACACTTTGTCCTACCACATGACCCCGGGCGGACGCATTCTGGAGAGCGGGGCGCTGGCGATTGGTTGTACCGTGTTTCCCGCGGGAGTGGGGCAGACCGAGCAGCAGGTACAGGCGATCGCCGACCTGCAACCCAACGCGTACGCGGGCACACCGTCGTTTTTGCGCATTTTGATCGAGCGTTGTGCCGCGGCTGGCGTGCCGATGAGCTTTCGCAAAGCGCTCGTCTCTGGCGAAGCGTTTCCCGCCGCAGTGCAGCGCGAAGTCGCTGCCGCCGGCGTGGAGGCGTATCAGGCCTACGCGACCGCGGACGTAGGGTTGATCGCCTTTGAAACCCCAGCGCGCGACGGCCTGGTGGTGGCCGAAGACATCATCGTCGAGATCGTCCGTCCCGGCACCAATGACCCCGTGCCGGAGGGCGAAGTGGGCGAGGTGGTGGTGACCACCTTCAACCCGGCGTATCCGCTGATTCGCTTCGGCACGGGCGATCTTTCCGCGGTGCTGCCCGGGGTTTCGCCCTGCGGTCGCACCAACATGCGCTTGCGTGGCTGGCTCGGTCGCGCCGATCAAACGACCAAAGTGCGCGGCATGTTCGTGCATCCGTCGCAAGTCAAAGAGATCATCGTGCCGTTTGCCGAGGTGATGCGGGCACGCCTAGTGATCACCAACCCAAACGCGCACGACCAGCTGACCCTGGAGTGCGAGGTGCGATCACACACCGAGGGGCTAGCGGAGGCGATCGCGGCGCGCGCCCGGGAAGTGACCAAGCTGCGCACCGAGGTGGTGCTGCTTGCGCTGGGCTCGTTGCCCAACGACGGCAAAGTGATCGACGATCGGCGCCGTTATGACTGAACGCAAGCGGCGCCGCCTGGGTGGATTGCTATGGTGTCACTGCGTTTGTTTCCGGCCACGTTGTCATTTTCGGAAGGCTTTGCACTCTTGAGCAAAGCGGGCAGTGATGATCGTTTCTTTTTGACCAGTTTGCGGCAGGCCACGCCACGATGATGCCGTTTCTTGGCCACCGGCAGTTTCCTCGATCGGCCGCCAAACTCGCGCGTTGATCCCAGTGAAAATGATGTCGTTTCTCTCCGACTGGCGCATCCTCGACCTGTCGTTGCTGCTGCCCGGGCCGTTTGCGACGATGCGTCTGGCGCAGCTCGGTGCCGAAGTGATCAAGGTGGAACCGCCCGGTGGCGATCCGGCGCGGGAACTGGGTACATCGCCTGAGTCGCGGACAGAAAACGGCGGCAACGCCGGCGCACATTTTTACCGCCTGCTCAACGCTGCGAAGCGCGTCGTTGAGGTGGATCTCAAAACCGACGGGGGGCGCGCCTGGCTGCTCGCGCAGGTGACCAGAAGCGACGCGCTCATCGAGGGGTTTCGCCCCGGCACACTGGCGCGGTTGGGGCTGGCCCCGCAGGAGTTGTGGGCGCACAACCCGCGTTTGGTGATCGTCTCGATTACCGGCTACGCGAGCGACGGACCACTGGCCCCGTACGCTGGCCACGACCTCGATTATCTTGCCTGGGCAGGAATGATTGCCGATGGTGCTTGGCCGGGCACGCTGCAGGTGGCTGACCTCATGGCCGGCGCAATGCACGCAGCGCTTTTGACGGTTGCCGCGGTGCAGCACGCGCGGGCCACCGGCCAGGGTGCGGCGATCGAAGTGCCGATGATGGAAACCATCGCCACCTGCGCGCCGTGGTCGGTCGCCGAAGCAATGGCTTCGGCAAATGCGGCGCACATAACGTCGTTGACCATGCCCTCGCCCTGCGAAAAAGAGCTAAAGGCCACGCACGTTACCAAGTCGTTTGACCGCGCTATGTTTTCCCCCGCTCAGCCAGACATTGAGCCGGAGCGGACGCCAGCGCTTGCTTCGCTTTTGCCCCATGCGGTTCAGTCCGGCATCGAGCCGGTGCAGGCGCAAGCGACGGGTTGGTCTTTGCCGGCTTTTGGGCTTTTGGCCGGCGCGGTGCCCTGTTACGCCACGTACCGCTGTGCTGACGGGCGTTGGCTCGCGGTGGCGGCGCTGGAGCCCAAGTTCTGGCAGCGGTTTTGCACGGCGCTGGAGCGAGCAGAGTGGCTGGCGCGACAGTTCGACACCAGCGGCGCCACCCACGCCGAAGTGCAGGCGCACTTGCTGCAGCGCACGCAGGCGCAGTGGTGCGAGCTCCTGATCCCCGCTGACTGTTGCGTTGCGCCGGCGCTTGGCTTGCGCGAAGCGCAAGTGCGCCTGGGGCTGGATCCGTCAGCCGTGCCGTGGCGGGTGCGCGCGCCCGCTTAGCGCATGGCATCCGCACACGCTGCCCCGTTCGCCTTGGGACGTCATCGGACTTTTTCATCGGCAGGGTTGGCTACGCTCCTTTCGCAGCGACGCACATCGCCCAAAAATCCGTGATCCAGAAGGTTCCTTGCCAAGAGCGCTATGGTGCGGCACGAAACGGTGTCTTCCCCGCGATCACGAACTCCTTGGCAATCCGCATGCGCTCGTACCACAACCACCGCAGCGCGCGCGCTGCGTCGTTGCCGTTGCTTTCATCCCAAAGCGTGGCGGGTGCAAGAAGCGCGTATGGGTTGCGAAATGGCGCCTCGTCGCCGCGACAGCTTGCCGTCAAACGGGGCAGTTTCGGTTGCATGCGCAGCCAAGTGGCCTCGTCGCTGAGTGTAAAAGCCCCCAATTCGTTGGCCATCATCAGCGCCGCCGCCATCCCCTGACCGATGCGCAAATAGCGCTCTTGCATCGCCGCTGCGGGGTCGATGCCGGCTGCCTGCCACAACGCCATTTCGCGCGCGTGCGTGCCGCTGCGGTCGGCGCGTGAGACGAAACGCGCGTGCGGCTGGCGGGTGATCGCTGCCAGAGTCGCGATAAGCGCTGCGCTCGTCTGGCACTGTTCCGCATTCGGAAACCGCGCGTTTGAAGCATCGAGTACCTCACGCGGCCCCACCAGCACGAAGCGCCCGATGATCCAAGAACGTCGCAACCAATCGGGACGGGATTTGAGAAACTCTGCCTCCGCTTCCGGATCGTGGGTGATGCCAAACGCTGCGTCGCCAGCGGCGAGCACGCGTAGCGTCTGCCCCGTACCTTGCGCCAGTACCGCAAACTTCACACCTGTGGCCGCGAAAAGTGCTGGTTCCAGCCAGCGCAGCAGGCCGCTGTGCTCCACGGAGGTGGTGGTCGCGACGCGCACACGGGCTGCGGCCCACCCTTCGCCTGCGGTCGATACGCCCAAAAGCGCGGTCACGCTCAATGATTTGAGCAAGTTGCTCAGCAGGCGGCGGCGGGAAAACGATGGCTTCATCGGTCGTTCGCAAGGCTCAAAGCGCTGCCCCAGCCGGGGATCTCGGCGCGCAGAAAGCGCTGTGCCGCTTCGCTTTGCGGGCAGGCGAAAAACTCCCGGGTGGGACGCTGTTCGATGACTTCGCCGTTGGCAAGGAACACGATTTGGGAAGACAGACGCGCCGCTTGCGCCAGTGAATGCGTGCTCATCACCACCGTCGTACCGCTGGCGGCGAGCTCGGCGATCAGCGCTTCGATCGCCGCGGTAGCGCCGGGATCGAGGTTGGCGGTGGGCTCATCGAGCAGCAACCAGCTCGGAGCGCGCGCCCAGGCGCGCGCCAACGCCAGGCGCTGCCGCTCGCCGCCGGAAAGGCGCGCGGCCGGTTCGTCACTCCGCTCCCATAAACCCACCCGCGTGAGCGAAGCCTCGGTGCGGGCGCGTTTTTCGGCGCGGGTCAGCGGCAACGACGACACCGCCAGCCAGACATTGGCCCACAGGCTCGCGCGCACGAACGACGGCTCTTGGGCTACCCACACCAACCCGGGTGGCGGATGATCGCAGCCGTTCCACGTCACCGTGCCGCTCTCAGGAGCCAATAGACCCGCCATAAGCCGCAGCAGGCTGCTTTTGCCGGCGCCGTTGGCGCCGAGTATCGCCGTGATGCCCCCCGGTGCGAGTTCCAGCCGTGGCAAGCGCAACACCGGCCGGTCCACCGACGGCCAGCGTACCTCGCGGCAACGAATCACCCCTGCGCCCCCTGGCGACGTGCCCAGGCGGCCAGCAGCGTGGCAGCAAGATGCACGACCGCGACGATGGCTACCAGCACAGCGGTAAAAAGCAGCGCAAACGCCAGCTCACCCTGCGCGGTTTGGTGCGCGATTGCGGTGGTCAGCACCCGAGTCATGCCCTCGATGTTACCGCCAACGATCAGCACCGCGCCGATTTCGCTGATTGCGCGCGCAAAACCGGTAAACAGCGCGGTGGTGAGCGCCCAGCGGCAGTCATAGATGAGCCACACGAGCTGTCTGTGCCACGGTAGCCGCAGTGCCGTGAATTCTTCCCTAAGGCGTGCGTACGCTTCGGCTACCACCTGGCGGGTGAGCACCGCCACCAGCGGGGCGACGATGAGCGTTTGCGCCACGATCATCGCCATCGGGTGATACAACCAGCCCCATTGTCCCAGGGGCCCGGCGCGCGAGAGCAGCCAGTACACGATCACTCCCACCGCCACCGTCGGCAGACCGACCAGCGCATGCACCAGCGCATCCAGCACTCGCCGTCCCGGAAAGTGCCCCGCGGCCAGCGCGGCACCCAGCGGCAGGCCGATCGCGCTGCCGATGGCAAGGGCACTGCCGCTGACCGCGAGCGAGCGCAGCACGACGTCGGCAAGCGCTTCGCCGCAACAGTCCTGCCATGCCGTCAAGGTGGGCCAGAGATCTTCCATAGAGACGATATCCGTCGGGATTGGAGAGCAGTCGGAACACCTGCCACGCCACCAGGGCGGGCCACAGATCCGCCATTGCCCGGATCGCTGTTGTCCGTGACGTTATCCGCCCGCGACCTTGGGCCAGACCGCCACCTCATCGCCGCCCTGCAGCACGTGGCTGGCTCGCGCCTCGGGGTCGATATACACGCCATTGACGAGCACCAGATGCGCTTGTTCCTCAGGAACCCGGTAGCGCGCGAGAAGCGCCGCGACGGTTTCCCCTTCCGGTACCGTCAAGGTGACGCGGTTGTGGCGCCGCTCGGGGGGCAACAAGTCCGCCAGGTGGGCAAAGAGTTTGAGGGTGACTTCGATGGCCATCGTTTCGCCTCAGAGAGAAACACCGCGTCGGGCGTTCGTCGTACGCGCCGACGCGGTATTTTGCCGACCTCCTTTGGGCCAGACGTTGCGATTCGCTTGTTGTAAGTCTAGCAAAGCAGCGCCCTTTACGCCACCAGCGCCGCCGGCTGTTGCGTTGTTGCGACGTACGCGTCGACAAAGCGCAGGGGATTGGCCAAGAGCCGCTCGTGCCACGGACCCAAGCGCACCTTGCCCTGAATGAGGCCGCGCAGCGCCCCCACATGTTCGGTGAGTCCCACCGCAGTGGCACCGATCAAACGGTCGTGCTGGAACTGCAGGCTCAGGTACTTGCCTTCCGCCGCGTTGACCCACTCGACGTGGCTGCCGCCCTCGGCTTCCGGTACCCCTTGCCATTGGCCCATCGAGGTGGAGATAAGCCCCAGCGTATCCAGCACGTTGAGCGGCAGCACACCCGGTAATTGCGCTTTGCCTCCGGCCATGTTGGTTGCCGCAACGCGCGCCTCATCGGCGGCGTTGGGTTGGATCGCTGCGACCAGATGCTGGCCGGTAAAGAGGTCGGGCGCTTCGGCGCAATCGCCCGCGGCATAGACGCCCGGCACCGAGCTTTGCATCGTCGCATCCACGAGCACGCCCGAAGCCACATGCACCGGCGTGCCTTCCAGAAACGCCAAATTCGGTCGCACCCCCGCAGCGATGATCACCAGGTCCGCCGGAACGACTTCCCCCGAGGACAGGGTAACCCACAGCGGCGCCTCCGCCCGCTCCGTCTGGGTTGGCGAAGCGCGAAACAACGCTTTGAACCGCTCCACAAGCCCCGCCTCCGTCCGGTGGCTGACATGAATCGCTTCGATGCGGGTGTTGGTTCTGACCGCCACCCCTTGCTTTTCCACCCACTCGCGCAACATCGTGCCAGCGCGCGGGGTGAGCATGCGCGGCACCAGCCGATCGCCCATCTCGACGAGCGTGAGCTTGGCACCCGCTTTGACCAGCGACTCGAGAATGATGCAGCCGATGAAGCCAGCGCCAAGCTGCACCACACGCGCGCCGGGGTGCAAGCGTTCCTGGATGCGACGCGCGTCCTCGAGCGTCCAGCACGTCGTCACTCCCGGCAAGTCGTTGCCGGGGATCGGCGGGCGAATCGGCGTTGAGCCCGTGGCAATGAGCAGCCGATCGAACGTCTCGAAATGCCCGTCGGCAAACAGCACGCGCCGGTGGGCGGCATCGAGCGACACCGCCCGGCCTTCGCGCAGCTCAATACCGGCACGCGCGAAGTGATCCGGCGCTTTGCGTAGGTACGTGCCCGGTTCTTTGATCTGGCCTTCGAGCAGATACGGAATCGCCATGCGCGAATACGGCGGCCGGCCCTCGCAGCCATAGACGAGGATTTCGTCCTGCGGACGCAGTCGCCGCAACGTTTCCGCAGCGACCACGCCCGCCGGGCCGTTGCCCAGGATGAGGTGTCGCATCGTGCGCTCCCGTTACGCGGCCGCGACGTCGATGCCGAATCGCCGCAACGTCTCCGCTTTGGGTACGCCGTTCGCGTCCCAACCGCGGAGCTCGTAGTACTTCGGCAGCATCTCGTGTAGGCGGTTCACCATGCCCTTGGCCGGGCCGGTCGCCGCTGGTTCTTCCAACAAGCGCTTGGGCAGCGTATCGTCTTTACCGCTAAAGCCCGCCTGGATGTTGAACCAACGCTCCAGGTTCCAAATGCGTTCCCCGACTTCGAGCAGCTTTTCGACCGTCCATTCGCCCTCACACGCCGCATCCAGCTGCGGCGCGACGTTCTCCAGCGTCCAAGCAAAACTGGTAAACACGCAAATGCCAGCGGAATCGAACGCTCCGGTGGCGTCTTGGAACGCTTTGACCAACTCGGGTTTGCCTTCGGTCGTCAGTGGATCGGTTTTGACCGGAATACCGAGCACTTCGGAGGCGACGGTGTAGCCGCGCAGGTGGCAAGCACCGCGGTTGTTCGTCGCATAGGCCAGCCCCATGCCCTGGATGCCGCGCGGGTCATAAGCGGGGAATTCTTGTCCCTTGACGGTCATCGACAGCTCGGGGTGCCCGTAGCGCTCACACAGGCGCTTCGAACCCAGCCCGACGATCCTGCCAAAGCCTTCGCCGTTGGCGGTGAGCTCGGAAAGCCGCGCCAGCGCCTCGGCCGAGCCGAACGGCGCGGGGAAACCGATCTCTTCGGCCGTCAGCGCACCGCGCTCGTACAGCTCCATCACCGCGGCGACGGTGGAACCGAACGAAATCGGGTCCATGCCGTGTTCGTTACAGATCATGTTGGCGTACTGCAGCGCTTCTAGGTCATCGACCCCGGTGTCCGCACCCAGCGCCCAAGCGTTTTCGTACTCGAGCCCACCCGACGCGCCCCAGTATTTGGGGTTGTTTTTGACCGTGAAGTGGTTTTTGTCGATGCGCGAAATGCGCCCGCAGGCGATCGTGCAGCCAAAACACGCCGCGTTGGTTACCAGATGCGGTTTGCCGTCGCTGGCGCGCGGCCGGTGCATCGCTTCGCCCGAGATGTTGTCGGCACCTTCGAACTGCACTTCACGCATGTTGCGGGTGGGCAACGCGCCGATCTCGTTGATCACGTTCATCAAAATATTCGTACCGTATTTCGGCAAACCCTGACCGGTGACTGGATGGTTCGCAAGCACCGCTTTGGCTTCTTTGGTCGCCTGGATGAAGCGCGGCAGGTCTTTGACCTTGACTCCTTTGGTGCCGCGCACCGCGACGGCCTTGAGGTTTTTCGAGCCCATCACCGCGCCCACGCCCGAACGCCCAGCGGCGCGGTGCAAGTCGTTGACCACGCAGGCAAACAGGACCTGATTTTCGCCGGCGCGGCCGATGGAAGAGACGCGAATGAGCGGGTCCTGATGTTCGGCCTTGATCGATTCTTCGGTGTCCCAAACGCTCTTGCCCCACAGGTGCGACGCGTCGCGCAGCTCCGCGCGGTCGTTTTCGATGTACAGATACACCGGCTTTTCGGCGCGGCCTTCGAAGATGATCATGTCCCAGCCGGCGAACTTGAGCTCAGCGCCAAAAAAGCCGCCGGAGTTCGAGCAGGCGATTGCCCCAGTCAGCGGCCCTTTGGTCACTACCGTGTAGCGCCCGCCGGTTGAGGCGAGGGTACCGGTGAGCGGCCCGGTAGCGAAGATGAGCTTGTTGTCC
>FWWL01006751.1_pt1 | contig 16273 bp, 12 predicted proteins | sample 2228331 | NCBI WGS metagenome assembly FWWL01 (sample SAMEA103939775, study PRJEB20133) | metagenome
CAGCTTTTTCCTTTACCCCAAGGATTTTTCTCAGCTTTTTCCTTTACCCCAAGGATTTTTCTCAGCTTTTTCCTTTACCCCAAGGATTTTTCTCAGCTTTTTCCTTTACCCCAAGGATTTTTCTCAGCTTTTTCCTTTACCCCAAGGATTTTTCTCAGCTTTTTCCTTTACCCCAAGGATTTTTCTCAGCTTTTTCCTTTACCCCAAGGATTTTTCTCAGCTTTTTCCTTTACCCCAAGGATTTTTTTCAGCTTTTTCCTTTACCCCAAGGATTTTTTTCAGCTTTTTCCTTTACCCCCTTAACCCTGAACCTTCACACCTGTAGCCCCACACAAAAACATATTCACTATAGCAACATTTAACAATATCTCCTTCCTTATAAAGTGAGATAGGTAAGTGTAGGATTTCTGCGTTTGAGGAGGTCCTATTCCTCTTGAACGAAGTAGATGAAGAGCTTACCTCTTTTGACGAGCTGGTTGTTGCATTCTTTAAAACATTTAGAAACAAAAACAAACAAACAAAAAAAATGAGAAAAATCTAAATTAAAAATAAGATGTTGGATAGCATTTTAGGGTTCTCAGAGGGTAAGGCACTCTGGTTGGGTTTTTCCGCAGTAGCATTGCTCTTGATTTTAAGCTGGTACACATTCAAAGTAGCACCTGTTATAATAAAAACAACAGTAGGTTTCATACTTTTCTCTCTGATAATTTTTACATCAGCGATATGGGTAGGGGGGATAACGCTCAAAAAATTTGTCAATGATTGGATGGCTTATGAAGTAAGTAGATTGAAGGAGGGAGCGTTCGTCATGCTTGAAAGCAAAAAAAGCACGCAAAGAACATTTATAGAGATGTTCTCAACAGCACCGGGAAAAATACTCGAAGATCGGCTCGCAAAAACACTCTTTGATTTTATAGCAATAGCGGATGAAACAGGAAAAATAAAAATGACAAATGAGAGAATAATGGAAAGGGTACCAATACCAGAGAAAAAAATAAAGCAGGAATTCATAAGGACACAAAATGGCGTGTACCTTATCACAGTGGGTTTGGCAGAAACAGGTTCCGGTGAACCCGAGTTCATCACGGTAGGAGAGAAAGCTGATATAAGAATAGTCCCGGCTCTCGCAGACATGCTCTCTGCAAAGGATGTCATAATAGAGGAGCAAAAAGACGAAGGTGAACAAGAGGGTAAAGACGAGCCGGAACAGAAATCAGTTGCTCTAATTTCTCTGGGCAAAGGAATAGTTTTGAAGATATTTCCTAACGATGAAAACATATATGAAATTGTGCTTGAACTTGTCCGAGGAGCTGGGAGGGGCATAGGTATATCCCTCGCTTTTGCTGTGCTGTTCTTTGCCCTCCTTTCGCTCTCTTATATACGCAGACCGCTTGCAGAACTTATGGGTGCATCTTCGGAGGTAGAAAAAGGAAACTTTGAATACGAGATAAAGTGGAGAGCAAAGGGCGATATAGGAAAGCTCATATCAACATTCAACGAAATGATAAGAGGTCTGAGAAGAAGAGACGCACAAATAAAATATAGAAATGAACTACTATCATCAATAAAGGAATTTGCAAGAGGTATACTAAATGAGTTTGATAAAGAGAAGATATTTCAGATGTGCGTTGAGACTGCCGGAGTGAAAACTGGTTCAAAATGTGCAATATTCTGGAGCGATAAGGTAAAGGGTGAAGTATCTATATCAAAAGAAGACATAGAAAATCTTCGTGATGGCGACAGCCTGAAGAAAAACGGTAGAATAATAATTGTATATGATATAGGGATTGAGAGGGAAACAGGTAAAGTGCTTTACGGTAAATTTGTAGCGGAGCGCCAGAGAGACTTTATCCCTGAGGAAAAAGAGTTTTTCAGCTCGCTTATAAGCTATGTATCATCCGCATGTCTCAGGAGCGATTATGTATCAAAATTACAACTCCTTCAATCAACGGACAGCACAACAGGGCTATTTAACTTGACATTCTTCAAATCAAGCATAAAAAGAGAGATGTCAATTTTGAGAAGGTTTCAGAGGAATTTCGGTATTGTTTTCATAGATATACAGAACAGTAGTGAGATAATTGAAAAGTTCGGATACATAATATGGGAGGATATAATAAAGGCAATAGCGGTTATAATGAAAAAATCAGTGAGGACATACGATGTTCCAGCCAGAATCGGAGAGGATAAATTCGCTCTTCTATTCCCTAACACAGATGGGCAGAACGTGAAAGTCGTCGAGGAGAGGTTAAAAAATCAGATAATATCTGCTCCCGAAATACCAGCCTTACCCGAACTTGAACTGAAAGCCAATGTGGAATCAACGGCCACAGATATAATCACACCGGAAGAGATATTGGAAAAAGTAGAAGAGAGAACAGGAAAAACACAAAAACAATAGAAAGACACAAAAACAATAGAATAGAAAGTAAGAAAAAACACAAAAACAAAATAGGGAGCTACCATGAAATCCAAAACCAAAGAAATTAAAATTTCGTGATTAAAATTTTTTTATGCATCCACGTGAGCAGGTAGAGAAAATTGAAAAGCACTTCAAAAAAATACCGCCCCTACCAAGAAAAGAAAAGGCGCTAAGTGTCCCTATCGCCATTTTGTTGCTCGTTTCTCTTGCGATAGTGGCAATACTGACCCCCCTGAAACCGAAAATAAAAAATCAAGTAGAAAAAATGAATAGAGGAATGAACAGAGAAGATACCACTCAAAAAAACAAAAAAGAAAAAACTGAAAGTGGGAAAGAGAAGAAAACAATCTGTGTGCTCAGGGTCCCGTTTGACCCGGAAATAATAAAAATAGCTTTTGAAAACAATATAGAAGATATAAACATAAGGATAAAGGAAAAACACGGTATAAACAAAATAAATTTTTTCATAGGAGACTTTGCAAACATAGAAGATGTGGCGATAGTATCCGCACGACTGAGCGAAAAAGGTATACCACACAAGATTGAAAAAATTCAGGAAAAATGGAGAGTATATGTGCAAATAAGCATGAAATTTGAGCAAGAGGTATCACTCAAAGAAAGAATAACAAGAGAAGACATAGATGAGATCAGAAAAAGAGCGTCAAAGATAACCGGTGAAATAGTTGACATCCAAATAGAAAAAGAAGATCAGATAATACCGATCGCAGTATTGAATATAGAAGACAAAGAAAAATGTATGGAGCTTTACGAGAAAATGAAGGATCTCGGGAAGAAAGTTGAAAGAGAGCTATTTATTCTCTCTTCCCTAACGGGTCAAATATAACGCGTTTTTGCAAATCTATTTTCATAAATCTTCCACATCTAAAACATCTTATCCCCTCACTCTTGGTGTGGAAGAAAAGTTTCTTCTCACAGTATGGACAAAATGCGGCTATATACCCATTGTATATCGCAAAAGTGAAAATGAGAGAAAGCGCAAAAAACAGAGCAAACGAAAACCTAACAACATCAGAGGGTATCGGACCTTTGACAAATGGAGAAACCAAACCCCATATGAAAAAGAAAAGATATATACATACTAAAAAAGATAAAACCAAGATCTTAGCAGGCTTCTTCCATCCTTCGGATATAAAAGGAGATTCGGTTTGCCTACCCATAATTATATTTTTATTATTATATTTAAAACATACCTTTGTTCTACCAAAAAATCAAAAATTATTCCATCAAAAATCAAAAAATTATTTCCCTCTTCCGCTGATAAACTAAAGGATATATCGCAGCAGCCAGAACCAAAGAGGCAAGAATCTTCAGAATAACGAAAAAAATAAACTTCAAAAGCTTTAGAGAATATGCGGAGAACTCAAGTTTCGCAAAAGCCTGAAGATCAAATAAAGGCTCGAACTTGACAGAAGCCGAGAAAAAAGAAAGTATAAAAACAGCCCTCACTACCCCGATGAAATGGGGGGGGAATATAGAAGGAAAAAAAGAAACAAAAAGTGCAGTAGTGATAAAGAATAAAGAGGTGAGAAAATCACCCCCGAAGAAAATTTGCAAGAAAGCAACAATTCCTGCTATCAGTATCATGCCATAAGATTTTCGTTCATCAGATACAATCCAGTATCCGGCGAGGACTGAAAATATATCTGGAAAGAAAGCAAAATAACCATAAACAGAATAGGGAAAAACAAGAAGAAAAACAAAAATCGAAATGAAAAAAAGCTTCTCCCTGCTTATATCCCCTACCGCTCTCTTCACAGTCATCATAACTTACCTCCTATTGAGTTACAACCACAACGACATAAAGTAGATTATCGGGAGAAGTCAATGCCTTCAAATTTCCCTCCTTATCAACAATGCCAGACTTTATTCCAAATGGGGAACTATATCTACTTCCTGCAGTAACTACTATTTCTCCTTCCCGAAAGTCGGATGTCCTTCCGAAACCTGTGACGATTTCAAGCTTACCATCTTCGCTTCCGCGCACTATTCCTCTTGCTCCTATAGAAGGGAAGAACAAATCAACAAAAAAATCGTCTGAAAAAATTGTGAGAACACGGCTCTCCTGCGCAGATACATCTATAACCCTTCCAAAAAGCACACCATCTTTGAGCACAAGCGAATATCTTTTTACCCCATGTTCCTTCCCCACACCAATCACAAGCTCCCGAGGAAATCTCCCTGGAGGTATCATTATAACTCTCCCTAAAACCATATAAAAAGTATTTGCATGAGGATAAATTTCTCCCGGCTGGAAGCCCGGCTGGAACTGGCAACAGGACAATGTGATCTGCTCCAGGAAGAAATCCGAATCCAGTTTCACTGCAAACTCAAGTGCGAGCTGACCCATCTTGAGCTGACTATCTGAAACAAAACCACAAACATCTGCTTGATTAACATAAAGCTTATTTACCTTATAAAATGGGATAGAAAAATAAATCCCTGCCCTGTAGAATATGAAAAGAAATACAACAAGGCTCAGGAACAGGTATATTCTTATCATCTCATTTCATCTTTCCCCAACTTTCCCTGACTATCTTGCAACATTTACCCTTGAAAGAAGATCTAAATCCTCAAGCACTTTAGCACATCCTTTTACAACGCCCAAAAGTGGTTCGTCAATCACAATAGTTTTTATACCTGTTTCATCCTCCACAACCTTATCAATTCCCCTCAAAAGGGAACCTCCTCCAGAGAAGTATATTCCCTTCTCATATATATCAGCAGAGAGCTCAGGAGGGGTTTTCTCAAGGGTTATCCTCACCGCAGATACTATCGTAGAGACTTGCTCATAACAAGCCTCAACAATATCCTTCTGCTTTATGATTATGCTTTTCGGTACACCACTGAGAAGGTCTCTTCCAAAAACCTCCATAGATTTTTCTGGCTCAATTTCTATAGCTGCCCCTATGTTTATTTTTATCTGCTCTGCTGTCTTTTCACCTATGAGTAAGTTATATTTCTTCCTAATATATTGTATTATCGCCTCATCAAATTCATCACCTCCTATCTTCAGTGATGTTGAGCATACAATGCCTGCCAAGGAGATAACTGCAACCTCTGTCGTTCCTCCTCCTATATCAACTATCATATTTCCGACTGGCTGGTCTATCGGTAGACCCGCTCCTATAGCTGCTGCCATAGGTTCCTCAATCAAAAAGACCTCAGAAGCACCTGCAAGCTCAGAAGCCTCGATCACTGCTCTCTTTTCAACAGGAGTTATCAGTGACGGAACACCTATAACAACACGTGGCTTTATAAATCTCCCTCCCCCATCCGTCGCTTTCCTTATGAAATAAGAAAGCATAGCCTCTGCAACGTCAAAATCCGCTATAACACCATCTCTGAGGGGACGGATTACCCTTATATCTTCCGGTGTTCTTCCCTGCATTCTTTTGGCTTCACTCCCAATAGCAACAACCCTTTTCACTCCCTTTACCTCCATGACCGCAACAACTGAAGGTTCATTTATTATCAAACCTCTTTTTGAATGCCAAACCAGTGTATTTGCAGTTCCAAGGTCTATTGCAAGGTCCCCCACTGGTTTGAAAAACCGAGAGAAAAATCTACGAAGTGACACAATTTTCTCGGAGCCCATGAGGGGGATCGAACCCCTGTCCTCCTCCTTACCAAGGAGGCGCTCTACCACTGAGCTACATGGGCTCTTTTTGGGAGCGGGCGACGGGACTCGAACCCGCAACCCCCAGCTTGGAAGGCTGGTGCTCTACCTTTGAGCTACGCCCGCAACAAAAACACAATAAAAAACTTTAAAAAAATAAGCCCGAAAATTCGTAAAAAGCGAAAAAAAGTCCAAGAAAATAATTAATAAAGATGAAATTAAAGATGAAAGAAATCAAACACAAAGGAAGGAGGCGATAGAAAAAGGAAGGAGGTGATAGATCACTATGATAGAAAGAATACCTCTTAAAAAGGTAGATATAGAACCGGGAACTCCTGTCAAGAAAATGAAAGCAGTAGTGATAAGACCCGAAAGACTCGGAGAACCTATAAAAGCGATGCAGATAGAAGAAATAGATGTGCCTGAACCTGGTCCGGGACAGGTTCTCGTGCTCGTCAAGGCGGCAGGTATAAACTACAACGGCGTGTGGGCATCTTTGGGAAAACCGGTCAATATAATGAAGTATACTGGATATGATTTCCATATAGGTGGTTCGGACGCATCAGGTATAGTGTGGAAAGTTGGACCTGGTGTGACAAACTGCAAAGTTGGGGACAAAGTTGTTCTACACTGCAATCAGTCATGCGGGCAGTGTCCTGAATGTAATGGACTTGACCCGATGGCATGTAAAAATCAGAGGATATGGGCGTATGAGACAAACTGGGGCTCGTTCGCACAGTTTTGCCTTGTACAGGCTCAACAGGTTCTGCCAAAACCAAAACATCTCTCATGGGTCGAAGCTGCAAGCTATGGTCTCACCTACTTTACAGCATGGAGGATGCTGGTGAAACAAGCTGAGATAAAACCTGGTGATGTTGTGCTTATATGGGGCGCCGCGGGAGGACTTGGAATATTCGCAGTCCAAATATGTAAAATCGTAGGAGCAGTGCCTGTGTGTGTCATATCATCTCCAGAAAAGATAAATATATTGCGAGAGCTCGGAGCAGAGTTATTTATAAACAGGAAAGAATTTGACATAGCTCCAAAAAACGGGAAAATAGATGAGAAAACGTTCAACGAGATGCGGAGGTTCAAGGAGGCGATAAGAGAACTTACGGGAGGAAAAGACCCAGATATAGTCTTTGAGCACGTTGGATACGAAACTTTTGCAACAAGTGTGTATGTTGTCGACAGATTCGGTAAGGTTGTCATATGCGGTGCAACAACGGGATATAACCTTGTGTTTGATGTCAGATATCTGTGGATGAGACAAAAGAAAATAATAGGCTCACACTTTGCAAACGCATACGATGCCTACATTGCAAATCAACTTATAATGCAGAAGAAAATAAAACCTGTCGTATCACATGTTTTTGAGTTTGACGAGATACCGCTCGCTCATCAACTTATGTATGAAAACAAGCATTTTGGGAAAATGGTGGCAAAAGTCCAAGTAGAAGATGAAAGAGAAGGTATAGACGAAATGTGAATAAAAAAAAAGAAAAAGTAAAGAAAGAAGAAGCTTGGAAGAACAAAATAAAATAAAAACAACAAAAAATAAAAATGGCAAGATAAAAATAATGAATAAAAATAATGAACCAAAAAAAATTATCGTTGAAGAGGATAAGGAGGAAGGAATTCTCATTCTGAAGCTTAATTCTCCCGAAACACTCAATGCACTCTCAGGAGATATGTTAGAAGAACTTGATAAAATCATAGAGGAAATATGGTATTCAAAGCTCAAGGGAGTTATCATAACTGGTGAGGGGAGAGCTTTTTCCGCAGGAGCAAAAATTGATGAGCTCCGAGAACTTGAAAACATACATCAGGCATATGAGTATCTCAGGAGGGGACAGAGAGTTCTTTCAAAAATAGAAAAATTAAAGTATATAACGGTTGCCGCCATAGATGGCTGGGCACTGGGTGGCGGATTTGAACTCGCTCTTGCATGCACATTCAGGGTAGCTACAAAAAACTCAAAGTTAGGACTACCTGAGATAAACCTTGGAATAATGCCAGGATACGGAGGAACACAGCGACTCACAAAACTTATCGGCCCTCAGAAGGCGAAAAAAATTATGATGAATGGAGAATTCATAAAAGCTGATGAAGCACATCAACTTGGAATAATCGATAAAATCGTGGAGAGCAAAGATGAACTTATGAGCAAATCGAAGGAAATTATAAAAAGATTTGAAGGGAAAAACCCATCCGCACTTCGCTACATAAATGAAATGTGTAACATAGCACTGGGTGGAGATTTCGAAGAAAACCTCAGAACAGAGGCTATGTTCTGCGCAGCTTTAATCTCATCACCCTTCGCAAAGCAAAAAATGGAAGAGTTCATCACCAAGAAGAAAAAAGAATAAAAAGGAAAAAAAGAAGAAAAGGATGAAAAGAAAAAGAGGATGATTCAAAGATTAAATTTTTCTAATGCACGTAGGAAAAATGAAAGAAGAGAAGATAGCTTAGGAGAGAAGATAGCTTAGAAGAGAAGATAGCTTAGATGGAAATTACACCATAAAAGTCATACCTGCCATTTTGTAAAGTCTTTCTATTCTCTTTTCTATAGGCGGATGTGTTGAGAAAAGGTTGAGGAGTGTTGACGCTCCCGAAATCGGATTTACAATGAAAAGATGACTTGTTGCAGGATTAGCATCAAGTGGAACTCTCTGAGCAAAACCTGCAATTTTTTTCAAAGCAGAGGCGAGAGAGAGAGGGTCAGAAGATAATTTTGCACCGGTCTCATCTGCAAGATATTCGCGTGAGCGTGAAATAGCCATCTGAACTATAAGCGCAGCAATAGGAGCTAATATTGAAAGAGCAATAAGTCCTACAAGACCCCCCAACCCTCCACCGCCTTCTTCCCTATCACTACCACGTGGACCAAAGAAGAATAAAGACCACTTTAGCATGTCAGCAAGGTACATTATCGCACCTGCTATTGTAGCAGCTACAACCTGAACAAGTGTATCCCTGTTTTTTATGTGTGCGAGCTCATGAGCGGCTACTCCTCTCAGCTCATTTCGGTCAAGGATTTTGAGTATACCCTCCGTGAAAGCGACTGCGGAGTGCGAAGGAGACCTACCCGTAGCAAAAGCATTAGGTGAAGGGGAAGGGATAATATATATCCTTGGTTTTGGTATACCTGCGCTCGAGGAAAGTTCCTCAATCATACTGTGCAAAGCAGGAGCCTCCTGCGGTGATACTTCCCGGGCATGGTACATCGCAAGAACAATTTTGTCAGAGAAAAAGTAAGCTATAAGGTTCATAAAACCAGCTAATGCAAGGGCTATAGTAAGCCCAGTTCTACCTCCTATGAGCTCACCCATAAAAAGGAGAAAAGCAGTCAAAATAGTGAGAAGCAGAAATGTTTTGATACGCTGACTCATATCAGAAAATGATTAAATAAAAATGTCCCGCAAGGTAAAATTTTCTGAAACTTTGCTTTCTGAAACTTCCTAATATGCTTATGTTCATCTTCCCATAATCTCAAGTAGCGTTGCATAATAAGGGAAACGGGAACATAGTTCTTGCACCTCGGCACGAACACGAGATATGACCTCGTCGTTAAGATTTGATGATATGACAGCATCTATAAGATGCACTATTCCCCTTACGTCATCTTCCTTCATACCTCTTGAAGTTATCGATGGAGTTCCTATCCTTATTCCCGATGGGTTAAAGGGTGGTCTTGGGTCAAATGGTATAACGTTTTTATTTACTATTATTCCCGCTCTGTAAAGAGCACTTTCGGCATCACCGCCGGGAATTTTACGTGATGATAGGTCTACCAGAACTATATGAGAGTCAGTTCCCCCTGTGACGACATTGTATCCGAGCTTCAGAAACTCGTCCGCCATAGCTTTTGCATTCTTTATCATCTGAGAGGCGTAATCCCTGAACTCAGGTTGCATAGCTTCCTTAAAACAAACTGCTTTTGCGGCTATAACATGCATAAAAGGTCCGCCCTGCGAACCTGGAAAAACCGCAGAATCTATCTTCTTGGCGTATTCGCTCTTTGAGAGCACGACAGCTCCGCGCGGACCGCGAAGAGTTTTATGCGTTGTGAAAGTGACAAAATCAGCATACCCCACAGGAGATGGGAAAAGTCCTGCGGCAACAAGTCCGGCTGGATGAGCTATATCTCCAAGAAGAAAAGCTCCAACCTCATGCGCTATCTCAGCAAAGGACTTAAAATCAATAGCTCGTGGATATGACGAAGCCCCAGCGATAATAATCTTAGGCCTCTCTCGCAAAGCTATATCTCTGACCATATCCATATCTATAAGATGAGTTTCCTTATTTACAGTGTAGAAAACCGGATTGTATATCTTTCCCGAAAAATTGACTTTTGCTCCATGAGAAAGATGTCCCCCTGATGAAAGTTCAAGGCTCAGCACTTTATCTCCAGGGTTGAGCATAGCGAGATAGACAGCTTGGTTAGCCTGAGTGCCTGAATGGGGTTGAACATTAGCGTGCTCCGCCCCGAAAAGAAGTTTTACCCTCTCACGAGCTATCTCCTCCACAACATCAACAAATTCACATCCACCGTAATACCTCTTTGAAGGATAGCCTTCAGCATACTTGTTATTCATTGGATTGAAAAGAGTAAGAAGAACTAACTCAGATGCCATATTTTCAGAGGCAACCAGGTTAATGGTATTTTCCTGTTTTTTAATCTCATTTAATATAGCACCGAAAACATCAGGGTCAAAATCACGAAGTTGAGAAAAGAGTTTTATAAAACCGTCTTTCTCAAAAGATTCAGAGCTTTTCCTCATATTTAATCTCTCTATCTCATTTATTTTTTCAAGTCTTCTCAGATGCCTTCCACCCTCAAATTCTGTCTCAAAAAATGAGTCAATTATGTGTCTTACATATTCAAACTTCAGAACTCTGCCGGGGAAAACAAGAAGATTTGCGTTGGTGTGTGCTTTTGCCATCCTTCCTACATACTCATTGAAAACAAGAGCAGCTCTGACTCCAGGAAATTTGTTAGCAACTATACTCATACCTATCCCCGTTCCGCATACAAGGATTCCGAGATCAGCTCTCTTCTCTGAAACACTTTTAGCAACCTGAAGTGCAAAATCCGGATAATCTACACTCCCATCAGGAGAATATGCACCCTTATCCTCAACATCAATACCCTTTGAGATGATATATTCCTTTATTTTCTCTTTGAGTTCATAGCCAGCGTGGTCCGCACCTAAAACGACCTTTTTCATAAAAACAAAGTTATAGACAAGATGGTAAAATAAGCAAAAAAACGGTTTTCAATGCATCAGTAAACATGTGCAGGTTCAGTATCAACCAAAACACGAAAGATATATGGGTTGAGTATAACCCAAAGTTTTTTACTGAGCTCAATCTCCACGAGCGGAATTTTTGCGGGTTGAAACAGAACTTCTACCTCACTTCCAAACATCTCCTCACCATCGATAAATATTGAGGTTATATCGGTCTCAACCTGAAGCTCACTTGACTTTTTCCACTCACATACCTTTGGCACCGCAAAGTTTATGAAAGATGCGAGAGGACCGAGTTTATCTCTGAGCTCCTTTATCATCTCATCGCTCATCTTCCATCTCTCAGTATCAGCTTCGTCCACAGGTATACAATCGTGTATCTCAATTTTTCTCTCCTCCTTCAATATGAACATTTTGAGGTTTTTCTTTTCTCTCAACACATTGTCAAGTATATTGCTTATAAAACCTGTAAGTTTACGAGCGTCTCTTTTATGCTGCTCCTCAAACACAGATGGGATCCGTGGGAAAACGAGCGAAAGAAAAATAGAAAGAATTGCCACAACAATTGCAAGCTCAATAAGGGTAAAAGCACGGATGGGAGAGCACAGACCAATACACAAACCAATAAATTTCCCTCTACTATTCTGCTGATAAATCATCTTCTGTACCAACTGCCCTATCAGGACCCGCAGATTTCAAGGTAAAGGAAGTACCATCAGATATATAATAGTAATCGGAGCCCCATGGGTCTTTCGGAATGCTCTTACCCTTCAGATATCCATCTCTGGTAAGGACTGCTATTCCCTCATCTGTTGTTGGATATTTTCCGTTTTCGAGCCTATAAAGCTCAAGAGCCTGCTGTATCATGGAAAGTTGTGCCCTCGCTGTTCTCTCCTTTGCACGCTCAAAATACCTCATCACATTTATACCAACAAGACCGGCAAGAAGACCTATAATGAGAACTACTACCATTATCTCAATGAGAGTGAAAGCCCTCTTCATATATAAAAAATTAATCACTTTCCTCCCCAAAAAGCCAAAAGGTAGTAAAAAACAAGTAAAATTATGTAATGAGAGAAAGAAGAGGGGGTGGGGGGAGGGGTTTATTTTACTACCCTTCCCTCTGGGGCTATCCTCTTTATACCCTTCTCCTCAGATAGAGGAATGAAAGGAGGAAGAGGAATATAATCCCCATACCTACTCCACCCGACGCGGACGCAGAGCATCCGAGCACACCTGGTTTGTCAAGCACAAAGAACCTGTGTTTGTACTCCGATAAATTACCTACATCATCCTTCGCTCTCATGTGCAAAACATGCTCTCCCTTCGCGAGCCCGGAAACGTCAATCCTTGTAAGTGAAGACGCCGGAACCCAATCAGACCATTCTCCTTCACCGACTTTCCAAGAAACAAGAGTATCATCAGGTAAAGCTTGCGCGTCCCTCACATCGACAAAGAACGAAGCTCTGTTCCCTCTCACCGCTTCAGGACCAATCACAGCGATGTCTGGTCCTAAGCTATCTACCCTAAAGACATATCGCGCAGGTATGGGGTCTATAAGCTTCATGCTATCTTTCGTTCTCACTTCAAAGACATGGTATCCTTCAAGGAGATGGTGGAGAACAACAGAGTTATCTTCACTCCACAAAGACCATGTCCCTCCATCAAGTCTCCATGAATATTTCAGGTTAGAGCTGTTTGAACTCCATCCCGCAAAATCAACTCGTGTATAGAGCGCATGTGGGTCAGATGTATATGTTATGAATGTCTCAGGTGGGCTGACGCGGAACCCGTTTCCATTTAAAGAAGCGTAGTCAGCAAAACGGACATTCACAGGCACTCGCGGAGAAAGACCGAGAGATGAGCCAACTATATCAACGATGTCCATTCCTAATGCTTCAAGGAGTTTTATTATATTTGACATTCCGGTCCTCCCCTTCCAGTGAATGAACATCTCAAAGTAGTCCCCGATATTATCCACAGGAGTTCCCGCAAATGGTCGGTCCCAATTCAAACCGCTACCAAACTCAGGTCCAACCCAAGGGAAATTGAGTTCAATAGGTATCTGCACAAGAGCTGCGGGGTCAAGCGCTAACCTCAGCTTTGCACCAGCGAGACCATTGAGAATAACAGGTAGAATATTTCCGAGTATCTCTGCCCAATCCGAACCGGAAAGCCCAAGAGCATTTGAGTTATAAGCAATAAAGTATCTCACATCTGGGTCGACAAAAAGTGTGACATCAACAACACGTGCAAATGTTCCACCCTGTGGGAAGTAAGCATTATCTTTGTTGTATGCGTTACCTGAGTAGTAATCCCTATAAATCGATGTCAGCGGCTGTGTGAAGTCAGTAGAATCGAGCCCCGGAAACTCAACAGTTATTGCACAGTCAGGAGACACACATGGGACAATATCTACATCAAGCGAGAGCCTGATCCCTACCGTGAGTCCAAAAACTCGCATCCAGTACTGAGTTGGACTCAGGATATCGCCTGTCGTGACAACGTTGAAAGATAGATCTATGTATGGCAGGTCTATCATAAGGTCTGCTGTATCAAACCATGTTGAAGGCTGAACGAACATTGTGAATCCACTTCCAAATGTGGCGTTTGAGACAAACTCATTCCAGAAATTAATTCTTGTTGAGCTTTGAGAGTAAACACTCATTACAGGACGGAATGTCGGTCCTCCCGTCTTAGCATAAGCAACAACAGATATAGGTTGTGGGGCGGCACCACCTGAGTTCCCAGAAGAACCCGGATCCTTGTAAAGAGGTATTATCTCTATCGCCATTTCTTTGTCTGGATATTTATCTTTAAGTTTGGGCATAAGAAATCCAAAAGAGTCCGTGTTTAAAAATCCTCCCGCAAAGCCTCCGAGCATCGGGGTATATTTGTCCACCCATATGCATGCAAGACCATCTCCTACAACCTCATATAAAATGCGCGATACAAGGTTGTGATGAACTCCGACCCCTACATAGTAGTTTGTAAGGGGATAGCCATACCTACCTTCTCCAAGCGTTGAGGGTGAAGGAGCCTGAGGCAATAGCTCCGAATAGAAAACGTATGGATACGATCCACCGTTTGCCTGTGTGCAGAACTCTACAGTCAAAACAGATGCGGGACATCCTGTCTGCGGCACACATTCTTTAATAAGGTTAATTGGGCTCGTCGCGGGTCGAACAGAAGCGAAATTCCCCTGCACACATGAAGTGACATATTCATTGAATGAAGGAGGTTTAACATCAGATATACTTGACGCAGAAGAGGACCACAGAACATATCTTACATCAACTCCAACATTCATAGCCAAGATTATTCCTGCAGAATCAGCCCAAAAATCATTCGTGAAACCGAAATCAAGGAATATCTTATTTGGCTTGTGTTCATAATAATCAGGAGCGCCAACATATACAACCTCCTCCATAGGATGATCTATAGGGGTTAAATTCTCAATAATATCTTTAAGGTCAAGAAGCTGTGTCGGGAAGAGGAAATAAGCAATACATGTATCATACTGCGTCACTGTATGACCACTAATACAGGTTGTGTCGAAATTATCTACAAACATAGCACGTATCACAGCATCGAGCCACAGAAGGGTCTTTGAAACCTTCTGGCTCACCCTGTATTCAGGACAGTACTGAACAGAGCCAACGGTATTCCATGCTGTGTCCCAACATGCGGGAGTCGTGAGAGATGAAGACATTGGTATCATGTCATATGCAACACCAGCAACAGCATCAAGACCCTTGAGATTTATACCGAGTCCTCTCACTGAGGATGCCCAATCGGGATAATCCGAAAAGTTACCCTTTATCTGTATGCTGACCTTAAGAGCTAAAATGGGCATTCTGACGTGAGTTCTTCCGTTCACATAGTTCGATATCACTCTATCTGCCTGATATGTTGCGAAATTTGGAGATTCATACTGAGGGTCACAGATATGATTATCATTGAGCGAACTTCTGTTTTTGAAACAGAAAGAGAGCTCATTCGGGAAAAAAGTCACACCATCTTGGAAATTACAATTATTACCGCTCCATGTGCAATCAACATAACGAGTTTGTGAATCAACAAATGGAGATGAGAAGGTGAGAGCGATCTCAAAGTTTCTCAGTTCAATTCCTATATCAAGGGCATCATCTCCGGTGTGTTCTGTAAGGTCTCCCTCACATGTTGCTGTAGCTGGCCAATCCTCTCCTATATTTGGTTCAAGAGTAACTTTCACCGCATCTCTTTTGTAATCAACTATGAGACGGTTTCCGGTTACCCTATCAAGGAACCAGTAATTATCCCATCCCGGACAGAAACTATTCCCAGCGTCCTTACCACATTTTGCCAGAGGGCTAAAATTAAATCCGCCCATCGCAAAACTTATTGGGTTCGCGTTAGTTCCAACTCTTTTATCTCTTTCCTGTCCCCATATAACTGCATTAACACATATGGGCGCTCCTTCGTCATTGAGAAGTGGTATAGGTAAACACATTGAGAAAAGACCTTTTCCATCATTCTTGCAGGTATTTGTTCCTTCATCCCATGTTCCGGTGGAGTTGTATCCAGCAATATATTCAAAGTAAATATCATTACTAAAACAATGTGTCACACCCTCACCAAGAGAAAACTGAGGTGAATTTGAAAATATACCACATGCTCTTGTGACATTTTGAAGATAGTAACTATATGTCGGGTTATTTGGATAATTACCTTGCAACCATTCTTGAAACTCAAGGAGGTTATCCCAGAAATCTGCAACAACTTTTGTATCGGTGCATCTGTCAAGGAAAGACATAGCGAAGTAGTTGACCAAGTTTCCCACAGATGGGTCACCGGAAAGAATATCTGATATCAGAGCCCCTATCTCATCAAGACCAGATTTTGTGAGCCGTATAACAACATTATGTTTCTCTAATTCTGAGCGTTCAAGTGTTTGGTTCCCATTTATATCCAGTCCCCCCA
>FWWL01006752.1_pt1 | contig 16270 bp, 12 predicted proteins | sample 2228331 | NCBI WGS metagenome assembly FWWL01 (sample SAMEA103939775, study PRJEB20133) | metagenome
CCTCGCTCACCTCGCGCGGCGCCGGCGGCGGCTCGGCCGCCAGGCGCGCCTCCTCCTCCCGATAGGCCGCCTCGGCCTCGGCGATCGCGCGGTCGCGCCGCTCCACCTTGTCGCGCCGCTTGAAACGCTCGGCTTCGATCTCGATCGCCCGCTTCGCCGCAAGCGCCGCGCGGCGACGCTCCTTGGCCTCGTCAAGGCAATTGTTGACGAAGAATTTGTCGTAGCACTCGGCCTCGCGCGCGGCATAGCGCGCCTCGATCGCGGCGCGCTCGGCGGCCACGCCGGCCAGCAGTTGATCGGCCCGCTCGACCGAGACCACCGGTTCGGCGCGCAGGGTCGAGGGTACCGGCGCGCTGCCGCAGGCGGCCAGGAATGCGCCGGCGGCGATGGCGCCCAGGCTGCGAAGTGCGAACGGGTGCTTCATGTTGGTCCTTTCGATCAGGCGAGGGCGTCGGCCGCGCCGCGGCGGTCGGCCAGCATGTATTCGCGCGACTGCATCTCGATGATACGCGAGACGGTGCGGTGGAACTCGTTCGACAGCACACCCTTCGTGTAGAGCTCTTCGGGTTCGACCTCGGCCGACATCAGCAGCTTGACCTTGTGGTCGTAGAAGACGTCGATCAGCCAGGTGAACCGGCGCGCCTCCGAGGACTGCGCGGCCGACATCGCCGGGATGCCGGACAGGATCACGGTATGGAAGCGCGTGGCCAGTTCGAGGTAGTCGTTCTGGGAGCGCGGTCCGCCGCACAGGGTGGCGAAGTCGAACCAGATCACGCCGCCGGCGCGGCGCAGCGCGCGGATCTCGCGTTCCTCGATGCGCACCCGCGGGTCCTCGTCGGCGGTGTCGGCCAGGCGCGCATACGCGTCGCGCAGCGCGCGGTCGGAGGCCGCGTCGAGCGGCGTGTAGTAGGCCTGCACCTGCTCGAGCGCGCGATGGCGGTAGTCCACGCCCGAGTCGACGTTCAGCACGTCCATCTTGTCCTGCAACAGCGCGATGGTGGGCAGCATGCGGTCGCGGTGCAGCCCGTCCGGATACAGCGTGGACGGCTCGTAGTTCGAGGTCATCACGAAGCTGACGCCGTTGTTGAACAGGGCCGACAGCAGGTTGTACAGGATCATCGCGTCGGCGATGTCGGAGACGTGGAATTCATCGAAGCAGATCAGGCGGTACTTCTTGGCGATGCGGCGCGCGACCTCGTCGAGCGGGTCGGCCACGCCCTTGAGCTCGTCGAGCTGGCGGTGCACGGCGCGCATGAATTCGTGGAAGTGCAGGCGCGTCTTGCGCACCACCGGCACCACCGAGTAGAAGCTGTCCATCAGGAAGGACTTGCCGCGCCCCACCCCGCCCCACATGTAGACGCCGCGCGGGACGTCGGGACGGTTGATCAGGCGCTTGAAAGCGGACGACCGCTGGGCCTTGTACTGGACCCAGTCGTCGTACGCCTGCTGCAGGCGGTCGACCGCGCGCTGCTGTGCGGCGTCGGACTTGAAGCCGCGCTCGGACAGCGCATGCTGGTAATACTCTTGGACGTTCATGTTGCTCTTGAAATGAAACGGTGGGCACAAGTGCCCACCCTACCTCGTGCTCGTAGGGTGGGCACTTGTGCCCACCATTCACAGGGCCGGTGAGCCCGTAGGGGTGGGCCACGCTGCACGAGGCACCGGTGCCCACCGATGTTTCCGCGTCTATCCGCCCGCTGTCAGAAGTTCAGCGTGCGCTTGTCGACGGCCAGCGCCGCTTCCTTGGTCGCTTCCGACAGCGACGGGTGGGCGTGGCAGATGCGGGCGATGTCTTCCGCCGATGCCTTGAACTCCATCGCCACCACGGCTTCGGAGATCAGCTCCGAGGCCATCGGGCCGACGATGTGCACGCCCAGGATCTCGTCGGTCGTCGCGTCGGCCAGGAACTTGACCATGCCCGAGGCGTCGCCCAGCGCGCGCGCACGGCCGTTGGCCATGAACGGGAAGGTGCCGGCCTTGTAAGCCACGCCTTCGGCCTTGAGCTGCTGCTCGGTCTTGCCGACCCATGCGATCTCCGGCGAGGTGTAGATCACCCACGGGATGGTGTTGAAGTTGACGTGGCCGTGCTGGCCGGCGATGCGCTCGGCGACCGCGACGCCCTCTTCTTCCGCCTTGTGCGCCAGCATCGGGCCGCGCACGACGTCGCCCACCGCCCACACGCCCGGCAGGCTGGTGCGGCACTCGTCGTCAACGACCACGAAGCCACGCTCGTCGACCTGCAGGCCGACCTTGTCCACGCCCAGGCCGTTGGTGTTGGGCACCCGGCCGATCGAGACGATCAGGCGGTCGAAAGTGGCCTTCTGGGCCGCGCCCGACGCGTCCTGGTACTCGACCGTCACGTCGTTCCCGCCCTTGGTGATCGTACCGATCTTGCAGCCGAGGTTGATCGACAGGCCCTGCTTGGTGAACATCTTGTGCGCTTCCTTGGCGATCTGCTCGTCCACGGCGCCCAGGAATGTCGGCAGGCCTTCGAGCACCGTCACTTGCGCGCCCAGGCGACGCCAGACCGAGCCCATCTCCAGGCCGATCACGCCGGCGCCGATCACGCCCAGCTTGCCCGGCACCGCGTCGATGGCCAGCGCGCCGACGTTCGACAGCACCAGCTTCTCGTCGAACGGTGCGCCCGGCAGTTCACGCGCGTTCGAGCCGGTCGCGATGATGACGTTCTTGGCGGAGATGGTGTCGCTGGTCTTGCCCGACACTTCGATGGTGTAGCCACCCTCGGCCTTGCCGGCGAACGCGCCGCGGCCGTGGAAGAAGCTGACCTTGTTCTTCTTGAACAGGTAGACGATGCCGTCGTTGTTGGCCTTGACCACGCCGTCCTTGCGCTTGAGCATCTGCGGCAGGTTCAGTTCCAGGCCCGACACGTTGATGCCGTGCTCGGCGAACGCGTGGCCGGCGTGCTCGAAGTGCTCGGACGACTGCAGCAGCGCCTTGGACGGGATGCAGCCGACGTTGGTGCAGGTGCCGCCCAGGGCCGGACCGCCCTTGGCGTTGACGGCCTCGTCGATGCAGGCGGTCTTGAAGCCCAGCTGGGCCGCGCGGATGGCGGCGATGTAGCCGCCGGGGCCGCCGCCGATCACGACGACGTCAAATTGTTTTTCGTTACTCATCTATGTTTTCCTTGGTTTGTGCCGGCCTCGCCCCGCGGCGCGGCGCGCAGGGTGCCAGGCCGAGCCCCGGAGCCGGTGGCTCGGCGCAGACTGCGATGGCGCCCCGTCGTCAGGCGGACGGCGGCGGAACGTATTGGTTTTGTTCTTCAGGGACAAAGATCCACAACAGCAGGTAGATCACGATGCCGAAACCGAAGACGATGGTGAACAGGGCGAACAGCAGGCGCCACACCCACGCGTCCACACCGGTCGGTCCCGCGAGGCCGCCGCACACGCCGCCGAGCCAGCGGTCGGAGCGCGAGCGGCGCAACGCGTTGAATTCGTCCGCGAGCGTGCCGTTTCCCTTCCTGAGGTTGACGGCGGGCGCGGACAGGACCCGGGCCTTGGCCTGTTCGAATTCGGCGTCGGTCAGCGCGCCGGCCTGGTGCAGTTCGTGCAAGCGTTTGATTTCGTCGGAAATGCTCATGATGTCCTCCGTGGTTCTTGGCCGCACGAACGCGCCGGCCGGCGCGTCCCGTGCGGATTACAGGTCGAGCAGCAGGCGTGCCGGATCTTCCAGCGCGTCCTTCATCGCCACCAGGCCCAGCACCGCTTCGCGGCCGTCGATGATACGGTGATCGTACGACATCGCCAGGTAGTTCATCGGACGGATCACGATCTGGCCGTTCTCGACCACGGCGCGTTCCTTGGTCGCGTGGATGCCCAGGATCGCCGACTGCGGCGGGTTGATGATCGGGGTCGACAGCATCGAGCCGAACACGCCGCCGTTCGAGATCGAGAAGGTACCGCCCGACAGCTCTTCCAGGGTCAGCTTGCCGTCCTTGGCCTTCTGGCCGAACTCGCCGATCTTCTTCTCGATCTCGGCGATCGACATCTGGTCGACGTTGCGCAGGATCGGCACCACCAGGCCGCGCGGCGAACCGACCGCGATGCCGATGTCGAAGTAGCCGTGGTACACGATGTCATTGCCATCGACCGAGGCGTTCAGGATCGGGTATTTCTTCAGGGCGGCCACGGCCGCCTTGACGAAGAAGGACATGAAACCCAGCTTGACGCCGTGCTCTTTCTCGAACTTGTCCTTGTACTTGTTGCGCAGGTCGATGACCGGCTGCATGTTCACTTCGTTGAAGGTGGTCAGGATCGCGTTGGTCTGCTGCGACTGCAGCAGGCGCTCGGCGATACGGGCACGCAGGCGGCTCATCGGTACGCGCTCTTCCGGACGGTCGCCCATCGCGGCAGGCGCGGCCGCTGCCTGGGCCGGCTTGGCCGAGACCGGGGCCAGCAGGGTCGGCGCGGCCGGCGGGACCGAGCCCTTGCCCGCCACGGCGGCCAGCGCGTCGCCCTTGGTCACACGGCCGTCGCGGCCGGTGCCCGACACGTCGCCGGCGCTCATGTTGTTTTCCGCCAGGATCTTGGCGGCGGCAGGCATGGCCACGCCTGCCTTGGCGCCACCGGCGGCTTCGGCCGGGGCGGCGGCCGGCGCGCTCTGCGGCTGGACCGGCAGCGAGCTCACTTGCAGCGGGCTGGTCTGCGCCGATGCTTCGGTGTCGATGATCGCGATGGTTTCGCCCGAGGCGACGGTGGCGCCGTCGGACTTGATCAGCTGGACGATCACGCCGGCTGCCGGTGCCGGCAGTTCCAGGACCACCTTGTCGGTCTCGATGTCGATCATGTTTTCGTCGCGCGAAACGGCTTCGCCGACTTTCTTGTGCCAGGACAGGAGGGTTGCTTCAGCAACCGATTCCGACAGTTGGGGGACCTTGACTTCGATTTGTGCCATTAAAAAAGCTCCGTTGGTTATTCTGTGCAAACCCCCACGCCGGCACTGCGCTGGCGTGGGGGTGTGGTGTGGTTACTTGGTCAGGATGAAGCCCTTGAGCTTGGAGAACGCGGTCTCGAGCAGTTCCTTCTGCTGCGCCACGTGCTTGTCGCTGTAGCCGACGGCAGGCGCCGCCGAGGCCGGACGACCGGCGTAGGCCAGGCGCTGGCCGCTCTCCATGTTCTCGAAGATGCTGTGCTGGATCTGGAACCACGGACCCTGGTTCTGCGGTTCATCCTGCGCCCACACCACTTCGGTCGCGTTGCTGAACTTCTTCAGTTCGGCGGCGAACGACTTGTGCGGGAACGGGTACATCTGCTCGACGCGCACGATGGCCACGTCGCCGGCGTTGCGCGCCTTGCGGGTGGCGATCAGGTCGTAGTAGACCTTGCCCGAGCAGACGATCACGCGCTTGACCTTGGACGCCTCGATCTTGGCGTCGGTCTCGCCGATCACGGTCTGGAAACCGCCCTTGGCCAGTTCCGACAGGGCCGAGCCCGCATCCTTGTTGCGCAGCAGCGACTTCGGCGTGAAGATCACCAGCGGCTTGCGGAACTGGCGCACCATCTGGCGGCGCAGCAGGTGGAAGATCTGCGCGGCCGTGGTCGGCTGCACCACTTGCATGTTGTTGTCGGCGCACAGTTGCAGGAAGCGCTCGATGCGTGCCGACGAGTGCTCCGGACCCTGGCCTTCGTAGCCGTGCGGCAGCATCATGACCAGGCCCGAGGCGCGGCCCCACTTCACTTCGCCCGAGGCGATGAACTGGTCGATGACGACCTGGGCGCCGTTGGCGAAGTCGCCGAACTGGGCTTCCCAGATGGTCAGGGTGTTCGGCTCGGCGGTCGAGTAGCCGTATTCGAAGCCCAGTACCGCCTCTTCCGACAGCACCGAGTCGATGACGATGAACGGTGCCTGGCTGTCCGACACGTTCTGCAGCGGCACGTAGGTGCCCTGGTCCCAGCGCTCGCGGTTCTGGTCGTGCAGCACGGCGTGGCGGTGCACGAAGGTGCCGCGGCCGGCGTCCTGGCCCGACAGGCGGATCGCGTAGCCGGACGAGACCAGCGAGGCGTAGGCCAGGTGTTCGCCCATGCCCCAGTCCAGGTTCAGCTCGCCGCGGCCCATGGCGGCGCGGTCGTTCAGCACCTTCTCGACCAGCGAGTGCGGCTTGAAGCCTTCCGGAATCGCGGTGATGCGTCCGGCCAGGCGCTTCAGTTCGGTCAGCGGCACGGCGGTGTCGGCCGCGTCGGTCCACTTCTTGTTCAGGAACGGCGCCCAGTCCACCGAGTACTTGTTCTTGTAGTCGGTCAGCACCGGATCGTTGGTGTGCTTGCCGGCGTCCATCGCGGCGCGGTAGCCCGCCACCATCTGGTCGGCCAGGTCGGCGCCGATCGTGCCCTGGGTCGACAGCTTCTCCGCGTACAGCTTGCGGGTGCCCGGGTGCTTGGCGATCTTCTTGTACATCAGCGGCTGGGTCAGGGCCGGGGTGTCCTGCTCGTTGTGGCCCAGCTTGCGGTAGCAGATGATGTCGACCACGACGTCCTTGCCGAACTGGACGCGATAGTCGAGCGCGACCTGGGTGGCCAGCACGACCGCTTCCGGATCGTCCGCGTTCACGTGCAGCACCGGCGCCTCGATCATCTTCACGACGTCCGAGCAGTACAGGGTCGAGCGCGCATCGCGCGGGTCGGAGGTGGTGAAGCCGATCTGGTTGTTGATGACGATGTGCACCGTGCCACCCGTGCCGTAGCCGCGGGTCTGGGCCAGGTTCAGGGTTTCCATCACGACGCCCTGGCCGGCGAAGGCGGCGTCGCCGTGCACCAGCACCGGCAGCACCTGCTTGCCCGCCGGATCGCCACGGCGCTCCATGCGCGCCTTGACCGAGCCTTCCACGACCGGGTTGACGATCTCCAGGTGCGACGGGTTGAACGCCAGCGACAGGTGGACCGGACCGCCCGGGGTCGAGACGTCGCTCGAGAAGCCCTGGTGGTACTTCACGTCGCCCGACGGCAGGTCGTCGGCGTGCTTGCCTTCGAATTCCTCGAACAGGTCGGCCGGGCTCTTGCCCAGGGTGTTGACCAGCACGTTCAGGCGGCCGCGGTGGGCCATGCCGATCACGATTTCCTGCACGCCCATCTCGCCGGCGCGCTGGATCACCTCGTCCATCGAGGCGATGAAGGACTCGCCGCCCTCCAGCGAGAAGCGCTTGGCGCCCACGTACTTGGTGTGCAGGTAGCGCTCCAGGCCTTCGGCCGCGGTCAGGCGCTCCAGGATGTGCTTTTTCTTTTCGGCGCTGAAGGTCGGGGTCGAGCGGATCGACTCCAGGCGCTCCTGCAGCCAGCGCTTCTCGGCCGGATCGCTGATGTACATGAACTCGGCGCCGATCGAGCGGCAGTACGTGTCACGCAGCATGTTCAGCAGGTCGCGCAGCGAGGCGGTCTCCTGGCCGAAGTAGGTGTTGCTGATGTTGAATACGGTGTCCAGGTCGGACTCGGCGAAGCCGTAGAAGGCCGGGTCCAGTTCCGGCAGCGGCGGGCGCTCCTGGCGCTGCAGCGGGTCGAGATTGGCCCAGCGCGAACCGAGGTAGCGGTAGGCGGCGATCAACTGGGTGACGGCGACGCGCTTGCGTCCCAGTTCGGCGTCGGAGGTAGCCGAGACGGTACGGATCGGCCCCTGCTTGGCGCGTTCCGCGAACGAGGCGATGACGGACGAGTGGACCACGTCCGGGCGGTTGCTGCCGTCGACGGCGGGCACGTTTTGCATCGCGTCGAAGTAGGCACGCCAGTTGTCCGGCACCGAACCTGGATTGTTCAGGTAGGCCTCGTACAACTCCTCGACGTACGGCGCATTCCCGCCGAACAGATAGGAGTTGGCGTTGTATTGTTGCATCATTCTTTGCTCACCTTTCTTCGCGCTTCGCGAGTGTGGCGGGTTAGTCTAACCTTCCGCGACACGGCCTGACCGGTTAGCGGATCGCACTTACAAGACATCAAGTTGTGGGGGAAGGACTGTTGCGGACGGGTACTTGCAGATTTCACCCTATTAGCGCACGGTATTGTAACGCAACATCTGTCGGGCGGCGGCCCCCGTCGCCAGAAATTATTGTTGCGAAATGCAAGGGTGACACGGCTCGGTTGACGATGTAAATGATAATCGTTATCATTCGCATTCCAAAAACGAGACTCCCCGTCCATGCACCAGTCCAGCGCCTCCGGCGGCACCGTCAGCCCTCCTTCCGCCCTGCCCGGTGCGCGTCGCGCGGTATGGCTCAAGACCCTGCACCAGTGGCACTGGATCAGCTCGGCGATCTGCCTGATGGCGATGTTGCTATTTAGCGTCACGGGCTTCACCCTGAACCACGCCGCCCAGATCGAAGCGGCGCCGACGGTGACCTCGCACAAGGCCCGGGTGCCCGAAGCCCTGCTGGCGCCGCTGCGCGCCTACGCGCTGGACCACGCCGACGCCGAAGTGCCGTTGCCGGCGCCGGTCGCGGACTGGGCCGCCAGGGCCTTCTCGCTCGACCTGCGTGGCAAGCGCGCCGAGTGGAGCGAGGAAGACGCCTACATCGCCCTGCCGCGCCCGGGCGGCGACGCCTGGCTGCGCATCGGTGTGGATGGCGCGGCCGAGTACGAGGTGACCACGCGCGGGGCGATCTCCTGGCTCAACGACATGCACAAGGGCCGCAACACCGGTCCCGTGTGGAGCTGGTTCATCGACATCTTCGCCCTGGCCTGCGTCGTCTTCTGCGTCACCGGCTTCCTGATCCTGAAGTACCACGCGGCCAACCGCCCGTCCACCTGGCCGGTGATCGGCCTGGGCATCGTCCTGCCGGCCGTGCTGGCCCTGCTGTTTGTCCACTAAGTCCACCAACAAGAAGGCTCAACATGAAACTGTCCCATTCGCTCGCGCTCACCCTGCCGCTCGTCTCCGGCTGGGCCGCCGCCGCCGACCTGTCCGTCAAGTTCGAACTGCCGCGCCTGAACGTGGCCGAGTACCACAAGCCCTATGTGGCCGTGTGGATCGAGCGCGCCGACCAGGCCGTCGCATCCAACCTGGCCGTCCTGTACGACATCAAGAAACCCAACGCGGCGGGCGAGAAGTGGGTCAAGGACCTGCGCACCTGGTGGCGCAAGGCCGGCCGCGGGACGCAACTGCCGATCGACGGCGTGAGCGGCGCCACGCGCGCGCCCGGCGTGCACACGGTGAGCTTCAGCGATGCGCGCACCGGCATCTCGAAGCTGCCCGCGGGCGACTACAAGCTGGTGGTCGAGGCCGCGCGCGAAGCGGGCGGGCGCGAACTGGTGCGCGTGCCCTTCACCCTGCCCGCCAGGGGCAAGCTGGCGGCCAGCGCCAGCGGCAAGGAAGAACTGGGCGCGGTATCGATCCAGCTCGCCAACTAAGCGCAAACACAGGAGCCCCCGATGCAAGCTTCCACCCTTCGCAAGACCCTCGTCGCCCTCGCCCTCGCCGGCCTGTCCCTGAACGCCAGCGCGCACCGCCCGTGGCTGCTGCCAAGCGCTACCTTCGTCGAGGCCAAGACCCCCTGGGTCACGCTGGACGCGGCCATCACGGAAGGCATGTTCTATTTCGACCACGTGCCGCTGCGCCTTGAGCGCGCCACGGTGACGGGTCCCGACGGCGGCGTGGCGCCGGTCCCCGCCCCCGTGCCGGGCAAGCTGCGCTCGACGCTGGACCTGCCCATGCCCAAGGACGGCACCTACCGGATCGCCCTGGTCAACGACAACGTGATGGGCAGCTACAAGCTCGATGGCGAGCTGAAGCGCTTCCGCGGCAGCGAGGCCGATTTCGCCAAACTGGTGCCGGCCGGCGCCACCGACGTCCAGACCATGCGCATGCAGCAGCGTATCGAGACCTGGGTGAGCGCCAACGAGCTGAGCGAGGCCGCGCTCAAGCCAGCCGGCACCGGCCTCGAATTGGTGCCGCTGACCCACCCGAACGACTTGCGCGCGGGCGAGACCGCGCGCTGGCGCTTCCAGCTGGACGGCAAGCCGCTGGCCAACTTCCCGTTCAGCCTGGTACCCGGCGGCGTCAGGTACCGCGGCACGCTGGGCGAGATCCGCCTGGCCACCGACGCCAACGGCGAGGCCCGGTTCACGCTCCCCGCCCCCAACATGTACTGGGTCAGCGCGAAGTTCCCGGTCGAGCAGGTCAAGGGCCAGCCGCCCGCCAACGGCGAGCGCCGCTACAGCTACGCCGGCACGGTCGAAGTGCTGCCGGAGTAGGCGATGCGCGCCGTCCTCGTACCGCTCCAGATCGACCCCGCCTTGCCCGCGCCCGGCAACCTTGTCCACGACGCCGGCGGCGCCACGATGGGAACGACCTGGTCGGCCCGCATGGTCTTGCCGGATGGGCCGCGGGCAGGCCTCGCGGCCGCCCTGCAGGGTGAACTGGACGAGGTCGTGGCCCAGATGAGCCACTGGGCCGACGACTCGGTCCTCGGCCGCTACAACCGGGCCCCGGCAGGCAGCTGGCATGCGCTGCCGCCGCAGTTCCACGAGGTGCTCGCCTACGCGTTGGCCGTCGCCGCCGCGACGGGCGGCGCCTACGACCCGTTCGCGGGCGCCCTGGTCAACCTGTGGGGCTTCGGCCCGGCGCGCCGCTATGACCAGGAGGGTTTCTACGCGCCGCCGGCCGAAGCCGTGGTGCGCACGCTGGCGCGACGCGCCGCCAGCATGCCGCGCCTCGATGGCGAGGCGCGCGCACTGTTCCAACCGGGCGGGCTGTTGCTCGACCTGTCCTCGGTGGCCAAGGGTTATGCCGTGGACCAGCTCGGACGCTGCCTGGAACGGCACGGCGTGCGGCACTACCTGGTGGAAGTGGGCGGCGAACTGCGCGGCGCGGGCATGAAGCCGGACGGCGAGCCTTGGTGGGTGGAGCTGGAAGGGGTGCCCGGCACGGCCGGGGGACCGGCGCGGCCCGTGGTGGCCCTGCACGGACTGTCGGTGGCCACCTCGGGCGACTACCGCCGCTTTTTCCAGAACGGGGCGCAGCGCGCCTCGCACACGCTCGACCCGCGCACCGGCTACCCGATCGCCAACGGGGTGGCTTCGGTCACGGTCCTGCACGCCTCCTGCATGGCGGCCGACGCGCTCTCGACCGCCCTGGGCGTCATGGGCGACGAGGCCGGCCTCGCCTTCGCGGAGGAGCACGGCCTGGCGGCGCGCTTCCTGCTGCGCCGTCAGGCCGGCCTGGCCGAGCGCCACTCCAGCGCCTGGCGCGCCCTGCTCCAATGATCCTGTCGGCAGACCCCTTGCGCTGGGCAGGGGCACTGGCCCTGGGCGGCGGCTATGCCGCGATGTGCCTGGCCATCTGGCGCGCCCGCGTCGCGCGCCGTCCTGCGCCCCCCGTCGCGGGCGACTGGCTGGTCGTGCACGCCAGCCAGACGGGCGGAGCAGAATACCTGGCCCACCAGAGCGCCGAGCTGCTCGCGACCGGCGGCCTGGCGGCGCAGGTGGCCTGCATCTCGGCGCTGGACCCCGCCCGCCTGCGCGCCGCGACACGCATCCTGTTCATCGCCAGCACCTATGGCGAAGGCGACGCGCCCGACTGCGCGGCGCGTTTCGCCGGCGTGACCATGACCGGCGGCCTGGACCTGTCGCACCTGCACTACGCGGTCCTGGCCCTGGGCGACAGCAGCTACGCCAACTACTGCGGCTTCGGCCGGGCGCTCGACAGCTGGCTGGCCGGCCAGGGCGCCGCCCCGCTGTTCGAGCGCATCGAAGTCGACCGCGGCGCGCCGGGGGCGATCGAAGACTGGCGCCACCACCTGGCGCGCCTGGCCGGCACCAGCGACACGCCCGACTGGGAGGCGCCGGCATACCGTGCCTGGCGCATCGCCGCGCGCAAGCTGCTCAATCCCGGCAGCAGCGGCGCCCCCCTTTACCGGATCGAACTGGTTCCGGCCACAGGTCCCTTGCCTGCCTGGGAAGCGGGCGACCTGGTGCAGGTGAGCGCACCGGCCGATCCTGCCCATGCCCGCGAATACTCGGTCGCCTCGGTGCCGTCAGAGGGCGCGCTCGTACTGCTGGTGCGTTTGCGGCGCCGGGAGGACGGCTCGACCGGCCTGGCCTCGGGCTGGCTGTGCGAACAGGCGGGACCGGAAGACATGGTCGCGCTGCGCCTGCGCACGCACGCGCGCTTCCGGCTTGGCACGAACATGCGGCGCCCGCTTGTCGCCATTGGCAATGGCAGCGGGCTGGCCGGCTTGCGCGCCCACCTGAAGGCGCGCATCGACGCCGGCGAGCATGCGAACTGGCTGGTGTTCGGCGAGCGCAACCGCGCCCACGACTTCCTGTGCCGCGACGAGCTGCAATCCTGGCGCGATGCCGGGCAGCTGCCGCGCTTGTCCCTGGCGTTCTCGCGCGACGGCGCCGGGCCGCGCTACGTGCAGGACGCCTTGCGCGCGGAAGCGGCGGAACTGGCGGCCTGGGTTGGACGCGGCGCGGCCATCTATGTGTGCGGCAGCCTGCAGGGCATGGCGGCCGGCGTGCACCAGGCGCTGGTGGACATCCTCGGCGCGGCCGAGGTCGAACGGTTGACGCAAGACGGACGCTACCGGCGCGACGTGTATTAGCTAGAGCCGTGGCGGTAGGGTGGGCTCTTGAGCCCACCATATACGCTCAAGGATTGCAAACATCCGGTGGGCTCGAGAGCCCACCCTACTGCACCGATACAAAACTGAATGCGAATGATAATGATTCTCGTTTACATATCGTGCCGTTTTGGCTAGAATGGCCCGGCCATATAGCTGACGTCCCTACGGACACCATCCATAACGAGAAGAGGAAGAACAATGCAAGCAATCAAAAGCCGCAAGCACGCGACGGCCCGTTTCCCCCAGATGAGCACCGCGCTGGCCGCCATGCTGCTGCCGCTGGCCACCCATGCCGGCGCCGACACCGGCGCGGCGGAGGCGGTGGAAGCGGCCGAGGCGGCAGTCGCCAAGCGCGACAAGCCGGCCCGGATCAAGGTCGTCGGCAACCGCGACAACGGCTATCGCGCAGAACGGGCGTCGTCGCCGAAGTACACCGAGAAGCTGGTGGACACGGCCCAGACCGTGCAGGTCATCAAGCGCGAACTGATCGAGCAGCAAGGCGCGGTCACCCTCACCGAGGCGCTGCGCAACACGCCGGGCGTGGGCGCCTTCTTCTTGGGCGAGAACGGCAACACCACCACGGGCGACGCGATCTACATGCGTGGCTTCGACTCGTCCGGCAGCATCTACGTGGACGGCGTGCGCGACGTCGGTTCGATCTCGCGCGACACCTTCAACATCGAGCAGATCGACGTGCTCAAGGGCCCGGCGGGCACGGACAGCGGGCGCAGCGCGCCGACCGGATCGGTCAACCTCGTGTCGAAGAAAGCCTTCATGCAGGATGCCACCTCGGCCGCCGTCACCGTCGGCACCGGCTCGCACAAGCGCGCGACCATCGACTACAACAAGGTGCTCGACGAGCGCCGCGGCATCGCCATGCGCCTGAACGCGATGGTGCTCGACAGCGGCAACCCGGCGCGCGACGTGGTGGAGAACCAGCGCTGGGCGATCGCCCCGACCATCGCCTTCGGCCTGAACAGCCGCACACGGGTGCATCTGGATTTCCTGCATGTGGACCAGGACAACATCCCCGACGGCGGCGTGCCGACCATCGGCCTGCCAGGCTACACCAGCCCGGACGCCAAGCGCCCGTTCATCTCGGACGCGCCGCGCGTCGACCCGCGCAACTTCTATGGTTCCGACCAGGACTTCGACAAGGTGCAGGCCGACATGGCCACGGTGCGCATCGAGCACGACTTCTCGCCATCGCTGCGCCTGCATAACATCGCCCGCTACGGCAAGACCAGCCAGAACTACCTGCTCTCGGCCTTCATGGGCAATACCGCCAACCTGGCCACGCCCAACCCGGCCGATCCGTCGACCTGGACCCTGGCGCGCACGATCCGTACCGTAAAGGACCAGGAAAACCGCATCCTGACCAACCAGACCAGCGTGACGGCGGAACTTGGCAGCGGGGCGGTGCGCCACACCCTGGTCGGCGGCCTGGAGCTGACCAGCGAGAAGCAGAACACCCTGGGTCTGGGCGGCGCCGGCACGCTGGCCCCGGCGAACCTGTACAACCCTGACCCGTCGCTGCCCGCGGCCGGCGTGAACCTGGTGCCGAACGGCGCCTACAACCTCGGCAGCATCGACACCCAGAGCCTGTACCTGTTCGACACCGTCAAGGTGGGCGAACGCTGGATCTTCAATGGCGGCGTGCGCGTCGACCGCTACGAGGGCGACTATTCGTCGGTGGCCCTGTCGACGGCCCGCTCCCACCCTGACCTGCCGGTCGGCACCAAGGTCCCGTCGTACATGGAGGTCGCCGACACGCTCGTCAACGGCAAGCTGTCCGCCCTTTACAAGCCCAGCGCCAACAGCAGCGTGTACGCGATGCTTGCGACGTCCAAGCAGCCGCCCGGCGCCAACTTCACGGTGTCGTCGTCGGCCAACAATGCCGCCAACCCGATCTATGATCCCCAGGAGAGCACGACGGCCGAAATCGGCGGCAAGCTCGACCTGCTGCGCCAGAAGCTGTCGCTGAGCGCCGCGCTGTACCGGACCGAGGTGAAGAATGAAGTCGAGCAGGACCCGGTGGACCTGCAGTGGTACCAGAACGGCCGCAAGCGCGTCCAGGGCATCGAGCTGGGCGTGACCGGCGAACTGGCGCGCCACTGGCTGGTGAGCGCGGGCTACACCCGCATGGACACGAGCGTCGAAGCCGGCCGCGTCGTCACCGTGTCGGGCGAAAACAGCCTGACCTACACCCCCAAGCAGGCGTTCACCATGTGGACCTCGTACACCCTGCCCTTCGGCCTGCGACTGGGCGGTGGCGCGCGCTACACCGACCGCCTGCTGCGCGGGAAGGACGGCGCCGTGGGCACCCCGGCCTACGCCGAGTCGTACTGGGTGTTCGACGCGATGGCTTCCTACCAGCTCAGCCGCAACGTGGAGCTGCGCCTGAATGTGTACAACATCACCGACGAGGACTACGTCGCCGCGATCAACAAGAGCGGCTACCGCTACACGCCGGGCACCCCGCGCGCCGCCTCGCTGACCGCCAACCTGCGCTTCTGACAGCGCGAGCCACGGCGGGGGCGCCGCATCGCGTCCCCGCCTCGATCGAAAGGAAGAACCATGCTGCATATCCCACAGGTCCTGACCCGCGAACAGGTGGCCGATCTGCGCCGCCGGCTGGACGAAAGCGACTGGGTCGACGGTCGCAACACGGTCGGCGCGCAGGGCGCGCGCGTCAAGCGCAATCGCCAGTTGCCGGACGGCTCGCCGCTGGCGCTCGAACTGGGCCAGGTGGTGCTCGACGCGCTGGCGCGCAATCCGCTGTTCTTCGCCGCCGCCCTGCCGCTGCGCACGGTCGCCCCGCTGTTCAACCGCTACGCGGGGGGCGAGCACTACGGCGACCACGTGGACGGCGCGGTGCGCCAGCATGGCCGCGGGCAGATGCTGCGCACCGACGTCTCCAGCACGCTGTTCCTGTGCGAACCGGACGAATACGACGGCGGCGAACTGGTGGTATCGGACACCTACGGCGAACACGAGGTCAAGCTGCCCGCGGGCGACCTGATCGTCTATCCATCGACCAGCGTGCACCGGGTGCAGCCGGTCACGCGCGGCGAACGTGTGTGCTCGTTCTTCTGGACCCAGAGCATGGTGCGCGACGACGGACGGCGCGCGATGCTGTTCGAACTGGACCGCACCATCGAGGCGCTGCGGGCGCGCCTGGGCGACTGCCCCGAGACCGTGACGCTGACCAGCCACTACCACAACCTGCTGCGCCAGTGGGCCGAGACGTAGTCTGCGGCAACGGGCCGGGACGCAGCCCGAACGCCCCGGTGACCTCACGCCCGAACCTCGCTAGAATGGCATGCCTCCACTTGAGCATGCCACCTTGAAGATATCCATCGGCCACCGCCTGTTTGCCTCCGTCCTGCTCGCGATCCTGGCCGTGACCGCGAGCGCCGTCTGGCTGCTGCGCCAGAACGTGCTGGCCAGCTTCGGCGACTACGCGGTCGGCATCGAACTGGACCGCCTCGGAGAACTCTCGCAGGCGCTCGCGCGCCAGCACCAGCGCCACGGCGGCTGGAGCTTCCTGCCTCCACAGGACGAGCGGCGCGACTGGATTGCCCGCGAGATGCAGCGCCTGCAGGAACTGCGTGACGCCCCTTTGCCGCCGGTCGCGGTGCCGGCGGCCCCTGACGTGCCGCAGGCGCGCGTGCCGGCCGCCGTGGCGGGTGGCCCACCGGCGCC
>FWWL01006757.1_pt1 | contig 16264 bp, 16 predicted proteins | sample 2228331 | NCBI WGS metagenome assembly FWWL01 (sample SAMEA103939775, study PRJEB20133) | metagenome
TGCACTACACCCTTCACATGCACTTTGAGGGATGGAGGGGATGTAGTGGCAGCGGTTGGCGGCGCTTCCAAAATCAGCGATGGTGGCTCGGTCAACCGCTTACCTGCCAAAACTGCCAAACTGATGGCGATAACGACCAAGGAGGCAAGCGCCAAATATCGCTCCACAGGATGCTCCCAGAGCACCATGCTCATTTCGCCCCACTTCGCTGCTCCCCGCTGGTCAAGACCCGCTCCACCAACATCACCAACTCGTCGGGGTTGAACGGTTTGGCGAGGTAACCGTCAGCGCCTTCCATCCAAGACACCAACGCACCCACATCGGAAGCGTAGGCGGTGAGGATGACGATGGGGATTCGGCTGGTCTCTTCGGTGGTCTTCAGCAAGCGCAAGACTTCGTAGCCATCCATCTCGGGCATCAAGATGTCCAAGATGATGAGGTCAGGTTGGTGGGTGAGGGCTTGGCGAATCACTTCTACTCCGCTGCCTGCCGTCAGGACTTGGTAACCTTGCGACTCTAAGGTGAGGCGCACCAGTTCTTGGATGGCGGGGTCATCATCCGCTACCAGAACGGTCGCTTTCGGCAGTGACATTTTCGCTCCCTCCTGCTTGCTCTCGCTCCAAGCGGCTAAGCAACTCGTGCTCCTGCTCGTCCAACTCCTCCAACAGTTTTTCCATTCGCTCAAACTCCCGGCGCGTCCAGAAGTCACGGGGGTTGCTGGCTAACTTTTGCGACAGAATCCGCAGTTGTCGCTGGCATTGCAACTTCCTAAGGCGGATTTGCTGGAAGCGCACCCGAATTTCTTCTGGAAAGTCATGCTCTGGCATCCTCTCTCGCCCTCGCTTCAATCCGTGCCCAACGAGTTTGGCTCTTTGGTTTTCGCTCTCTGCCATTTCCGCCATTGATTATGGCGCACTTTGTTCATCCTGTTGCGCAAGAACCTTCTCGCCAACCCTTGACGCCTGCGCGCGCTGTGACGAAACTTTTGAACGGATTTTGCGACAATTGCATCCGTGACAAGAAAGGAGGTGCGCCGATGCGTTCCTTTAGCGTAGGCTTCTTGGTTGGCTGCTTGCTGATGGCTGTTGCGGGATGGCTTTTGGCGCAGATGCGGCTGCCTGCGTGGAGCGTGGTGGACTTGTCCCACACTTTGCATCCCGACATCCCCCTTTGGCCTGGCAACCCGCCTTTTGAGTTGCGCAACTTGGCTCGGTTGCCCGAACATGGCTACTACAGCAACGCCTTTTCGTGCCCCGAGCACATCGGCACCCATTTGGATGCGCCCATCCATTTTGTGGAAGGGCGCCGCTCTATGCACGAGGTGCCCGCTTCTCAACTGGTGGGTGAAGCGTGTGTGATTGATGTCCGCGAGAAAGTCGCTCTCAACCCCGATTACTTGGTCAGCGTCCGCGACCTCCGCGATTTTGAGAACCGCTACGGACAAATCCCCGCTGGCGCTTTCGTCATCGCCCGCACGGGTTGGGAGGAGCGTTGGGCGGACCCAAAGCGTTATGTCAACATGGACGAGCAGGGGGTGATGCACTTCCCTGGTTTTGGCGAAGATGCTGCTCGCTTGCTGGTGGAACGCAATGTGGCGGGTGTGGGGATTGACACTTTGAGCATTGACCACGGACCGTCCAAAGACTTCATTGCTCACAAGATATTGCTGGGTGCCAACAAAATTGCCCTTGAGAACTTGGCGAACCTGCGGGCATTACCGCCGCGAGGGGCAACCATCATCGTTGGCGCTTTGAAAATTCGGGACGGCTCTGGCGCCCCTGCTCGCGTCTTGGCATTGGTGCGACGGTGAGCCTCATTCAACAGGTGCGACGAGCAGCACATATTTCCACCAGTTCGCCAGTTTCCCGTCAGGGGCAACGCCGTTTGCTGCTGGCAAATGCTTGAGCCACCACTTGTGATGGGTGCGAATGTCACCTCCACCCCATTCGTCGCAGTTGACCAGTCGCTTCCTGCCTTTCAAATGCGGGTAGTTAAGCCAATCGTCGCAAGTGCTCCACACAAACCGCTTATTGCCCCAATCGTAATCCCGTTCGCTGTTGGGTGCGAAATGGACATTCCCGCACGCAGCGTTGTTGGGGGCGACTTTGTCGTAAAGGGTAAACCGCTCCCATGTGTTCATCTGCGCCAACGGCGCTTTGTAGTCCCAACGACCATACACCTTCGTCATCACGCTTTCCAAACGGTGTCCGAAGTTCTCCAACATTTCGCCCACACCGCGCTCGTAGTTGAACCCCATGATGACGAAGTTGCGGTGGAAGCGTTTGTCAACCAATGGGGGCGAGTTGCACCAGAAAGCCCTCGGTCCGACCATGTGTGATTCCCAGTAGCCGAAATACGGACCGCCAAAGAGCCACACTTCGTCTATTGCTCCGCTGTTGACGAGGTCAACCAGCGAAAAGTCTTCCAGAAGCCGCTGATAGTCCATGCCGTCAGGTTCGTGCCAACCCTTTCGCTCCCGCCAACACCGCAGGTAGGTCTCATCGTCGTAAGCGAAACCATCCACTTTAACAGGGAAGGCATCTACATCCCGCCACGCCACAATCTTGTAGCGCGCGAACCCGTTGCTGCACTCGGTTAGGTCTGCGGCATATTGCTCCGCCAGCCAACGAGGGTTGTGCCAACCGCAGACCTCGTGCAATCGCTTGTTCCCTTCGGCTTCAATCGCAGGGTCAAAGTTGAGCACCAACACTTTCACGGTGACCTGTTCGGGGGCGTCCTTAGCAGCGTGTGGTGCAGTGCTGTTTTTTGCCGTGCCGAAAAAACTTCCCAGCCATAAAGCGAACCAATTTCGCCGCTTCATTGCTTTCACTTCCCTTTCAAGGGCTTTTGCGTTCCCTTGTTCGTCATCCATCCTGCGACGATTGCTCTAAAGTGGCGGCGACTTTTTCGCTGGCGGGGGCAACTTTGAGCCAGAACCGTTGCACCACAGCGCAACCCACCACATCGCCGAGGACATTGACGGTGGTGCGGAACATGTCCAAGAAGCGGTCAATGGGCAAAATCAGCGCCATCCCCTTGAGCGGTAGACCGACTGCCTGAAACACCAGCGGCATTGTCACCAACCCACCAGCAGGGATGCCCGCTGCGCCGATGGCTGCCAAGTTCGCCGTGAGGAAAACGAGAAACTGCTCTGTCAAGGAGAGATGGATGCCGTAAACCTGCGCGACGAAAATTGCCGCCACGGCTTCATAAAGGGCGGTGCCGTCCATGTTGACTGTTGCACCCAACGGCAGAACAAGGCTGCGCACCTCCGAGCGAACGCCCGCCTTTTCCGCACACTCCAACGAAACGGGCAAGGTGGCAGAACTGGAACTGGTGGAAAAGGCGGTGAGCAACGCGGGCGTGAAATGACGCAAATAGGCAAAGGGCGAGACCTGCCCCATCAGCCACGCCAACAGCGGCAAGACGATGGCACCGTGAAAGGCAAGCCCCACAATCACCGTGAGCGCATATTTTGCCAACGGAGCGAAGACCGCAAACCCAAACTCTGCCGTCAACCGCACCGCTAACCCGAACACGCCGACGGGAGCAACGAACAAAATCCAACGGACAACAATCATGGTCAAGGTGAGCGCTGACTGCAACAATTGCCGAACGGGCTCGCCCCCTTCCCGAGCGGACAGTAGCGCTGCCCCTGTGAGGAGTGCGAGGAAGATGAGTGCCAACATTTGCCCCTTCGCCAACGCCTCCACAGGGTTGGCAGGAATAATGCCGAGCACCAAGTCAGTCAACTTCAAGGGTGGCAAGGTAGGGGGTGTGCCTTCTGCCAAAGGGAAACCGCTGCCTGGTTGCAGCAGGTTGACAAGGATGAGTCCAACAGTAACAGCGACGGCGTTGGTGAACAGGTAGTAAGCCACTGTCCAACCACCTAAACGGGACAGGCGGGACAAATCCCCGATTTGGGCGACGCTTAAGGCTAAGGAACTGAAGATGAGGGGGATGACCACCATCCGCAGGGCTTGCAGGAACAAATCGCCCAGCAACCCGCTGGCGACCACCACGCTTTGCCACTGCCCCCATCGGCAAAGCCCACCGACCACAACGCCCACCATGAACCCGACAAAAATGCGCACCGCAAAGTTTTCCCGCACAGCGACGCTTTCACCTACCTGCTCAGCACTTGCCGAAAGTTCGTTCCGTTTGCGGAAAAAATTTTACGCCACTCCACCGACAAAAGGGAACGATATGCGCTAAAATGCTACCCTGCCTTTGCCGAAGAAGTTTTGGGTGCGCAAAGGCGCTGTTAGGAGGCGAGACAAATGATCGCCGAACCCAAACTCATAACGCTGGAAGAAGTGAAGCAGAACGAGAAGGTGCAGACCTTTATCCGCTTGGCAGACGAGCAGATGGAAGCCATCGGCTACACGGAGCACGGTTTCCGCCATGTCAGTCTGGTTGCCCACAACGCCCGCCGCATCCTGCAAGAGTTGGGCTTCAATGACCGTCAACCCGAACTGGCAGCGATTGCGGGCTACCTGCACGATGTGGGCAACATGGTCTCCCGCATCATGCACAGCAAAACGGGCGCCGTCATTGCTCTGCAAACCCTCATGGAGATGGGGATGCCACCAGAAGAGGCAGGAGCGATTGCGGCGGCTATCGGCAACCACGACGAGCAAGAGGGTGGCTCCATCATCTCCCCCATCACTGCCGCCATAGTCATTGCCGACAAAGCCGATGTCCATCGCTCGCGAGTCCGCAACCCCAACATGGCAGCCTTTGACATCCACGACCGCATCAACTACGCTGCCCAACACGCCCACCTTTCCGTTGACCCTGAAAACCACGCCATCACGCTGGACTTGACCATTGACACCAGCATCGGCAGCGTGTTTGAATACTTTGAGATTTTCATGAGCCGCATGCTGTTCAGCCGCAAGGCAGCGGAGTTTCTGGGCTGTCGCTTTCGGTTGGTCATCAACGGCGTGCGCATGTTGTGATGCGCCAAGTTGTCAAGATTGCCACAACTCCGCTAACTCCACCCACTGCCTTCGCTTAGCGCTCTCCACTGCCCCGAAGACCATTGCCAGCGTGTGCAGGTTGTCTTGCGCGCTGCATTCGGGTTCCCGCTTTTCAGCAAGGGCGCTCAAAAACTCGGCGAGCACCGCTTTTGTGTCGGCAAAGGGCATTGGGTCAAGGGGCAAAGTTTGCTCGGTGGCTTGTTCGGGTGGGAGCGAGCGACCGTAAACCAATTTGTTTTCAACCCAGAGAAGGCTCCCGTTTTCGCCTTCAATGCGCCATTCGCCTTGCCACGGGGACGGCTTACCTTTGCTGCAGCCCAAAGCGTGATGGGTGACCATGACACCGCCTTCCATTTCAAAAACGACGGCGTGTCCCACATCGCCTTTGTGCCAGCCCCACGGTGCGTTCCAAGTGTGCGCCCAGACCCGAACGGCATTGCGGTTGAGCACATACCGCAAAGTGTCAAAGTGGTGCACCGCCATCTCTATCAGCAGCGCGAAGGGAATTTCCACATAGTGTGCTCCCATGCCCCAAGGGCGGTAGAAACCGACGGTCACCGTGTTGACAACGCCCAGAAACCCTTCATCCAAGAGCCGACGGGTGGTGCGAGGTAAAGGGTTGAAGCGATAGTTTTGCGCCACCATGTAAGTCAATCCCGAACGGCGCACCATGTCCGCAATGCGGCGCGCCATCGCCCAGTCTTCTCCCATCGCTTTCTCCGCCAAAACAGGGAGGTTGTGCCCCAGCGCTAACTCCGCAATGCGTTCCCGTGCCGCTGGTGGTGTCACATCCAACACGAAATCCGCTTCCACGGCTTTCAGCGCTTCTTCCAACGACGGAAATAGTTGTTCGTCTTTGAGCCCGAACTTTGCCTTCGCCTGCTCCCGCCGTTCCGCAACAGGGTCAACGCCGGCGACTACCGTCACCCTGTCCCGCATCTCTTGACAGACATACAACCAATGCTGTCCCCGTCCACCCAAGCCGACCACGATGGTGCGCATTCCTCTTTCCCCCTTTCGTAGCCAATCGGTTGCCGATTTTGTTTTTGCTGAAGGGCGCGTCTTCGGATGCGCCGAATTTTCGTTCCCTTGCATCAACCCCGAACGGCAATGCCTTGTTCGCGCAGGGCGTGCAAGATGGCGTAGTTGAGGCTACTTTGCACCTCTCGGGCTCCTTCCAGCGGGTCGCTGACCCACACGGAGAGTTCGTAGGTGAGGGTGTCACCGATTTTCGTGAGCAAAACCGTCGGCGGTGGCTCCCGCAGCACCTGCGGATGCGTTTGTGCGACGGTCAAAAGAAGTTCTTCCACGCGCTTGGGTTCGTCCACTGAGGCGACGGTGACAGGAATGATCAAGCGCATGTGTTGCCCCGAAAGGGTCCAGTTGGTCACGGGCGTGGTGATGAACTGGGTATTGGGGATAGCGATGACGGAGCCGCGGGGCGTTTCAATGAGGGTGGCGCGAGCGCCGATGTGCACCACTTTGCCCATTTCGCCGCCGACCGTTATTACATCGCCCACCTTCATCGTCCGCTCCACCAGCAAAATCAGCCCACTGACGAAGTTATTGACCACCGTTTGCATCCCAAAACCAATGCCCACTCCCAACGCGCCAGCGAAGAAGGCAAGGGAAGAGAGTTTGATGCCGACCAAGTCAGCGAACACCAACAACCCTGCCACCCAGATGCCGATTTTCACCCACCGCGCAAGGAGAGCAGCGGTGTAATCGGGCATCTCGGAGCGCAAGCGAAACCACTTTTCTGCTCCCCGCCCCACCCATTTGGCAAAGAAGTGCAGACAGAGCAGCAAAATTGCGGCTTTGAAAAGCAAAGCCGCCGAAAAAGTCGCGCCACCCAACTCAAACAACGGCTTCGTCCACCATTGCACCAACCGTTCTCCCCAACCCATCGGACCGATCACCAAACAAGGATTGTAGCAGGCTGCCTTTGATGCGTTAGGATGCACAACAGCCACGAACACGATAGAGTTAGTTGACTGCGAGCCTGCTCAAGCGAGATGGAACAACTCATGCGACAGCGAAGCCATGTCACAACGGTTACCGCACTGGTATTGCGAGCGAGTGCGTGGGGTGAAAAAGACCGCTTGTTGGTGCTGGTGACCCGAGAACGGGGGCGAGTTGTTGCTTTGGCGCAGGGAGCACAACGACTGACCAATCGCTTAGCCCCCGTTGCTCAAACAGGCGTCATCGCTACTATGTGGTTGGCGCAAGGGCGCGAGTTTGAACGCTTGACCGATTACCGCATCCTTGGCTTGCCACGCCGCTTGCGGCAGGATGTGGTGGCGCTGACGGCTTTCTGCCTTGTGGCGGAGTGCCTGGAATTGGCGACACCTACGGGAGTGACAGAGCATGGTCTGTTTGACGAGGTAATCTGGTTTTGGGAGCGATTGGAGGCGGGGGCACCTGCGGTGAAGTGGTTGGTGGTGGCGCAAGTGCGGTTGCTGTGGCACTTCGGGTTAATGCCGCACCTTATCCGTTGCGCCCTCTGTGGCGCCGATTTGGAGCAAGACGCGGTCGTTTTCGCCCCTTCCGTTGGCGGCGCCCTTTGCGAAAATTGCGCCAGATCCAAAGCCCCTGCCGATGGAGAGGTCTTCCCCAACGCTGTTCTGCAAGCCCTTTACGCTCTCTGGCAGCAGCCCCAGTTGATTGACACTTTGACCCTGCGTCCTCTCTCATGGCAACAAGCCTTGCTCTTGTTGCGCCACCATTGGCGCTACCATTTGGAGGTGACGGGCAAAGCGTGGCGCGTGTGGCAGCAACTTTCTGCACCCACGCAACCGCTAAGGGTGCGCAGGGGGTGATGTCAGGGATCGCTCTTTAGCACAAAGGTTGCTGGCGCTCCACCTCCCATGCCACTGGCTTTCGCCAGTGGTTGATGACGCCCTTCCTACACGGCGGTAGCGTCGGGGCTTGTCCCCGACGGATGTTGACCGACTACCGTCAACCGTTACGCTTTACGCAGGACGCTTACGCTCAAGGCGTCACCGACGACGGGCTAAAGCCCGCAGCATAGCAAGAAGCGCACTGCTAAAATTTGCCGTGATGTGGTTGGCGTCGCGAGCGAGAGGGAAAGCCGTAGCGATTAGGAGGGCTGATGGAGCATGGCAACACAGAAGCAGCGGGAAGCAGTAGCGGTGGTCGTCTCCCACACCCACTGGGATCGGGCATGGTATTTGCCTTTTGAAAAGTTTCGCATCCGCTTGGTGCGGTTGACGGAGAAGTTGTTGAACATCGTCCGCCAGAACCCTCGCTTCACTTTCACCTTTGACGGTCAAACGGTCGTGTTGGAAGATGTGTTACAAGTGCGCCCTGAGTGGGAGGCGGAGTTGAGGGAACGCATCGCTGCTGGGCGCATCCTCGTCGGACCTTGGTATATCCTGCCTGACGAGTTTTTGGTCAGCGGCGAAGCCCTTATCCGCAACCTGCTCATCGGTCACCGCATCGCGCAACGGTTTGGGCGCGTGCTGAAAGTGGGCTATATCCCCGACCCCTTCGGGCACATCGCCCAATTGCCACAAATCCTGAACGGGTTCGGTCTTGACACTTTCATCTTCATGCGCGGGATGGGCGACGAAGCCGACGAGTTGGGCAGCGAGTTCTGGTGGGTTGCCCCCGACGGCGAAAGCAAAGTCTTAGCCCACCACCAAATCACCAGTTATTGCAACGCTGGCTACCTCGGCTATGTCTTTGAAGACGGGGTGCCCCGCGTGGATTACGAGCGGGCGCTACAGCATGTTAGGAACATCATGGCGACGATGCAAAAGTTTGCGACGGTGCCCGTTTTCTACATCAGCAACGGGTGCGACCATTTTGAGCCGCAGCCCGAGTTGCCTGACATCATTCGTTACCTCAACCGCCACTACGACGGCGTTCGGTTCGTGCAAGGAACGCCCGAAGATTTCTTCCGCTTGGTCAAGCGGCACCGCAAAGATTTCAAATCGCATTCGGGTGAGTTGCGCGGGGCGCGTTACCACTACTTGCTCTCGGGCGTTTTCTCTTCGCGCATGTATCTCAAGCAAGCCAACTTCCGCTGCCAGACGCTGTTGGAGCGGTGGGTGGAGCCTTTCTGCGCCATTGCCCTCTTCGCCGTCGGTGCTCCTTACCCCGACGCTTTCATCAACTACGCGTGGCGAACCTTGCTGAAAAATCACCCGCACGACGACATTTGCGGGTGCAGCGTGGACGAAGTCCATCGCGAAAACGAAACCCGATACATGCTTGTCCAGCAAGTAGGCGATGTGTTGGTGAATGAAGCCCTGACGACGATTGCTGCTCGCATCAACACAGCGTCCGCAGCGCCATCTGACAACTGGGTGGCGTTTGCGGTGTTCAATCCACTGCCATGGGAGCGATCCGATGGGGTAAGTGCGGTGGTGCCGCTGTCGTGGCTGCGCGAGGGCGGAACGGTGAAAGATTGCGCTGGCAACCCCGTCCCCGTTCAAATCGCTCACACAGAAGACGACCATGCCCTCGTTCTGCTCAAGCCTCCCGCTGTTCCGTCCTTGGGCTACACCACGCTCTACCTTGACCGCGCTGACAAGCGCCGCTATCAATGGGTGACCGACATTGTCGCGAACGGCACCACTATTGAGAACGAGTTCTTGAGGGTGACCGCTGAACCCAACGGCACGGTGAGCGTCGTGGACAAAATGACAGGTAAAGCCTACTCGGGCTTCAATCTGTTGGAAGACACGGAAGATGCGGGCGACGAATATGACTATTCGCCCGCCGAAGAGTCGCAAACCATCACCAGTGAAGGCGTTTCGGCACGCATTAAGGTGGTGGAGCGCGGACCTGTGCGCGCCACTTTGCTCATCCAATACGACTTGATGCTGCCAGAGGGGCTAACGCCTGACCGCAAGCGGCGCTCCGACCGCAAAGTTCGCTGCCCCGTGCAAGTGCGGGTGTCGCTTCTTAGCGGCGTGCCCCGGGTGGACTTTGAAGTGACCGTGACCAATAACGCTAAAGACCATCGCCTGCGCGCCCTCTTCCCAACAGACATCAAGACCGATGTGGCAAAGGTGGAAGAGCACTTCCACATCATTGAGCGTTCGCTGGACTTGCCTGAAGGCAAAAACTGGTCGCAACCGCCACAGCCCACGAATCACATGGAGCGGTTCGTCAGTGTGGACGACGGTGCGTTCGGCATCAGCGTTCTCAGCGAAGGGTTGCCCGAATACGAAGTTCGGAAAGACGAGAAAGGCACCACAATTTGCCTGACGCTGCTGCGGTGCGTTGGCTGGCTCAGTCGCGGCGATTTCAAGACGCGCCCCGGGCATGCGGGACCGCAGATTGCCACCCCTGACGCCCAATGCTTGGGCACCCACACTTTCCGCTATGCGGTGGTGCTCCACAAGCGCGACTGGCGGGAAGCCAACATCTTGCGATTAGCCCACGAGTTCACCACTCCGATGCGTCTTGTCCCTGCACGCCGCAAAGACCAAAAGCACCCTACTGATGCGCCTTTGCCTGTGACCTGCTCATTCTTGCGGGTAGAGCCAGCAGACCTATTCGTCACCGCTGTCAAGCGAGCGGAAGACCGAGACAGCCTCATCGTGCGGTTCTACGGGACCCAACACGCGGGGCAAGTGAAAGGCACGGTAGCGCTTTGGTGCCCGCCGAAGGAGGCGTTTGTGACGAACCTGAACGAAGAGCGCCAACGCGCCCTACGCATCACGAAAGATGGGTGCATTCCCGTTACTGCCAACTCCTGGCAAATCGTCACTGTGGAAGCAGTGTGGTAATGAGTTGCTTCGTTTGGGAGCGCTGACACCATCCAGTGATTATGCTGGGTGAATTGCGGTTCGTCGGGAGACGAACCGCCCCAAATTTCGTCTATGCTCGGCGCTCTCCGTTCTCGCTTTTACTGTCGCGACTGGTGCCGCTTTTACCAGTAGCCTGAAGGAGAAGCGCTGTGCTTGCAGGAGCGCGGTGAGAAGCGACCATCGGGTTTTTCGCTGAAGCGCCAATTTAGTTGGCGAAGCGATTGGCGAAAGCCAGTGGCGCGGAAGGTTTCGTAAAGACTTGCACCTAACCACGCAGGAAATTAAGCGAAGGTCTGGGTTCAACCCTGTTGAAGGGCTTGGGCGAACAGGGGATGCAACTTTTCGTAGGTTTGCTCCAGAAGTTCAGGCAACACTTTCGTTTCGCTGATGACGGGCATGAAGTTCGTGTCGCCGCTCCAACGGGGGACGATGTGGATGTGCAAGTGTTCTTCAATCCCTGCACCGGCGCAGCGACCCAAGTTTAGCCCAATGTTGAACCCGTGTGGCTTTAGCGCTTCCCGCAAAACGCGTTCGGCAATTTGCGTTACTTTCATCAGTTCCGCCAGTTCCTCGTCGGTCAAGTCCAGCAAAGAAGGGACATGGCGGTAAGGGACGACCATCAAGTGCCCGTTGTTGTAGGGGAAAGCGTTCAAGATAACGAAGCAGCGGTGGAAGCGCGCCACGATAAGGTTTTCGCGGTCGCGCTTTTGCTGCGGCTTCTCGCAAAAGATGCACCCTTGCTGCTTGTCGGCAGTGGTCACATACGCCAACCTCCAAGGCGCCCACAGGATTTGGTAAGCCATGAGTTCTCACCCGCTAATCCCTTGCCCGCCGCATGGCTTCCACTGCGGTCGTGATTTCCAGCAACTCCTTCGTGATGTTCCACTGGCGGATTTTGTTGGCTTGCAAAGTGAGTTGCTTGATGAGTTCTTCGGCGTTGTCGGCGGCTTGGCTCATGGCGTTCATGCGCGCAGCGTTCTCGCTGGCAAGGCTTTCCAACAGGATGTGGTAGACTTGGTGCTCCACATAGCGAGGTAGCAAGAGCCCCAGCAAGGCAGGAGCAGCGGGCTCAAAAAGGTATTCGCGCTCCATGCGCGCTCGTTGAGCCAACTCCCTGCTTTCCGCCCGAATGGGCAAAAGGGGAACAATTTTGGGGCGCTGGACTAACGCATTGACAAATTCGCCGTAAACAATGTGCACTTCGTCCACTTCGCCGCTGAGGAACCACTGGGTGATATCTTCCGCAACGGCTTTGAACTCTGCAAAAGGTGCTGTCACTGCCAACTGGGGACGGTGGCGGGCGATGGGCACCCCATGCTTTCGGAAGAAGTCATAACCTTTGCGCCCGATGCAATAGAGGACGAAGGGCGAAGCACCGTCTTGGCTCATGAAGGCTTGGGCGGCGCGGATGATGTTGTTGTTGTAAGCGCCACATAACCCCTTGTCGCCCGTGATGACCACCAGACCGCGCCGCTGAACGGGGCGGACTTGCAGCAGGGGATGCTCAACGGCGGTCAAGTGCGGGGCTAAAGTCTCCACCAGCCACCGCATCTTTTCCGTGTAGGGCTTGCCCGCCACCACACGGTCTTGCACGCGGCGCAGTCGCGCTGCCGCGACCATTTTCATGGCGGTCATGATTTTCTGCAAGTTGCGCACCGCGCGGATCTTTCGGCGGATAGTGCGCAGACTCTGCATAGCAGTCCCTCCAAATTTCGGCAATCGGCAGATGGACAGGTCGGCAGAAAGCGCAAGCGCTTAGGTCACGCGGCTGCTGTTCCGCCTGCTGCTTCCGCTGGCGCTTCCTTGCGGGCGGCGACGAAGCGTTCCTTGAACTCTTGGACGGCTTTGTGCATCTTCTGCTCCGTTTCGGCGGAGAAGTCTTTGGTCGTTTCCATCTCACGGACGATTTCGGGGTAGCGCTCCCGCACCCATGGCAGGAACTCTTTTTCAAAGGGGCGCACCCACTCAGCAGGCATGTCGTCCAAGTAGCCGTTGACGCCAGCGAAGATAATCATCACCTGCTCCCAGAGCGCCATCGGCTGATATTGGTCCTGCTTGAGCACTTCCACCAAGCGCTCCCCACGAATCAACTCCCGGCGGGTCACTTCATCCAACTCGGTAGCAAACTGAGCGAAGGCAGCCAATTCAAAGTAGCGCGCCATGTCCAACTTGAGGCGGCGGGCAACTTTTTTCATTGCTGGGTATTGAGCAGCGCTCCCGACACGCGAGACGCTGATGCCCACATTGATGGCGGGGCGGATGCCAGCGTAGAACAGGTCGGGCTCAAGGTAAATCTGCCCGTCGGTAATGCTGATGACATTGGTGGGGATGTAAGCACTGTAGTCGCCCAGTTGGGTTTCAATGACAGGGATGGCGGTTAGCGATCCCGCACCTAACTCGTCGCTCAGTTTTGCTGCCCGCTCCAACAAACGCGAGTGCAAGTTGAACACATCGCCAGGGAAGGCTTCTCGCCCCGGCGGACGGCGTAGCAGCAAGGAGACTTGCCGATAGGCTTGGGCATGTTTCGTCAGGTCATCGTAGAAGATGACAGCGTGCATCCCGTTGTCGCGGAACCATTCGCCCATCGCGCAACCAGCGTAAGGAGCAATGTATTGCAGGGACGCTGGCTCACTGGCGGGGGCAGAGACAACGATGGTGTATTCCATCGCCCCGTAGCGCTCCAGAGTTTCCACCACGCTCTTAACTGTGCTCTGCTTTTGCCCGATGGCGACATAGATGCAGTAGACGGGGTCGCCGACTTCGTGAAAGCGCTTCTGGTTGATGATGGTGTCCACGATAATCGCCGTCTTGCCCGTTTGGCGGTCGCCCAAGATTAACTCTCGCTGCCCGCGCCCGATGGGAATCATGGAGTCAATGGCTTTCAGCCCTGTCATCACGGGCTCCTTTACGGGCTGTCGCTTCACCACGCCGGGGGCTTTGACTTCAATGCGGCGGAACTCTTTTGCGGGGATGGGACCTTTGCCATCCAGAGGTTGCCCGACAGGGTTAACCGTGCGCCCCAGAAGTTCTTTGCCCACAGGGACTTCCACGACCCGCCCAGTGCACCGCACTTCATCCCCTTCGCGGACGAATTGGTCGGGACCGAGCAAAACGATGCCGACGCTATCCATCTCCAAGTTGAGGGCGATGCCGTAGAACTCGCGCCCTAACCGCTCGCTGGCTTGCGGGAAGTAGAGCAACTCACTGGCCATCGCCCCTTGCACCCCATAGGCACGAGCGACGCCGTCGCCCACCTCAATGACATAGCCGATGTCCGTCATCTCCACGACTTTCTCCAACCCGCGCAATTCCTGTAGGAGCACGGAGGTAATTTCTTCGGCGCGAATCATGGCTGCTCACCCTCGCTGCTTGTATTTGGTGCTTCTTGCTCATTGCCCACAAGGGCTTCTTTAGCGGAGGGCACGAGGTAGACTTGGCGCAATCGTTCCCGAAAGCGCTCCAAGTGCCCCCGCAGGCTCAGGTCTAAAAGTTTGTCACCCACCACAATGCGCATCCCGCCGATGAGGGATGGGTCTACTTTCTCACTCAGCAGGACGCGCTTGCCCGTGATGGCTTCTAATCGTCGGACGACGAGCGAACGCTCTTCGTCCGTTAAAGGCACAGCGGTTCGGAGTTCAGCGACCACTTCGCCCCGATACTCGCGGAGCACCTCATTGAAAACGCGCACGATGTGCCCGAAGGCTTCTATGCGCTTGTGCTTGACGATGGCGAGGAGGAAATTGAGTGTGATGGCAGAGATGCGCCCGTCCAGTCGCTGGCGAAGCAATCGCTCCTTTTCCGCAAAAGGGACCAGCGGTTGAGCAAGGAATTTGATGAGTTGGGGGGAGCGGGTGAGCAAGTCATTGAGGGCGTTTACTTCCCCTTCCACCCGCTCCAGTTCCCCTGCTTCAACAGCCGACAAGAGCAAGGCGTAGGCGTAGCGTCGGGCTTTCCAGCCGCTTAAGACTTTCGCCACGCAGACGGTTCCCCCTTCTCAAGTGAGGCATCCGTAGAAGGCACGGCATGCCGTGTCCCTACTTGCGCAGCACCAACTCCTTCTCCAGAATGTCGTTGATGAGTTCGTGTTGGGCGGTGCGGTCCAACTGGCGCTCTAAGATTTTCTCGGCGATTTGCACTGCCAAGTCAACGACGAAGTCGCGCAACTCAATCATCAACTTCTCCCGCTCCAACGCAATTTGCTCTTGGGCACGTTGGAGGAGGCGCTCAGCGCTTTCCCGCGCTTCCGCCAACAAGGCGTCACGGGCTTGGTAGGCTTGCTGCATGGCTTCTTGCAGGCGCGCTCGGGCTTCTTCTTCAATGTGGGCGAGGCGCTGTTCGTATTCGGACCTTAGCCGCTCCATTTCCGCTCGCTGGGCTTCGGCGTCCTCTATGGCTTTGCGCACCCGTTCTTCCCGCTCCCGCAAGATGTTCTGAATAGGCGCGAAGGCGAACTTGCGCAACAGCCAGTAGAGGATGAGGAAAGCAATGGCTTGTGAGACAATCCACTGCCATTGCAGTTTCATTTGCCCCAACACTTCCAATGGGCTGACCATAGGGGCATCACCCCTGCGGATGCTTGCGCTTTAAAGGGCACAGCGTGCTGTGCCCCTATCGGATGGCTGCTTTTGCCAATTCCAACACTTGCTCAACGGAGGGCACTTTGCCCTGGATGACGAAGAACGCGACCAACACATAGATGACCAACGACTCAATCAACGCCAGACCCAAGATGAGCGAGAAGCGGATGTCGCCTGCCGCTTCAGGTTGGCGAGCGATGCTTTCCACTGCCGCCGCAGCGGCTCTCGCTTGTGCTTGGGAGGCAAGCATCACGGCTAAGGGCAAACCGAGCCCTACAGCCAACGCTAAGGCTGCCCAGAAAATACCAACGGCAGTCATCCTTCTGTCCCTCCTTGCAAGATGGTTGATTTGCCTTCAGTGGGCTGCCCGATGGGCAGCAGGCTCTTCGTGCGCTTCTTGATGATGCGACACGAAAATCGCAATGTAAACGGCGGTCAGGGAACTGAACACAAAGGCTTGAATGAACGCCACCAAAACATGAAGCAGCACCACGGGCAGTTGAAAGGGCAACGGCACGGTGATGGGCTTGGGGAGCAAGCCGAAAGCGTGCAGGGTAATCATCCCCAGCGAGGCGAATTGGAAAATCACCGTGTCTTCGCCGAAGATGTTGCCGAACAGACGGATAGACAGCGAAATGAGTTTGGAGAACTCACCGACCAAGTGCACGAGGGGCGCTAAAGTGACGATATTGAGCACCACATTGAGCAAGGGATTGGGGAAGGGGCGGTCCACATAGTGCAGCAGGTAGTTTTTGAGCCCCAACTCCTTGATGGCGATGGTGTGAACGATGGTGAGGGAAGCCACCGCCAAGCCGATGGTAATGTAGGGGTGGGCTGTGGGCGACATAAAACCGGGCAAAAGCCCCACAAGGTTCAGCAGCAGGATGTAGGTGAAGAAAGAGCCAATCAATGGGGCAAACCG
>FWWL01006759.1_pt1 | contig 16263 bp, 16 predicted proteins | sample 2228331 | NCBI WGS metagenome assembly FWWL01 (sample SAMEA103939775, study PRJEB20133) | metagenome
AGGGTCGTTGCTGATTGCTCGCTCTGAAGGGTTTTTTCGGGAAAGACTTTTTCTGGCCCGTGTGCGCTCTTTGTGCTATCGACGAGACAAGGGTGAGAAAGAACGCGCGTCAAGGGCGCACAAAGATCAGCCGCCGTAACAATGACCAGCTCGGGCACGCCCGGGTTAGAAAGAACGCGCGTCAAGGGAGCAAAAAAGGCCCCACTGGCAGGGTCGTTGCTGATTGCTCGCTCTGAAGGGTTTTTTCGGGAAAGACTTTTTCTGGCCCGTGTGCGCTCTTTGTGCTATCGACGAAACAAGGGCGAGAAAGATAGCCACGCGCAAGAGGCAGGATGATGCGGGTGATGGGAATTGACCCCGGCCTCCGCTCAACGGGGTGGGGTGTGATTGAGTTTCGGGTGGGTCGGCTTTCGCACATTGCCAACGGGCAAATCAGAACCGGCGAGGGCCCGCTGCCTGTGCGGCTCAAGCGACTGTTTGAAGCTTTGTCAGCTCTGATTGAAGAATTCGCGCCCGAAGCAGCTGCCGTCGAGCAAACCTTCGTCAACAAAGATGCCCTCGGCACGCTTAAGCTCGGACAAGCGCGCGGGATTGCTTTGCTCGCTCCCGCGCTTGCCGGGGTTGCGGTTGGGGAATATGCACCGAATGCCGTCAAGAAGGCGGTTGTCGGGGCCGGCAAGGCCGAAAAGGAGCAGATTGAGAATATGGTGCGGCGGTATTTTCCAGGAGCAAGAATTGCCGGGCCCGACGCGGCCGATGCGTTGGCGGTGGCGATCTGCCATGCCTATCATCTGCAGACCAACCGCCAGTGGCAGGCGGCATTGCTGCGGGCATAAGATGATCGGCAGAGTGCGCGGCAGGCTGGTGTGGAAAGGCAGCGATCACGTCTTGATCGAAACGGGTGGGATCGGCTGGCAGGTGTTGGTCGATCAGCGCACACTTGCCGCACTTGGCCCAATCGGCGGCCCCGTCACGCTTTGGACGGAGTTCCTGCTTCGGGAAGACGGCGCGCAATTGGTCGGCTTTCGGACGCTCTACGAACGCGAATGGCATCGTTTGCTGATCAGCGTCCAAGGCGTGGGCCCAAAGGCAGCATTGACACTCTTGGGAACGCTCGGCCCCGAAGGCTTGGCACAGGCGCTCGCGCTGAGCGATCTCAACCGCCTGCAGGCCGCCCCCGGCATTGGCCGCAAATTGGCGCAAAGGCTTGTGCTTGAACTCAAGGATAAAGCGCCGTCGCTCATGGCCTTGGCCGCTCAGGCCAAGGCAAAGCCCGCTTCCGAGCCTTCAGAGGAAGCTGACACGACGGCAACTGTGCCTACCCCCCCCTCCCTCTCCGCTTCGCGCGCAGCGACAGAGGGGAGAAAAAGGCGCGTTGCAAGAGAAAGCGATCACGCCGCGCCGCCAAGCCCCTTGGCCTCTGCCACCGTCCAGGCGGAAGCGCTCTCAGCGTTGCAAAATTTGGGATACACGCCTGCAGAAGCGGCCGCTGCAGTTGCCGAGGCCGCGCCACAGGCCACAGACACAGCAGGCCTTATTCGCGCAGCGCTGCGTCTTCTTGCACCGCCGGGACACGGTCATGCGTGACCTTCGTCGCCGCGGCGCGCTTGCATCCTTGTCACTCCACGCGATCTTTTCACGCTTGGGGAGCAAGAAATCCCTGGCGAAGCTCAGAAAGGGGAAAGCCCAATGACCACCCCAGACCCCCTTTTTAGACCCGAGCGCAGGCCCGAAGACGCCGATCGCGCGCTGCGCCCGCAAAAGCTGGACGAGTTCATCGGCCAAGAGGAGGCGCGGGCAAATTTGCGGGTCTTCATTCAATCGGCCCGCCTGCGCGGCGAGGCGATGGACCACGCGCTATTCTATGGCCCACCCGGGCTTGGCAAGACGACGCTTGCGCAAATTGTCGCCCGCGAACTTGGCGTCGGCTTTCGCATGACCTCAGGGCCGGTGTTGGCCCGCGCGGGCGATCTTGCCGCCATTCTGACCAATCTCGAGCCGCGGGATGTGCTTTTCATCGACGAGATCCATCGCCTGAACCCAGCGGTTGAAGAAGTGCTCTATCCGGCGATGGAGGATTTTCAGCTTGATCTCGTCATCGGCGAAGGACCGGCCGCGCGAACGGTGCGCATTGATTTGCCGCCCTTTACGCTTGTTGGAGCGACAACGCGCCTTGGCCTGTTGACCACCCCGCTGCGCGATCGCTTCGGCATTCCAATTCGCTTGCAGTTTTACACAGAGGCTGAACTTTTGCAGATCGTCGAGCGGGGAGCACGGCTTTTGGGCCTTGAGGCCGAACCGGAAGGTTTGGCCGAAATTGCCCGCCGCGCGCGCGGAACGCCCCGCATTGCCGGGCGGCTTTTGCGCCGGGTTGCCGATTTTGCGCTTGTCGAAACGAGGGGACGCTTGACCCAAGCCTTGGCCGATGCCGCGTTGAGCCGGCTCGGGGTGGACCGGCTCGGGCTTGACGGGGCCGATCGACGCTACCTTCAGGTTATTGCCGAAAATTATGGGGGCGGACCGGTTGGGGTGGAGACGCTGGCCGCCGCCCTTGCCGAGGCGCGCGATGCGATCGAAGAGGTCATCGAGCCCTTCCTGCTCCAACAAGGCCTCATTGCCCGCACACCGCGCGGGCGGGTTCTCACACAAGCGGCCTGGCGCCATCTTGGCCTGGCGCCACCGCGCCTGCAGCCGAGCCCAGAGCTTTTCGACTTCGACGCCGAGGCTGAGGACCGCTAGGCCCCTTTGGTTCTTCACGAGCGCCTGCTCCGCGCCGACGCGTTGTGTGCCACGAGCGCTTTTGGCAATCGTCGATGCGCATCGTCTCCGAGCCGCGCCTTAGCCAAGCGGTCGGAAGCCGCTCAGTATGGGCTCAGGCTCGGGCGGCAAGCGCGGCGCGCCTCGCACGCGCATGCCCTCTGGGCAGCGGCCCAAGAATAGCACTAATTCCGGCCGGCGCCTCGCACGCGCGTGCCTTGTGGAGTAAAAGGCGCGCTTGCGACGCTTCGGTCAAACGCGCTTTGCAGGTCACGCCGCATCATTGACGCTCAAAGCCCAAGATGCTGGCGCACCAGCGCATCGACCATCGACGGATTCGCTTTGCCTCCCGTTGCCTTCATCACTTGGCCAACAAACCACCCAGCAACTTTTGGATTGGCCCGCGCTTTTTCTGCTTGCGAGGGGTTTTCTGCGATCACTTGGCGCACGATGGCCGCAATTGCGGCAGCATCGGTCATTTGCTTGAGCCCCCGTTCTGCGACCATCTGTTCCGGATCGCCGCCCTCAACCCAGACGATCTCGAACAGTTCCTTGGCGATTTTGCCTGAAATCTCGCCTGTGCGCACAAGCCGAATGATCTTGCCAAGCTGTTCTGGGCTAACGGGACAATCGGCAAGCTCGCGCCCCTCTTTGTTGAGCCGCCCGAAGAGCTCGTTGATCACCCAGTTCGCCGCCGCCTTCCCATCCCCCGCCACAGCGGCCACAGCCTCAAAATAAGCGGCGTTTTCAACCTCGGCAGTCAAGACCTGGGCGTCATACTCTGTCAGCCCATAGTTGTGAATATAGCGCGCCTTGCGGGCATCGGGCAGCTCGGGCAGCGTGCGGCGGATCTCTTCAACCCAAGCCGGGTCAAGATCTAAGGGCAAGAGGTCCGGATCCGGGAAATAGCGGTAATCATGCGCCTCTTCCTTTGAACGCATGGGCCGCGTTTCGCCCTTGTTGGGGTCAAACAGGCGCGTTTCTTGTTCAACTTTGCCGCCGTCTTCCAAAATGGCGATCTGCCGGCGGGCCTCGAACTCAATTGCCTGCTGGATAAAGCGCAGCGAATTGAGATTTTTGATCTCGCAGCGGGTGCCAAGCGCTTCGCGGTCGCCCTCAAGCCAGCGCTCATACGCGCCCGGGCGGCAGACCGAGACGTTCACATCCGCCCGCAAATTCCCGTTTTGCATATTCCCGTCGCAGGTGCCGAGATAGCGCAAAATCTGCCGCAATTTCGCAACATAGGCTGCGGCTTCTTCGGGGCTACGAAGATCAGGGCGGCTTACAATTTCCATCAACGCCACGCCCGCGCGATTGAGATCAACAAACGTCAGCTCTGGATCCATGTCGTGGATCGATTTGCCCGCATCCTGCTCAACGTGGATCCGCTCGATTCGAACGCGACGGGCAAGCCCCGGTCCCATTTCGACCCAGACTTCCCCCTCCCCCACAAGCGGCTGATAGAGCTGGCTGATCTGATAGCCCTGGGGAAGGTCTGGGTAAAAATAGTTCTTCCGGTCAAAGGCGGAGATCAGGTTGATCTTGGCATTGAGGCCAAGCCCGGTGCGCACCGCCTGCTCGATACAAAATTCGTTCACCACCGGCAGCATGCCCGGCATGGCCGCATCGAGCAGGCTCACATTGGCATTCGGCTCTGCCCCAAAGGCCGTTGAGGCGCCTGAGAACAATTTTGAACGGCTCGCGATTTGGGCATGAACCTCCATCCCAACCACGATCTCCCATTCGCCGGTCAGACCGATGATGCGCTTTGCAGGAGGTGTAGAATAGACCCGATCAAGCATGACATCCCTCAGCATCCCTATGCCTTCTAGGCCGCTTGGCCCGAGCAGGCAAGCGGCGAAAATCCGCCAATGGCAAAGCAGCACGCACGAGGGCCTCTTGCCTGTTGAGGCTGCGCTGTGCTGACACGCAGAGCATGACAGCCTGGCATTTGACGCAATCTGCCTTGAGCGCGCTGCGGCGGCTTGGCAGAGGGGCATACTCTTCCGCGAAGGCGCGCAAGGCGGCGGCGCGTTCCTCGGCGCGTGTGGGCAAGCGCGTGCCAGGCATGCTTTGGCTTGGCTTTGCACTTTGTCTGAGTGCTTGTGCAACGCTTCAGACCCGCCCAAACGGGCCCGAAGTGGCCGCCCGATGGGACCATCATCCCGAGGCTTTGGGGTGGACCGCTGCGGTGCAGGGTGCGCTTTATGAGGAATTCGGCCAAGCGTTGCTAACGCTGCGTCCGGCTGATATCGATGCGTTTTGCCCGGGCTGGGATCGCGCCGATCGGGCTGGGCGTGCGGCCTTCTGGGTGGCTGTCTTGTCCGAGATCGCGCGGATTGAATCGGGTCTTGCCCCCACAGCGCGTGGAGCCAACGGCCGCTATCGCGGGCTGTTACAGATCAGCCCCGCAACGGCGCGCGCGCATGGCTGTGCGGTCGATGCCCTCTATGAGGGGGAGTCGAATTTGGCCTGCGGCGTTCGCCTTGCTGCGCGGGCCGTTGTGCGCGATGGCGTGCTCGCGGAGGGCCGGCGCGGCCTTGCCGCTGAATGGCCGCCCCTCGCCAACCCAGGCCGGCGGGCAGCGCTTGCTGACTACACGCGCACGTTGCCGATGTGCACAGGCTAATGAGACCTGCTTTCTCCTTAAAACGGATCCTGCCGTTGCCCGGAAACGGTTGAAAGACATCGGTGTCGGGCACGGTCACCCGGGCAAATTAGCAAAGGCAAATCCCAACGCGCGCGCACATGCCCTAATGCAACGAGAGAGCGCGCGCAGGGCCACCAAAACGCATGTGCAGAAAAGGCGGGAAAATTCGGACAGGCAAAAGCCCGCGCCCCTTGCCCGATTTTGTCTGCCATGAAGAATTTGCCCGGCTTTGTCTGCCAGAAAGAAAGGTATGCTAAAGCCACGCCAAGGCCCCCGCAGGCTTTGCGTTTGGCCGTTTCCTCGGCCGGTCGAGGGTGGCTGACAGCGCGCGCCTGCTTGGCGCGTAGCGCCTTCTTCACCCCCGGCGGAAGCCTCCGGCGGCCCGCCTCACGCAGACCCACGGCGGCACGCGCGGCGGCCTCGGCGGTCACACGCGCTTGTCTGATTGACAGCCTTTTACAGTCGAAACGCGCCTTACTCGGCTGGCCTTGGCTCGACCTTTTCGACCCTGGCCGCGGCATAGCCCGGCTCAATCACTGTTTCGGAAAAAGCGGCCAGAAGGTCCACCCACCACGCGAGCGTCTCGCTGAAATTCGCAAGCGTAACACCGCCTGCGAGGCTAACGTCATATTCGAGCGTCGCATTGCCTGACGCGTTAATGAAAGCTTTTGCAAAGCGCCAGTCCCGATTCCAGGCGTTCATCATTTCGGTGGTATGCGCACCCTCGGAATTCCAGATTGCCCGAAATTGCAGCGTCGTGCAGCTTTCGACCCCTTCTTCACAGTTCAAAAAACTGATCGAATAGACAAGGCCGTCCACCTCAGCCAAAATCCAAGCGCCAAACACGTCGTCCGGTTGTCGTTCGGCCGCGCCAAGGCTTTTTGCGCGTGCAAGGATCGTTTCAATCTCTCCCGCCGTCAGCAAACGCGGACAAGGCATTTGCAACCCTGGCGCTTCGGCAAGAGCGGAAAGCGGGGCTATGCCGGCACGGAACCCCAAAGCGGCCAAGGTGTAAAGGCTCCTGAAACGGCCAAAGGGTTTGGCCAAAGTTTGGAGTAAGATCAGGCCTTCCGTCATGGTGATTGTCCATTATGTTCCGTTTTGTCCGTTCCAAAGAGCATTCGCCTTTCCGGTTTTGCCTAGGCGATGAACTTTGCAAGCCTAAAAGCATGAGAACAGCCGGAGCAAAAAATTGTCGGCTGGGTCTAAAGAAAAGTGCACCGCACGGGGCTTGGCGAGAACAAGCCGAGGTCGGCAAGCGCAGACCGCGGCAGTGCCCGTGCTCTGGCCGAAGGCCGTTTGGGAGGGGCACAAATGGCCAAGACCAGGCACGGCACATCGGCGTACATGCGTTGTTTGGGTAAGCCGTGCGGCTCGGTTTGGGTAAGCCGAGCGGCGCGAGCTTGGGCGCTGGCTGGGCAGGGGATTGACCGATCACAGGGATAAGCTTCCACGCATCGCCTGAGAAGGATGTTGAAGGCCCGACTCATTGCGCCTGGCCTTGCAAATTGTGGGAAGCTGTTCGAGAAAAACGTCATCGTGCCGAAGCCCACGCTCACCGCGCGCGTATCCCGAAAACGCCGACTGGTGTGGGGCCTGAGCGCACCCGAAGGTGATTTCACCCAGCGGATTTTCGCCAATGTTTGAATACAAGATCATCCCCGTTCCGGCCCGATTGTCCCGCCAGCGCGGGCTCAAAACCGTTGAAGAGCGCTTTGCCCATACCCTGAGCGAGCTTCTCAACCGGCTCGCGGCCGAGGGCTGGGAGTTCCTGCGCGCAGAGAGCGTGGAGGTTGATTTGGCGCTTGGCTGGTTTCGACGCAAGCGGCGCGTGCGGCAGAGCGTGTTGATCTTTCGCCGGCAGCGCCAGGGTGGTGCGGCGCGCCGTGATGAAACAGCCGAAAACTCGCGCGCCGCCGTCGCAGAGCCGCCGGGTACGCCGCGCAGCACGCCAACGCCTGCAGACAAAAACGGCTTTGACCGCCGCGCCGAGCCCATTTTTCGGCCGGGGGCGTTGCGCCGTGCAGTCATCGATCCACCGGTGCCACCCTTGCGCCCTGCGCCAACCGCCGCGGTACACCCCTCCGCAGCCGACCCTCCAGCCAGCACCGAGACGCCAAACAAGCGGCCTTGACCACATGGTGAACCTTGTTCGGTTGAGGCCCGCTGCTCTGTGACTCGCTTCGCGGCCCGCACGCATCTCGGGGAGCACTTCAGTGCTCGGCTCTATGCGGCAGCGCAGCCCAAGGCGGCATCGCGCGCCTCATTTCCCGTTGCACCCACCTTTTCACCCTGGTCACTGCCAACCTGGCGCTCGATGGAGGGTTCGTTTGTGCCCGGCCCACGTCACCGGTTCTGTGCCCCTCGGGGATTACCACGCGATCGCAACGATCCGCCCCTTCCATGCGGCGCCTTCACTACGCGAGAGCGAAACAACTGGCTCGGCCGCGCTCTGCCTTAGGCCCGTGCGCTAAGAGCCCGTGCCCGCGCCAAAACGACCACCGCCCCCTCACCCCGTGCCAGGCCCGCTTAGGTGGGGTCGGCCACAAGCCGATAGCCCTCGCCCCGGACGGTGAGCAAGTAGCGTGGCTCGCGTGGGTCTGGCTCAATCTTTCGTCTGAGCCGGGTGATCTGCACGTCAATGGCCCGATCATGCCGCGCCGAATCGTCGGCCTCATTTTCGCCGCCCGCGTGCGGCAGCGCCGGCGCGGGCGCCCCGCCCTGCCCTTCCGGCCCAACCGTTTGCTGCGCACTCGGCCGGCTTGTGGTCCCTGCCGTGGGAGTGCGTTCCCGGCCGAGAAGCGCGATGATCCGCTCGCGTCGGACAACCGCGCCAGGGGTTGCGGCCAAGATCTTAAGAAGAGCTGCCTCTGTTTGGGTCAAATGCACGGGCTCGTCATTGTCGTAAAGCGCTCCGGTTGCAGGGTCGAACCTTAGCCGCCCAAGCCGCAAGACCGGAGCAATCGCGGCCGGCGGCGCGGGCGGCGGGCTTCGACGCAAAATCGCGTTGATCCGAAGCACAAGCTCGCGTGGCTCGAAGGGTTTTGGCAAATAATCATCCGCCCCCGCTTCAAGCCCCGCGATGCGGTCGCGCGGCTCGCCGCGCGCAGTCAACAGAATGACCGGCACATTGTGCCCAGCCGCCCGAAGCGCCCGCACAAGGCTTAGGCCATCTTCCCCGGGCATCATCACATCGAGGACGATCAGATCAAAAGCGATCCCGGCCAGAAGCCGCCGCGCTGTTGCTGCATCGCCCGCAGCGGTCACCCAAAAGCCTTGGCGGATCAGAAACCGCTTCAACAACGCGCGCAGGCGGTCATCGTCATCCACAATCAGTAGATGGGCAGGCTCAGCAACAGCTGTCATCAACGTCCCTCCTGCAACGCAAGATAGTGGCCGCGAACCTCCTCATCCATCAGCGCTTCGAGTACGCTGCGAACCCCTGCAACCGCCTCAGGGCCTGCCGCACGATAGGCCATGCGCATCCGCGCCCGTTGCACTTCGGCAAGTTTCTTTTCAAGCTCGGCCCCGGCTTTGGTCAAAAACAAATGCCGCTCCCGGCGGTCCGAATCGCCCACCCGCGCCTCAACCAAGCCGTCGGCGACCAGCGTTCGCAAGACACGGTTCAGGGATTGTTTTGTAACCCCAAGCAGCGTAATCAGCCTCGAGACGGTAATGCCAGGCGCGCGCGCGATGAAGTGCAACGCCCGGTGGTGCGCACGCCCCAGGCCCCGCGCCGCCAAGATCTTGTCAGCCTCGGCAGTAAAGCAACGATAGGCAAAAAACATCGCCTCAATCCCGCGGCGCAATTGTTCATCGGTGAGAAACAAAAGAGTCTCGCCGCGTTTGCTTTCAACCATAATGAAACTCCAAGGCGCGGGCGTGGCTCGCCAAGTTATGGCAACGATGTTGACTTTCCACCGACCACCTGTTAGCCACAGAGTCTCTTCCACGCAAGATGCTGTTGCTACGGCACGCTTTTGCGCAAAATCCGTTCAAGAGGGAAAAATGGCCGCCTATCACGACCGCGACGGGTTCATTTGGATGGACGGGGCGCTGGTTCCTTGGCGCGAGGCGAATGTCCATATTCTGACCCACGCGCTCCATTACGCGAGCGCTGTATTCGAGGGCGAACGTTCCTACGGCGGCAAGATTTTCAAAAGCCGCGAGCATTCTGAGCGGCTGTTACGCTCAGGCCAGTTGCTCGATATGCCCATTCCCTGGACCGTCGATCAAATCGAAGCGGCCAAGGCCGAAGTGTTGCGGGCAAATGGGCTTTCTGATGCCTATGTGCGGGCCATTGCCTGGCGCGGTTCGGGCGAGGATATGGGGGTCGCAAGCCGGCGCAACCCGGTTCGGCTGGCCATCGCGGCCTGGCACTGGGGCGCTTACTACGGCGAGGCGAAATGGCAGGGAGCAAAGCTTGATCTTGCGAGCTGGAAACGCCCAAGCCCCGAAACAATCCCAACTGCCGCCAAAGCCGCGGGGCTTTATATGATCTGCACCATCTCAAAGCACCGAGCCGAAGAAAAAGGTTTCTCGGATGCTTTGTTTTTGGACTGGCGCGGCTTTGTGGCCGAGGCAACCGGAGCCAATGTCTTTTTTGCCAAAGACGGGGTTGTGCATACGCCTATCCCCGATGCGATCTTAAACGGAATCACCCGACAGACAGTCATTGAGCTTTTGCGCGCGCGCGGTGTGACCGTGCACGAACGCTACATTCGCCCCGAAGAAATGGCTGAATTTTCCGAATGTTGGCTCACCGGCACGGCGGCCGAGGTGACACCGGTGAGCCAGATTGGCCCGTATCACTTCCAAATCGGGCAGCTCACGCGCGAAATTTCGGCTGCTTATGACGCCTTGGTGCGGGCGTAAGAACCCTTTGGTCAAAGGTGTCGCCCGGCGACGAATGAAGCCGTCGGGCACCTGCATAAAGTCGCGCGGTTTATCTTGCCTGTGTTGGAGCTGAGCGCGCGCAGGGGTTGCAGGCGCTTTTCTAAAAAGACTGCGGTCATGCGTCGTTGCGCGCCCGAAAGATTTGCCGTTGACCCATCGCACGGTGCGTGTATGCGCTTTGTAGCATTGGCTTTTGTCAGCGGCTTGTCGCTTTTTCGCCGCTCACGAGGCGACAAGGTACGGGCTTCAGGCAAGTCTGCTTGGATTGGGCAACAAACCGCCGACGCTTTGGGCCCGTAGGAGCGAAAAATGCTGCAACGACCTCGACCCGCTCAATTTGGCGCGCCTCGCGCTTGCGCCTACGAGAAGCTGGGCCCGAGCCGAAAATGGCCCGCAGCGGGCAATGGGCGGCAAGCGAAGTCGATGGCATTCAGGCCCTGGTCGGAATACAGGTTGGCTGGCCAAGAGGATTGAGCGATCGCCAGATGAGCCTTTCGCACCTTTGGCCGCTCATTTGGCTTTGGGTTCGGGGCCGGTTTTGTGCCCTGGCTCTGCCGCGGGACGCTCAGGGGCAAGTGTTTGATCCGTGGCCGCCCCATACGCCTCTTTCGACGCCGCGGCGCCGCTTAGGGCTTTGCGGCGGTCATAACGTCGCGCGATGTGCTCGGCCTCGGCGCGGCCGGCTTCGGTAAGCTCAAGCCGCGCGTGCTTTCCCTGATCCATGCTTTGCACAAAGCCCGCGGCAATAGCGCTTTCGGTGGTGACCTTGGCGGTTTTTTCACTCCACTTAAGATCGGTGATCAAGGCCTGGGGTCGGTTTTCTGCGCTTGCCTCTGGTGTTCCGGCATGGCGGGCAAGGTGCAAGAGCAACGCTTCGCGGCGCGCTCTGAGCCGCCACGCGGCGCGTTTGCGCAACAGCGCAACAAGCCCGGCCCGCGGCGCAGCAACAAGCGCGGCCAAAAGCCCAAGTCCCGTGGCAAGCGCCATCGCACCCCCTAAATTCACATCCAAAGCAAACCCCACCACGAGACCAAGCGCAACCGCAGCCCAAGCGAACACGAGCGCCAAGACCACAACGCCGGCAAGGCTTTGCGCCAAAAGCCTCGCCGAAAGGGCCGGCACCACCACAAAGGCCAAAAACAGCACCACGCCAACCGCCTCAAAAGCCGCCACCGCTGCAAGCGCCGTCGCCCCCAAAAGGCCGCGCTCTATCCATTGCGGGTAAAAACCCTGGACCTCAGCAAAAGCCGAGTCAAAAGCCGCAAGCTTGAGCTCTTTCCAAAACAGAGCACCTAAAAGGGCAAGGCCCAGGGCGATGGCCCACAAGGTCACACCGGCAAAGGGCAAGGCGAAGTCAAACAGGCGTGTCTCGTTCAACCAGACAAGCCCAATTTCGCCGAGCAAGACTCGATCGGTGTCCAAATGAACGCGCCGCCCAAAGGCTGAGATCAAGAGGACCCCCAACGCGAACATCCCCGAAAAGGCAAGCCCAAGCGCCGAATCCGAGCGCATGAGGCCGCTTTGCGCCAAGCTTTGCGCCGCAAGGACAGACAAAACGCCGGCTGTCGCAGCCCCGACAATGGCCAAAGGCCCGCTCTCGGCGCCAGTGGCCATCCAGACGAGCACAATGCCAAGCACGATTGCATGCGCAACCGCATCGGCCGCCATCGCCTGCCCCCGCAGGACCAGGACGCTGCCAAGCAACGCCCCGACGGTTGCAAGCGCAAAGCCGGTGAAGGCGATCTGCCCCTCCACCATCGACAGCAGGGCCAAAAGCGCTGTCATTGCCGTGTGTCCTCAGCCCCTTGTTCGGTTAGCCGCCAGTGGATGGTGGTCTCGGGCGGGTGCTCGACCGAGGTTACCAGACCCTCGCGCTCAAGGTGCCGTAACAGGGGGCGCGCAGGCGCACCGAGCGCGACATCGAGCATCACTTCCTCGACCGGATAGGCAAGGTCACCGTGTTTTTGCGCAAGCGCGCGCAGGGCAGCCAGAACGCGCGCTCGGCTCTTTGGCTCAAAGCGGCGGCGCAAACGGGCAAGCAGGCCCTTTTCCGGCGCCAAGAGCCCCGCCAGCACCACAAGCCCGAGCGCGAACAGCACCATTGTGGGGCCGGTCGCAACGCCGGCTTGCGCTGAGACCACCGCGCCAATCGAGGCAGCACCCGCTCCCATGATGGTTGCAAGGACGACCATCGCGGCAAGCCTGTGCACGAAAAGCCGCGCTGCGACGGCAGGTGCGATCATCAACGCCACCATCAGCACCGCCCCAACAAGCATGAGCCCAAGCACGATAACGAGCGCAACAAGGGTAAACCAAAGCGCCTCGAGGAGAGGCACCGGCAACCCCTGCATGCGCGCCTGCACGGGATCAAATAAGACAAGCTTTAGCTCCTTCCACAGCACGAGCAGAAGCAGCAAAACAAGCGCAGCGGTCGTAGCAAGAACCGGCAGGTCGCTCAGCAAGACAGCGGCGGCCTGCCCGAACAAGACGGTATTAAGGCCTGCTGCGCCGGGACGGGCTTGGGCATAGCTCAAAGCGACAACGCCTGCGGCAAAAAAGAGGCTCAGCGCGGCGGCAAGCGCCGCATCGGCCTTGATCCCGGGCAAAAGCTTCAGCGCCTGCGCAAAAAGCGCTGCTAAAAGCCCAGCCAGCAAGGCCAAAGGCGTGATCGCGGCAAGATCGCGCGCCCCCGCCAAGAGAAACCCCGCAACCACGCCCGGAAGGGTGGCATGCGCAATGACATCAGCCAAAAGTGCCTGCCGCCGTAGCACCAAAAAACAGCCCAAAGCGCCCGCGAGCCCCCCGACGATTGCGGCCGCGGCCATCACCACCCCGGTTGCCGGTCCAAGCTGCATGCGCTCAAACCCTACCCGTTGCCTCGAGAGCAGGCAAAATTGCAAGCCGTCCGCCATAGGCCTCACGCAGATGAGCCGCGGTGTAGACGTCGGCCACAGGGCCTTGTGCAATAATCCGCCGGTTGAGCAGAACAAGCCAGTCGAAATGGCGGGTGACGGTTTGCAAATCGTGATGGACAACCACGATCGTTCGGCCTCGAGCGGCTTCGCCCTGCAAAAGCGAAACGATCGCTGCCTCGGTCGGAGCGTCGATACCGGCAAGGGGCTCGTCAAGCAACATCAGCTCAGGGTCCTGCACAAGCGCGCGGGCTAAGAAAACGCGTTGCTGTTGGCCCCCCGAGAGGTTCGCGATCGGGCGCTTTGCAAGCGCGGCAAGCCCCACCTTGATCAAGGCCGCTTCAACGCGCGCGCGTTCGGCCCGGCTTGGACGGCGAAACCAGCCAAGTTGTCCATAAAGCCCCATCTCGACCACCTCGGCAACGGTGATCGGAAACTCCCAGTCCACCGATTGGCGCTGTGGAACATAGGCAACGTGCCGGCGCGCTTGGGCGATCGGGCGGCCAAAAATGCGCACATGGCCGGCAAGCGGTTTCACAAGCCCAAGCGCGGCCTTGAGCAAGGTTGATTTCCCCGCGCCGTTCGGTCCAACGATTGCGGCCATGACCCCGGGCGGAATGTCAAGGTCGATGTCCCATAGAACCGGTTCGCCCCCATAGGCAATGGTGAGATCTTCGATATGCAGCGCAATTTGGGGCTCGTGCAGATCATTCATGAAGTGACGCTAAAAGAAGGCAAAACCGCGGGCAAGAGGCGTGCATTTTCGCTTCCTCTGCGCTTTGAGAGGCCTGGAGCGCTTCTACACGCCAAGCCGGGCCGAAAGCTCGGGTGAGCCTCGCCACAGTTGCGTCCTGACTTGGTTGCGCAACGCACCAAGGCAAAACCGCTTACGGCAAATCGCCGAGCCCCGTGCCGGGTGGCGCCCCAAACCCGCGGCTTTTGATAAAGCCGGCCGCGTAGGGAGCCTTGGCAAAGAGCTTGGGCTTCAGGCCAGCGCTCGCTCAGAGCGGGCCGGGCGCCGCGGGTGCGGTTAGGGTTCGGTTAAGGTTGTTTTGGTAAGCCAGTCGCCGCGGCGGCCACTGTGACCACGCGGGTCAAGGCTTGCGCACAAGGCGCGTGACATCCGCGTCCTTGCCCAGAGGTCTTTGCAATCTGGGCTACCTGCGCGAGATTGGCCAAGCGGTGGCGGAGTGACATCCGCGTCCTTGCCCAGAGGTCTTTGCAATGGAGGCGTTTGGATGACCCTGGAAAGCGCACTCCCGACGCTTGTCGTGCTCGACCCCTTTGCAGGGCACATGGTCGTCGATGAGCAGGCCGCGGCCAGGAATGTCGCCTCGACCATTTTCGGGGCAAGCCTCCGCTTTATAAGCCAGAGTGATGGGCTCGCGCTTGCACTTTTGTCTGGGCTTGCAGGGGGGCTTCTCACGTGGGTTGTGCTTGAAACCTTCCGCGCGCGGGCAAATATTACCGCGCGCCCGCGCTTGCCGGGGCGGCCACCGCTTTGGGGAACGCCGCGTGCCTTGAGCACGGGCAAGGCTTTGGGCAGGTATGGCTTTGCCACAAAGCCAAAGGCCAGGCCAAGCCCGCCGCTCACCCAAACCGCCCCATCCCGCCCGCAGAAAGGCGCCTTCAACCCTCCTTAAAGCCGCAAGCCGCTCAGCGACTCATAAGGTGCTGAAGGCCTGACGCTTTGCGCAGCCATCCCCAGAGGTTTGGCTCACGTGGGCGCGTGCTCGCTTTGTTCGGGCAGTGGGCCTGTGCGCAGAGGGGAGCGCCGATTGCACCGCGTCGGCTGGGGACACAACGGTGTAAGCCTTTGCTTGAGCCTTGGCTTGCCCATAACGTTGCGGTCGGCAGCGCCCACAGACGCGCACGCCCGCTCTGCAAAAGCCGCCGCGCTCTGGCTCTTGCCCTCCCCTGAGGACAACGCGCCCATGCGGCTACGGCCTTGTGCTTTGGCCTTTGCTTCGGCTCGGCACTCAGCCGCCCGTGTGGCTCATATAGCGGCTTATCTGCCCCACAACGCGCCTGCGGGAATAGTCGAAATCATGCCCGCGCGGTTTACGCGCAATTGCCGCACGGATTGCCGCCTCAAGCACTGCTGGGTCATCACTTGCCCGTAAGGGGGCGCGCAAATCGGCCTTATCGTCTTGGCCCAAACACATATAGAGCTCACCCGTGCAGGTCAGCCGAACACGGTTGCAGCTTTCGCAAAAATTATGCGTGAGCGGTGTGATAAAGCCAATCTTCTGCCCCGTCTCCTCAATCCGAACATAGCGCGCAGGGCCCCCGGTCCGCTCGGCGAGATCTGTAAGCGTAAAGCGCTCTTCATAGCGCCGGCGCAAATCTGTCAACGGCCAGAATTGCCCAAGCCGAACCTGCTCGGCCATGTCGCCCATGGGCATCACTTCGATCCAGGTCAGATCAAAACCCTGCTCAGCACACCATTCGGTCAGGCGAAACTGCTCGTCTTCATTGAAATCCTTGAGCGCAACCGCGTTGATCTTGATCTTGAGGCCAGCGGTCTTTGCAGCCTCGATCCCAGCCAGCACCTGCTCAAGCCGACCCCAACGGGTAATCTGCTGGAATTTTTCGCGATCAAGAGTATCCAACGACACATTGACTCGCCGCACCCCAAGCTTGACCAAGGGCTCGGCATAGCGGGTCAGCTGGCTGCCATTTGTTGTGAGCGTCAGTTCCTTGAGCGCACCTGTCTTGAGGTGCCGGCTCATCGCTTCGAAGAAACCCAAAATGCCCCGCCGCACGAGCGGCTCGCCCCCGGTAACCCGAAGCTTCTCCACCCCAAGCGTAATGAAAGCGGAACAGAGCCGATCAAGCTCCTCCAAGGTCAAGAGCTCAGCCTTGGGAAGAAAGGTCATCTGCTCGGACATGCAATAGGTGCAGCGAAAATCGCACCGATCCGTGACCGAAACCCGCAGGTAGCGGATTGGCCGCAAAAAAGGGTCGATCAAGGGGGCCGGCTTGGCCTCGGTCATCTCCGCCTCTATTTCCTCCTTGCGGGCGAGGAGGAGGCTTCGCTTGAGGGCC
>FWWL01006763.1_pt1 | contig 16260 bp, 17 predicted proteins | sample 2228331 | NCBI WGS metagenome assembly FWWL01 (sample SAMEA103939775, study PRJEB20133) | metagenome
CACCTTATGAGGTTTATAGAGACGGCTGGTAAATATTTTGTTACAAAGTTTGGGTGCATTAGTTTTATACAAACAAAAGTTCGTATTTATAATGTTCCAAAAAACAGGGGCATATCACGTCTAGTCTTGACTTCTTACATTTTACTTCTTACGTTTTACGAATTTTCAGAGAATGCTTCGCAACATTTAGTGATTCGGATTAACAGAAGTTTATCGCTATTTCGGGGCTACTATAAATGTACAGAAAATATTGTTCCTAATCCCATAGTACTATTCAAATTTCTGTTCTATTGATTTCATCTCTGTAGATAACATTTGTTTGCTAAAAAGCTTCAAAGCATAAGTCAGAGCTGTTATATTATAATCTACCAAATTAAAACTATATTAAAACTATAATTGACAAAAAGTTCAACTATATGTAAAACAAACTTATGATAAAGTTTAGAAGCTTGATGTCTCAGATAGATAATTTTATTTCATCGCCAGAAGCAATAGTTATAACAGGAATGAGGCGAACTGGAAAAACAACCTTGCTTATGTATTATTTTGAGCAAACTAATACGGAAAATAAGATATTTATTGATCTTGAAAACATAATAAATAGAAAGTTTTTTGAAGAGGAAAACTATGAAAAAATAAAGAAGAATCTTGAATTCTTAGGAATTGACTTTAGCAAGAAAGCCTATATTTTTATTGATGAAATTCAATTTTTAAGAAATGTTCCGTCTATTGTTAAGTATTTCATTGACCATTACGGTGTTAAGTTCTTTCTTACAGGCTCAGCAAGTTTTTATCTGAGAAATCTTTTTAATGAATCACTGGCTGACAGAAAAATTGTTTTTGAGCTTTTTCCTCTCACTTTTCAAGAGTTTTTAATTTTCAAAGATATTCAACTTAAAATTCCATCAGATACTGCAATGATTACTAAGCCTATTTTTGACATTATTGCTCCTTTGTATGAAGAATATATTCAATACGGAGGCTTTCCGGGGGTGGTTTTAAAAAATAGCGTTGAAGAAAAGCGAAAAACTTTAGAAGATATATTCAACTCATATTTTCAACTTGAAGTCCAACAACTTGGTGATTTTAGAAAAAATGAAGCAATAAGAGAGCTTATTTTACTCATATGAATAATATTGGTTCAAAGATTGATATACAAAGACTTTCAGGAGATTTGGGAATTGCAAGACCAATTTTATTAAATTTATCCGTCCTTTGAGTCACGGAAAAAGTGTAGAGATTAGAAAAGCACCAAAGGTTTATATATGTGATACAGGAATTTTAAACCTCTTCTCAAGAATTGATGAAGGAAGGATTTTTGAAAATATAGTATTTCAAAACCTAAGAACAAAAGGAGAACTAAACTATTATCAGAAAAAAAGCGGAGTTGAAATAGACTTCATTTTAAATAAAGAAATTGCCTATGAAGTGAAATTCTCAGCTCACCCTTTATACATAAAAAATCTTCATAGAATTTCTTTTGAAATAGGAATAAAAAACTTCAATATAGTCTGCAAAAAATACACAGAACTGACAGAAAATGTTATTTATGGATTTATGCTCTAGCTCAAGCTTTAAAAAATCTTGTGAATAAATAAATCCCTGACTTCCTCATTTTTTAAGCACAATTAAATTTTTTCTACCCTTTTTATCCTTGGCATATAAAAAACACCAACAATAAAATATGCCTATAAGTTTATCATTTGCCAAAATTGAGAGATTCTTAAGCGTCATTGCTTAGCGGAGTCTGTAGCGAGCAAAAGTCTTCGCAACCATTCGCAATGCCACTTGAGAGTCTCGCTAATTGGTTATAAAAAAAGCGCCCGATTGGGCGCCTGCAAAGTTGTTTTCTATTGCCTTTGATATTAAAGCTTTTTATAGCAAAACCACCAATCAAAACATTCATACTGGTTAGGTCTTTCCTGAGCTGTCTTCACATCTGATGCAGGTGGAATTATAACTTTGTCACCAATGAGTTCATTATTGGGCCAACCCGCAGGTATTGCAACCTTATTTGCATCTGATGTTTGTAATGCCTTCACTGCTCTTACAATTTCATCAATGTTTCTTCCGATTTCCTGTGGATAATAAAGTATGAGCCTTAAGACACTGTTAGGATCAATTACAAAAACTGCTCTTATTGTGTTAGTTCCTTTAGCGGGACTTATCATACCAAATGATTTTGCAAATTCGCCCATATCATCCGCAATAATCGGGAAAGTAATCTCTACACCAAGCTTTTCTTTGATCCACTCTATCCATTTGATGTGGGAAAATACTTGGTCAATTGACAGACCGATAAGCTCACAATTTAGAGCTTTAAATTCATCAACTCTCTTCTGAAACGCTACAAATTCAGTTGTACAAACTGGAGTAAAATCTGCTGGATGGCTAAATAGCACAACCCATTTTCCTTTGTAATCACCGGGGAAGTTAATAACTCCATGAGTGGTTTTTACTTTTCTGTCCTCAATTTTCTCACCAATTGACGGCATTCTTGTTTCCATGCAACACCTCCTAAGTAATTTTATTTATAATTAAAATAAAATAAAAATAAATAAAATGTCAATACTTTTCATTTATCCTTTAAAATTTGTTAAAATTAACTTCATGGGCATGATTGAGAAAGTAAAAAATACAATTGAAAAATTTAATATGCTATCCCTTAATGATCATGTTCTTGTCGGACTATCAGGAGGTCCTGATTCAGTTTGTCTTTTAAAAATCCTTAAATTATTTAAGCAACAATATAAATTAAAAATCTCTGCTGCATATATTGATCACGGTCTAAGACCTGAAGATGTTCCAAAGGAGATAGAATTTTGCAAAAAAATTTGCGAAGAATTAGATATTCCATTTTATACTCAATCAATTCCAGTTAAAGATTTTGCAAGACAGGAAAAAATTAATATTCAGGAAGCTGCAAGAATTTTAAGATATGGCGCCCTTGATCAGATAAGTTTAAATATTAAAGCTCACAAAATTGCTATTGCCCACAATGCAGATGATCAGGCAGAAACTGTAATCATGAGGCTTTTAAGAGGCGCAGGTCCAGCAGGACTGTCTGGAATACCTCCTGTTAGAAAAAAAATTATTCGGCCCCTCATTGAAGTTGAAAGAGCCGAGATAGAGAATTTTCTAAAAGAAAAAAACATGCCATATATCATTGACCCTTCAAATGAATCTCTTAAATACCTAAGAAACAAAATAAGGCACACTTTAATGCCTGTAATAAAGTCAATTCAGCCGCATGCAACAAAAATTATTTCAAGAACCGCTGATATCCTTAGGGAAGAAAATGATTACATAAATGTAGCAGTGACAAAGGCTCTGATGAGACTGATGAGTAGAAAAACTGACTATAAGGTTGAACTTTTTGTTAATCCAATGGAAGTTTTAAATGTAGTCATCTTACGAAGAGCATTAAGGATTGCAATTGATAGCGTTAAAAATTTAAAGGGCATTGATTTTGAACATATTGAACAGATTATAACGCTTATCAAAAAAGGGAAGCCCGGTGACAGAATTTATCTGCCGAAAGGAATCAGAGCAATAAAAGGTTACTCCACGCTTATCATAACTTCTGAACTACCTAAAAAACTTTCTACTTATACAATTGATCGGCCTCAGGAAATATTTCTTGAAGAGGCATCGCTTAGTTTAAGCATCAAAGAATTTGAACTAAATCAAGATTTACAAGCCCTTAATTTTGGCGATGGGAAAAAAATTGTATACATTGATGCTGATAAAATAAAATTTCCCTTAATTGTTAGATGCAGAAGACCCGGTGATTATTTTTATCCTTTCGGTTTTGGTAAGAGAAAAAAACTTCAGGATTTCTTTGTGGACGAGAAAATTCCAAGAGATGAAAGAGATATAGTTCCAATTATTGAAAGTGAAGATAAAATTGTCTTTATTGCAGGATACAGACTTGACGACAGATTTAAAATTGGAGATAATACTAAAAAATGCTTAGAAATAAAAGTCATACCAAAAATATAATTTTTTTCTTTGTATCTGTTTTTATATTGCTTTTTGCGCATTCAGCAAACGCTCAAGAAGACATTAAAAAATTATTAAAAGACAAAATTGACCTTATTCAACAAAAATATTTCAATTCAATCGTATCCTTTCCAAAAGCAGTCGCAGTTGCTATTGATAAAAATATTGCTTTAATTCCAGCTTCAGCTCTTAATGAGCAAAAAAAGCTATCCATAATCGCATTAGATTCAAAGCTTAACATAGCTGTTGTCAAATTACCAACTGAGCAAACTCCTGTTAATTTCAAAGCTACAGATAAATTTGAAGAAATTTATTTTCTTTTAACTATTTTTGAACAGCCCATAATTATACTCGTTAAGGGAACTCAAAGGGATAATAAAATTGAAATAGATGGACATTATCCTTTGGGGTCATTGCTTCTTTCCTTTGATTCATTGCCTGTTGGAATCATTGTAAAGAATGAACCTTTCTCTGAGGCTTTAGTTATTAACTCTGTTTATCCTGAAATAAATAAAATGATTTACAGAAAACCCGGCTGGATGGGACTTCAAGCTCAAACAATTAACGAAGAACTCAGCAAAATTTTTAATGTGTCAGAAGGCGTTGTTATAACGAATATCTATGAAGGCGGATCATCTGATAAAGCTGGACTGCAAAGAGGTGATGTGATTGCAGAAGCCAATGGTTATAAAATTAAAGATTTAAGAGATTTGCAAAATCTTTTGTCCACTAAATTTGCTGGTGAAACTTTAATGTTGAAGATAATAAGAGACGGAAGTCAAAAAATTGTTAATGTAATACTTGAAGAACCACCAGAAAGCTTGTCTTCAACAAAAATTCCAGCTATACAGAGAATAAAAGGCGTTAATATAACAGAGATTCCTGATTCTCTGAGAAAAAATATACCAAAATCCATCAAAGGCGTCTTGGTAAGCAAGATTGAAGAGCTAAGCCCAGCTCTTGGAATTCTCAAGGAAGGCGATATTATTGTTGAAATAAATAAAAAAGCTATTAACAACGCCAAAGATTTCAATGAAACCGTTGCACAATCTACGAATAGGGATTTACTTATCCTCGTTTACAGACAGGACAGTTTTCAATATGTGATAATACCCGCTCAAAAATCTCGTTAGAAATTAACATTCCCTTGTCTGTAAGTCTAACATTATTCCCGATTATTTTGACCAGCTCTTCATTTTGAAAATCCTCAAAAATTTTTAACAAACATTTTCTCTTAACAATAATGCCTTGTCTTTTACGTAACCCGAGAAATACTCTTTCCTTTAACGTCTCTACTCTATTTAATACATAATCATCTATCCAAGCTAATTGATTATCCAGCAAAGCTTCTGAATAGGTAAACAAATCTGCGGGATTGTGAAATCTTTTATCAGCTATAAATGAATGGGCTGAAGGACCAATTCCGAGATATGATTTTCTATTCCAGTAGCTCAAATTATGCTGACATTCAAATCCTTTCTTTGCAAAGTTGGATATCTCGTATTTTTTTAATCCATTTGCCGAAAGGAATTCTGTGGCAGAGATATACATTTCAACAATCTCATTCTCATCTGGCAGTTTTAGTTTACCCTGCATGATTTCCTCATACAGCTTCGTTTTCTCTTCAATGGTCAACTCATATATTGAAATATGTTTAATTTCAAAGCTTAAAGCGATTTTCAAATTTTCTATCCAATCTTCAACTCTTTGAAAAGGAATACCATAAATCAGATCAATGGAAACATTCAAAAATTTCTTGTTCAAGGCAAAATTTACAGCATCAAGTGCTTCTTTTGAATTATGAATTCTCCCCACTGTTCTAAGCTCATTATCTCTAAATGATTGAACTCCTATGCTTATCCTATTGATACCTAAATCTTTAATAACTGAAAGTTTTGTATTGTCTATTGTTCCCGGATTAATCTCCATTGAAAACTCAGCATTATGACATATCTTATAATTCAACTTTAACCCATTAATAAGCTTGCTTAACCCCTCAGAGCTCAAGCACGAAGGCGTTCCACCGCCTATATAAATAGTTTTAAGTTCATGGGGAATTTTTGCTGTTAACTCCATCTCCTTTAAAATTGCCTTAATATAGAGCTCTTCTGAATGAGGATTCCAGTGGATAGAGTAAAAACTGCAGTATTTACATTTTTGCACACAAAATGGAACATGCAAATAAAGTGATTGAAAAAACTCTTTCATACTTCTATAATATCCCAAATGAAGCTAATAGAAAAATTTTTAATGCCTAAGCTTTCATGGATTCAGCTTGAAGTTTCTGGCTTGTGTAATGCGTCATGTTTCTACTGCCCCCACACAACATACAGAAAAAACTGGAAAGGTAGAAATTTTTCTATTTACGAATTCCAAAAGATATTTCCATATATAGAAAAAGTTGATTTGCTCTATCTTCAAGGATGGGGAGAACCATTCTGCAATCCTGAATTTTTCAAATTTGTAGAGATTGCCAAAAAATTAGGATGCAAAGTGGGAACAACTACAAATGGGATGTTGATTAAAGATAGAGATGTAGAAAGAATAATAGATTTGCAGATGGATGTAATTGCACTCTCACTTACAGGAATTAAAACCAATGATAAAATGAGAGAGGGCACGAAGATAGAAAAGATTTTCAAAGTGATTGAACAAATCAATGAATTAAAAATTAAAAATTCTTCATCAAAACCAATAATCAATATTGCATACCTGTGTCTTAAATCTAATTTTTCTGAACTTGATAAAATTCCAAATGCCTTTCATTCTAAAGGTATAAATACAGTTGTTGTAAGCTTCCTTGACTTTATTCCTGATGAGTCTCTCAAAGCAGAAGCGATACTTCCTCAGACTGAGGAAGAATTTAAAAATTTAAATGAAAGAGCATTAGAGATTATTGAAAAAGCAAATAAATATAATTTATCCTTATTTTTTAATATTCCTCATCCCTCCCATAGACGAGCAATGTGCACAGAAAAACCTTTATATACGCTATTTATAAACTCGCTTGGATATGTCTCTCCTTGTGTATTTACCGGTATTCCTGCAGAGAGAAATGGAAATCTATATTTTGGGGATATAAATAACAAAACACTTCCATTTATTTGGAGACAAAAGGAATACAAAAAATTCAGAAAAACTCACTGCTCTTCAAATCCTCCCTCTGTCTGCAAAACTTGCCCAAAATTAAGAATATTTAATCCATAAGTAGGCGAAACAGTCTCTAATTAGTGATTAGTGAATAGTGATTGGTTAATGGAATCTTTTTCACTATAATTGCGACTCCAACTAAGCGAATCAATCTCGTCTATCATTCTATGGAGAAAAAAACAAGATTGCTTCTGGTGCTGGCGCACCCTCGCAATGATGTCAAGCTGTGAGCCTGTCGCGAGCCAAAGGTGTGGCGATCACTCGCAATGACTCCTTTTTTGTCATCACAAGGCACCGGCAGCTGCCGAAGTGATCTCTATTTCCGTTGAATAGAGAAAGAAGAGATCGCTTCGCTCGCAATTACGAAAAAATTAAAGGGAATGTTTGCAATTACAGCAAAAAATACTTAATTTTCAAATACTTACAGCAATTATTAGACTTCTACCGCTATTTTTGGCTTTAGATAATTATTTGACATTTGGTTAATAGTTATTTTAATATTTTGGTTATGGAGCTTACGGTAATTGACCTTATTAAACAAACAGGCTTTGTAGCAAAATCTGTTCTGTTGGTCCTGCTTTTCTTTTCTATTTTATCATGGGCTATCATTTTTTATAAGTTAAAAGTATTTAAAGCCATGAAAAGGGAAAATGAAAAGTTTTTTAATGCATTTTTAAATACTCAAGAACCAAAAGATTTATTTGGGATTGCAAAAAGATTTGATTTAAGCCCCCTTGCCTCTCTTTACAGAAATGTATTTGTTGAAATATACGGAAAAGATACTTCAAAGCTTGAAACTATAGTAAGGAAGTATTCTTCTGATGAGGCTAATCGGATTGAGAGTTATCTTGGCTTCCTCGCAACAACTGGATCCACAACACCATTTATAGGTCTTTTTGGAACAGTATGGGGAATTATGGATTCCTTTCGTGCAATTGGCATAAAGGGCTCTGCATCGTTAGCAACAGTAGCACCGGGAATTGCTGAGGCTTTAATAACCACTGCGGCTGGTCTTTTTGCAGCTATTCCTGCGGTTATTGCATACAACTACTTTACATCGCATGCAAATAAAATTATAAACGAAGTAAATGATTTTTCTGAGACCCTTTTAAAATATCCATGGCAGGATTAACTCCCCGAAGAAGATCAACTATAGCAGAGATTAATGTAACTCCATTGGTGGATGTAATGCTTGTATTGCTTATAATTTTTATGATTACAGCTCCTCTGATGAAACACGGCATAGATGTTAATCTACCAAAAGCTAAAGGAAAAAGCATAGAAGAAACAGAGAAAATCAACATTGTTATCACAAAGGAGGGAAAAATCTACTTAAACGATAATATTATAGACAAAGATAACCTTCCAAATTTATTAACTTCCTTAAAAAACGATAATACAACCGTGCTTCTCAGAGCAGACAGAGATGTAAATTATGGTCTGGTTGCTGAAGTAATGGGAGAGATAAAATCCGCTGGTATAGAGAGGATTGGAATAGTAACAGAACAGAAAGAAGTCAAATGACAAGCAGGATTTATAATTCGTTTTTTTTGTCTTTGTTTTTGCATTTTTTGCTTATTTTAATTTTAGCTATTGTAACAAGAAATTCATATCAAGAGGTGCACAGCATAAGCGTTACATTGATTGAAACACCAAAATCAGCTCTTCAAAGTACAGAAAATATTAAATCAGAAAACAGTCCCAAGTCTTCAGAGACTTTTACTAAGTCAATAACAGACGGTATGGCAAGGGAGAGAAATTATGAGAAAAATGCCATAGAAAAACAAAAATTAGAAAACGAAAAACTGCTTCAGGAAAGATTAGCAGCATTGGAAGCTAAAAAGAGAATACTTGAAAAAGTTCAAAAATCCGAAGAAAGAAGTCATGGAGCAATACAGAGCATATCATCTACTCAAGTTTCTCAAACATATTTATCATTAATTTCTTCACTTATTCGTCAAAACTGGAGTATACCAGAGACTATTCCAAAGAATCTTGAGGCTATTGTATCAATAAGAATTCTTCAAGATGGTCAGATTGTAATTGAAGGTTTTGAGCAAAAGTCTGGTAATGCTATTTTTGATGCATCCATAATTCGGGCAATTAAGAATTCCTCACCTTTGCCATCACCAAAAAATGAGATAAAAATCGGCTTGAGGTTTAAACCATGAAAAAAATTACTTGTGGCTGGTTGTTGATAAGTATTCTGATGTTCATAATAAACTATTCACCATTCACCATGCACCAATTAAATGCCTCGCAAATTTATCTTGATATAACACAGCCTGGAATAAAAAAATTAACCATTGCAACTGAAGGTTTTGATAAAACCCCGAAAATCTTTGAGACTATAAAAAACAATCTTGAATTCACAGATTACTTCAAAATCTATGGTCCATTTCCGTATAGGGAAGAAAAATTTGATCCTTCACTATGGAAAGCTACGGATGTAGAAATAGTTATAAGGTCTGATATTCAGGGGAAAATTATAATAAAAGTCTTTACTGTCACATCAGATTTACCAATATTTGTCAGAGAATACGCTCCAAAGGACGATGAAAATAATGGTAATTTAATATCTGCCGATATTTACAGGCTTCTTACAGGAAAAGAACCACCATTTTTTAACAGGATTGTCTTTTTAAAAAAATTTAAAGGTTCCACCGGCATATTTATTAGTAATTGGAATGGCTCCCATATTACAGATACAGGGATTAGAAGAGAAATTATTTCAAGAGCAGTTTTAAAAAATAATAAAGTCTTTTTTTCATCACTTCAGCACAATTTATGGCACATAGAAGTCTTTGATTTAACCTCAAAAAAGAGCAGAGAGATAATAAAAAGCAAAGCATTGCTTCAGATGGGAGATGTTATTGATGATTATAGATTTGTTTATCTTCAAAATGATGGTGATATATCTCAAATAAAAACATATGAGCCTTCAGGAAATGGAAAAACTATATCAACTTCCAGATGGATTGAATCTTCTCCAAGAATTTTTGGTAATAAACTATTTTTTGTCTCAAATAGGGCCGGCTCACCACAAATTTATGAAATTCAAGACAGCGTGAGCATCCGAAGAATAACATTTCAAGGAAGATACAATACAGAACCTACAATAAGTCCTGATGGCAGTAAAATTGCCTTTTCATCCCTTGTTGGTAATTTTCAAATAAACATCTTAGATTTCATTTCTAACTCTCAATCTCAAATAACAGATAAAGGTAATAACGAACAACCCTCTTTCTGTCCAGATGGTCATTTTCTGACAATTATGTCAGACAGAAGAGGCAAAAAAGAGGTTTATCTTATAAGTATTGATGGAATGGTTCAAAAACCTATAACAGAAGGATATCTTCCGTATTGTACAAGATAATTATTAGGAATGGATAATGGTATACTCCGGAATTGACAGATTTGAAAAGTTACTTCCCAAAAGATTTAACGGAGCAAGAGCAGGACTTCTCATACATCCTGCTTCTGTAAATAGAAAGCTCATTCATACAAAAGATATTCTTCTTCAAAGCAAAAAAATTAAAGTTAATGCATTTTTTGGTCCTCAGCATGGAATATTTGGAAATACCCAAGATAATATGATTGAATGGGAAGGATTTACTGACAAAAAAACAGGACTTCCAGTGTTTAGTCTTTATGGACGGACAAGAAAACCAACCCATCACATGCTTCAAGGGCTTGATGTTTTGATTATTGATTTACAGGATATTGGAGCACGATATTATACATTCATATGGACAATGAGCCTATGTATGGAGGAATGCGAAAAATTAGGAATGCCAGTTATTGTGCTTGACAGGGTAAATCCAATTGGTGGACATATCATTGAAGGTCCAGTTTTACAGAAAAAATTCAAATCCTTTGTTGGACTTCATCCTATCTGTATAAGGCATGGTATGACAATTGGAGAACTTGCATTATATTTTAAAGAGCAATTCTATCCTAAACTTGACCTTACTGTTATCCCCATTAAAGGATGGAATAGGAAAATGTGGTTCAACGAAACAGAGCTTCCTTGGGTAATGCCCTCTCCTAACATACCAACTCTTGATACAGCAATAGTTTATCCTGGAATGTGTCTTTTTGAGGGAACAATCTTAAGCGAAGGACGAGGCACAACAAGACCTTTTGAAATATTTGGAGCACCATTTATTGAACCAGAAATATTGGTTCAAAGGCTTAAAGACTTTAAGCTAAAGGGTGTAGTATTCAGACCCCTTTACTTCACCCCTACATTTAACAAATTTGCAGGCAAGCTTTGTGGAGGCGCGCAAATATATGTTTTAGACAGAGAAAAATTTAAGCCAGTTCTCACAGCAATTGCAATACTTTTGGCAATAAAAGAGCTTTATCCAGATGTTAATTTATGGAGAAATCCGCCATATGAGTATGAGTTTGAAAAGCTGCCCTTTGACATCCTTGCTGGCTCTGAAAGACTAAGAAAAGACATTGAAAACGGGACTTCCCTTAAGGATATTGAAGGGTGCTGGAAAGAAGAACTGAGGGAGTTTGAGAAAACAAGGAAACAATATCTGCTTTATGATTAAAGGCTTCATTCTTGCAGCAGGATACTCAAAAAGACTAAGGCCAATTACAGAGCATATTCCTAAACCATTGCTCCCAATAGCAGGTCAACCTGTTTTAGAGCATGTAATTGAGTTATTAAAGAATGCTGGCATTTCCGAAATCGGAATAAATCTTCACTACAAAGCAAATGAGATTGAGCAATACATAAGAGAAAAAAATCTACCTTTTTCTATTTTCTATGAATGTGAAATTCTTGACACTGCTGGAGCATTGTATAATGCAAAAAATTTTCTTAAAGACAGCATATTTATTGTTCATAATTCCGATATATTCTGGAATGGAAATATTAAGGAAGCTTTAAATTGGCATATCAAGGAAAAAAATGACATAACCCTTCTTGTCCATGATTATTCCCCTGACAATAAACTTTTGATTGATGATGAGTTAAACTTTCTTGAGATTAAAAGCCGAACAACATTAGACAAAAACAAACCAGTTGCAGTTGCGTATACTGGAGTTTCTATCTATAATCCAGATGTTCTTGAGCTTTTATCTTCAGGACCATCTTCTCTTATACAACTCTGGTTAAAAACCAAAGAGTTAGGAGGAAAAGTTAAAGTATTTTATTCAAAATATATTTTTTGGCACGACATAGGAACACCAATTGGTTACGCTCGGGCGGTTTTTGATAAATTAAAAAGAGATTTTACATCTATATTTATCCACCCATCCTCTTCTGGTTGCGAGCTGATCAAGCCAAAAGGATTTGTTGTAATAGAGAAAAATGTCAAAATTGAAAAACCCTTTCAAGCAGAGAATGTAATTATTCTGCCGAATACAAGCTTTTCACCAGAATACGAACATATTTCAGACTCCATCATTTGTCAAGACCTTATCATCAGTATCTCTAAATGGCAAAGGGAAAAGGAAAGCTTAATAGGAGGAGGGTCAACAAGAAGATATTTTAGGGAGAAAAACAAAATTATTTGTGTATATGAAGAAATAAACCAAGAGTTTGAGCAAACTATAAAAATAGGAGAATTTATAAGACAAAATGGCTTTCCAGTGCCTGAAATCATTAAAGTAGACAGGTCCCAAAAAATAATATTCTTTGAAGACCTTGGAAATTTTACTCTTTATAGCTGGTTTCAATGCAGAAGAGACGAAAAACAAATTATTGAAGTATATAAAAAAATTATTGATAAAATAGTCCTTTTACACATAGAAATCTCTAAAAAAGCCTTTTCAATAGATTTACCAAAATTTGATTATGAATATTTCAGATGGGAAAGCGATTATTTTCTTAAAGAATGTGTAGAATCTGTATTCAAAATTAAACCAAAAGAAATTGAACAAGAACTTCATTTAATTGCAGAAACTCTCTCAAAAGCAGAGCAAGTGATTCTTCACAGAGACCTTCAAAGTCAAAATATAATTTTAAAAGACGGGGAGGTCTATTTTGTTGATTATCAAAGTGCAAGATGGGGCCCTGGAGGATATGACTTAGCATCTCTGTTGTGGGATCCCTATGTTTATGTTTTTTTAAATGATGATATTAGAGATGAAATTTTAAAGTTTTATCTAAATAAAACTAATTTAAATGCTGATAAATTCTATGAAGAACTTTCCCTTTGCAGAATCCAAAGGCACATGCAGGCACTTGGTGCCTATGGATTTTTATCTTTAAAAAAGGGCAAAAAAAGTTTTTCAAAATTTATTCCCAATGCAATAACTCTATTATTACAAGACATTGAGCAATGCAAGATTGAACTGCCTCAATTAAAGAATTTAGTAAAACTTTTGAATAGTAAGGCTTTAAATGTGTTATAATTGTTAAATTTTTTAAAATTCATTGGAGGTGAATAAATGAAAATTTATTATGATTCGGACGCCAATTTAGATGTGCTTAAAGGAAAGAAGATCGCAATTATCGGATACGGTAGTCAGGGACATGCCCATGCTAATAATCTTAAAGACAGTGGATTTGATGTTGTTGTAGGTGTCAGAAGAGGAAAAAGCTGGGAAAAGGCTGAGAAAGCAGGACTTCAGGTTATGACCGTTGCAGATGCATCAAAAATAGCAGATGTGATAATGATTCTTACTCCAGATGAGCTTCAGGCTGATTTATATAAAAACGAAATTGAACCAAATATGAAAAAAGGTGCATTTCTTGCCTTTGCTCATGGATTTAATATCCATTTCGGACAGATAGTGCCTTCTGCTGATACCAATGTGTTCATGGTTGCTCCAAAAGGACCTGGACATCTTGTAAGAAGCGAATATTTAAGAGGCAGAGGAGTGCCCTGTTTGATGGCAATTCATCAAGACCCATCGGGTATAACAAAAGATATTGCACTTGCCTATGCAGTTGGAATAGGTGGTGGAAGGGCTGGAGTAATTGAGACAACATTTAAAGATGAGACAGAGACTGATCTTTTCGGAGAACAGGTAGTTCTCTGCGGTGGGCTAACAGCTCTCATTACAGCAGCCTTTGAAACATTGGTAGAGGCAGGTTATCCACCAGAGCTTGCATATTTTGAATGCCTTCACGAAGTTAAACTTATTGCTGACCTCATTTACGAAGGTGGAATCTCAACAATGCGTTATTCCATCAGCAATACTGCTCAATACGGAGACCTTACAAGAGGTCCAAGAGTAATAAATGATTCTGTAAGAGCAGAGATAAAGAAAATTCTCTCAGAAATTCAGAGTGGAGAATTTGCTAAGGAATGGATACTTGAATGCAGAGTAGGAAAACCTGTTTTTAATGCTCTAACAAAGAAAGCTGAAGAGCATCCTATTGAAAAGATAGGAGAAAAATTAAGGGCAATGATGCCGTGGCTCAAAGAAAAAAAGCTTGTGGATAAGTCAAAAGCATGATTAGAAAAGAAGGATTTCCATACATTGGTGGTGCATTATTTTTATCATCCTTTTTCTATCTACTATGGCTTTATCCAATTGCAATTGCTTTTATAATATTGAGCATGTTCTTTCTCTACTTCTTTCGCGATCCAGAGAGATTTCCTCCTCCTGATACTTACACTGTCGTATCTCCTGCTGATGGCAAAGTGATTTTAATAAGGCAAGGGAGTGATGGGCTATGTCCACACTCCCATACAGAAATAAGCATATTTATGTCTCCACTTGATGTTCATGTCAACAGAGCACCTTTTGATGGACAAATAAAGGAAATTGTTTATACTCCCGGCAAATTTTTCTCTGCATTTAAAGAGAGAGCTTACAGGGAAAATGAAAATATAAAAATTACTTTGGCAACGCCACATGGAGATATAATAGTCAGACAAGTTGCAGGTTTTATTGCAAGAAGAGCAGTTTGTTGGGTAGAAGAAGGAACAGAGATAAAAAAGGGAGAAAGATTTGGAATGATCAAATTCAGCTCCAGAGTTGATATATGCCTTCCTCCAAAATTCAAAATAAAAGTGAAGGAAGGCGAGAAAGTCAAGGCAGGAGAAAGCATTATCGCTTTGTTGGAAAAATGATAAAAGTTAGAGAAAAAAAAGTAAGAGACTCTCACAAACAGCCTGCAAGAGGAGTTTATATACTACCCAATGCACTCACCCTTTGCGGAATGCTGTTTGGTTTTTACGCAATAATCGCTGCAATAAATGGCAAATTTGTTCATTCAGCATGGGCAATAATTTTGGCTAATATTTTTGACGGACTTGATGGATGGGTAGCAAGACTGACAAGAACAACCACAAGATTTGGGGTTGAACTTGACTCCCTCTCAGACCTTGTTGCATTTGGTGTAGCACCATCAATTCTTATTTACAAATGGGCACTTCATGATTTTGGAAGGGTTGGATTTGCAATAGCATTTATTTTTGCAGCATGTGGTGCTTTAAGACTCGCAAGATTTAACATTCAAACAAGCGGTAGTAAAGCATTCAAAGGACTTCCTATTCCGGGTGCTGCAACAGTAATAGCAGCTACTGTTTTATTTTGTATTGACATTCTTGGCTACAAACCTGATAAAGATATACTTTTCCTTTTCTTAGCAGCATTTCTTGCCTTGCTCATGGTGAGTAGTTTAAAATTTCACGGACTCAAGGAGGTTGATTTTAAAGAGAAAAAGCCCTTTTGGATTCTGCTTTTCTTCATCCTTCTCTTGTTTTTTATTGTAATTCACCCGCCAATTTCTGTTTTTGTACTTGCCTGTATATATGTGGTTTCAGGTATAATTGAAAATATAATCATTTTTATTAGAAAAAGAAAAAAAATACAAACTTCAATTGAAGAGGTGAAAGATGAGAAAGATCAAAATATTTGATACAACATTAAGGGACGGTGAACAATCACCTGGAGCTTCAATGAATGTGGATGAAAAGATTCAGGTAGCTAAACAACTCAAAAAACTTGGAGTTGATATTATTGAAGCAGGATTTCCAATAGCATCTCCTGGAGATTTTGAAGCAGTAAACAGAATTGCAAAGGAAGTAAAAGGTGTAACTGTTGCTGGACTCTGCAGAGCCAGAGATGAAGACATTGAAAAAGCTGCAGAGGCTTTGAAACCCGCAGAACAAAGAAGAATCCATACTTTTATTG
>FWWL01006764.1_pt1 | contig 16258 bp, 18 predicted proteins | sample 2228331 | NCBI WGS metagenome assembly FWWL01 (sample SAMEA103939775, study PRJEB20133) | metagenome
GAGCCCTCTTTGAAATCAATCTGAGAATTTAAGACAATGAAATGGACACTGCCTGCATCAAAGGAATAATAAGATGCATCCTGATTATTCCCGAAGGCAGGGAAGAAGACCGAAAAGACCCTTATCTTTTCTGATGAACTGTCCTCATCGTGATTACCAAAGACAGGATAATAGGCACTGTGAGTTGCAAGGGGCTTTATGACATCAAAGAACAACTGCCATTCATCCTTAAAGGTGGCATCAGGACCGGCAGATGTAATCATCCTTCCGCTGAAAACAAGGTCGCCTGTATTCAGGACAAGCAATGGCTTGGGATCCATATTCAGGATGGCTGAGACAACCTTCTTGTGATTCTCCTGCTCGCCAGGCAACCCACCCCTGTTATCACCATAGACCACAAAACGGAAACTCCCTCCTGCCCGTGGCATTGTGCGGAAGGAATAGACCTCTGATGGCTCCCTCAGTGATCTAACCTGATAGTAGTAGCGGGTGTCCGGCTCCAGTCCTTCAATTGTCACAGAATTTATATTAGCAAACACCAGCGATGAAGGATCATTCATATCAGTTCCCAGTTCCTTTAATTCTGATTGTGACTCTGCCCTTCCGCCAAGGGACTCTGTGGGTCCGTATTCAACTACACTCTTTGACTCTATGTCTGTCTCCCACATAATGGTTGCTGAACTTTCAGTTATGTGGTGAATGTAGGGACCTTTGAGAATTACAGCATTGAAGGACTCGCCTGATTTTTTTGCACACCCGGAAAAGAGAATAAAAACTGCACTCACAATCACAAGCATTCTGACTTTCATATCTTTTACTCCTTTTATTTTTTTTATTTTACTACAGGGTCTTTAAACATACAACTAAAATGCAATATGACCGCATTACAGGAATAAGATTCAATTATTCCTTTACAAATAAGAACCATCTGTTTTATTATAGGTGGCAGGAGGAAAATGATGGCTATCATTCTTGACGGGAAATCGCTATCAGAAAAAATCCGAAAGGAACTCAAAGAAGAGGTTGAACAATTAAAATCCCGGGGAATCAAGCCCGGAATCTCTGTCCTGCTTATTGGTGACAATCCTGCCTCCCAGGTCTACGTAAGAAACAAGAAGAAGGCAGCGGAGGAGATCGGCATTGTTTCTAATGTTTATAATCTTGAGAAGGATGTTCCTGAAGAGAGGGTTCTGGACCTTTTGAATGAACTCAACAGGGATTCAACTGTTCATGGAATACTGGTACAGTTGCCCCTTCCCTCTCACCTGAACGAGGAAAGGATTATATCCCTTATTGACCCGAAGAAGGATGTTGATGGATTTCATCCTGAAAATATGGGACTTTTACTCAAAGGGACGCCGAGATTTGAGCCCTGCACACCACTGGGTATAATAAAGATTCTTGAACACTATAATATAAAGATTGAGGGGAAGGACGCTGTGGTGGTGGGGAGGAGCAACATTGTGGGAAAACCAATCTCAATAATGTTGATGAAGCGCAACGCAACAGTAACTATATGTCATACAAAGACACAGAACCTTCCGGAAAAGGTCTCCAGGGCTGATATCCTCGTAGTGGCTGCAGGAAAGATAGGGGCAATAAAGGGAGAATGGGTGAAGGAAGGCGCTGCGGTCATTGATGTGGGCATTAACCGGCTTGATAACGGCAAACTCACAGGGGATGTGGAGTTTGAGTCCGCAAAGGAGCGCGCCGGATACATAACGCCAGTGCCCGGGGGAGTTGGACCAATGACCATTGCAATGCTTCTTGCAAATACCCTGCGGGCTGCAAAATTACAGGGGCAATTATGAATGTAGGAAGCATTCCAAATTTCGTGATGAACTTTAAGATTACGCTCATAATGAGAGGAATCATCCCTTAATTTAAGATGCTACATGAATACAACATCCATTAATAAAGAGGAGAGATGAAGAAACTTCCATTGAGTGCCCTTCACGAATCCCTGGGGGCAAAGATGGTAGAATTTTCTGGCTGGTGGATGCCGGTGCAGTACACCGGCGTTATTGATGAACACATGACGGTTCGCACATCAGCGGGCCTCTTTGATGTAAGCCACATGGGCGAATTTATAGTAAGTGGTAAAAATGCCATGGATTATCTACAGAGAATAATATCAAATGACCTCAGGAGAATTTCTCCCTTCAAGGCACAATATAACATCTTAATGAACGAAAGGGGCGGTGCTGTTGATGACATTATCGTGTACAAATTTTCTGACGAGGATTTTTTCATCTGCGTTAATGCTGCAAATATAGAAAAGGACTTTAACTGGTTCAAAGCCCACAAGCCCCCTGATGTAGAACTCAGGAATGTAAGTGAATCCACGGCACTCTTCGCCCTTCAGGGTAGAAACTCACCATTTATTCTCTCAAAAATATTCCCGACAATCCCTGATAAATTAAAAATTTTTTCCTTTGCCAGCATCAATTACAAAGACAGGGAGGTCGTCATTGCAAGAACCGGCTACACCGGTGAGGATGGCTTTGAGATTTTTCATCCAGTAGAACTTGCCGAAGAATTATGGAACAAAATTATTCAAGCCGGGAAGGAATTTAATCTGAAGCCCTGCGGTCTTGGTGCAAGGGACACGCTTCGCCTTGAGATGGGCTATCCCCTGTATGGTCATGAACTGCGCGATGATATAACCCCTCTTGAAGCAGGGCTTGAGCGCTTTGTCCATCTTGAAAAGGAGGATTTTTTAGGGAAAAGAGTTCTTGAAGAGCAGAAGAGGAAGGGAATAAGAAGAATTCGTGCAGGAATTATCATGGAGGATGGAATTCCACGGGATGGATATAAAATCTTTAAAAATGATAGAGAAATCGGATATGTGACAAGCGGAACATTCTCTCCTTCTCTCAAGAAGGGGATTGCACTTGCACTCATTGTCCCTGAAGAGAACACACCGGGCAATAAGATTGAGGTGGAAATAAGGGGGCAACGAAGGGCGGGAAGAATCACAAAGATACCATTCCTCTCAAGGTGAAAAATAATTCACTCCACACCGCTGAGATGCAATCCCACTACTCCTCCTATAATCAAAATAATTGAAATAAATTTAACTAAAGTGACCGGTTCCCTGAAGCAGATAATTCCTATTATTGCAATAAGAGCAGTTCCGAGCCCTGACCAGATTGCATAGGCAATGCTGATGTCAATTCTTTTGAGAGCAAGGGTGAGGAATGTGAAACTTATGCTGTAGAAGACAAAAATCAATACCGATGGAAGGAGGCGTGTAAAGCCCTGTGACAGTTTCATATTTGTGGTGCCCGATACCTCAAAGAGTATTGCAAGAATTAAATAAACCCAGTGCATGAATACCTCCCTAAAATCGGATGCCCTGTATTTAATTCCCCGAATTTCAAACAATATATCACAACATTTTTATTTTTAAAAGTTTTAATATACTTATTTCTGCATTCTTGAGGCATTCTATAAAAAGAGTAAGTGGGAAAGAACATAAAGTGCCATAAAAATAAATGGCTATATAATTGGGCTTTTGATATGTCTTAAAAATTGATGATAAAAAGAACTGTTTATTATTGCATAAAAGATTTTCAGGTTATATAATTTACATAAAAAATCTATCAGGAGGTTTAATTTGAATTTTCCAAAGGACCTTCATTACACTGAATCCCATGAATGGGCAAAGGTAGATGGAAATAAGGCAACAGTTGGTATAACTGACTACGCTCAGCATGAGTTAGGAGACATTGTTTATGTGGAGTTGCCAGAGGTGGGCAGAACTGTGAAAATGGGAGAGGTCTTCGGCTCCATTGAATCAGTGAAGGCGGTCTCTGACCTCAATTCTCCCCTTTCAGGGAGGATCATTGAAGTAAACGATGAGTTATCATCCCATCCGGAATACATAAATCAGGATCCCTACGGCAGGGGATGGATTATACGAATTGAGATGGCGGAGAACTCCGAAATCAAAAAACTTATGGATGCCGAGAGTTACGAACTATTTGTCAAGCAAGAGTCGGGCAGATGAAAAGCCATCCCTATCTTCCCCATACAGAGGAGGACGTCCAGAAAATGCTGGAGGAGATAGGCATTACCTCCATAAATGAACTCTTCAGTCCAATCAAGGAGGAATGGCGGGAGAAAGTTCCTCTAAAACTTCCTCCTCCCCTCTCTGAGCAGGAATTGTTAAGGGAGATTGAAGGCATCGGATCAGAGAACAAGAGCGAATTTATCTCTTTTCTCGGCGCAGGTGCATACAATCATTTCATCCCATCAGTTGTCCCATTTCTACTCCAGCGCTCAGAGTTTGTCACCCCTTATACCCCATACCAGCCCGAACTTTCTCAGGGCACACTTCAGGCAATATTTGAATTCCAGACAATGATTGCAGACCTCTTCGGAATGGAAGTGGCTAACTCATCCATGTATGATGGTGCAACAGCCCTTGCAGAGGCGGCGCTGATGAGTATGAGAATCAAGGGCACGCGGAGGGTCGCAATATCAAGAACAGTCCATCCTGAGTATCGCAAGGTGCTGAAGACATACATAAATGCCCTGGATGAGGAATTGATTGAAATACCCTTTAATGATGAAGGAGTAACGGACTACCTATCTGCAGAGAAACTCTGTGGGGAAGGAATTTCTTCTATTATAATTCAGAACCCAAACTTCTTCGGCTGCATTGAGCCGGTCCAGAAATTCTCAGACCTCGCCCACACCATCAGAGCGCTCTCCGTTGTGTGTGTAACCGAACCGCTCTCTCTCGCTATTCTGAAATCGCCTGGAGAGACAGGAGCAGATATCGCGGTTGGCGAGGGCAAATCCTTTGGCATTCCTCTGTCCTTTGGTGGGCCCTATCTCGGGCTCTTCGCTACAAAGAAGGAATTTTTACGCCAGATGCCCGGGCGGCTTGTGGGAGAGACCGTTGACCGGAATGGAAAGCGTGGCTATGTACTCACAATAGCCACAAGGGAGCAGCACATTCGTCGGGAACGCGCCACATCCAATATCTGCACAAACGAATCCCTCTGCGCCCTCACCTCTGCGGTATATCTCAGCGTCCTTGGAAAAAGTGGACTTAAGGCGCTTGCTTTACAGAATCTTTCACGGGCAGAGTATGCAAAGAATGAATTAAATAAGATAAAAGGCGTTGAATTAAAATTTGCCTCGCCTACCTTCAATGAGTTCGTCCTTAAACTTAAAGTCAATGCAGAGATAGTTGCGAAAAGATTACAGAAAAATGGAATTATTCCGGGACTACCACTGGGCAGGTACTATCCTGAACTTAAAAACTGTCTGCTTGTTGCGGTAACAGAGATGAATAGCAAAGAGGAGATTAGTGCGCTGGCGAGGGAAATGAAAAAGGCAGTATCTTGATTCTGCACGCCTCTTGAGAAAATTCTATCATAAAGAAAATCAATAAAAATTTCATTAAACCCCTTGCATCGCTCTAATATTACTGGCTTCTTAAAAATGCCGACAAAGAGAAGATTAAAGAAGAGGCTCATGGTGCTCCCATTTCTACTCCCAGGAGGACTGTCCTTGGAAACATGGGGCGTCCCTGGAATGTCTCGTAGCGGAGGTTGAAGAGGTCTCCGATATTTACGAAGGCGAGGAACCCCTTCCCTTATTGGTGGCATATTTTCAATGAAAAATTCAATTTGACCCACAGGTCATAATTAAGATACAATTAAAAAGTGGAGATTGTTTTTACAGAGCACGCAAAATTTGAGATACAACGAAGACAACTAAAAGAAAATGATATTAAAGAGTTGATAAAACAACCACAGCAAATTATCTCTACTAAGAAAGGAAGAGTAATTTATCAAAAGAAATATTTTGATAACTCTATGAAGAAAGAAATGCTCTCCTCTCCTATTTAAAACACATAATTTCAGTAGAATCCCTGTAGCAGACATCAAAGATATTACTGCAATGAAGATTGCAGAGATTGCCCTTTATTTTTGCAGTAGAAAAATTGCTGACTCTATCAGGTGTATTAAACTTTATGGCAGAAAATTCAAAACCCTTAAGCAGAATAAGGTGCATATCCTGAAAGTTTAGTATATTTTGAAGAAGCAGAGAAAGACGAAATGCCCGGGATGATAAAGCCAGTAAAGTGGGAAAAGGTAGAGGAATATTGAGGAAAATAAGAAGGTTTTAAAAGGGTTATTTTAGTAAGAACAAATTATTATAATAACACCTAATAAAGCGATTAATAGACTTAATGCTCCGAGTTCAAAACAAGGTTTTACTAAGTTATAAATACTTCACCAGAATAAACCTTAATCTGCACATTAAATCTACTTAAAAAATCCATACCCAGCAAGCCATCTACATAGGTGCCAGAAGGCAAGGTATGTGCTAAAATTTCAAAATTCCTTACAACCTTTCCTAAACAATGAAATTTTTGAACACTTACTACAGGAACAATCTCATAGCCACTACCGGTAATAATTCTCCGCTTCTTTTTTGCAGTTGTAGGACCACATCCAATATTTTCAAGTATCTCCTGTGCAATAATTGTATATGCGGAACCAGTATCTAATAATAATTTTAGATATGCTCTGCCTTTTTGCCCTTCAATAAAAGCCCTGAGAATTAATAAGTTACCAGATTTCTCAAGTTTGTAGGATTTCACAAAAAAGAACCACTGCCAGGTCGTCAGGTATATTCCCTGTATATTCTACAGCGAAACTTTTAGGGGTGAGTTCTAAAATCTTTCTGTAAATGTCCTCTTGATTTTTTGAATGATATAATACTTTTCCTTCTTTTATTTTAAAATTTTTATCCACCTTCTTAACATCAATCAAAATCCATTCATCTTTATATCGTCTCACAATATCCTTCCACTTCATCTAATGCTCCTTTATATGCATATTCTTAATTAAATTCTAAATGACATTACTTCCATTGTCAAATTTTTCAATCAATAATCTTATACACCCTTTCCTACTGAATAAATTTTCGATTAAGACCTTTAATTAAAAGAGAATTGAAATTGTTGACTATTTACCCCCTCGGTTATAAAATCTGAATATGGAATTTCCTGGAACGACTGGATTCAATTTTAATGAGCCCTTAATCTTTGAAAAATCAAAAAAGGGCAGGACTGCCTGCACCCTGCCTGAAAATGACGTGCCGGATGTCAAACCAGAGAGCGTGATTCCAAAGGAATACCTTAAGGACAGGGAGACAAATCTGCCCGAGGTGAGCGAAACGGATCTTGTAAGACACTATGTCCGGCTGAGCCAGTGGAACTACTGCGTTGACACAGGCTTCTATCCCCTGGGCTCATGCACCATGAAATACAATCCAAAGGTAAATGAAATAATTGCCAGCAATAAAAATTTCGTCCAATTGCATCCATTACTCCCTGAGGAGTTTTCACAGGGTGCGTTGAGAATCATCTATGAACTCGGTGAATTCCTGAAGGAAATCAGCGGAATGGATGATATTACTCTTCTGCCACTTGCCGGCGCTCATGGTGAACTTACCGGAATGATGATTGTAAAGGCATACTTCAGGAAAAAGGGCGAAGGGAGGAAAAAGATCCTGATTCCTGATTCTGCTCACGGCACAAATCCTGCTTCCTCTGCCATGTGCGGCTTTGAGGTGGTGAAGGTGAACACAGGAGATAAGGGAATCCTCACCCCTGAGGAAATTGCAAAAGTCATGAATGAAGATGTGGCAGCAATAATGATAACCAACCCAAATACACTCGGTCTTTTTGAAAAAAACATAAAAGATATTGTGGATATTGTTCATTCAAAGGGGGGCCTTGTATATTGTGATGGAGCAAACTTCAATGCAATAATGGGGATTGTGAAACCCGGAAAACTCGGCGTTGATATCCTCCAGTTCAATCTCCATAAGACATTCTCAACTCCCCATGGCGGTGGCGGACCAGGCGGCGGTGGAGTGGCTGTAAACAGCAAACTCTCTGAGTTTCTACCTGTTCCTGCGGTGGCAAAAAGAGGAAAAAAATATCTCTTTGATTATTCAAGAAAAAATTCAATCGGCAGGGTCAGTGCCTTCTGGGGGAATTTCCTTGTGATGCTAAAGGCTTATGCCTATATCAGGGTTATGGGGCCGGAAGGGTTGAGACGGGCAAGTGAGCTTGCTGTCCTGAATGCCAATTACATTCGCATAAAATTAAAAAATTATTATGACATCCCTTACGATGGGATATGCATGCATGAGGTTGTCCTCTCTGATAAAAAGCAAAAGAAAAACTCTGTCACAACCATGGATATTGCAAAACGACTAATGGATTACGGATTCCATCCTCCAACAATCTATTTCCCGCTGATTGTGTCAGGCGCAATGATGATAGAACCAACTGAGACAGAATCAAAAGAGACCCTGGATGAATTTATAAATGCCATGCTTGCAATTGCAAAAGAGGCAGAGGAAAACCCTGATATTGTGAAATCCGCGCCACATAATACTCGTCTCAGGCGCCTTGATGAGGTTAAGGCAGCAAGGGAGCCTGTGCTGAGATGCCTTAAATAATCATTGCTCTATTCTCCTAAAAGGCCCTCTGCATCCATTATCAATAAGTGCCTTATAAATCTCCTGAGACTCCTTGAACACCATTTTAAATCGCTGCTCTGTTGTGAGTGATAAAATTTTGGAGGTTTCTCAAAACCCACTTTCTCACTGCACACAGATGGAGAGTTTAATAAATTCTGATATCCCTACCCTTATCATCATTATTGCTATTGCCGCAAGAAAAAGAGAAATAACCTTACCGAAAGCCCTTGTCCCACCGCCTCCAAGAATCTTAAAAATTCTCTCAGAATAAGTTAGCACAAGATATACAACAAAAAGATTGATGAGGAAGGACATTGCTGTCAAAAAGTAACCATAAATGTCCACCATTAAAATCAAGGTTGTAAGCACTGCTGGTCCAACTATAAGTGGTGTTCCTATAGGCACAATCCCTATCTCCGGTGAGAAGGTCAAACGGGACTTTCCTGGAAAAAGAAGATCCGTTATGGCAAGGACAAGGAGAATAAGTCCTCCTGCAATCTTGAAGTCCGCCTCCGTTATGCCGAGAAAATTAAAAAGCAATCTACCGAGAAACAAAAAAACGATTCCGATAATAAGGGCTGTGAGTATGGATTGTCTGACAACCTTTGCTCTGCTCTCACCCCTTACATTCTCCGTAATAGAGAGATAAAGGGGAAGAATCCCTATGATATCAATTGCAACAAATATGGGAATAAAGACAAGGAGGAACCTGAACCCAAGATCATGAATTGCCATAGGGAACATTCTCCTTTTTCCCGAAAATCCATACAAGGATTACGCTTGTTTCATAAAGTATCCACAATGGAACTATAAGGAGAAGCATTGTGACCGCATCGGGCGTGGGTGTGATGATTGCTGCTGCAATGGCAATAATGACTATAGCGAATTTTCTGTATTTTGTTAATGTCCTGTGTGTAATTATTCCAATTTTCCCGAGAATTAGCAGAACAAAAGGCAGTTGAAATGTTACGCCAAAGGCAAAAAGAAGCATAAGGGTAAGGGATAATGCTTCTCTCATCGTGGGCATTGCCTTAATTGTTTGGGTTGAATAACCCTTTAAAAGGAATGTGGCTGCAGGAGGCAGGACAAGAAAGTAACAGAAGCAGACACCTCCCACAAAGGCAATAATAGCACTGGACATAAAAGGGAGGACATATTTTTTCTCATGGGCATAAAGTGCAGGTGCAACAAACATCCAGGTCTCATAGAGAATTACAGGAAGGGCAATGACAATTCCTGCAACGAGCGACATCTTCAAATATGTCATGAATGCCTCAGTGACCCCTATAAAAATTAATGTGGTCCCCTCTGGAAGGGCACGGATAATTGGTGCTATAATGATATTAAATATTTCTTCGGAGAAGATATAGGCTATGATAAAACCAACACCTACCGCGATTACACAGACAATTAATCGCCTCCGGAGTTCATCAAGATGCTCAAGGAAGGACATCGCTTTTTCGTCATCCGGACCTTTCTTTTCCTTCATCGTTATTGTTTTTCTCTATCTTGTGACCTATCCTTTCCATCTCATCCTTTGCATTAATAATCTCTCGGGTGAGTTCTGTCTTTATATCATCGGCGGAGCGCTTGAGGTCGCCGATGAGCCGTCCCAGGGAGCGGGCGAAATCAGGGATACGCTTTGGACCAAGAACAATCAAAATGATAGCAAAAATTATGATAAGTTCGGGTAATCCAATATTGAACATAGGAGATATAATATCAAAAATAAATTACACTGGCAATACAAATCCACTATCCATCTATATTCACATCCCATTCTGCAGAAGCAAATGCACATATTGTGATTTTAATTCCTACGCAATAGAGCCATCGAAGGAGTATTTTAGAGGGATGACGAATGATATCGCTCTATCAGGTGAGGTTATAAAAAGGGAAATTTCCACCATTTACATAGGTGGCGGCACTCCATCAATTGTCCCTCCTGAATTTATTGAAATGACTCTAAATCAGATTTACAGAACCTTCAGGGTGAAGAGAGATGCAGAAATCACCATGGAGGTCAATCCTGAGTCGCTTACTTTAGAGAAGGCGAAAATCTACAGGAGGTGGGGAGTCAACAGAATCAGCGCTGGCATTCAGTCATTTAACGAAAAAGTTTTAAGGGCTCTGGGAAGGGCAGGAGGAGTGGAAGATAACATAAAGTTATTTAAAACTCTTAGAGAGGCTGGTTTTGAAAACATAAGCGCTGATCTAATGTATGGACTTAAGGGACAGACCCTTGATGAGTGGATGGATGATTTAAAAACACTAACTCAATTCAACCCTGATCACATCTCTCCTTATATGTTAACGCCTCCGGAGGGGGTAAAGAAGGTTCCTCTCTCTTCTGAAGAGAGGTGCAGAAGGATGCTTCTCACCTCCATTGAGTTTCTTGAAGCAAAGGGCTGGAAGCAATACGAGATCTCAAACTATTCTAAAAAGGGAGCAGAATGCAGACATAATCTTAATTACTGGAACTGGGGAGAATATATAGGATTTGGCGCAGGAGCACATTCTTTTTTAAAGGGTAATTTTGAGAACAATTTCATGGGCATCCGATGGTGGAACACAGGTGTTCCATTCAAATTTTATTCCGAAACAATGGAAAACAGGATTGATGGCTATGAATACATAAGCAAAGAGATGGCACTTGAAGAGTTCATCATGCTTGGCTTGAGAAAAAGAGAGGGCATAGAACTCTCTGAACTACAACACTTTCTATCCATTGAGACAAATGAATTAATCAGCCGTCTCAATCCATTAATCTTAGAGGGCCTTCTTATATATGAAGGCGACAGGATTAAACTTACAGTCAATGGAATCGCTGTAAGCAATGCAGTTATTACAGAGATCTGGAGTGCGCTATCGGAACTTAGCCACCAAAGCAACCTCCTTTACAACCCACCTCATTTTTGTTAAACTATTTCCCATGGGCGTAAAAGAGGACATGGAGCAATTCAAGGAGAAGATGGAGACCCTGAAGAAGGAATACGAGCAGTACTTCCTCGGAAATTCAAAATTTCCTCCGACAAAATTACGGGATGAACTTGAAAGATTTGTGAGAACATATTCCCTCAAGCGTTCTCCAAAGAGCGTTGACAATTTTATAATAAATTCTACCTTTGCAACCTACTCCACTTACAGAAGCTACTGGGACAAGATTATGAAAATGATTGAAAATGGTGAATTCAAACGGGGCGAGGAAGCAAGGCCCCATCTCGCCTTTGCAGGGGTCAAAAAGCCATCAACTATAGTACTTGATGCACCGGACACAGGGAAGATTAAGCAACTCTATGAAATGTATATCAGTGCGAAGAAAAAATGCGGAGAGGATACAAGCAAACTTACATTTGAAAAGGTCTCTGCATCAATAAAATCCCAGATACCACAAATCAAAAGTAAATTTAATTGCCAGAGGGTGGAGTTTAAGGTCGTGATTGAAGACGGCAGGGCAAAATTAAAGGCAGTGCCGAAATAGGGGCAGAGCCTCGCCAGACATTTTCTCAAGCCAGGTGATGAAAATATTGACATTCCCTAAGGGGGTAAATATAATGGCAAAAGAAATGATAAATAAAATTATATTGGGAGATGCGCAAAAATACTCCCCAAAATTAAAAAATTAAAACTCACTCAATAGACCTTGTCTTAACAGCCCCACCTTATTTCTTGGATAAGATGGATAATGACTGGAATCACCAAAGGGTCTCAACAATTACGGACTATTGTAATGTTGTAAAGTCACTCCCCCGGGAATGAAATTTGATAAAGAACAGGGAAAAAGATTATATGAATGGTATTTAGAAATATCAAAGGAGTTATATCGTGTATTAAAGCCCGGCGGATTCTTCTTTTCATTTTCAAGTCCGAGGCTCTACCATGAGAAGATTAGAAAATATTGAAAAGGAAGATATTGAATACAAAAATGGGAAATCAGCAAAACAGCTGAGACTTCTTGAATCCTATAGAAAATACTCAAATAAATAAAAATGATTAATTGTGACTGACATCACATAACACCCTATAATCTCTCATAAGCCCGCACTCTGTCCCTTCTGCGTTTGAGTTCGCTGTGATACCTGATGCCCAGAGTATCAGCGTTCTCCCTTACCCAGTCCGTAAGTTTTGTCTTCCCTACTGGCGGTGTATTGACATAAAGTAAATTAGCCATTAATCCAGAAATCTCATCCCTTGTAACTGTTATATCTCCAAGAATTTTACCAAGCATGAATCCGAAGAGATAACCAATTGACGGTGGCACAGAAATAATTCTTCTGCCTTTTCCAACAGCCATGCCTATGGTCTCAACGAGCTCACGATAGGTAAATGTCTCAGGGCCTATTGCATTTATTATGGAATTCTCTTCCGACTCTCCCTCCTTCACTGCAAGGTCCGCAATGTCCTCAACATATATGGGTTGCAATCGGTAATCCCCCCTTCCAAAGAGAGCAAAAACTGGAAATTTCCTGAGCATCCATGCGATATTGTTAATAAGAATATCCTCCCTGCCGAAAATCACCGCAGGTCTTAAAATTGCATAACTGATTCCTGTCTCCATCAATGCCTTCTCCAGCAGTGCCTTGCCGCGAAAATACTCCAGCGGCGAATCTAACGAGGGATTTGTAATGCTGAAATGGACTATCCTTCTCACCCCTGCCCTCCTGGCTGATTCAAATAATCTTAAAGTATTATCCACAGCCATTGCATAATTAAATTCAGAAGAATTAAACCTCACCCAGTAGGTATTGTAGAGCACAGAGGCACCACGCATTGATTCAACAAGTTTTTCTGGTTTATCAAAATTATACGGAAATGCCTTTACCCTGCCACCAAAGGGATTATCACGATTCACAGAATTCGTTAATGTGCGGACATCATAACCTTTTTGAAGCAGGCGCCGGGCAATATATTTTCCGGAAAAACCAAAGGCGCCGGTGACGATGTGAATCATCCCTGCCCCTTCCTCTCCAGAAATTCCTTCAATGCCACAGCATTGTTGTGCTTCTCATCCTTTGCGGAGTAAAGAAGCGTCACCCTGCTCCCTTTCATGTAGTCCAGCAACAAATTTATTGCCGGGTTATTTTGCAATTCTTTAAAATATCGCCTTTTAAATTCTTCCCACTTTTCCGGCCTGTGGGCAAACCATTTTCTCAATTCATTGCTCGGTGCAACCTCCTTCAACCATAAGTCAACCCTCGCCTTATCCTTATTAATGCCCCGCGGCCAGAGCCGGTCAACAAGGATTCGGACCCCATCATCATCGGAGGGCGGATCATATATACGCTTGATGGACATCCTCAATTAAATTTTTCTCTCAATCCCTTCTTTTCTCAAATATCTTTTTATACTCTCCGTATCCTTCCTTCTCTAAGTCTTCAACGCTTATAAATCTCAGCGCGGCTGAGTTGATACAATATCTGAGCCCTGTAGGATCTGGACCATCATCAAATAAATGTCCCAGATGGGAATCTCCGTGCCTGCTCCTCACCTCTATCCTCATCATCCCCTGGGATCTATCCAATCTGTAAACTATATTATCTGGCTCAATGGTCTGGTAAAAGCTTGGCCACCCTGTTTTAGAGTCAAATTTATGAATGGATGCAAAGAGCGGTTCACCGGAAACAATATCAACATAAATGCCTTCCTGTTTGTTGTCCCAGTATTTGTTATTAAATGGCGGTTCTGTACCACATTCCTGCGTGACTCTATACTCAAGGGGCGTAAGTTTGGATAGGTCTCTTTTCTTCATATATTTTTCATTAAGTTTTAATCTGGGTCTTTTGAATAAGTTATGTTTCTCCCATATTTCCTTAATAAATCCCTCCCTGCCTGAGAGGGTTTTATAATAACAATATCTTATTGGATTCTTTTTGTAAAAATCCTGATGATATTCCTCCGCAGGATAGAAATTTTTAAAAGGTTCAATTCTGGTGACTACTGGCTCTCCAAATATCTTTGATTCTTCAATAATCCTTTTCGTCCTTTCTGCAAGTTTTCTCTGCTCCTCACTGTGATAAAGTACAGATGTTCTGTATTGACCTCCTTTATCGGCAAACTGTCCATCCGGATCTGTTGGGTCAATATGCATCCAGAATACAGCAAGCAACTCCTCGTATGACACTTTAGATGGATCGTACTTTACCTGCACTGCCTCATAATGCCCTGTCACTCCAGAGCATACCTCTTCGTATGAAGGGCTTTCCCTATTTCCGTTAGCATATCCTGAGATTACTTCTATAACACCGTATATCTGCTCAAAGGCCTCTTCCATACACCAGAAACATCCACCTGCAAAGGTGGCTATTTCAAAATTTTTGCTCATTTTTACTTTTCCTTACCCCTTCTTCACATATCTCTCGTACGCCTGAAGGCGCGCTATGGACTTTCTGTAGGCAAGTTCAAGGTCGAAAAATTCCTGACTATCCAGGGAAAGGCTTTTCATACTCTCTGCTATTTTTTCCTTCGTCTTGAGCTCCTCCTCATAATTTATTGTATCAACTGACTCCACGGAGGACACAACTACTTTAACTATATCATCATCAAGGACAGCATATCCGGAATCAATCACAATGCCTTTCCATTCATCTCCCTTTCTGTAACTCAATACCCCCGTCTTCAGAAGGACAAAGTATGGTGTGTGGGACGGAAGCAGTCCGAAGGCACCATTGAATCCTGGTCCCTCAATCTCATCCACATCTTCGTTGAGGATGAGTCCTTCCGGCGTATAAATTTCAAGATGCAATCTGTTCATCAACCCTCACCAAGTATCTTTTTCGCTTTCTCCAGTGCTTCCTCAATTGTGCCCACCATATAGAATGCCTGCTCCGGCACATCGTCGTGCTTTCCCTCAACTATTTCTTTAAAGCCCCTGATGGTATCCTGGACCTTGACATATCTCCCCGGCGTGCCTGTAAATTGCTCTGCCACAAAGAAGGGCTGGGAAAGAAATCTTTGAATTTTTCTTGCTCTTGCAACTATAAGTTTATCTTCCTCTGATAGTTCATCCATTCCAAGGATTGCAATAATATCCTGTAAGTCCTTATATCTCTGGAGAATCCTCTGAACCTCCCGGGCAACTGCATAGTGTTCCTCACCCACCACCTGCGGGTCAAGGATCCTTGATGTAGAATCAAGGGGGTCAACTGCAGGATATATTCCTAATTCTGCAATCTGTCTTGAGAGAACCGTTGTCGCATCAAGATGGGAGAATGTAGTGGCCGGGGCAGGGTCAGTGAGATCGTCTGCCGGTACATATATTGCCTGCACTGAGGTTATGGATCCTTTCTTCGTTGAGGTAATTCTCTCCTCAAGTTCTCCCAGATCTGTTGCTAGCGTTGGCTGATAACCCACTGCTGAAGGGATCCTGCCGAGAAGAGCAGAGACCTCTGAGTTTGCCTGAACAAATCTGAATATGTTGTCAATGAAGAGCAACACATCCTGTCCCTCTTCATCACGAAAATATTCCGCTGCTGTTAATGCAGTAAGTCCCACGCGTGCTCTTGCGCCAGGTGGCTCGTTCATCTGACCATAAATCAATGCAGCCTTGTCAATGACCCCGGATTCCTTCATCTCCAGCCAGAGGTCGTTTCCCTCCCTTGTCCTTTCTCCAACTCCCCCGAACACAGAAAACCCACCATGTTCCATTGCCACATTATGAATCAACTCCATAATTATCACTGTCTTACCAACTCCCGCACCACCGAAGAGTCCAATCTTACCACCTTTTGGATAAGGGGCA
>FWWL01001152.1_pt1 | contig 16256 bp, 11 predicted proteins | sample 2228331 | NCBI WGS metagenome assembly FWWL01 (sample SAMEA103939775, study PRJEB20133) | metagenome
GTTGAATTTGCCATGCGACGAAGGTTTTCAACATTTCGTTCCTCGCAGACTCTGAGTGACTTATTCCTCTTGTAGGATTATCGATCTTTTCCATTGCTTCTAAGATTTCTTTTGATTAGCAAAAAGATCGAATGACCAACCAACGAGAAAAGCACTCCAAACGTTGCACCAGTCATGTCGATCATGACGTCGTTTAGGGAAGAACCGCGATGGTAGAGTATTTGGTTGTACTCGTCCAAGACGGCTATCACAGTTGGTAAACCAATACCAAAGACAATCGCGGAAAGAATTTTCCTGTTGTACAAAAGACCAAACGAAAAGCAGACTACGCCAAGAACAAAGTAAAGTCCAAAGTGCGCCGTCTTCCGTACAAGATCACCTGTAGAAGGCTTCTTGTTTGTGAACCATGCTCTCTCAACAAGAGTTCTCAAGCGAAGGTAAAGATCTGTCTGCGTGAAATCCAAAACTTGGTCGAGTCTTTTGAGAAATTCGTACACGGCCGCGGCTTGTCTCTCAGAGTTTGAAGGAAACTGTGAGGAAAAGTAGAATATGAGAATTGTCCAAGTAATTATGGCTACAGGCGACAGTACTACCAGCAGTTTGCGCATTCTTTGATCCTCCACGTAGCCCTTTGGTTTTTTAGATTTACGTTTTGCAATATATGATATAATGAAGTTTAGAAAGTGAATATCGCAAGCAGGGGAGCTCCTAATCCGGGGCTGAGAGGAAGGCGGAAGCCTTCGACCCTTAGAACCTGATCCGGGTAATGCCGGCGAAGGGAGTCTTAAGAGAGTGAACCTGCCGGCTTGGCAGGTTTTCTTTTTGAGGAGGGATCAGTATGGCAAAGGTTACTTGCTCGATCAAGTTCATACCCTTGGTGGTTGGTGATACCACGACAGTTTATGCGCTGGTCGACGAGGCAATTGGCGTTATCAAGAATTCGGGATTGAAGTATTTGGTCGGTCCAAGTGAAACAACAGTGGAAGGAGAGTTTGAGGAAATCGTGGAGCTGATCAAAAAGATCGGTCTTGAAATGCAAGATGACTGCGAAAGATTTGTTTTACAGGCGTCCTTCGATATGAAGAGAGAAGGTGTAACGATTGATGAAAAGATCAAACATTATCGTTGAAGTAGTCTTTGCGGTTATTTTGATACTGCTCTGGCAGTACGCACCGTTACCGAGTTATATTCTTCCAAAGCCAACAAGGATATTCGGTGAATTCATCGCACAAAGAAGCGTGATCTTGAACCATCTCAAAGTGACATTCTACGAAGCTCTGACGGGCTTCTTCGTGGCGTTTGTCGTTGGTGTTCTATCTGCGGTGCTGATGCACCTTGTCAAGATCGTTGCCAGAATTCTGCTTCCCGTGATCGTGATAACCCAAACGATACCGATCACCGTTATCGCACCACTTATAGTCATCTGGTTTGGTTTTGGAATATCTGCAAAGGTTGGGACCGTTGCCTTTCTTTGCTTTTTCCCAATAGCAATCAACACTTACGAAGCTCTGAAAACCGTTGATCCACAGAAGCTTGAGCTTCTGAAAGCGTACAAAGCAAGATGGTATCAAAAGCTTAGGTTTTTGTACATTCCACACACTCTGCCACACATCTTTTCAGGGATGAAGATCGCCGTGACATACGCCTTCACCGCTGCAATACTGGCTGAATGGATGGGTGCTCAAGCTGGGCTTGGTGTTTACACTATAAGGGCTTTGAACAGTTTCAGGGTTGATCGAGTCTTCGTTGTCGTAGCCTTGACGATTATCATAACTTTGGTTTTGTTCTTCATAATCGATAGGCTCTCAAGAAGAATAGCCCCATGGGCGTACAGAAGTGAAGGAGGTGTAGAAAAATGAAAAGACTCTTAGCAATTCTCGTGGTGGTTATCGGTGTGATTAGCTTTGCGCAAAAGGTTACGTTGGCACTTGACTGGTATCCCAACACAAACCACACGGGACTTTACGTGGCGCTTGAAAAAGGGTTTTTCAAAGATGAAGGATTGGAAGTCTCGATAGTTCAACCACTCAAATTGAGCACGGAACAACTTGTTGCGATCGGAAATAGCGAGTTTGGGATTAGTTTCCAAGAGTATGTAACTTACGCAAGAGCTGAGGGCTTACCAATTGTCTCGATTGCAGCCTTGGTGCAGCACAACACGAGTGGTTTTGCTTGGCTCAAGGGAAAGATGAGTTCACCAAAAGATTGGGAAGGCAAGATCTACGGTGGATGGGGAACGGAGCTTGAGGAAGCGGTGATAAAAACGATTGCAAAAAGATACGAAATTGATCCAAGCAAGATAAAGATTCAGGATGTTGGTCAACTTGATTTCGTCACCGGGTTGAGACAAGGGGTTTTTGATTTCCAATGGGTTTTCTACGGCTGGTCGGTGATTGGAGCACAAGTTCAGGGAGTGGAGGTTGATTTCATCTACATGAAGGACATCGACGAGGTTTTTGATTATTACACGCCGGTGATAATAACAAGCGAGAAGATCATTCAAGAGTCCCCCGAGCTTGTCAGAAGATTTCTGAGGGCTGTCAAAAAAGGGTACCTTTACGCCGTTGAAAATCCCGTTGAATCAGCTAAGATTCTGCTAAAACACGCACCTGAGCTGGATGAAAAACTCGTGGTTGAGTCACAGAAATACCTTTCGACCAAGTACGTTGAAGACGCACCAAGATGGGGTTACCAGGATCCGAAGGTTTGGAGGAGGTTCTATCAGTGGATGAAAGAGAATGGGCTGGTTGGAGAACTGGACATAGACAAAGCTTACACAAACGAGTTCCTGCCTTGAAAGTAGAAGATCTTTCGGTTTCTTACAACGGATTAGCCGCCGTCGAGAAGATCAGCCTCGAACTCGAAGACGGGGAAATTGTGGCAATAGTAGGTCCGTCAGGATGTGGGAAGACTACCTTCTTGAAAGCTGTTTTGGGACTTGTTCCATACTCTGGTAAAGTTCTCGTAGCCAACGGCAACGTCGGCTACATGCCACAAACCGATTCACTTTTTGAATGGCTCAGCTGCTTGGACAACGTTGCTTTGCCGCTGCTTTTGAAAGGTGTTTCGAAAAAGCTTGCAAGACAGTACGCGATGCTCTATCTCGAAAAGGTTGGACTTGCAGAGTGGGCAACGAAGTACGTCTATCAGCTTTCAGGTGGAATGAGGCAAAGACTTTCGCTGGCAAGAGCTTTGGTGAGTGGTTCAAAGTTGTTACTCGCCGATGAACCCTTTGCCTCTTTGGATGCGCAAAACAGAAGAAAACTGCAGATTTATTTCTCACAGTTTTTGGAAATAGAAAAAATCACGGCTATTTTCGTGACTCACAGTGTTGAAGAAGCGGTATTTCTTGCAGATAGAGTGGTTCTATTTTCAAACAGGCCAGCAAAGATCACCGAGGTTTTTTATGTTCAACTTCCCAAGCCAAGGACCGTCGAGATCCTGACAAATTCGATTTATCAAGAGTTGGTTGGAAGAATATACGAAAAAGTCTTTCAACAGCAATGAATATCTCCAAACTTGTGAAAAAGAGCGGGCACAAGCCCGCTCTTTTGTTCTGTTATTTTGTAAGTACCATATTGCCAACCTTCGACATGTTCTGCCATGTGTTGTCTGTTGGGTCACACCATTTCATGATGCCTGTTCTTCTTCCCTGGGCGCTTGCATCGTTCACCTGAAAGTCAAAGCCTATGATCATTCCAGCCTGTGGTTTTATCACGCTCCACTTCACAGCTGCTTCAACTATGTAACCACCTTCAATTACCTTGGTCGCCGTTTTGAACCTTGCGGCGCTTCCACCAGTACCGAAAGATTGCTGGTTTGCAAAGTTCACCCTGAACTGTCCGTCTCCATCTCGATACGGTGGCGTTTTGTGGTTTGTCTCACTGATGAAGATTTCTATTGAATCCTGTTCCCAAGCATTTGAGTTGTCTTTGTTCAAGACAGGATCTTTCACAATCGCAAGCACGTACAGATGTTCTTCATCCCAAAGTACTCTGAATTTTGCGGATGCATTTTGAGCTGAGCCTGCGACGATTACATCCGTTTCAAGCTCTTCGGATTTTTTCCAAATCTCGTCGATTTCACCATCTATCACTGGTTGTCCATACATAGCTTTGCCAGTTTTGATTCCCTCCAACTTCAAAGTTCCGTAAGCAAGTGTGGAGAACTTTTGCTGATTTGTCGTGTCCGACCAGCTGTACCACTTGCCATCGTCTATGACTGCTATGTCAAAGCCGATCAATTGATCGCGGGAGAATTTCACACCAGGTATTGAGATTGCTGCTTCGATGGAATACCTTCTATAGGCTGGTCCAAGGAATCTCTCGACTTCGACATTTTCACTTTTTTCAATTTCCTTGTTGTACCAGAAGGTCACGTAAGCCGCTTGATCGTGGAAGAAGGGCGCTTTGAAGTTCTTTGCATCGATGAAGATGGCTAAACCGTCTTTGTCGGGATTTCGGGTTGCGTCGTATACATCGGCGTAGATGTACAGTTTGTCTTCGCCCCATATTACTCGAGCAACCAATTTGTCGTTACCATCGACGACTATTTTGATTGGAGGTGATTGTAAGAACGAATCGTCCATCGTTCCGGCTATTATCGCTTCACCGGGGACTATAGATCCTTCCTTTAAAGATGCAGGGATTAATTCTGGTTTAACAAGCGCCCAGTAAGCAAGCTTTGCATTGTAACTCTCATCGAAAAGCAATGGCCAGTTGTTTCTTCTGACTGGATATCCCCTGAGCCATGAATAGTCGTCCTTCAATCCCCAGAAAGTGATGTTGTTTATGACGTCGCTGTACTTTTTGTAGACTTCAAAGAGTCTGCGATAGAAATTGGCCTGTTGAATCAGAAGCTCGGTCGGCGGAATTTCGTATTTTGTGGCATTGTCTCTGTAGATGTTGACGTCAAGCTCGGTTATTTCAACCACTATGCCAGGTATGGTCGCATACATTGCGATTGCCTGTTCTATTTGTTCAATGCTTGTTCCAATGTTGATGTGCTGTTGCATGCCAATACCGTGTATTGGTACACCTTTTTCTTTCATACTTTTCACCATGTTGTAAATGATGTCCCTCTTCTTCTGATGGTATTCGTTGTAATCGTTGTAGAAGAGAAGGGCATCTGGATCTGCTTCGTGTGCGAATTTGAATGCAAGTTCTATGTAATCCGGCCCTATAACCTGATACCACATGCTCCTCCTCAAACCATCCGGTTGATTCTCATCCACAGCCTCGTTAACCACATCCCATGCATATACCTTCCCCTTGTACCTGCCTACAACTGTGTGTATGTACTCTCGCATCCTTTCTATCATCGCTTCCCTATCCAACAAATTCCCCTTCTCATCCCTGAAAAACCACTCCGGAGTCTGACTGTGCCAAACAAGTGTGTGACCCCTAACTACCATCCCATGTTTCTGCGCAAACTCTATGTACCTGTCCGCAGTTGTAAAATCATAAAAGATCTTCCCACTCGCATCCCTTCTCAATATGCTCTCCGGCTTCATCTCATTCTCAGCCGTCATGCTGTTGAAGTGCTTCTTGATCAACTCCACATCGACCGGATTGCCAAACACTTTGGCTGGCAACGCTGCACCAATCCGAAAATACCGTGCGAAAACTTCCTTGAGAGATGGCACTTGCGTCGTCACAGTTTGTACACCCTCCTTGTCATTTTGGTTGGTCGTTGCAATGAGGGTTGCAGATAACACGAGCACAATCAGGATAGAAACCAGCTTTTTCACCGCTACACCCCCTCACCGGCGGATGATAAACCAGTTGTCATTGCCATTAACACATAATAAACAAATAATTTGTTCCAGTCAAGAAGGAATTAGAGCAGTTATACACAATATGGTGAGATGATTCTTCATGTTCTCCCTCATATTACTGTTTTCTCACGATTGCTCGTTTTTTCTTTGTTTTTCACCAAGGTTTTTTGTCTTGATTCAAACTCGATCAGTTAATGCTAGTCCAGGTGAAGGAACTTCGTACGATCTCGCCAGACAATTGGCCATAGCTTTGTCCTGTGGGACAATTGTACCTGCCGGGCACAGGACTAAGCTGTGACCAACTTGGTGAATCAAGTTCAAACTGTGTAAACTGACTTTGCTTCAGTGAGGTTGCTGCAAATTACGTGAATACCTTTTTCCACAATTTTGAAATAAAAGGTTAAGTCGGACTTTTGGAATGGCGGGACTATGCAATGTTTTGCTTCGACCAAAGAATTGTCAAGGTACAGCAAGATCGGTTTCTCGAAGGAAACTATGGAGTTGTTTTCCACATGAATTATTGCCCGAACAGTTTCACCTTGTTTGTAAGATATCCTTGGAAGCCTTAGTTCAACTTCAAAGTCTTGTTCAAAAGCCGGCAGCTGCCTGAAATTGACATCTTTTGAAAGAGGTTTTATGACAAAACGATAGCTGTAAGGCTTTGCAAAAAGGGTGTATTCTTTATGAGGTTTTGCTCCCCAACTGTCGTCTCCTCCAACTCCAGTTTGTCTGTAATCGATGTTGACGGTCAGAAAGTCTTTTTCCTCAAGCTCGTTCACATGCTTAGCCTGTTCCAAATCTTCCATGGAAAATGGCCATATGGAAAAGTCAATTGTCGGAAGACCGCAGACCAGAAAACCTACTTGGCTTTCATCGAAGAGTTTGAAATACCGAACATCGCTTCTGTTTCCAGTTTCCTGTGGTTTGACGTAATAATGAACAAGAGAGTTTGACTTACCACTGTGAAGGGCAAACAGACCGCCGTGTTTTCTGTCCCAGTAAGTCTCATGAGGACCTCTTCCGTACCAAACCACGTTTTTCAAATTTTTCAAAACTTTGAACTGAAGACCAAACCTTGGAAGCTCTGGGAGGTTCTCGCCAGGAATTATTGTGTGATCGATCAGAATTTCACCGTTTGAGAAAACCGAAAAGGTTAAGTAGTCCCATGAGCCAGCAGGAAGCTGGTATTCGCAGCAGAGCGTGAAACGATCCTTGTGTTGCCTTGCACTGAGCCTGTGAAGTTTCCTTTCGCAGGTTGCCTTTTTCCAAATTGCAAGTCTTTCCGGCATTTTGTTGCCAACATCGTTGTCAATGGGGGCTCGCCAGAAGTTGGGAACAACTGGGCTCAACAAAAGATCTTTTCCAAGGTAGTTCAGCTGCTGCAGAGTTCCGGTGAGCTTCGAGAAAACAACTTGGAAGTTTTCACCTTTGACTGTGTACGAGTTCCCATCTTCCAGAATTCTGAAAGACCCCTGGGGCTTGACGTGGTAAAAACTTCCAGATTTGAGCTTAAACTGTTCCCAGGCAACGATGTGACCCTTCTCGGCCCAAGGCTTGTCCTCTTTAAGACAAAAGTTTACTTCCAAGAAGTACTCACGATCGTCATAAGACTTTTTGATTGGAAGCTTCAAGAGTGTTTTATCACCTGAAGGCAGATCAAGTGTGAAGGTTCCATGATCAACGATTTCCCCATCGGCTCGAAGGATCCATTTTCCCTCGAATTGATCAAGGTTGGTAAAGCTGTAGCTGTTTTCAACCTCGTAAGTGTTGTAAGAGATTTTCCTTATCTTTATGTGCTGGTAGACTTTTTTCACCTCGTAGTACTCCGGTTCAACGGTTCGATCCGGCAAAACTAGTCCGTTGCAACAAAAGTTCCCATCGTTTGGCTGATCGCCGAAATCTCCACCGTAAGCCCAGAAAGATCTTCCCTTCGAATCACTCTTTCTTATCCCCTGATCAACCCAATCCCATATGCAGCCTCCACACAAATTTGGGTGGGTTTCTATGACTTCCCAGTAATCTTTCAAATTGCCGACGCTGTTTCCCATGGCATGTGCATACTCGCATATTAGAAGCGGACGTTTTGGGTTCGAGAGAGAATAGCTGATGATTTTCTCAATAGGGGGATACATCGTCGAAACGACATCCAAGTGATAACCGTCGGCAAATCCACTCGTTCCGTGTGGGCAGTAATGGATTGGTCTTGTGTTGTCACGAGACTTTATCCAAAGTGCAGCCTGCTCGAAATTCTCGCCGTCGCCAGCTTCGTTACCAAGGGACCAGAAGATAACCGAAGCATGGTTTTTATCCCTTTCCACCATTCTTTGTACTCTGTCAAGGTGTGCTTGTCTCCATTCTTCCTTTTTTGCAACTCTTCCCTCAGATGTCCAGCCAATCCCATGGGATTCGATGTTTGCTTCATCAATGACATAGAGTCCAAAGTAATCACAGAGGTCGTACCAGCGCGTTTGATTTGGATAGTGAGAAGTTCTAACCGTGTTTATGTTGGCTTGTTTCATCAGTTTTATGTCTTGAATCATCCTATCAACCGTTATGGCATGTCCTCTGTCTGGATCAAACTCGTGCCTGTTAACACCCTTGATGAAGAAAGACTTTCCGTTTATCCAAAGCTTTCCGTCTTTGATTTCGATCTTTCTAAAGCCAAAGTTGATCTTCTTCTCATCTTCACCGAATTTAGCCAAAAGCACGTAAAGATTCGGAGTTTCACAGCTCCATTTGACTGGTTTTTCGACACTGAAAGTGAAGTTCAAAGTCCGTCTCGAATCAGGTTCGATTTCAACCGTCTCAGTACACAGACTGATCTGTTGCTCATCTGGGCTTAGCAAAGCCAGAGAGAGCTTGTCACTACAAGAGGTTTTGGACAGATTTCTAAGTTCTACGTCAATGAATAGCGTCGCATTATCGGAATTTTCGTCAAAGTCGGTTTTGACGAAAATATCCCAGATGTGAGCTTTTGGAAGGGCATAAAGATAAACCTCTCTGTATATTCCCGCAAACCACCACATGTCTTGATCTTCAAGATAACTTGCATCGCACCATTTTAGAACCATGGCTGTGATGGTGTTTTCCCCTGCCTTCAGAAACTCGGTGACTCTGAACTCGACAGGTGTGCAACTGTCTTTGCTGAAACCAACCTCCATGCCATTTATCCAGAGTTTCAAAAACGATCTAACTCCTTCAAAATGTAGGAAGACTTCTCTTTGCAGCCATTTTTCTGGGATGAAAACCTTCTTCCTGTAGATACCAGTCGGGTTGTAATCCTTTGGAATGTACGGTGGGTTTACTTTGAAAGGATAAACAACGTTGGTGTAAATTGGTTTGTCGTAACCCTGAAGCTCCCAGTTGGACGGGACATCTATATCGTTCCAAGTTGAATCATCGAAAACCTCTGTGTAGAAACCCTCCGGCAAGTTGAAAGGATTTTCAGCAAAATAAAACTTCCATTTTCCATTCAGAGATTCGAAGTCTTCCGGGTATTCCCATGTAAGAGTCTTGAGATTGAAGTACGGAATGAAAGTTGCGTGTGGTCGTTCAGTACCAGCACTTACAAGCTGTGGATTTTCCCATTCGTACATTCATTTCACCTCCTTGCTTGATAATATATTAGCGCATTGCAAATGAGCAAGTGTACAAAAGCCGGGAAGTTGGGAAAGATTGTGACTTCACTAGCTTGCGAGGTCAAAGATCAGAGTATAACTTGGGTAAGTCTTCCATACTGATGTTATGCTGCTAAAACAGCAACTCACATTTTCGCACCGGATGGCTTCCATCGAAGTTTCAAAACCCTATAGCTTCAAAATTTTGAGAACTTCATCGGACTGTTGAGTCTTCAGTTAGAATTGATTTATGCAATTGCCTTTTCTGTCTTAACTACAAAATACCACTTTGATTTGACTGTGATTTTCACCTACCAGTGATTGCGATAACATATGACCTATTTTGAATACTGAAAGGATAATCACAGTACATCAAACCTTCGCAATGTTAACTAATTGACAGTCAATGTAACAGAGAATATAATTTGTTTGTACGTACGTTATCAAACAATTTGCTCTTCAAAGCTGGGGGATGTTCATGCGAATCTACGGCGCCGATTACTATCCTGATCACTGGCAGGAGGACAAATGGCACGAGCACGTCGAGCTGATGAAACAATTCGGCGTTGAATGGGTAAGAATAGGTGAATTTGCATGGAGCATTGTCGAACCAGACGAGGGTAAATACGATTTTTCATGGATGGATAGAGCGATTGAACTTTTGAAGAAGAACGGTATAAAAGTGATACTCGGCACACCCACGGCAACACCTCCGATTTGGCTGGTTAAAAAGTATCCGGAGATTCTGCCTGTAGATAAACACGGAAGAGTTAGAAACTTTGGTAGCAGGAGGCATTATTGTTTTTCAAGCAAAGTGTACAGGGAATATTCACAAAGGATAGTGGAAGAGTACGCAAGAAGGTATGGCAAGGTCGTGGACGGCTGGCAAACGGACAACGAATTTGGTTGCCATGACAGCTCCTTTTGTTACTGCGAGAACTGCAGAAGAAAGTTCGTTGAGTGGTTGAGAAAAAAGTACAAAACAATCGAAGAATTGAATTACAGGTGGGGAAACAGGTTCTGGAGTCAAACACTTCGCGACTGGGATGATTTTGTTTTCCCGATAAACACCCCAACCTTTGAAAATCCCCACATGCTCCTTGATTATTTCAGATTCTGCACCGACAACATAGCGGAGTATCAAGATATGCAGATTGAAACAATTCGAAAATACTCTGATGCACCGATCACCCACAACTTCATGGGCGATTTCTTCGACATAGACTACAAAAAACTTGCGAGAAACCTCGACTTTGTTTCATGGGATAACTACATGGGAACAGATCATTATCGAGCGGCAGCTAACCATGACTTGATGAGGTCGTTGAAAAAGAAACCGTTTTTAGTGATAGAACAACAATCAGGCAGGGTGAACTGGCTTGCGAGTAACGAGCAGTATCCAAAGGGTTATGTCGAGCTGTGGATCAAGCAAGCCTACCTTCATGGGGCCATGGGTAGTATGCTCTTCAGATTCGATCAAATTGCCTGGGGGGCGGAACAATATCTCGGTGCCATGCTCGATTATGCGGGCAGACCAACTCACAGATGTGAGGACTTCAAACGCGCAAGGCAGGTAACACACGACGAGATCGAACCTGTCAAGGAGGTTGCAATCTATTTTGACTACGAGAACGTGTGGATACACAGGATAAACCATATAAATCAGTCTTTCAAATACTGGAATGCAGTTCTCGAAATCTACAAGGCAGTAAGAAAATTGGGATACAATGTCGATTTCGTGTTCGAAGAGGATGACATTACCGATTACCAACTTTTAATAGTTCCCTATGCGGCAAAGCTGGGTAACTTTGTTCAAAAGATAAAGAACTTTTCAAAACCCGTGATCATGACCTGCATGAGTGGTTTCAAGAACGAGGATAACTGGATATGTGGAGAAATTCCCAGTGGTTTAGCGGAATGTTTTGGTCTCGAGGTTGTGGACTTTGGCGGGAATGAATCAATAGAACTGTCTTTTGATGGAGAAAAATTCGTTGGAAACTACTGGTGCGACAAAATAGTCTTAAGAGAAGGAGAGGTTCTGGGGGTTTTCACAAGTGGACCGTTTGCTGGAGAACCAGCCATATGTAGAAAGAACGATAAGTTCTACATAGCCACGGTGTTAAACGAACACTTCTTTTCGAGAATACTCAGTGGGCTCATAAAGCCGCGCTTGACTGGCGATGGGGTTGAGCTCTGCAAAACCGCCAGTGGTAGCAAGGTTCTAAATCTGAAAAGTTCGTCAAATGTGTGCTGGATCAACAACAAGAAGATTCTTCTCAAACCATTCGAAGTGAAGGATATTTGAGCCATTTCTTGCGGGGAGGTGTTGTAGGTGAAAAGGTTTCTCGGTTTGACCTTGGCATGTTTGCTGTTGCTGAGCGCTTTTGTAGCAATTGCTCAAGCGCTTCCACCTGGAATTCCAAGGGACAAAACGCTGATCATTCAGTTCTTGTTTGCACCAATGCCAATCCCAGGAAATTTCAACCTCTGGGCTGGTTGGCGCGCACAAAACATGGGGCTTCACCAGTTTGCCACGGAAGCGCTCTGGACACTGAACCCAAATGTCGTTGAAGGTGGGATAATCAACGGGCTTGCGGAGACCGGACCGATTTACAACGAAGATTTCACAAAATTGACCATCAAGCTTCGCCAGGGAATTTACTGGAGCGATGGAGTGGAGTTTACGGCAGACGATCTGGTCTACACGATTGAACTTGCAAAGAAAACACCAGGTTTCGCTTACCATGGACAGATGCAGGAAGTTAAAAAAGTCTATGCAGCCGACAGATATACGGTTGTAGTTGAGCTTGAAAAACCAAACACCAGGTTTCACACTGCATTCCTGGAAAGATGGAACGCTTTGCGACCTGTGCCAAAGCACATCTTTGAGAAAGTTCCTGATCCGATGGCTTTCGATTTCAACCCACCTGTTAGCATAGGACCGTACGTCTATGTTTCACACGATCCAGCCGGATACTGGGTGTTATGGAAGAAGAGGAGCGATTGGCAAAGAACGGTCACGGGTAAGCTGTTTGGAGAACCGGTGCCTGAGTATGTGTTGTTCATTTCTTACGGACCACCTGAAAAAACGATAATGGCAATGCTCAACAACGAACTCGATGTCGCACAAGGAACCGCTGAAATGATGAACGTTTTGCTGAAAAGAAGCAAAACAACAAGGTCTTACAGAGCTACGTGGCCTTACATCGATCCAAGGGATATTTCCACACGCGGTCCAAGCTTCAACCACATGAAGTATCCGTACAACATAAGAGATGTTCGCTGGGCACTCGCTCTGGCTATTGATCCAGTAGAGGTAGTCATAATGGCATACGATGGAATGGCAGCCGTAACACCAGGATTGCCTTTGGTCGTCAGCAAGACTTTCTACGAGTGGTATTTCAAAAAATTGGAGCCATGGCTTGAGAATCTCACACTTGATCTTGGTGATGGAAAAACCTTCAAACCGTGGGATCCAACAGTACCGTTCAGAGTGCTCGAGTGGGCAAAGAAAACCTACAGAGTTGAGCTTGATCCAAACGACGTAGAAGCGGTGAGACTTGCACTTGGTTACGGTTGGTGGAAATATTCTCCCGAAGCGGCTGAGGCTTTGCTCAAAAAACACGGTTTCTTCCGGGGACCAGATGGAAAATGGAGATTGCCAGATGGTAAACCGTGGAAAGTGACCATACTCAGTGGTACCGATGTGACAGCTATGGACTACATAGTCAACACGGCGATAATCGAACAATGGAAGAAATTCGGAATTGATGCTGAGTTCTTCATGACACCAGCAGCAGGAGATCTTGGTTGGAGAGGAGAGTTTGACCTTGGTTCGGTTAGCCATGGACAGTGGGCTGGTGAGCCATGGGGACTGCATCCAGATCTGTACATGTGCTTCAACTCCATGAGAAGTAGCTTTGTCAAACCAATCGGAGAACCAACGTTAGGTTGGAACGGAAGATGGTCTGATCCAAGGATGGACAAGATCATTGCAGAACTCGAAAAAACAGCTTGGGATGATTTAGAGAGGATCATAGAGCTCGGCTTGGAAGGTCTTAAACTGCAAATTGAAGAAATGATAGCAATTCCGATTATCAACTGTCCAATAGCAATAGTCTTCAACGAGTATTATTGGACGAACTTCACAAGCCCACAAAACGACTATGCGCGCTCTGATGTTTTCACAACTTGGCCAGAGTTCAAGTACATACTGCACAAACTGAAACCAACAGGAAGGAAATAGTCTCTTCTCCCGGGACAGTTGCCATACTGTCCCGGGATTAAAATCACATTCGAAGTCGAAGGAGAGAGAACATGAGATTTCTGCGAAGATATCTTCTTCCCAGACTTTTCCAGTATGTGTTTGTGACTTTCCTCGGATTAACCTTGATCTTCTTTCTCCCACGTTTGATGCCAATAAACCCAATTCAAAATGCACTGGCGCAGTATCAATCAGCCGGTATGTACATTCCCCCAGAGCAACTGGATAAAATGATCAAAACCCTCAAACAGCTGTACGGTTTGGAGGGTACTCTTTGGGAACAGTATCTGAGTTTCTGGAGTCGCTTGTTCAGAGGTGATTTTGGACCTTCACTTGCGCAGTATCCTGCCACGGTTATAGAGCTCATCCGAAAGCATCTGCCTTGGACCTTGGGATTACTTGTTCCCAGCACGATCATCTCATGGGTGCTTGGGACCATAATAGGAGGGTTAGCTGGTTATCATTTCAAGGCACGCTGGACAAGAGTACTCGACAACATTTTCATGTTCGTCAGACCCGTACCGTACTACATAATGGCTTTCTTGCTGTTGTTGCTGCTTGCTCACATATTTCCCGTGTTCCCACTTGGCGGAGGAGCGGGGATCACACTTCACCTGTCCTTCGATTGGAAGACAATAGCGACCATCTTAAAGCACGCATTCCTACCAGCATTATCGCTTGTACTGCTTGGAACAGCAGAGCATTTTCAGGCTATGAAGTTAACCGTGCAAACCGTCAGATCCGAGGATTTCGTTACCTATGCTCAAGCAGCAGGTGTGAAGAGACGAAAAATAGCCTTCAGATATGTCATAAGAAATGCCATGCTTCCACGAATAACCCACTTGGGTATGACCTTTGGTTATCTCTTCTCTGGGGCGCTTGTGACCGAGATGGTCTTTGCCTATCCAGGCGTCGGATGGCTGCTTTATAACTCGATAACCAGAGCTGATTACAACCTCTTTATGGGAGTGAGTTCAATTTCCTTAATAGTCATAACCACATCGATCTTGGTTATCGATTTGATTTATCCAGTTATAGACCCGAGGATTAGATACAAATAAGGGAGGAAAACACAGGCATGAGATTGCTTTTGGATCTTTTAAAGGATTACAGATTCTTCATAGGATTTGTATTCATCTGTTTGCTTGTTTTTGTGGCATTCCTGTCCTTTTTCTCTCCTTACGATCCAGCTCGAACATACCAAGTTCAAAGAGGTCTTCCACCTTCTTGGGAGCATCTCCTGGGAACAACATGGTTGGGACAAGATGTTTTTTGGCAGCTGACTTTTGCAGTCAGAAACTCGCTGTTAATTGCCTTTGTTGCCTCAATAATATCAAGGATCATTGCGACCATACTTGGTGTCATTGCGGGTTACAGAGGTGGCATTACCGATAGAGTAATCACAAGCCTTGGCGATACCGTGATGACTCTTCCAATAATAGTCGTTTTGATAATAGTTGCCTCAATTCTGAGAGACTGGATCAAGAACATGATCGCCTTGGGGTTTTTGCTTGCCTTCTTCGCATGGCCGTGGGATGCGAGGGTTATCCGCTCTCAGGTCCTGAGTCTTCGAGAGAGAGACTTCACTTTCACCGCATTGCTTTGTGGACTTGACACTTTTGAACTTGTGACAAGAGAATACCTACCACACCTCTTTCCGATAATATTCACCACTTTTATAAACAACATGTCCTGGGCGATCGGCATGGAGGTAACCTTAGCTTACCTTGGGCTCGGACTTGATCCGATGAGAACCCCCACTATAGGCAACATGCTCCAGGTTGCCATCTACAGGCAAGCAATTTTCATGGGACTTTGGTGGTGGATTTTGACACCTGTCGTCACAGCGATTTTGCTTTTCGTTTCTCTCTATCTGCTCTCTTTATCTTTGAGTGAATATCTAGACCCACGTATGAGAGCACAGAGAATTGGTAGAACATGAGGTGATTGAAGTGTACGTAGTGAGAACGGAAGAGTTGAAGGCGTATTACGTTTTGAGTGTTTTCGGTAAACAAAAGACAGTTAAAGCGGTTGATAATGTCACTATTACGATTGACTCGAATCAGATCTTTGGTATAGCTGGCGAAAGTGGTTGTGGGAAGACGACATTGCTAAAGGTTCTTTTTGGTCTGGTCGAAGCTCCACTGAGATTGATAAGTGGCAAAGTGTTTTACCATGATGGTGATCGGGAATACGATGTTTACTCACTTGATTCGAAAAAGAGAGAGCAGCTCAAATGGAAATTCATAGCCTACGTCCCACAGGGATCGATGAGCGTTTTGAATCCCGTGATCAGAATAAAGGAAAGCTTTAGAGACGTCCTGGAAAGTCATTTGGAAGGAAAATCCAAAAAAGACGTGTACGACCTGGCGGCACAACATCTTGAGAGTCTTGGTCTGCCAGAAAACGTTCTGGAGGCTTATCCACATCAACTTTCCGGTGGCATGCGTCAGAGAGTTTCCATAGCACTTGCAACAATTTTAAAACCTCGAGTGATCATTGCTGACGAACCGACAACAGCTCTTGATGTTGTCACGCAAAGGGGGGTGCTGCAACTTTTAAAGGAAATACAGGAAATGAACAAAAATACCATAATTCT
>FWWL01006766.1_pt1 | contig 16253 bp, 8 predicted proteins | sample 2228331 | NCBI WGS metagenome assembly FWWL01 (sample SAMEA103939775, study PRJEB20133) | metagenome
GTTGCCAACCAGAGGTAGTATAAGTTCCAGTGGTAGTTCCGTTGAAAACGGTCAGTCTTTCAGTTGGACTCGTCGTGCCAATACCGACGTTGCCTACATGAGCATTTAAGAAAGAATTACCAGTAGAACTTAATTCAATATTAGAACTGGCGGTGCCAGGTCTAAGTATGGCTACCTTAGCATCCATCCCAGCAGGATCTGATGGGGTTTGTCTAAAGAATCTAACAGTAGCTCTATTAGGTGCTTGACTATTCCATGTTGGTCTCATTAGATTTATATCCAATGAACTACCAGCACCTGAGTCATGATATGCAACAAAATCTGTATACGCACCAGAATTGACACTTTCCAATCTAAATACTGCATGTCCCTGAGCTTGATTAGTATTGTCGTTATAAACATGTAATTTAACACCCGGATTTGGATTTGTCGTTCCAATACCGACGTTGCCGGTTGATCTGTGAACAAATAAACCTGAACTTAATGCATTAACATCTGATCCCAATTGAACGTCTCCTGTACTATTATTAATTCGTAATGGTCTAAATGAATTCCAACTACCATATGGATCATTGACATTTGTGACTAAAAACCAGCTATTAGTACCATCATTTCTTATCATTAAACCATAATTGCCACCTACAGCTCTGAATTGGCTAGGATTATTGCCGTATACCCCAATTATTTCTTCAGTAGCTCGAATGTTTCCTGATACGTCAAGTTTGTATTGAGGACTCGTCGTGCCAATACCGACGTTGCCTGCAGTTCGGTATATATTTCCATTATTAGTATTGCTGACTCCAGGACCGGACCAGTCGGCGTCACCACCACCAATAGCACTGGCTGATATTTGGTGCACTATACCATTACCTCCAAGCACCAACAAAGGCATATCGGTATTGCCTTGTGGCACATTCTTTATCCATAGCCTATTTATAGCTACCAAGTCTCGATAGGCAATTACATCGCCAGAATTTAGTACACTAAATAAATTGTATGGATATCTACCATTTTGTGGATCATATGATGCAACTTCAGAAGTAATAGTAAAGGTTCTAGCTGCCAATTCAAAGTTGTTATTGTTTGGATACCATCCAGCCTCCATCTTTTCCCATGTAACAATATTTCTAGTAGTAGCATCTTGAGTCATGTTATTTGCTACTGACTTAATGTAGTTTTCAAAAGCAGTAAGACTAGATTGAGCAGTAGGTGGATAAGATGGTAAACTTCCTCTTATATTCAAGAAGATACTCATACCATAACCATTCAAAATTCTACCTAAATATCCACCACCAGTATAAATAGTACCTATGTATTTTTGCTGACTTTCTCCGTATCTTAATTCCATACCACCCCAAGTGAACAGGGTTCTATACTGTGTTTCTTGGTTAGAAGCATTGTCAGGACCACCGCCCGAGGAAATAATCATGGTTCTACCAGCTAGGTGTAAACCATTTTGTAATGGATTGTTACCACCAGCCCAAAAATCTTGGTTGTCAAAATTACCTTGATAAAATCGACTCCAAGGATTATTGGTTTGAATACCAACTCTACCATTAGTCCAAATATTTTGGTCAATATTACCTTGATAAAATCGACTCCAAGGATTATTGGTTTGAATACCAACTCTACCATTAGTCCAAATATTTTGGTTAATATTATTAGGTATATTGGTACTATTTTCTACAAACCAGTCGGCATCGTTTTGATTAGGTGCGGTGTTACTAATTGTATATGTACCTCCTGATTGAGTAATAGAAATACCATTTCCGGCATTAATACCACTATTAGTGATGGAAGTAACATGACCATTGTTAATGCCTAAACTAGTTACAGCTTGTATGGTTCCAGGTGTAGTACTTGAAGTTGTGTTTATAGTAGCGTGGTTTATTGTTACATCGCCTGAACCAATAAGCCTATTTGTTAGAGGTCCACTTAAAGTTACTTGATTACCAGCTACTAAGCTGCCTCTCTGTAAGATTCTATCGGTAGCGTCAGTAACGTTTATTTGTATAGTACCATCATTGTTTCTCACCACTTGAGTTGCCGTACCATGAATCAAGCTAACACTTCCACCGTTACCACTTAAATTAATTGTAGCCCCGCCATTATTTTGTATGCTAGCTGTAGAAAGAGTTTGAGAAACTGCATTGATGGTCAAATCGCCACTACCAATTAACCTGTTGCTGGGATCACCAGCAAAATTAATTAAGTTACCAGCTACTAAGCTGCCTCTCGGGATCAGTTCTTCAGGATTACGCCACTGATATGGGTTGTTTTGATCTGGAGTTCGATAGATCACTTGATTTGGTTGTCCACCAGTTAAGCCAACTTGTATCCCCTGATTACTATTGTTAGCAGGGTTATAATTAGGATTAGTGTTAGGATTTATACTTAAAACACTAGCGGAGCTTGGTTGAACTGATAAAGTTAGGGTGCCTAAATCAAGAAGTGGTCGCAAAGTACTAGGGTTTGTCCAGTTATACCCGTTTTGAGTGCGAATTATAATTTGATTTTCGTTACCTCCAGTTAGGCCAATACCTATTGTCTGAGCAGTAGGATTAGACGGATTAAAAGTAGAAGGATTTACGGTGATTACCGAAGATGAGTTACTGATTGGTTGTACTGTTAGAGTTCCAAGTAATTCACTTGTATTCTTCCAAACTGCATTACCTGCAGTATCGTTTGATACAAGAATTTTATTAACTCCAGCGCTGGGACCTTTGATTTGAATAGTATCGGTAGCAGTTTTTCCGTTAACATCAAGACGAACACCTGATGCGGGTTCCAGTTTACCAATAGCAACATTTCCACTTGTGTAAATATCATCACTAATATTATTTGGAGGGTTGCTAGTACCAACTTCATACCAATCAGAATCACTAGCAGTTTGACTACTACCAACTCCACCTTCCAACAAAACTGCCCAGCCATTTCCTTCTTTTCTGTAAATCCTATTGTGAACAGTGTGAATAAAAGTAAATCCATCTGGAGCATTAGCTGGGAAATCGTTGTGGAAATTTAGACCAGAGTTGTCAGATTGATACTGGTCATTTGTACCATAACCATTTCCATTGACAGCAACCCCCGCTGGAAGATTGCCGTTTGCTGGTTTTGCTGGGGCAGCACCTTTATATCCGGCTACATGCTTTAACCATGTATTTAAAATTTCTCCCCAGTTGCCTTTGTCTCCATCTATGTATGGTAATCTGGCCATAAAATTATATGTTTTTGTTTTTAATAGAAAGGTTGTTGATTTTTGTTTATTTTTTTCAACTTAAAAAAGTATACTATACATTTTTATTTTGTGCAAGTTTTTTTATAAAAAAGTGCCTTTTGCTTGACAAAGGCTGTTTTTACAGCCAGTTTAAGCGGCTATGTCTGTTGATATTTTTGACTCAAATACTAATAACCAACCAATTTCCAACGACGACAATAATCGTCGTAAGCAAGAAAAAAAGGATCTAGAAAAGCTAATTGCTAAATCTAAACAAGAAGAAGAAAAACTAAGTCAAAAAAGCAATTCTGATCTAAAAGCTGATGAAGAAGACTTGTTTGAAATTGAACAGGTTGGGGGTTTGACTAATCTAGAAGACCAAATTCAGATTAAAGTGTTAGAAGAGGAGATGCAAAAATCTTATCTTAGCTATGCCATGAGTGTGATTGTCTCACGGGCTTTACCAGATGTTCGGGATGGTCTTAAACCAGTGCACCGCCGTATTTTGTATGCTATGCACAAGCTCAATCTAACACCCGGAGCTAAGTATGTAAAATGTGCGAGGATTGTGGGAGATGTGATTGGTAAATATCATCCTCATGGTGATGCGGCGGTTTATGGAGCTTTGGCTAGGCTGGCTCAAGACTTTAGTATGAGATATCCTTTGATTGATGGACAAGGCAATTTTGGGTCGATTGACGGAGATTCACCAGCGGCGATGAGGTATACTGAAGCTAGAATGAATAAGCCAACTCTATATATGTTGGCAGATATAGATAAAGACACTGTGGATTTTGTGGATAACTATGACGGTACTCAAAAAGAGCCTAAGGTTCTGCCTACAGTTTTTCCCAACTTACTAGCTAACGGGCAAACAGGGATTGCTGTGGGTATGGCAACCGAAATTCCTCCTCATAATGTAGGAGAGGTTGGCAGAGCTCTGATTTATCTACTGGACAATCCCGAAGCCTCAATTGAAGACTTAACCGAGTTTATCAAAGGGCCAGACTTACCTACTGGAGCCATTATTTATGGTAAAAATGACATTATTAATGCCTACAAAACTGGTCGTGGTAAAGTTATTTTAAGGTCTAGAGCTAGTTTAGAAGAAGACAAAATTGTGATTACTGAGATTCCTTACCAAATCAATAAGTCGGACATGCTAGTTAAAATCGCTGACTTAGTGAAAGATAAAAAAATCGAAGGTATCAAAGACATTCGAGACGAAAGCAACAAAGAGGGAATTAGGGTAGTTATCGAAACCAAGAGGGATGCCAGTCCTGAGGTGGTTTTGAACCAGCTTTATAAAATGACCGATTTGCAAACTGCTTTGCATTTTAACATGGTGGCTTTGGTGAACGACGGTCGCCAGCCCAAATTACTCAACCTCAAAGAGATTTTGGTAGAGTTTCTAAATCATAGAGACGAGGTAGTGGTGCGAAGAACCAAATTTGAACTAGCCAAAGCTGAAGCTGAACTACACATTTTAGAAGGTCTAAAAATTGCTTTAGATCACATTGATGAAGTAATTGCTTTAATTAGAAGTTCTTTTGACAAAGAAGAGGCATCCCAAAAACTGCAATCCAGGTTTGCTCTGTCGGAAAAACAAGCTGAAGCTATTCTACAAATGCGACTGCAAACCCTGACTAACCTTGATAAATCTAAAATAGAAGAGCAAAGGCAGAAAATGATTCAGTTGATTGAGGAATTAAAGCAAATTTTAAACGATCCAGAAGTTAAAAAGACTCTCATCAAAAAAGAGATTAGCGAGATGATGGAAAAATTTAGTTCCAAAAGAAAAACTGAAATTGTGGAGCATCCTGTTGGGGATTACAACAAAGAAGATTTTGTGGAAGAGCAAGAAGTCGTGCTGCAACTAACTAATGCTCAATATGTTAAAGTTTTGCCATTAGATACCTTTAGACAACAGGGTAGGGGTGGACGAGGTGTTAGTGGTTTTAATCCGCGAGAAGAAGACTGGGTTCGCAAAAGTCTAGTTTGTAACTCTCACGACTATTTAATGGCTTTTACCAACACTGGTCGAGTTTTTAAAACTCGTGTCTTTGATTTGCCACGGGGTAGTCGAACTGGCAGGGGTCAGTCGCTAGTTAATTATCTAGAGCTACAAGATGGCGAACGAATTACTACCGTTTTTACAATTAGCAAAGAGCAAGAGCAAAAAGGTGAGGGGGCTCTCGTGTTTGCTACCAAAAAAGGCAAAGTCAAAAAAACGGTGCTACAGGAATTTGAGAGTGTTCGTAAAACTGGGAAAATAGCCATCACTTTAAGTGAGGGGGACGATTTGGTTGATGTAGTTTTAAGTCAACAACCTGATGACAAGTTAATTATTTCAGCAAACAATGGTAAAACTGTGATTTTTGGGGTAGACCAATTGTCTCCTTTGGGTCGATCGGCTCAAGGAGTGCGGGGTATGAAGCTCAAAGACGGAGAAGAGGTGATCAGTTTGCAAATTTCATCTTTTGAGTTTGCACAAGTTACGGAAGAAACGGACGATGGAGCCTTAATAGAAGACAACAAAGTTAAAGACAAGGTGTTTCCCTCGTTGCTAGTGGTTACAGAAAACGGTTTTGGCAAACAAACTTATTTGGGAGAGTTTAGGCAAACTAACCGTGGGGCTAGTGGGGTAAAGACTTTGAATATGACCGAAAAAACCGGCAGGCCAGTGTTGGTACAAATTCTAGAAGGTAATGAAGAGACTTTGATTGTCACTACTAAAAATGGCGTAACCATTCGAATTGATCCTAGTGATATTAGCCAACTAGGTCGATCCACTCAAGGGGTTAAATTGATAAAACTTGACGATAAAGATCAAGTTGTAAGCGGTGGAGTAAGTTAGTTATCAAGTAATGTTGGGGGTTTTTATTTAATTAAAATTGTGAGCTTAAAAGCTGATCGTATCGATTAAATGTGGGTAATTAAAAATAATCATCTGCTATATTACACAGTTTTCAGTCTCTTTGACAATTGCTTAACTTAGCATTTAGATGTAAATACAAATAACTATAACTATAAAACTTAAAACTAAATTCAATTTTCCTTGAAATCTTTCGGGTTAGATATGTCCAACTTAGATTACACTCCACCACACGACATTGAGGCTGAAAAGGCTCTGCTCGGGTCTATTCTGCTGAACTCCAAAATTTTAGAAGATGTTGCCGACAAGCTCAAAGATATATATTTTTACGACCAAAGAAACCGAATCGTGTATGCGACGATGGTTGATTTATGGATGAATTCTAAGCCAGTAGATTTACTTTTTGTTCTAGATGCAATCAAAAATAATCCAAATCTTAAAGAGTCTGAGATAGAAAGTCTTGATAAAGAATTCTTGATAGAACTAATTTCCCACAGCTCTCTGTCTTCAAACCCAGAACACACAGCTAAAATTATCAAAGAAAAATACATGCTTAGATTGCTAATCCAAGTTGGGGATAATCTTAAGATGATGGCTTTTGAGGGCAAGTCTTCAGCTGAGGACATTTTAGACAATGCTCAAAAACAATTATACGAAGTATCTTTAGATAATTTAGATAAAAATTTTGTTCGCATAAACGAAGTTTTGGACGGAACTTTTGAAAGAATTAACGAATTATACACCAATCAAGTACAGTTTAGAGGAATTCCTACCGGTTTTGTTGATTTAGATATGATGTTAGGGGGATTACATAACTCCGATTTGATTATTTTAGCTGCTAGACCTAGCATGGGAAAAACTTCATTGTCTTTAGAAATTGTCAAAAGAATTGCCTTGCAACAACAAATTGGAGTAGCTGTTTTTAGCCTTGAAATGAGTAAAGACCAGTTGTGTGACAAGTTAATTTCCTCGGTGTCGGGGATTGAGTTAAGAAAAATCAGATCAGGACATTTGGATGATTCGGAAACAGGTAGCGAGTTTATTAAATTAGGTGAAGCTATTGGCAAACTTGGGGAAGCGCCTATTTGGATTGATGATTCGGGATCGCTTAATATTATGGAGCTAAGAACTAAAGCTAGAAGGTTAAAGTCTAGACACAATATAGGCTTGATTGTAATTGATTATTTGCAGTTGATGTCGGGTAGGGGGTATAACTATCAAGGTAACAGAGTTCAAGAAGTTTCGGATATTAGTCGTGGTCTTAAAATGTTAGCTAAAGAACTTAACATTCCTATTTTAGCTTTATCGCAGTTGTCTCGTGGAGTTGAGGGTAGGGAAGACAAACGACCTTTACTCTCTGACCTAAGAGAATCTGGTTCCATTGAGCAAGATGCAGATGTAGTGTTGTTTATTCACCGTGAAGAGGTGTACAATAGAGATACCAAAAAGAAAGGAATTGCTGAAATTTTGATTTCTAAGCATCGTAATGGCGAAACCGGCACAGTGGAGTTGGCTTGGGTTGGTAAGCTGGCAACTTTTGAAAACTTACAGGGAGCGAGAGTTAGTAAAGTAGTGAATAAATAAAATTTTTTAGGATTATCAATTTCTATTTACATTTTGAAATTTTAGTTATTAACTTGCAAGATTGGAACTATTTTATTTCCTTTTAATTATTTTTCTAAACCTTTCAGATTCTCTTTACCTAGCTCAAAGTCACCGGGAGTGGCTGAGACATACACTACTTGATTAATTTTTTCAAAAAACTCATGGATTTTGAGAGGCCGATTATTCAGAGCTGAAGGGAGTCTAAAACCATAGTCAATCAAAGTTTGCTTGCGACTGCGATCTCCTTCGTACATAGCTCCAATTTGGGGAAGAGTGATGTGGCTTTCATCAATAAAGCAAATCATATCATCTGGAAAATAGTCTAACAAAGTGCTTGGTGGCTCACCATCTTGCCTACCGTCAAAATAAATAGAATAATTCTCAATTCCATTGACATAACCCAAGGTTTCTAGCATCTCAATGTCGTTATTTGTTCTCTGTTTTAACCTTTCGGCAAACAATATTTCGCCTTTTTCATAAAAAAATTGAACTCTTTCCTCTAAATCTCTACGAATTAGCTCAATCCCTTTTTTGATTTTATCTTGAGTGGTTACATATTGTTTAGCTGGAAAAATAATATATTTATTTAATTTTTTAACTAAATTTCCGGTAATGTATTCCAAAACTTCAATTGATTCTAAAGTATCCTGATCAAAACCGAAACGATAAATTAATTCTTCTCCTGCTGGCATTAATTCCAGACAATCTCCTCTAAGCCTAAAAAACCCACGAGTAAGGTCTAAACTTGTACGAGTAAACTGTTGGTCGATGAGTCTGCGAACGATTTTATCAAGTTTATACTCTCTACCTACCTCCATTTCTATTTTAAGAGCTTCAAAGTCTTCAGGATTTCCCAGTCCATAAATACACGACACAGACGCTACAATGAGCACATCTCTACGAGTTAACAAAGCTTGGGTAGCGGCATTTCTAAGTCTATCAATTTCTTCGTTGATTTCAGTTTGTTTTTCAATATAAGTGTCACTGCGAGGAATGTAACTTTCGGGCTGATAATAGTCGTAATAGCTGACGAAATAATGCACTGCATTGTAGGGAAAAAATTTTTGGAATTCTTCTGCTAACTGAGCAGCCAAAGTTTTGTTGTGAGCGATTACTAAGGTTGGTCTTTGAAGGTTTTGCACGATAGAGGCCATCATAAAAGTTTTGCCACTGCCCGTAACTCCCATCAAAGTTTGCTCGTCGTTTCCATTAGCTAAACTTTGGGTCAATATATCAATAACCTTAGCTTGATCTCCTTTTGGGTTGTAGTCAGAACTTAATTGAAAACGATTGTTACTCAATGTATCAGGTAAATCGATCATTTTGAGTTCAAAAAGTAGTTATTAAATAAATAAAATTAGACTTAAAAAACTAACAAAATTTTTGTTACAATTTTTCACCAACAAGTTGGTCTATCATTTTTGCTAATTCCCAATCTTTAGCAGTCACAGCAGCTTGGTCGTGAGTAGTTAGAGTGATTTTAACTTTGCCCCAGGTAAACCAAATTTCTGGATGATGGTTTATTTTTTCCGCCAATAACCCAACTTTATTTACAAATTCAAGAGCTGAGGCAAAATCTTTAAAGGTGAATTCTTTTTGCAAAAAATTTTGATTATTTATCCAAGCCATAGTTTCTAACTATTAGAATAGAACGGTAAAAGTATTTTTAATTTTTTTGTCGAATGTTTTTATCTATTTGTATTTTTTTAAATAACACGGAAAAATCAACCAGAAACTAATCAAGTATATTATTAAGAGAAGCAATATCTAAATATGGGAGTATTTGGTGGACACTTTGTTTATTAGCAGCCACTGCAAAATATCTTCTATCATGATCGAAAGGATCTACATCAAAATTCATACCACTCCAATCCACCATTACCCCATTAGCCTCTTCTAGAATTAATTTACCAGCAGCGATATCCCAAGCTTTTTGCCTGCCAAAAATAGCAAAATTAAAAATATTTTCCACAACCCAACAAGTTTCTAAAGTTGAACTGCCAACCATTCTTATGGTCCGAACTAATGGAGATAAAACGGAAATCATACTTTCTCTTACACCTTTCATTTCAGGAATGTTAGAGTTTATGTCAAAATTAACAACTGCATTACTAAGATCGCAAGATTTAGTTTGTAGCTGAATCAACTCGTCTTTATGTCGCAGCCAAGCACCTTTATTTTTTTCAGCAATGTAAATTTTTTGATATGCAGGGGCGGATATCACTCCAGCTAAAGGTTGTTTATCTACAAATACACACACAGCAATGCCAAAAATATCAAATCGGCTAACAAAATTTTTAGTACCATCTATAGGATCAATTAAAAAAATATACTTACCCGGCTTAACTAAACCTTCTTCTCCTAAAAAACCAATTTCACTTTCTGCAAAACCTGCTTTAGTCATTTCTCTAAGAATTGAGTTTTGAATTAAATTTTGGACCTCTATATCAACTTTGGTAACTATATCTGTTCGGTGTTGTTTGGTTTTAATATCCAAATCAGTCTGATCCTTAAAATATTTTAAGGCTATTTGGTTTGCTTCAGTGATGACTTGTTGTAGGATTTCTGTAATCTTTGAAAAACTAGGCATAATCATCTTTATTTGTGTTCAACACAATCTCAAATTAAAAGCTTTTAAACTTTTTTATTTTCTTTCAAAATGTCAAAGTTTTTCGGTAGTTTTAAAATAAAATTTCTGTATTTTACAGATATCTAAGGTTTAGTACCAATAAATCTATATCATTTTTCTTTTTAAATCAAACTATTAAAAGAAAAGCTAAAATACAAGTTTTCTATAATTCTAACTTGGAGTGTTTATTTTTCAAAAGTTAGAAAAGTTACCATTTTGTAACGGTTGGTAATTGCTTGATGCAATCAAGTTGGTTATGCTGTGTTGAAATATGGTATAAATACAAGTATTTGCATAAAAGTAAAAAGTAGAATATACTTTTAACTAACCCTAGTCTTAGATGTGAAATATACAAAAAGTATAAAAAGATAACAACATTTAATAGTTTATTCTAAAAACAAAAATCAAAACAAATACAGCTGTATGCCTTCTCACCCTCTTTACTATACATTACACACTCCTAATCAATCCCAACAAGGTAAAAAATGGGTAAGAAGAGTGATAAAAAACAGACCCAAATTAGGCTTCGTGGGTTCCATAGTTTCTGTTTATATATTGGTTGCTGCTCTATTAGGTTTTGCGGCTTTTAATGGTTTTAGAGATCAAGGGCAAGCCTCTGTAGAAAGTGCATATGTTTCTGCTTCTTTGAGGTTAATAGAAAACGAGGTTTACCAGATTGGTAGTCGTGTGGAAGTTTCTTTAACTTTGCAGAATACGAGTATAGTGGAACCGATAAATAATCTTAATATTGAATTAAGATCTACTAAAAACGCGGTAGTTTGGCAAACAGCAATGCTTAAAACTAACACTTTACAGATGAAAGAGTTAAAACCTACAGGCAACATCTTTGTAATCCCTTTTTTAACCGCTGGAGAAAGGGCAGAATACAAAGTAGTAGGTACTTTAGCTGATGATGATTTTGATTTTCTAACCTTAGTTGCTAATATAACTTTCAGAAACAGGGAAGGTTTACAAACTGCAGTAACTAACAGAGTTTTTACCAAAATTGAGGAGTCTTTTAACCGTAACAATCTTCTCAAACTTGAACCCACTAAACTAAGTTATAAAAGAGAAGACAAAGTTGAACTCAAACTTTTTGCTCAAAACCACAATGGTGAACCAGATCCTTTAGCTCCCCTTATTAAGGGTAAAGTTTATATTACTCAAAAAGACACAAAAAACACTATCGCTTCTTTAGATTGTCAAATTGGTAACCAACCTCAATGTGTTGTTAATTTGGAAAAACTGGAGCCCGGAAATTATACTGCTATTTTCATATCTGAAGATGAACAAGTTTTAAGCCAAATTGCTCAATTCAAAGTTGAAGGTCAAATCAACAGATTTAAACCAAGTGATCTATCCACTTTACACCTACCATTTAACAATCAATCGATTAACGGAATTGTGCCGGTTATAGCTAAACAAGTAATGGGTTTAAATGATAGACCTAGTGGAGAAAAATGTGTTTTTGAAATTATCAGAGACGAAAAAGTGGTCGAAACTGTTGAAACTGTGGTTCAAAACGATAGAATTTGTGCAACTATTCTAGACAGCACTAATTTTAAAGCCGGTAACGGTGGTTATACAATTAAATTACAAGGTACTTCAAAATCTTCCAATGTTTTATTTTTACAGAAGTTTTCTAATCTAATAAATATTGAAAACATTACTCCAACAATGAATTTGGGCAATAGTGTACAAATCTTTGCTAAAGACATCCCTCAACTGACAATTGTGCAAAATACAACGGAGGAAGAAGAGCCTGAAACAGAAGAGCAAGAAAGTAGTGAAAATCCTCAATTTTACAATGGTAAAGCTGTGTTAGGTATTTGGCATCCTCGTAGCGGTGAATTTAAAGAAGTTACTAACTTTGGTGGCACTCCCATTCAAATTGTGAACGGTCAGTTAAATCTGAATATTCCTGCTAGTGAATTTGTTAGAGGTGGTTTTTATTCAGTCTTTATAAAACTAGAGGATGGTAGATATAGTGATTTTTTAGGTCTATCCTTTGAGGATAAAACAATTGGCTTTAGTTATAGCGGAGTAATTGTAGAAAACTTAAACGATCTAAAAGTTGGGCAAGATTTTGCTCTTAGATTAGAAAATGTGGTAGACAGAAGTGGTAATCGAATTAGCCAAGGAGAGTGCGCAGCTAATATTTATCAAACAACTTCTGGACCAATTCCTATAACTGTTAAAGGAGAATTGCTTGATGGAAATTGTAGAGTAGTCGTTCCAAAAGGTAAAATTACTAGAAGCGGTCCGATTTTGGTAACTTTTGTAGGCGATAATATTGTTAACCCAATAAACCAAAGTAGACAGTTATACATTGCACCTAATAAAGCTGAGAAGTTTGGTTTTTTAGGTTTGGAATATGAGCCAGCTATGACAGGTTATGCCAACAATTTTATCATTGGACCTGTTACAGACTTGTATGGCAACACTACCAATGTTAATAATCTAACCCTACAAGTATTTGATTTAACACCTCAGATTGCAGATAATGCTGAGCAGAATAATGAAGAAACTAGTTCAGTTGTACCGTCTGAACCAAAACTTATAAACGAGTATATTTTGACAGTAGAAGATGGGTTTGCCAAAGTAACCGCACCCTCTACTTTATTTAATACACAGAGGCTGAAGCTAGTTCTTTTAAATGAAGAAAAAAAGGTTATTAAAGAAAAAATAGTTGAAGTTGTAGAAAACCAAGAAGAAAATCAAAGACTAATTTTACCAAATTTCCCCAGAGTTATAAACAGTGATAGCAAGGTTAAGCTAGGTATCAGCGGTGTAGATTTTGATACGGTTAATGAATGCAAGCTAAGCTACTTCAAAAGCGAAGATAGTTTTTCTGAAAATAAGGTAAAAGTAAATGCCGAAAGTTCTAGCTGTGAATTTGACTGGAATCTAAACCAAAATAGAGACAATCAATATGCTCTAATGCAACTTCAGGTTGGTTCCAAACTATTTAGTCACATTGTCAAACATACCAGTGGGCAAGCTAGTAATCTGTTTGTAACTGCACCACAGATCAGAATCAACGATCGAGATGAAATTGAGCTAGATTTGCTAACTTCACCAATTGCCGATATTAACGGTAGACCAGTGGAAGATGGCATGATTAGGTGGCAAATTAATAACAAAACTCAAGAAAGTCGTATTAAAAATGGTTTTTCTAAGTTAGTTATGAACCCAGAGAATATAAATTCTCAAGATATAAGAAGAGTGTTAGATCAAAAATTTTTGGAAATTAGTTTGGATGGTAGAGCTAGTGTAACCGCTATAAATCGAACTAAAACTATGTCCATTTATTTAGGTAATAAAGAATTAACCAATGCTAGGGCTCAGTTTGAGATTAAAAAAGCTTCAACACAACTTTTGTTCGGTCAAAAACAGATCTTTCAGTTTAGAACGAATGCCTGTGATGCTAGTATTTTATCGGATCAAAGTATACAAAAAAATGTCAGCACTCATTGGCAAGGTGGTATTTGTTATGTAGAAGTTGGAGGTAGTTTGGGTAATAATTCTGTTTTGTTTGAGCAAAATGGTTTTAATTTGGGCCAGTTTGACTATCTTGTTGGACAAGATAGGGTAGAGATCAATTGGTGTAGTAGCAATCCTTGCAAAATTCAAGTAATTACTCAAAATAGAGGAAATATACAGGGAATTATTTATGATGGTGACAACCAATATAAATTTGAAACTGATAATGTGGATAATGTTATTGAAATTAGCCAAAACGGTCTAAACCCACTTAGAGACTATTTGGTAGAAGTAAGGTTTTACAAAAATGATGGGGCTATGGTATCTCTTTACAACCGAATTAATGGAGAATTACTACAATCTAGAAATCAGGGTTAAAGATACTTTAATCATCAGTTTTTAAAAAACTACAAGCTTGGTAAAGGATATACATGAAGTGTCGAAGGGATTCTTTGTGATTTTTCTAAAATTTTAGTATTTAGTGGTTGATTTATATCTGCTAAAACACATCCTATCAGTTCATTAGTTCTTAACTCTTGAGCTTCAATATTAATTTGATTATCTCCTAAAATAGAATTAATTTGAGCCAGCATGTCGGGTTGGTTTACATGTATATGCAAAAATCTAGCATTGAAATTATTATTCATAGGTGTAAGTTTAGGAAAATTGACGGATAAAGTAGTCTCGCCATGTTTTAGAAAATTGATGATCTGTATAGGCACAAATCGACCGATATTTTCTTGAACTTCTTGGGTACTGCCTCCAATATGGGGAGTTAAAATTACATTTGGCAGCCCTATTAAAGGACAATCAAAAGATTCTTGGTTGTTTTTAGGTTCAACAGGAAAAACATCTATTACTGCTCCGTCTAATTTACCTTTTTCTAAAGCCTCTTTTACATTGTCTAGATTTACTACTTGACCTCGAGAATAATTTATTAAATATGATCCGTCCTTCATTTTGTTAATTTGCTGTTTACTAATTAAGTTTGTGTTCTCTGGTCTACCATCAACATGAATAGAAAGAATATCGCTATTTTTTAGCAATTCATCTAAACTATTACATTTTTGAGCATTTCCCAGAGCCATTTTTTCGCTAAGATCATAATAATACACCTTCATACCTAGACTTTCAGCCAATACTGATAGCTGTGAACCAATGTTTCCATAGCCCAAAATCCCTAGTTTTTTATCTCTAACTTCAAAAGAGCCGGTAGTTGTTTTTTACCAAATATGATTATGTATTTAATAGTTTGCATTTGTGATTTTTCTTAATAAACAGATTATCGCTCCTATAACCAGTTCTACAACACTGCGACTATTGCTAAAAGGTGCATTAAAAACAGGAATACCTAGTTTGGTTGTAGTTTTTAAGTCGATTTGGTTAGTACTAATACAAAATAACCCCTACTGCTATTAATTTTGGAGAATTTTCAAGAACTTTAGAGGTTATTTGAAGTTTTTGACCTGATTCCTAAAATGTCCACATCTTGTAGTTTTTCTATTAAGCTGTCCTCACTTAAAGACCCATCTAAAGATTATACCACAAAACCTTCTTCTAAAGACATGGTTTCGGCTTGATCATCTATACTTTCTAATAGCAAAACCTTTTTGGACATAAACATAATTGTTAATTAACTAACTATATTCTTTTAAGATTTTTGTTTTTGTCCAGTAATATCTCTTTACTTAAAGATTCAAAAGTTCTACTTCTTTAGAACATAACTTTCTAGGTTTATGATAGAAATTTTGTGATGGTTTTAGTTTTAAATATTTACTAAAAATGTTGGGATTATACCACAAAATTTTAGAGTTGTTTTAGAAAGAGTTTTGCAACAGAGGCAAAAATTACACTAATGACTAGTACAAAAACCAAAAACAATAAAAAAATTATTGTAAATATGCCTATTTTTTTAAATTTAGATCTTAATCCAATTAAAATTGTACTGAAAACAACTAAAATATATTAAATTTTTTTAAAGACACTTTGGTATTATTTGATTAATTATAAAAAAATCTTATATTCAAATTTATACCCTTCTTCTACTACCGCCGCTTCTATTGCTTTTCTTATAGACTCTATATCAAAATCATACTTATATTTTTTACCAAAAGCCTCCATATCAGCCTTAATATTACCTTTTCTCCAATTCAGTCCTGTACTGTAAACTTCACTTGAGGTGCCTAAATCTATTTCTAAACCAAAACCTGTCTCTTTTAACATTTCGCTGAAATAGACACACTTCTCTTCTTCGTTTACTACAACAGTCCCTATATATTGAAGTTTTTTATTTCCTAAAAAAAGTTTTCTCTCAGCTAAAATAAGCTCAAAAATAGTTTTTTGTCCTTTTTCTTTTACAAGAGCATTTTTAAGTTGAGAAATTTGGGAAATTTTTTTAGTTAAAAACATAGTAATGCATATTATTTATAATATGCTCGTAGCTA
>FWWL01006767.1_pt1 | contig 16251 bp, 16 predicted proteins | sample 2228331 | NCBI WGS metagenome assembly FWWL01 (sample SAMEA103939775, study PRJEB20133) | metagenome
GGCGCGACGTACCTCGACCCGCTGCGGCTGGTCGGGCTCGGGCCGGTCCGGCTGCTGCCGTTCCTGGGGCAGGGGTCGGTCCCGAGCGGCGCCACCGGACCCGTGGCGACCCCGCCCGTGCCAGCCTGGTGGTGAGCAGGGGACCCGTCGGGGCACCGGCCGGCCCCCACGCCGCTGCCGGGCCCGAGCCCGCCGGATTGGCGGTGCCGGTCGCCCACGGCGTACGCTGGCCGACGCAATCCTCAGGGATTGACTTCGCACGTCTGCAGACCACGACGCCCCACCTCTCCGGCGGGGCGACCACCCGTGGGCGCCGACTCCCGGTCCCGGTCAGCCGGGTGGGGTCGCGCGTGGGCGTCAGGGCGAGCCGACACCCGTCGGTGAGCAGCAACTGGAAATCAACCGGATCCACGCCGGTGCGTCCTGGTCCGCCGCGAGGCGGGCTGCCAAGGTCGCGCGCACGGTGGCGGGCCCACCACAGGAGAGAACCCCTCATGGCAGTCGTGACCATGCGCCAGCTCCTCGAGAGCGGCGTCCACTTCGGACACCAGACCCGTCGCTGGAACCCGAAGATGAAGCGCTTCATCATGACCGAGCGCAACGGCATCTACATCATCGACCTGCAGCAGTCGCTGTCCTACATCGACCGCTCCTACGCGTTCATCAAGGAGACCGTCTCGAAGGGCGGCACCGTGATGTTCGTGGGCACCAAGAAGCAGGCCCAGGAGGCGATCGCCGAGCAGGCGACCCGCGTCGGGATGCCCTACGTCAACCAGCGCTGGCTGGGCGGCATGCTCACCAACTTCCAGACGGTGCACCAGCGGATCAACCGCCTCAAGGAGCTCGACGAGATCGACTTCGACGACGTCGCCGGCTCCGGTCGCACCAAGAAGGAGCTCCTGCAGATGAAGCGGGAGCGCGACAAGCTCGACAAGACCCTGGGCGGCATCCGCGAGATGAGCCGTACCCCCGCCGCGGTGTGGATCGTCGACACCAAGAAGGAGCACCTCGCCGTCGAGGAGGCCCGCAAGCTCCGGATCCCGATCATCGGCATCCTGGACACCAACTGCGACCCCGACGAGGTCGACTTCCCGATCCCGGGCAACGACGACGCCATCCGCGCCGTCGGGCTGCTGACCCGGGTGGTCGCCGACGCCGTCGCCGAGGGCCTCATCGCCCGCTCGGGTGCCGGCGCCAAGACCGAGGGTGCCGAGAACGGCGCCGCGGAGCCGCTGGCCGAGTGGGAGCGCGAGCTCCTCGCCGGTGACGCCGAGAAGGCCGCCGAGACCGCCACCGGTGCCGAGGCCGAGGCCGCCTCCGAGGCCACCGGTGCCTCCTCCGAGGGTGCCGCGTCCGATGCCGCTGCCCCCGAGGCTGCGTCCCCCGAGGCTGCCGAGGCCGCTGAGTCCGCGGAGGCCGCCGAGGCGCCCGCCGCCGACGAGGCCAAGGCCTGACGGTCCGCTCCGCCCATCCCACTCACGACGCAAGGACGACGAGTACATGGCATACACCGCTGCCGACGTGAAGAAGCTCCGCGAGCTCACCCAGGCCGGGATGATGGACTGCAAGAAGGCCCTCGACGAGTCCGACGGTGACTTCGACAAGGCCGTCGAGCTGCTCCGGGTCAAGGGTGCGGCCAAGGCCGCTGCCCGCGCTGCCGAGCGCGAGGCCTCGGCCGGTCTGGTCGCTGCCTCCGGCAACGCCCTGATCAGCCTGCGCGCCGAGACCGACTTCGTGGCCAAGAACGAGGCGTTCATCAACGCCGCCCAGCAGATCGCCGACGCCGCCGACGCCCACAAGGTCGGCGACGCGGAGGCCCTCAAGGCCGTCGCCCTCGGTGACTCCACCGTCGGTGAGACCGTCGAGGAGCTCGCCCGCACCATCGGCGAGAAGATCGAGCTCGGCGAGGTCGCCTACTTCGAGGGCACCACCACGGTCTACCTGCACAAGAAGGCCTCCGACCTGCCCCCGACCCTCGGCGTGCTCGTCGAGTACGAGGGTGACGAGGCTGCCGCCCGCCAGGCCGCGCAGCAGGCTGCCGCCCTCAAGGCGCAGTACCTCACCAGCGACCAGGTCCCGGCCGAGGTCGTCGCGGCCGAGAAGGACGTGCTGACCAAGAAGACGCTGGAGGAGGGCAAGCCCGAGGCTGCCGTCACCAAGATCGTCGAGGGTCGCATCAACGCCTTCTTCAAGGAGATCGTGCTCCTGGACCAGGAGTCGGTCTTCGAGGCCAAGAAGTCGGTCAAGCAGGTCCTGGACGCCGCCGGCACCACGGTCACCCGCTTCGCCCGCTTCGAGGTCGGCGCCTGACCCGCTGCGCCCAGCAGCACCCGCACCACCCGAACAGCCCCACCTGACCAGCCAGGGCTGCTCATGACGCTCGCGATCCGCTAGGTTCGCGTGGACGTCGAAGGAGGCCGGTCCGCTTGAATCTGCACCACAGGTCGAGCGGACCGGCCTCCTCGCACGTCCGGCCGCCCACCCCCTCTCGGAAGGACGCACCATGACCCAGTACCAGCGCGTGCTGCTCAAGCTCTCCGGGGAGGTCTTCGGCGGCGGCCAGGTCGGTGTCGACCCCGACGTGGTCAACACGATCGCCCGCGACGTCGCCGAGGTCGTGCGCAGCGGGGTCCAGGTGGCGATCGTCACCGGAGGCGGCAACTTCTTCCGCGGCGCCGAGCTCCAGCAGCGCGGCATGGACCGCGTCCGCGCCGACTACATGGGGATGCTCGGCATCGTCATGAACTGCCTGGCCCTGCAGGACTTCCTGGAGAAGCTCGGCGTCGAGACCCGGGTGCAGACCGCCATCACCATGGGCCAGGTCGCCGAGCCCTACGTCCCGCGCCGCGCCATCCGGCACATGGAGAAGGGCCGCGTGGTCATCTTCGGCGCCGGCATGGGCATGCCGTTCTTCTCCACCGACACCGTGGCCGTCCAGCGCGCGCTGGAGAGCCGCTGCGACGCGGTGTTCTTCGCCAAGAGCGGGGTGGACGGGGTCTACGACGCCGACCCCCGCAAGGACCCGAACGCGAAGAAGTACGACCGGATCACCTTCGAGGACGCCATCTCGCAGGGCCTGGCGGTCGTCGACCAGACCGCCTTCACCCTCTGCGCGGAGAACAAGCTGCCGATGGTCGTCTTCGGCATGGAGCCCGAGGGCAACATCCCGCGCGTGCTGAAGGGTGAGAGGATCGGCACGCTCGTCGAGGCCGGCTGAGCGCCCCCGGCGCCCGCCTCCCGCCAGCACCACCAGACCGAGCAGCACCCGGCCCCAGCAGCACCGGCCCAGCAGCACCGGGCCGCGAGCCGGGACCCCAGCACCGAGAAACGACCAGCCAGGAGCACACGGTGATCAACGACATCCTCAACGAGGCCGACAGCAAGATGGACAAGTCGGTCGACTCCACCCGCGAGGAGTTCGCCGCCATCCGCGCGGGCCGCGCCAACCCCTCGGTCTTCAACAAGATCGTCGTGGACTACTACGGCAGCCCGACCCCGCTGCAGCAGCTCGCCTCCTTCACCGCCCCCGAGGCGCGGGTCATCATCATCGCGCCCTACGACCAGGGCGCCACCAAGAACATCGAGCGCGCCATCCGCGACTCCGACCTCGGCGTGAACCCCACCGACGACGGCAAGGTCCTGCGCTGCGTCTTCCCGGAGCTCACCGAGGAGCGCCGCAAGGAGTTCATCAAGGTCGCCCGGGCCAAGGCCGAGGACGGCCGGGTGGCCGTGCGCAACCTGCGCCGCACCGCCAAGCAGAACCTCGAGAAGCTCGAGAAGGACGGCGAGGTCGGCAAGGACGACGTCACCGGCGCCGAGAAGAAGCTGGACTCCATCACCAAGAAGCACACCGACTCCATCGACGAGATGCTGAAGAACAAGGAGGCCGAGCTGCTGGAGGTCTGATGACCTCCCGCTCGCTCGCCGCGATGGCCGCCCCCACCCCGACGGGACAGCCCGCCCTGACCAAGGACCACGGCCGGGCCGGTCGTGACCTCAAGGCCGCGATCGGTTCGGCGGTCGTGCTGCTCGGGGCGATCGCCGCCTCGCTGCTGTTCTTCAAGGCCGCGTTCATGCTGATCGTGGTCGTCGCCGTGTGCGTCGCGGTGTGGGAGCTGGGCCGCGGCTTCGCGGTCAAGGGCATCGACCTGCCCGAGGAGCCCCTGATGGTGGGCGGGGTCTCGATGGTGGTCGTGGCCTACCTGTTCGGCTCCGACGCCCTGGTCACCGCCACGGCGGTCACCGGCCTGGTCACGATGCTCTGGCTGCTGCGCCGCGGCATCGAGGGGTACGTCCAGAACGCCACCGCCTCCCTGTTCACCCTGATCTACGTGCCCTTCCTGGGCTCGTTCGTGGCCCTGCTGCTCGCCGAGGGCGGCCTGGACGGCAGCGGCCTCGACGACGACGGCGTGCGCGGCATCATCGTCTTCATCCTGGTCACGATCGCCTCCGACATCGGCGGGTACGTCGCCGGGGTCCTGTTCGGCAAGCACCCCATGGCCCCGGTCATCTCGCCGAAGAAGTCGTGGGAGGGCTTCGCCGGGTCGCTCGTCTTCACCGTCGCCGGCGGCATCGGCCTGGTGGTCTGGCTGCTCGAGGGGGACTGGTGGGTCGGCGTCGCGCTCGGCCTGATCGCCGTGGTCATGGCCACCCTCGGCGACCTGTGCGAGTCGGTCATCAAGCGTGACCTCGGGATCAAGGACATGAGCCAGGTGATCCCTGGCCACGGCGGCCTGATGGACCGCCTCGACTCGTTGCTCGCGACCATCGCGCCGATCTGGCTGCTGCTGCACCACCTGGTCTTCGCCGCCTGACGTGACCGTCCACCTCGTCCGGCACGGCCGCTCCGTGCCCGACCCCGCCCGGCCCGCCAGCGAGTGGCCGCTCGACCCCGCGGGGTACGACGACGTCTGGGCGCTCCGCGACCGGCTCCCCGTCGCAGCAGCCTGGGTCTCCTCGCCCGAGCCCAAGGCGCTCGCGACGGCCGAGCTGCTCACCGACGGCGAGATCGGCGTCGTGCCGGAGCTGCGCGAGCACGAGCGTGCCGCCGGGTGGCTCGAGGACTTCCCCGACGTGGTCGCACGGGCCTTCGCCGACCTCGCCCGCCCGGCCACCGCAGGGTGGGAGCCGCTGCAGCACTGCGCGGACCGCGTCGTCCCCGCCGTACGCCGCCTCGTGGAGGTGCACGAGGGGCAGGACCTCGTGCTGGTCGGCCATGGCACGGCGTGGACGCTCGCGTTCGCGGCGCTCACCGGTGCCGAGCCCGACCTCGCGCGCTGGGCCGCCCTGCGGATGCCGGACGTCTGGACCGTCGAGCCCTGAGCCAGGTCTGAGCCCGCGCTGCCGCCCGCCCGGCGCGTACCCGCGTACGGAACCGCTGCACGGGGCATGCTGGCCCCATGGACGACATCGACTCCCGCGATCAGCGTGTCGAGCCGCGGGCCGTCGACGACGTGGACCCCACGGGGGAGGCCGCCGAGCCCACGGTCGGCTGGTGGCACCGCGACCACCCGGTCTTCGCCTCGCTGGCGGGCTTCTTCACCGGTCTGGTCTTCGTGGTCGTCGTCCCCGGCGCCTACGCCGCGCTCCTGGCCGCGGTCCTGGACAACGAGTCGGCCGAGGAGCTGTTCCCCTTCGTGCTCGTCGCGCTGGCCGTGCCCATCGCGCTGCTGGTCCACCCGCGCACCCGCCGCTTCGGTCGCTACATGCTCCTCGGCATGGTCTCCACGGCGCTCGTCGTCGGCGGGGTCGCGGCCCTCGTGCTCTGGTTCCTGGTCAACCGCTGAGGCTCCTGACGCCACACGGGGGCCAGGTCACGTCCTCGAGGGTTCGGCCGGGCCCCGTCGCGGGTGGGAGGATGGTGCGCGATGCCTGAGCACGAGACCCCGAAGCAGCTGCCCCTGGTGATGGAGGAGCCGCGCGGCCGCAAGAAGCCGCCGCGGCACCTCGCCGACCTGACCCCTGCCGAGCGCAAGGAGCTGCTGGAGGAGAAGGGACTGCCCGGCTTCCGCGCCAAGCAGCTCTCGACGCACTACTTCGCCCGGCTGGTCGACGACCCCGAGCAGATGACCGACCTCCCCGCCGGCCAGCGCGCCGACCTCGTCGGGGCGCTGCTGCCGGAGCTGATGACCCCGCTGCGGACCATGGAGGCCGACAAGGGCACCACCCGCAAGACGCTGTGGCGGCTCTTCGACGGGGCGCTGGTGGAGTCGGTGCTGATGCGCTACCCCGACCGCGCCACCATGTGCGTCTCCAGCCAGGCCGGCTGCGGCATGGCCTGCCCGTTCTGCGCCACCGGCCAGGGCGGCCTCCAGCGCAACATGAGCACCGCCGAGATCGTGGAGCAGGTGCTCGCCGGCGCCCGCTCGCTCGCACGCGGCGAGGTCCCCGGCGGTCCGACCCGCGTCTCCAACGTCGTCTTCATGGGCATGGGGGAGCCGCTGGCCAACTACAAGGCGGTCGTCGGTGCGGTGCGTCGGCTGACCGACCCAGCCCCCGACGGCCTGGGCATGTCGGCCCGCGGTGTCACCGTCTCCACCGTGGGCCTGGTCCCGCGGATCAAGCAGCTGGCCACCGAGGGCGTCCCGGTCACGCTCGCGCTGAGCCTGCACGCCCCCGACGACGAGCTGCGCAACGAGCTGGTGCCCATCAACACCCGGTTCTCCGTGGCCGAGACCGTCGGCGCCGCCTTCGAGTACGCCGAGGCCACCAAGCGCCGGGTCTCCATCGAGTACGCCATGATGCGCGGCATCAACGACCAGGCCTGGCGTGCCGACCTGCTCGCCGACGTCCTCTACGCCACCGGCGCCGACTGGGGATGGGTGCACGTCAACCTCATCCCGCTCAACCCCACGCCCGGCTCGAAGTGGACCGCCTCGGACCCCGCCGACGAGCGCGAGTTCGTCCGCCGCCTGGAGGCCCGCGGCATCCCCACCACCGTGCGGGACACCCGCGGCAGCGACATCGACGGTGCCTGCGGCCAGCTGGCCGCCACCGAGTGACCTGACCCGCTCAGGCCAGCAGTTCGGCCGCCTCCTCGACGGTGTCGACGAGGTGCACGGAGCCCTCCATCGCGCGGCCGCGGGCCAGCGCCTCGAGCAGCGGCCACGCCGGCAGGGTGCGGGTCCAGTGCTCCACGCCCACGAGCACCATCGGCGCGACGTCCGAGGCATCGGCGTAGTAGTTCTCGCAGGCGTCCTGGAAGACCTCCTGCACGGTGCCGGCGGCCCCGGGGAGGAAGACGATGCCGGCATCGCAGACCTCGAGCAGGATCGACTCGCGGGTCGCGTTGCGGAAGTACTTCGCGATCGCCGTCGCGAAGACCCCCGGCGGCTCGTGGCCGTAGTGCCATGTCGGGATCGCGAGGTTCTCGCGCGCCCCGGGCCAGCGCTCGCGCACGGCCATGGCCGAGGAGACCCAGGCGTCCACCGAGGGCCGGTACGTCGGCACGGCGGCCAGCATCGAGAGCGCCTCCTCCAGGACCTCGGTCGGCTCCCCTGCCAGCCGCGCCCCGAGGTTGGCGGCCTCCATCGCGCCCGGCCCGCCGCCGGTCGCCACGGTCAGCCGGGCGCCCAGCAGGTGCCCGAGGCGGGCTGCGTCGGCGTACGTCTGCTCGCCGCGCAGGGCGCGGTGCCCTCCCATGACGCCGACGACCCGGTGCCCCAGGCGCCAGGCGTCCAGGGCGACGTCGATGCGGTGGTCGTGCAGCACCTGCGCCAGCGCTGCCTCCCCGGGTGCGACGTCGGCCGAGGCCTCCTGCGACCAGGCGTAGGCGCGCCCGTCGAGGGAGTCGACCCAGCGCGGTGCGTCGTAGAGCTCGGTCGCGGTGTAGAGCGAGGTGCGGGCCGGGTCGACCGGTAGCGGGCGGTCGGCCAGCGAGGGCAGCACGATCGCCCCGCCCGACTCCGCCCGGCCGGCGTCGTCATCGGCGAAGTCGCAGCCCAGGAAGGTCGCGCCGTCGACGTCGCGACCCTCCAGCAGGTCGGGGCGCCCGCGCAGGTCCAGGTGGCGCACCCGCCATCCCGACAGCGAGCGCACCCCCTGGTCGAGCCGGCGCTCGAGGTCGGCGAGGGTGGTGACGTCGACCGTGCGGCCCCGGGTGCGTCTCACGAGGGGTGAACCTACGTGAGGGTCGGCGACCGTCGTCCGCACTCGACCGAGGTCTCGACACGCGGGTCGCGACCTCGTCCCTCGGTCGCGCCGCTCGCTCGACCACCGATCGACGAGTCCGCTCCGCGTCCCCGTCAGAACGCGTGCGCCAGGAGCTCCCCGAAGAGCTCCTGCTCGTCGACCTCGAGCCCGCGCGAGCGGAACCAGCGGCACATGTTGCGGCAGTCGCGCAGCAGGAAGTCCATTCCGTTGGCATTGCCGACCAGGTCCACGACCTGGGGCAGGTCGATGACGACCAGCCGCTCGCCCGCGGCGAGGGTGTTGTACGGCGACAGGTCGCCGTGCACGATCCCGGCCTGCACCATCGTGGCGAGCGCGTCGCGCAGCTGGTCGTAGTAGGAGGCCAGCAGCGCGGGCCCGGGGCGGGTCTGCGCGAGCCGCGGCGCCGTCTCGACCCCGTCCTCACCCTCGACGGTGATCCACTCCATGAGGATCTCCTGCCCGTCGAGCTGCACCGGGTAGGGGACCTGCAGCCCCAGCAGCCAGCAGCGCTTGAGCGCCTCCCACTCCGAGGTCGCCCACTCACCGGCGGCGACGATCCGGCCCCAGGTGCTGCCGGCCTTGAGGGCGCGCTGGTCGCGCGAGCGCTTCACGCTGCGGCCCTCGGTGTAGGTCGCGGCGCGGTGGAAGGTGCGGTGCTCGGTGGAGCGGTAGCGCTTGGCCACCATGACCACCGACTCCCCGAGCGCGTCCGAGCCGGGGACGGCGCGCTCGAGCAGGTAGGCGTCGGCCTCCTTGCCGGTCTTGAGGACGCCGAGCTCGGTGTCGATCGCGCCCTGGGAGGTCACGACCCAGTCGGGCCGCGGCTCCGGGCCGCGCGAGAGCGGCTCCACGCTGAGCCAGGTGGACCAGCGCTGGGTGTCGTCGTCGATCTCCTCGACCGCGTGCCAGTCGAGGAGGAAGGAAGGGTCGATGCCGTCCAGGGGGTCCACCTCGGGACTGGGCCCACTGCTGGGTCCACTGCTGGGGTCGAGGTGGGGGAAGGGGTCAGAGGAGTGCTGCTCCTCGGACCGGTCGTGCCAGTCGTGCCGTGCGGTCAACGCGGGTGCTCCGATGCGAGAGAAGGGTGTGGTCTGCGGGCAGGCCAGCGACAGTCGTCGACATGTCACGCTCCTCTCGTCGGGGCACCAGCGGACCCCGGTGCTGCGCCCCATCGTGGGCCCCGCTGCGCCGGTGCGCCACCGAATTACCCGCGCAGCCGCACCGACAGGCAGGTCACGCAGCCCTCGAGCTTCTCCAATTCGGAGATGTCGACCGCCACGACCCGCAGCCCGCGGGCCTCGAAGCACGCCCGGGTCTCCGGCGCGGCGCTCGACATCAGCACGGTCCGCTCGTCGAGGCAGACCACGTGGCAGCCGGGCTCCTCGGGCACGGGCTCGTAGCGCTCCCACACGGACGGGTCGTCCACGACCGGGTCCCACCCGATCACGGTGCCGTCGGGGAGCGCGGTCACCGCGGACTTCAGGTGCAGGACCTTCGCGAGGGGTACGCCGACGACGACCGCCCCGAGCGGCGCGAGGTGCGTGCGGAGCTGCTCGACGGCACCCGGCGTCGTACGCCCGCCGAGGCCGACCCAGACGGTCCCGTCGTGCTTGAGCACGTCGCCGCCGTCGAGGGTGTCGGGTGCCTCGATCCGCTCGATCCGGTAGCCGAGGTCGCGCAGCGCGGCCTCGGTGCCGGCGGTCTCGGGCTTGCGCTCGTCGGCGCCCGGCCGGCTGATGACCGCGACGTCGTCGTAGACCACGACGGTGTCCTCGACGAAGACCGCGTCGGGGCAGTCGTCGGCGGGCTCGACCTCGACGGTGCGCCAGCCCTCGGCGTGCAGGGCGTCGACGTAGCCCTGCCACTGCGCCAGCGCCCGGTCGGCGTCGACCGGGGTGCGCCCGATGTGGGTGACCAGGCCCTCCGCGACGCGGGGGCCGGGGCGGCGGACCAGGGCGAGCTTCCTGCCCGCACCCAGGGCGCCGCCGCTCACCGCACGCCCCACGAGTAGGTCTGCTTGCGCAGCTGGAGGTACATGAAGGTCTCGGTGGCCACGACGCCGGGCACGGTGCGGATCTGGCTGGAGAGCAGCTCCAGCAGGTGTTCGTCGGACTCGCAGACCAGCTCCACGAGCAGGTCGAAGGAGCCGGCGGTGATGACGACGTAGTCGACGGCGTCGAGGGCCGACAGCGCGTCGGCGACCGGCTCCAGCGGTCCGGTGGCGCGGATGCCGACCATCGCCTGGCGGGCGAAGCCGAGCTGCATCGGGTCGGTGACCGCGACGACCTGCATGACCCCGGCCTCGACCAGGCGCTGGACCCGCTGGCGCACCGCGGCCTCGGAGAGCCCGACGACCTTGCCGATCGCGGCGTAGGAGCGGCGCCCGTCCTGCTGGAGCTGCTCGATGATCGCCTTGGACACCTCGTCGAGGTGGGGGAGGGACCCCTCGCTCTTCCTGCTCATGCACGGACCGTACCGGTCGGGGTGAGCGCCCTGCAGTGGTCTCGTCCACGAGCGATTTCGTTGCCAACAGGTTTCGGTTCAACCGGATCCCTTGTCGAGGGCGGTGGTCAGTGGCACGATCCGAGGACCCCGCTGACCGGAGGAGGCTCATGGCACCCGAGGACCAGGCGCCCGCGCGCCGCTCCACCCTGTCCCGGCGCGGACTGCTGCGCGGGGGAGGGGCAGTGGCTGCGGCCGGGCTGTCGGTCGCCGCGCTCAAGCTGCCGTTCTTCAGCGTGGCCGGGGCCGCCCAGGACCCCGCGACCTGTCGGGCCACGGACCTGTCCGAGCGCGAGCGCCGGCTGGTCATCTCGAACTGGACCGGCTACATCGACCCCCGGCGCAACCCGCGCGGCACGTTCAACACCTTCCAGGACACCACCGGCATCACCGTCGAGTACAACGACGACGTCAACGACAACGCCGAGTTCTACGCCAAGGTGCGCAACCAGCTCGGCGCCTGCGAGCCGATCGACCGCGACATGATCGTGCTGACCGACTGGATGGCTGCCCGGATGATCGGGCTGGGCTGGATCCAGCCACTGGAGCGGGAACGGGTCCCGCGCCTGCACGAGAACCTCATCGACTCCCTGCGCGACAAGGCCTGGGACCCCGACCGCAGCTACAGCGCCCCCTGGCAGTCCGGCCTCACCGGGATCGCCTACAACGCGGCGTACGTCGACGAGGTCGGCAGCTTCTCCGAGCTCCTCACGCGCTCGGACCTGCGCGGTCGCATCACCCTGCTCACCGAGATGCGCGACACGATGGGCTTCATGCTCAAGGTCGTCGGTGCCGAGCCGGAGGACTTCAGCGAGGACCAGTGGTACGACGCCCTCGACGCGCTCAACCGAGCGGTCTCGGACGGGCAGCTGCGGCAGTTCGCCGGCAACAACTACCTCCAGCAGCTGGCCAACGGCGACATCGTGGCCTGCGAGGCCTGGTCCGGCGACGTCATCCAGGCGCAGTACGACAACCCCGACATCAAGTTCGTGGTGCCCGAGGAGGGGCTGTCGCTGTGGAGCGACAACATGCTCGTGCCGAACCTCGCCACCCACCAGGCCAACGCCGAGGCCTGGATCGACTACTACTACGAGCCCGAGGTCGCGGCTCGCCTGGCTGCCTGGGTCAACTACATCTGCCCCGTCGAGGGAGCCCGCGAGGCGATGGAGCAGGTCGACGCCTCGCTGGTCGACAACCCGCTGATCTTCCCCGACGAGGAGTTCCTCGCCGACACGTGGGACTTCATGCCGCTCGACGACCGGCAGTCCCAGCAGTACGAAGGAGACTGGTCCGATGCCACCGTCGGCTGACACCGCCGCGACCGGGGCGTCCGCGCCCGCCGCACCCACACCCGCCCCCGACGCCGCCGACGGGGGGCTGCGCCTGAGCAGCCTCACCAAGCGCTACGCCAACGGCTTCACCGCCGTGCACGACCTGGACCTCGACGTGCCGCGAGGCTCCTTCATCGCCTTGCTCGGCCCGTCGGGCTGCGGGAAGACCACGACCTTGCGGATGGTCGCGGGGCTGGAGGTGCCGACCTCGGGTCGGATCACGCTCGCGGGCCAGGACATCACCGAGCGCCGCGCCCACCAGCGCCCGGTCAACACCGTCTTCCAGAACTACGCGCTCTTCCCGCACCTGGACATCTACGAGAACGTCGCCTTCGGTCTGCGGCGGCGCAAGGTGCGCGACGTGGAGGCGAAGGTCCGCGCGATGCTCGAGCTGGTCGAGCTCGACAGCCAGGCCCGCAAGCGCCCGGCCCAGCTCTCCGGTGGCCAGCAGCAGCGGGTGGCACTGGCCCGCGCTCTCATCAACGAGCCGGAGGTGCTGCTGCTCGACGAGCCGCTGGGGGCCCTGGACCTGAAGCTGCGGCGCTCGATGCAGATCGAGATCAAGCGGATCCAGGTCGAGGTCGGGCTGACCTTCATGCACGTCACCCACGACCAGGAGGAGGCCATGACGATGGCCGACACCGTGGCGGTGATGAACGGCGGTGTCATCGAGCAGCTCGGCGCCCCGGCCGAGCTCTACGAGAACCCGCGCTCCACCTTCGTGGCCAACTTCCTGGGCCAGTCCAACCTGATCGAGGGCCGGGTGGTCGCGCGCGCCGCTGACGTCATCAGCCTCGACATGCACGGCATCACCGTCTCGGTGCCGACCTCGCGGACCCACACCGACGGTGACCGCGGCTGGATCGGGATCCGCCCGGAGAAGGTGCTGATCGGGGAGGAGGGCGCCGACCTCGACGCCCCGGGCAACACCGTGCCGGGAGGGGTGATCAGCGACGTGTCCTTCGTCGGTGTCTCCACGCAGTACCTCGTGCGGATGCCGTGGGGCCAAGAGCTCCAGGTCTTCTCCCAGAACACCGGGCGCACCCGGATGTTCTCGGTCGGGGAGAGGGTCGAGCTGTCATGGCGCCCGGAGTACGCCTTCTGCCTCGACATCCGCCAGGACGCCGCGGCGGGCGTCGACGACGGGGAGGTCCGGTGACCCAGGCGGCGCAGGCGGTCCCCGAGGCCGCCACGCTCGCGGCGGAGTCCTCCGCGGCCCGCCGACGCCGCGGTCGGACCGGCTACCTGCTGATGGTGCCGGCCACCGTGTGGCTGCTGCTGTTCTTCGTCGTCCCGTTCTACTCACTGGTGGCCACCAGCCTCTTCGACCAGTCCGGCTCGGACTTCCGTGGCTACGAGATGTCCTACGCGTGGGGCAACTACCTCGACGTCATCGAGGCCTACTGGCGGCCTTTCCTGCGCTCCCTCTGGTACGCCGCGCTGGCCACCGGGATCTGCCTGGTGCTCGGCTACGTGCTGGCCTACGCGATCGCCTTCAAGGCCGGCCGCTGGAAGTGGCTGCTGCTCGTGCTCGTGATCGCCCCGTTCTTCACCAGCTTCCTGGTGCGGACGCTGTCGTGGCAGCTGATCCTCTCCGACAACGGCTTCGTCGTGGACGCGCTGCAGTTCCTGCAGGTCCTCGGTCCCGACGACCGGCTGCTGGCGACCCCGGTGGCGGTCGTGGCCGGCCTGGCCTACAACTTCCTGCCGTTCATGGTGCTGCCGCTCTTCGCCAGCCTCGACAAGATCGATCCCCGGCTGGTGGAGGCCTCCAGCGACCTCTACGCCCACCCGTTCATCGGCTTCTGGAAGGTCACCTGGCCGCTGTCCCTGCCGGGCGTCGTCTCCGGGACGCTGCTCACCTTCATCCCGGCGGCAGGTGACTACATCAACGCCGAGTTCCTCGGCTCGACCAACCAGCGGGTCATCGGCAACGTGATCCAGGGCCAGTTCATCGACGCCAACAACTCACCGGTCGCTGCGGCGCTCTCGGTGCTGCTGATGGTGCTGATCGTGGCGATGGTGCTGGTCTACGTCCGCCGCGCTGGGACGGAGGAGCTGCTGTGACCGCGTGGCTGCGCGAGCGGCTGGTCCTCATCCTGGGCCTGGGTGTGCTCGCCTACACCTTCGTGCCGATCGCGGTCGTGGTCTTGATGAGCTTCAACGAGCCCGCGGCCCGCAACGTCTACTCCTTCGACGGCTTCACGCTGCACAACTGGGCCAACATCTGCGAGGACGCCGCGATGTGCGAGGCCCTCGGGCTCTCCCTGCGGATCGGCTTCCTGGCCACACTCGTGGCGACGGTCCTCGGGACCCTGGCCGCCTTCGCGCTGGTGCGCCACGACTTCGCGGGACGTTCCTCGGCCAACCTGCTGATCTTCCTGCCGATGGCCGCCCCCGAGATCGTCCTGGGCTCCTCGCTGCTGACCCTGTTCGTGGCCGCGGGCGCCTCCGGGTGGCTGGGTTTCTGGACGATCCTGATCGCCCACATCATGTTCTGCCTGTCCTTCGTGGTCGTGACCGTGCGCTCCCGGCTGGCCGGGCTCGAGGACACCCTCGAGCAGGCGGCCGCCGACCTCTACGCGACGCCGGCGCAGACCTTCTGGCGGGTGACCCTCCCGCTGGTGCTCCCGGGCATCCTCGGCGCCGCACTGCTGAGCTTCTCGCTCTCCTTCGACGACTTCATCATCACCAACCTCAACTCCGGCAACGAGACGACCTTCCCGATGTACGTCTGGGGTGCCTACCGGGTCGGGGTCCCCATGCAGGTCAACGTGATCGGCACGATCATGCTGCTGTTCTCGCTGGCGGTGGTCGTCACCGGCGAGCTGGTCAGCCGGCGCCGCCGCCGGGCGCTGGTGTGAGGCGGACGCGCGAGAACGCGGCCCTCCGGGCCCTGGCCGACGCCGCACCCCGCACGGCCTGGCTGGACGACCCGGCCCGTCCCGACCCGCTGCCCTCCCTGGTCGGCGAGGTCGAGGCCGACCTGCTGGTGGTCGGTGGCGGCTACACCGGGCTCTGGGCCGCCCTGCTCGCCCGCGAACGGCACCCCGGTCGGTCCGTGCTGCTGGTCGAGGCAGGGGAGTGCGGGGGACAGGCGTCGGGCCGCAACGGCGGCTTCGCCTCGGCCTCGCTGACCCACGGGTTCGCGCACGGACTGGACCGCTGGCCCGAGGAGCTCGCCGAGCTCGACCGGCTCGGTGCGCAGAACCTCGAGGAGATCGGCGCGACCGTCGCCGCCCGCGGGATCGACTGCGACTGGCTCCCCAGCGGCGAGCTCACCGTGGCCACCCGGCCGCACCACGTCGATGAGCTCACGGGGCTCGCCGCCGAGATGGAGCGGCACGGCGAGGAGGTCGAGCTGCTCGACGCCGCAGCCGTCCGGGCGCGCCTCGACTCACCGTCGTACGTCGGGGGGCTGCTGGACCGGCACGGCACCGCGCTGGTCGAGCCGGCCCGGCTGGCGTGGGGGTTGCGGCGCGCCTGCCTCGAGGACGGCGTCCGCATCCACGAGCAGACCCGGGCGGTGTCCCTGGAGCGGTCGGCCGGCGGCGTACGGGTCGGGACGCGGGGGCCGGACGGTTCCGGCTCGGTGCGGGCCGCGCAGGTGGTGCTGGCGACCAATGCGTTCCCGTCGCTGCTGCGCCGGCTGCGGCTGATGACCGTCCCGGTCTACGACCACGTGCTGATGACCGAGCCGTTGACGCCCGAGCAGAAGGCGGCGATCGGGTGGGAGGGGCGCGAGGGCGTCGGTGACGCGGCCAACCTCTTCCACTACTACCGGCTGACCCGCGACGACCGGATCCTGTGGGGCGGCTACGACGCGGTGCACCACTTCGGCGGCCGGATCGACGCCTCGCTGGAGCAGCGCGACGCCACGCACGGGCTGCTGGCCGAGCACTTCCTGGAGACGTTCCCGCAGCTCGAGGGCCTGCGCTTCACGCACCGCTGGGGCGGGGTCATCGACACCTGCACCCGCTTCGCGGCCTTCTTCGGTACGGCGCTGGGCGGCCGCGTCGGGTACGCGCTGGGCTACACCGGGCTCGGTGTCGCGGCCTCGCGCTTCGGCGCCCAGGTCGCGCTCGACCTGCTCGACGGCGCCGACACCGAGCGCACCCGGCTGCGGATGGTCCGCGAGCGGCCGCTGCCCTTCCCGCCCGAGCCGCTGCGCTCGATCGGCATCGACCTGACCCGCTGGTCCCTGGCCCGCGCCGACCGGCACGGCGGTCGGCGCAACCTGTGGCTGCGGACACTCGACCGGGCCGGC
>FWWL01006768.1_pt1 | contig 16248 bp, 12 predicted proteins | sample 2228331 | NCBI WGS metagenome assembly FWWL01 (sample SAMEA103939775, study PRJEB20133) | metagenome
AGTCCAATTACTTCAAGTAACAGACATACATTTCAATCCATACAGAAAAGATAAAAAGATAGATGAAACAACAAAAGATATAGTTAAAAAATTACTGGATATTACACAACCTCACTTATTAGCCATAACCGGAGATGTTTGGAATGAGAATGCCTTTGGTAGAGGCTTAATGTATCTTGAACAAGCAGTAGAATTTTTTGGTTCTTTGAATATCCCATGGCTATATACCTGGGGCAACCATGACATGCTCTCAGACTATGCAAAGGGACATGACATTTTAGCCTCCGCTAAAAATTCCATGTATCGTGGAGGAATTAATTACGGCAACTATCAAGTAATTGTAGAAAATGAAAGTGGTCAGAAACTCTGGAGATTTCTATGTCTAAATAGCAACAAAAATGGTTTGATGGATGAACAAAGGCAATGGATACAAGAATGGAGTAATAAGAATGAGCACGAAAAAGTTCACACATTTATGGTTTGTCATATCCCTATATACCAATATCATACAATCTGGGAAAACAAAATTGCCTCAGGAGTTAAATTTGAAAATGTTTGCTATGAAAAGGAACAGGGTGAATCACTGGAATATCTTAAGAAAGTCCCTGGATTAAAGGCATGTATCTGCGGACATGACCATGTAAATGATTATTCCGGTGTTATAGAAGGTATAGATTTAATATACGGTAGAGCAACAGGCAAAGGTGGATACGGTTCTGACTTTGTTCCAAAAGGCGGAAAGTTATATTCATTATATCCTTCCTCTGGTGAGTATGAATGGGTATCTATTACACCCAATAATAAAAGATGGCATCCTCAACAAGGCGTGCAGATAGAAAAGAAAGAAGAACTTCCCTGGTTAGACGAACTGGACCAATAAGAACTATTTGCTTTCCCTATATGGATTCTCTACAACTATAACCGGAAAAGCGATTATTCCTTTTTCCGAATCACGAGTTAAAAATTCCACATCCTGTCCAACAATCAAATCTTGATAGTTATAGTTTATCAAGGCAGAATAGTGAAAAAATACATTTTCTGGAAACTCAGGAGAAGAAATAAAACCATACCCTGCCTTTAATGAACAAATTTTCCCTCTGTAAAATGGTGGTTTAGTATGGACATTATGATTCTCTTCCTTCGGCTCTAAAAATAACTCCAGAATCCTTATATCATTATTTTCCAAACCCTGTTCTATTATGAAATGCATCCGCAATGGATAAGTTGCAATATCCATCAACTCCGCTGAGGTTAATGTTGATTGTTCATTACCAATCTCATCTGTATATTTAAAATCCCAACCCAAAATCATAACTTTAGCACCAGCAGATTGAGCCTTCTTCACAAGCGGTATAAAATCTGCATCTCCTGTTATAACCACAAGCACATCTAATTGTTTATGAACAACCGCTTCGTATGCTTCCAATGCCAACCATACATCTATCCCGGTCTCATGCCTTTTTTCTGTTCTTGTCTTTATAGGTAAATAGTGAGTAACAACTCCTTCACTCATTAATATATCTTCAAAAACTCGCTCCGAGTAAAGTTTTCCTTCTATTTCCGCATCTTTTGCAGATAATCTTCCCCGAAAAAAGTGTGCCGCTACAATGTGAACATATCTACTCTCCACCTCCTCAAACTCAGAGACTTTATTTTTAATAAACTCATGTAATCCTCTTATGGAAATTCTTTTAAATGGAGGATGAACATAACGGTAGTATGTGCTTACATGGAAAAAGAAATTTCCATCATAGAAAATGCCTACTTTAATAATATTTTTGTTTGCCATATTGCTTTTCTTTTTTATTTTCGTTTAATGATTCATATTGTTTAATGTACTTATATATAACGCCTCATATTGAGGGATTATTCTTTCAACACTAAAATATTTCCGGGCTCTTTCAATACCTCTTTCTCCTATTTCCTTCTGTAGTTTTGAATCAAATAATATTTGTATCGCCCAATCAGCCATTGTCTCAATATCACCAACTTCACATAAGAAACCCGTTTCACCATCTTTGATTACTTCCTGAATACCACCACTTCTTGTTGCGAAGATCGGCACTCTTGATGCCATTGCCTCCAATGCTACCATTCCGAAACTTTCATGTTCACTCGGTTGAATAACCAAATCCGCATGAGGTATCAACTCTTCTATATTATGATAATTCCCTATATATTTTACCTTATCTAATATGCCCAATTGACGTGCTACTCCTACTGATGGAGCCTTTTCCGGACCTTCACCTACCATAATTAATTGAGCATCTATTTTGTCAGAAATCTTCTTAAATACACGAATTACATCCGTCACCCTCTTCACAGCCCTAAAATTAGAAATATGCATAATAATTTTTTTATCACCTGATATAAAAGGGATAGGAGACTTTTTCTTTTTAAATTTTGAAATATTTATAAAATTATATATAGTATGTATGGGCTTTGATAATTGGAACTCCCGTTCTGTTTCGTTTTTCAACCAATTTGAAACAGCTGTTATTGCACAGCTTTTTTCCATAGTATACTTGGTAATTCTATACAAAGAAGGGTCTGCACCAACTATCGTAATATCTGTTCCGTGTAATGTTGTTATCAAACAAAACTTCAATTCAGGGGGAAGCATGTCCCTCGCAAGCAATGCGATACTTGCATGAGGTATCGCATAATGTGCATGCCATATTTGAATAGAATGTTCCTCAACTACTTCCGCAATCCTTGAAGCCATTGCCAGATAATAAGGTGGTTGTCTCAAAACAGGATAATTTACAGGTTCAACTATATGACAAAATACATTCTTTATGTTATCTCTGAGACGGAAAGGAATATTATCCACAACAAAGTGAACCTCGTGCCCCCGTTCCGCAAGTGCTAATCCTAACTCAGTAGCAACAATTCCACTACCACCCGTTGTTGTATAACAACTAATCCCTATTTTTAATTTTTTACTTGCTTTTCTCATAAAAGTGGTTCTATTACCTTTATATTTATCGGTTCAATAGAATGAATCGCCTCTCCGTAGGCAACTTGAATCCTGCTTCCCCAGTAAGCACAACGGTCTCTAATACTCTGCCAGAACCGTTCAGATGAAATGATAGTATCGTTCCCCGAATACTCCGGATTATAAAACTGAGAACGATGTGCCTGTAACGCCTTTATTTTCATCTCAAAAAAATCCGATATATCAGCAATAAATGTTGGCGTTCTTGAATCATAATATGGATAGTAATACAAAATATTAGGACAACGATAGGGTTCATATTCAGTCTCAATTTTATACAACCCTGCAAAATAATTTGCCTCCCTTACTAAATAATGTGCATGGTGATGGTCAGGATGTCTATCTTCTGACATAGTAGCGAAAATAATTTTTGGACGGTATTTCCGAATTACCTCTATCACAGGTATTCTCTGTTCCTTTGTATTAAAAATTTCAGAATCTTTTAAACATAAATTCTCTCTTATAGCAATCCCTAAAATATCGCCAGCGTTTTTAGCCTCTTCCTGTCGTTCCTCTACCGTTCCGCGTGAACCCATTTCACCCCTTGTAAGGTCTACAATTCCAACCTTTAAACCTTTACAAACTAATTTTGCTAACAACCCCCCAATTCCCAATTCAACATCATCTGGATGTGCCCCAAATGCTAATATGTCCAGTTCTTTCATATTTCTATTATCCCCATCTCAATATTTGGAATATCTGTATGGTTCATTATTATTTTTACAAAATCATAATTCATTTCGGGGATAAATGAAAACGCTGAAAAAAACCTTTCCTGTTCTGTTTCTTCTGGAAATATCGTATTCATTATATATTGAACTCGTTTTTGATATACTTCATTTTTTTGTTTCTGAATCCTGATACAATTTTCTATCAATTTTTGTGTTTCCACCTCCACTCTCTTTAAAAACGATACTTGTAAATTCTCAGACAAACTACCACCAAATATGGTAGATAAATTACCAAGAAATAAATTGATATTATCTAATAACTTTATTTTTGCATTTTCTATTTCTATATTTTGTTCTTTTGAAACAAAAAGGGAATCATCATGCTTTAACTTTGTCTTCAATTCATTTAAATCTTCTTTTATATCTATTTTTAATTCTTCTAACCATTTTTTAATTTTCAATGGCAATAATAAAAACCTATTTCTTGGATATATAACGGGCATAGGCAAATTAAAAAATGAAAGCAAGTCTTTCAATTGTGCCCAATAGGCAACTTCTGCAGGTCCTCCCACATAAACTACACACGGCAGATACATCTCTTGATATATACATCTTAAAATTAGGTTAGGAGAGAATCGTTCAGGTTCATTTTTTAATATGCTTTTTAATTCTGATTTCGTATACTCTTTTTGTGAAATTTCCGAATAAAACACATCATTTCGGACTGTCATTTTACTTCTATATCCATCCTCATCAAGAAAGAAAAAAGCATGGTCAGGTAATTTATGGACCTGAGGTTTATATCCCATTTCTCGTAATTGGTTAGTTGTTCTCTGGAATTCCTCGAACAACACATTATGACTTTCTATAAAAACCTCCACAACTTGCCGAAATATACTAAAATCCTCTATTTTATGTGGTTCAAAATATCTTAAACTCTCATCCTTAAAAACCTGTTTCAGTATAGAAACCGTCCAATCCGCCAGATTATCATTTTCACTAATAGAATTTATTAAAAACTCTTTCCAACTATTAGAAAACTCAGAACCTTTTATACTATTAAAAATGTCCTGAATCTTTTCTATAAAGTAGTTCTTATCAATTTTTAATTTATAAAGTGATTTTCCCCTTTCCAATGTATCGGGCAGGTATTTGAAGGGTAGTATTTCATAATTATATGTTAGAAAATTTATTGAACATACTTCTTCCCAATCATGGTCCCACGAATGAACCCAGAAAATAGGCTCTATACTATGTCCAAATTTATTTTGTAAAATAGAGGCTAATTTTATAGCGGTTATTATCTTATAAAATGTATAGAGAGGACCTCCGAATACAGCAGGTTGCTGACCTGTTATTATATATTTTTCCCCATTATATTTTTCAGTTTTACTTTGCTCACAAATAATATCGTCAATTCTTTCAATCCCATCAGCAGGTAACCACGAAAAAAACCTTCTAAGTTCCTCTCGCGATGCTAAAAAATCATAAAATAGACTATTCATTCTTCACACCGATAATTATCAATCTTGGACTATCAGAAGTAAATTTCTCTTTATTGTAATTACCATATACATTCTTTATCTGTAGTTGACTCCTGGAAAACATTTCTGACAACTCATCAAAGGTGTAAACTTTAACACTCTCCAAATATGATTTCTCAAAACATCTATCTTTTGAATATATACAAATACTTTTCTTAATTTCTTTATTCTCCTTATCATACCATCGTCTCTCTTTTATTATATAAGTTTTGAATTCTCTTTCTGTTTTTACATCGTGTATCTTTTTAGCCTGTATAGGATTAAAATAATCAAATAAAAATCGCCCACCACTTTTTAATACACAAGATACCTGTTCAATCTGTTGAACATTATCTTTATGCTCCTTAAAATAACCAAAACTCGTAAAAAAATTGAGAACCGCATCAAAACATTCTGATGGGAAAGGTAAATTCCGAACATCCCCCTTTACCAGAAAAACTTTATTTGATAAAAACTCTTTCGCTTTATTTAATAAATATAAAGACAAGTCATAACCTACCACCTGAAAGACTTTATTATTCAAATATTTAATATGCCTACCATATCCACAACACAAATCCAACACCCTGCAATTGTCTTTAAGATTCAATTCAGATATAGCAAAATCAACCTGATATTGTGCCTCTTTATCATCTCTATGCTGATATACTATGGGATACCATTCATCAAACGCTTGTATATACCATTCTTGACCGTCCATAGAATTCATATTAAATAACATGCACCTTAATAAGATTTGTTGGGCATGCTACGGACAAAGGATAACCCGCAACTATTATTACCATATCCCCACGATTGACCAGTTTTCTCGCAATTAATGTCTTTTCAACAGCAAGCAACATGTCCTCAATGGAGTGCACTTCAGGAATTTTAATAGCCTGCACTCCCCAGAATAAAGAACTTTGTTGTGCTACTGTATCATTGGGAGTAAGAGCATAAATAGGGACTTTCGGTCGAGAATTTGATATTGCCATAGCAGAGTACCCCGAATAGGTAAAACAGGCAATAGCCTTTATATTTAGTGTCATAACAAGCTGTTTCACTGCTTTTCCAGAAGCTATAGCAGTATCTTCTATTTTACTAAAAATATTCTTTTTTTCCTGCTTAATCAAAGGCGTCTTGCACACTTCATCAAATGGGCATTCAAAATCACCTTGTTCTTTCTCAACACAACTAATAATTTTATTCATTACCTCTACAGCCGATATCGGATTCTTACCCGTTGCCGTTTCTGCAGATAACATTACTGCATCTGTTCCATCCAGCACTGCATTAGCGACATCCGTCATTTCAGCACGTGTGGGTATCGGATGTTCTGTCATAGACTCCAGCATCTGTGTTGCTGTTATTACAGGAATTCCCGCCATATTACATTTCCGAATTATTCGTTTCTGCACCAATGGAACTTCCTCAAGTGCTGTTTCCACAGCAAGGTCCCCACGGGCTATTAACAAGGCATCAGATACTTCAATTATTTTGTCTAAACATTGTAACGCTTCAGGCCTTTCTATCTTTGCTATAACCTTTGCTGGACAATTCTTATCCTGTAATCGTTTCTTAACCTGAATCACATCTTCAGGCGAACGAACAAAGGACAAAGCAAAATAATCCGCACCCAAACTAATTCCAAAATCCAGGTCATCCCAATCCTTTTCTGTCATTGAGGGAAGTTTAATAGGTATTTCCGGTAGATTCATTCCCTTTCTTTCACCTAATATTCCCCCTCTTATAACTTCACATTCCACATCCGGCGGATTGGTATTAATTACTCTTAACTCCATTGTTCCATCGGCTAATAAAATACGATTTCCCAGTTTTACCTCCTCCGGTAGCAAGGTATAATCTGTAGAGATAATCCGCGAATTACCAACAATCTGTCGCGATGTTATAACTATATGTTCTCCCCGAATAAGTTCTATAGGTTTATGGTCTTCTAACAATCCCGTTCTAATTTTCGGTCCCTGTAAATCAAATAGAATAGCCACATTCTTCCCTACATCTTTTGCAATAGAACGAATTTTCTTGAACATTTCCATGTGATATTCATGTGTCCCATGCGACAAATTAAGTCTTGCCACATCCATCCCCGCACTAATTAATGACTCAATAACTTGCGCATTATTTGTCGCAGGTCCCATAGTACAAACAATTTTAGTGCCTCTCATAAAAAATCCTTACTGATAAGTTATTTTATACTGATATAAACTATGTGTACGATTAATTAAAAACTATGACCAGTCCTCAAATGCTTCATATATTGCCCTAATTGCTTTTTCAAGGTCCGCCTCATCAACACCCACAAGGATATTCATTTCCGAAGACCCCTGGTCTATAACACGAATATTTACCTGTGCCTGAGCAAGTGCCGTGCATAAGCGTGCCGCAACACCTATATGATGGTTCATCCCCAACCCTACGGTTGCAATCATCGCAAGCCCTTTCGTAAGAGTTACATCCTCCGTATCACATCTCTTCTTGATTGCCTCAACTATTAAATGTCCCTTATTGCCCAATTCCTTATTCCGTATAATAATGGACATCGTATCTATACCTGTTGGCATATGCTCCCACCGCACATCAAACTCATCAAGCACAGATAAAACTTTTAGCCCAAAACCTCTTTCTTTATTCATAAATGCCTTTTCAATATTTATCATACTGAAACCGCCTAATCCAGCGATTCCGCAAACAGGACCCTTAGGCACTCTACTTTTCACTATTAAGGTTCCAGGATTATCCGGTTCATGCGTATTCTTAATATGGATAGGTATTCCTACTTCCATAACCGGAAAAACAGATTCATCATGTAATACCGTAGCACCCATGTATGAAAGTTCCCGCAACTCCTGATAGGTGATTTCTTCTATCCGTTTTGCATTGGGAACAATTTTAGGGTCTGCCATACGAAAACCATTCACATCCGTCCAATTTTCATACAGAACAGACTTACTCGCACGGGCTACAATAGCACCCGTAATATCACTACCTCCTCTTGGAAATGTCTTTATACTTCCATCGGGCATGGAACCATAAAAACCAGGAACAACAAAAAGCCCTGACCCTTGAAGTCTCTCACCTAAAATATGGTATGTTTTTGTGTCTAACATACCTGACTCATCAAAAAATATACACTCTGCAGGGTCTACAAACACCGCATTCAAATAATTTGCTATTATCTTCCCATTCAAATATTCTCCTCTTGATGCCATAAAATCAGGGGTATCATATTTCCCTGCGTTTTTACCTATTTCATCTATTTCTTTATTAATATCAATATCCAATTGAAGTTCCGAAACAATGGAATTGTATCTTTCCCTTATAATCCTTTCCGGCTCCGAAGCATCCAGACCTTCCCGGGCAATTTCCCACCATAAATAGAGCAAATCAGTAATTTTTTTATCATTAGAGTTGCGTTTTCCCGGTGCCGATGGGACTATATATCTTCGTTTATTTGATGAAAAAATGATATCTTTAACTTTCTTAATACAGCTAGCATCCGCTAATGATGTTCCGCCAAATTTACATGTAATTGCACCCATAGACTTAATCCTTCTTTGGTAAAAACTTTTTAGGGAATAATATCAGTCAAAATCCTGCGAATATCGTTCCAGCTCACCAAAATTAAAAGTAAAACAATTATAACAAATCCCAATTGCTGAAATCGTTCCTGCAGTTTGGGACTTAATGGCTTTCTTCTCAACGCCTCTATCGTTAAAATCATTACAAGACTTCCATCCAAAATAGGTATCGGCAACAGGTTAACTACAGCAAGGTTTACACTTACCAGTGCCATCAAGCCTAACAACCAATCTATTCCCATACTTGCCGCTTTGGATGTAGCATCAAATATCATAATAGGTCCACCCAAAACCTTTGGACTAACCGAACCCACAATCAAACCTTTCAGAACCAGTACCGTTTGTTTTAAATCATCATAACTTCTTTTGAATGCTTCAGGTAACCATCTGGAAACAGGATAATTTACTTTAACCAATTTTTCTCCCAACGCAACCCCGATTGCACGCACAGGGTCTAATGTTAGTTTTAATTGAAGTGTAGAAGATTTTTCTAACAAACCAAATATTACAGGGGGTCTATATACCTCTATATCAATAGTTTCCCCAGGATGTTCTCTCTCAAACTGGTGCAAACGCTCAATAGAAAAGTATTCTCCATTTATCTTTGTAATAATATCTTTTCTCCTTAGGCCGATTTTCTTTTGCAACTCGGGTTCTATATCCAGAATCAGTAATCCTTTCTTATCCGAATATGTTGTTTCTACGAAATTGATTCCCCGCAATCTTCCCACAGTTATTGGCACAACATCCAGTTTTACTTTTGCTCCATTTCTTTCAACAAGCAGTGATATAGGCTGATTCTCATTTGCTTTTTCTGTAAGTTCCACAAAGGTTGTTCGGTCAACAGAAATACCATTTGCATACAGGATAATATCTCCTTTCTGCAATCCTACTTTTTCCGCAGGCATATCTTTCATAACTTCTGTTATAAGTGCAGAATAAAAAGGAGCCACACCATATCTCGGTAGTTCACTACCTTCAATGATTTCGGGCTTTACAAAAGAAATATATCTTTTCTTACTCCCGTCTATGTATTCCCTCTCTAAAATTACTTTATGTTCATCAGAAGAGCCACCCAGCGTAGCATTTATAAACAAATCACTGAATTTTCTGATAGGATTCCCATTAATAGATATAATACGGTCACCTGTTTTCCATCCAATTTCTTCTGGTTGTTCTGGGTAATCTCTCCGTTCAGTTTTATTTTCTATATAAGTAAATAAAGGAGCTGTTACAGCAGGACTCTTTTCTTCTACCTTCCCAATTTTAGAATCCACTTCCATTTCAGGCATTAGAGTCCCTTTTGATACAAGAATGATATAGATAATTATGGCAAGAACAAAATTCATAAACGGACCGCTAACTATTACTATGTACTTTTGCCATAGAGGACGGAACTTAAACCAACGCTCTTGCGGAACATGCCCATAAGTCTCCTCTCGTTCTTTTTCATCCAGAGGGACATCCTCTTGTCCCGCCATTTTTACATACCCACCTATGGGTAATGCTCCAATACAATAATCTGTTTCTCCTATTTTTATTCCAAATAATCGTGGAGGCATGCCTATACTAAACTGGTCAACATAAATATTACATAATTTAGCAGAAACAAAATGTCCCAACTCGTGAACAAATACTAATATACTCAAAACAATTATAAATACAAAAATACTTACTAACATGGCTTTTCCCTATGTGATTTTGTTGTTAATTAATTCGTTTGTCCTTCTTCTAACTTCATCATCCACTTTCAAAATAGTTTCCAGATTATAATCATAACGATTTGAATATGTATCCTGTTCCAATATTTTTTCTATCACTTTATATATGTCTGTAAATTTAATTTTCCCTTCGCAAAATGCCTCTACCGCAACTTCATTGCAAGCATTTAATACAGTGGGTTTTAATCCACCTTTTTTAGCAACTGTTCTTGCTATCTTGAGACAGGGAAATCTATCCTCATCCGGATAATCAAAACTTAAATTAGATAAATCTTTTATATTTATTCTCCTCAATGGTGTGATAGCCCTTTCTGGAAAAGTAAAGGAAAACAAAATAGGCAAACGCATATCAGTAGGACCCAAATGAGCCAGTATATTCCCATCCGTAAATTCCACAAAACCATGAACAATACTTTGAGGATGAATTACCACATCAATTTTACTCTCGTCAAACCCAAACAACCACATCGCTTCAATAATTTCCAAACCTTTATTCATCAATGTTGCAGAATCCACACTTATCTTTTTCCCCATTTGCCATCGTGGATGTTTTACTGCCTCAGAAGGTGTTACACGCTCCAATTCTTTTACAGACTTATTATAAAAAGGTCCTCCGGATGCTGTTAAATATATTTTCTCTATCATATTTTTATTCTGTCCTAAAAGGCACTGAAAGATGGCACTATGCTCACTATCCACAGGTATAAGTTTTACATTTGCACTTTCCGCTTTCTTTGTAATCAAGCCCCCTGCCATCACTATGGGTTCTTTATTTGCAATAGCAATATCATTTTTTTTCTCAATTGCTGTTAACAAAGGTTCAAGCCCTACTGCCCCAACTACGGAACACAGAACAATATCTACTTTTATAGAAGATAATTGAATTAATCCTTCTTTTCCAACAAATACGGTAATATTTCTAAACTCATCTTGAAGTTCTTTTGCTCCTTTTGGGTCAAATACCGAAACAAATTGAGGTTGAAATTCCTTTATCTGTTCTCTCAAAAGTCCTATATTAGAATGAGTAGATAATCCTACAACTTCAAATTTGCCCGGATATGAACGAATCACATCCAGTGCATTCTTACCAATTGAACCCGTAGAACCCAATATGATTATTCTCTTTCTTTTCATTTCTATTACTTATATAATAGTGTCCCTATATAGTTGGAATAATATTCTTATATTTTGCATAGATTCGTTCTTTTAACAAACTACGAACCTGTTTTGATGTAGAACACTTTAAAACTTTTTCTGAAAATTCAACCGCTTCTCCATATTGAATATTAGTTATCAACGCTCTTATTTGGGGAATAGAAACACTTGACATACTTAAATTATCCAGCCCTATCCCAATTAAAAATTCTGTGAATAACGGGTCGCTTGCCATTTCGCCACAAATACTACACGAAATATTGTTATTTTTCGCTGATGTTACTACCATTTTTAACATACGAAGTATCGCAGGATGTGCAGGTTCATATAGATGGGCAATATTTTCATTATTCCTGTCCACCGCAAGTGAATATTGAATCAAATCATTAGTGCCTATACTAAAAAAACTACATTCTTTTGCTAATTCATCAGATATAAAAATCGCTGATGGTATTTCAATCATAATCCCAATTTGTGGACTTTTATTAAAAGGGATTTTTTTCGTTGATAACTCTTCCTTTACCTCTTCTAAAATTTTCTTTACTTCCTGAAGTTCCTCCACACTACTTATCATGGGAAACATTATCTTGATATTACCAATCTTACTTGCTCTCAACATTGCTCGTAGTTGTGTTTTAAAGAAATCCTTATGAGCCAAACAAAAACGGACAGCCCGACAACCCAATTGTGGATTGGGTTCTTTTATAAAATTCGTGTAACTCGCTAATTTATCCCCCCCAATATCTATAGTTCGCAAAATAACAGGCAATGGATAAACTGTTTCCGCTACATATAAGTATTCTTTATATTGTTCTTCTTCTGAAGGCGGTTCAGGTTTATTCAGGAATAAATACTCAGTCCTGTATAAACCGATACCTGCCGAAAGGTGTTTCACATTATCATCTACCTCATTCGGCAGTTCAATATTGGCAAAAATAGATATTTTTCTACCGTCTTTTGTCTCCGAAGGGTGGGTGATTATCCTCTTTTCATACTGATGAAATTGCCGTGATAGTTGGATTTTTTTCTGCCTCAATTTTATGATGGTATCCGCGGTAGGATTGATATAAACTACACCTGATACCGCATCCACTGCTGAACCTTTTATAATTCCAGTATAACTTTTGAATAGATTGGCAACTCCCACCACAGTAGGTATTTTCAAAGATCTTGCTAATATCGCAACATGAGAAGTAGCACTTCCTCTTTCTAATACAATTGCACGAATCTTCTGAGGATGTAGTCTTGCCGTTTCCGAAGGAGGTAAATCAACAGATAAAAGAATACACGGTTTTTTAATATTTTCAAGGTCAGGTCTCTTTTGTTCTAAAAGATTTCGAATTAGACGGTCAATAACATCAATTATATCTGCAGTCCGCTCCTCTATAAATGCATTCCCCGTTGTTTCTATATCCTTTGTATACTTCTGGGCTAGATCATATAATATAGATTCCGCATTGATTAAATCTTCATAAATACGTCTCTTCAATTCCACAAGTATGGTTTCATCGTCAAGCAACATCAAGTGAGCATCAAAAATACCTGCCTGCTTTTTCCCAAAATTTTCAAGTGTTTTTTTATACAAGAGAGTTAACTCTTCACGAGTCAAGTCTATTGCAGATTGAACCCTTTTATACTCTTCACGCGGATTCTTTATCTTAAATCGTGGAATATTAATTATTCCCGGGTCGTATACTAACGCCTCACCCCATACAATTCCGGGCGACACAGGTATTCCATGATACACTTTTTCCATTCATTCCTCTCCAAAACCACTTTCAAAAATCTCTTCCAATTCCTGCAATGCGGGACAGGCATCTTTCCCTTCCGCAATCGCTAAAATCTCAGCATCCTTAGGGGCACCTAAACTCAAAATTTGCAAAACACTTTTTGCGTTTCTTCTATTGCCATTATATATTAAATACACATGGGCATCGTATTTCTGCATAGCACGAACTATTACAGCCGCAGGTCGTGCATGAATTCCCAATGAATTTACCACTTTAATTATTCTTTCTGCTCTATTGTTATTCATACTCTATATTGACTTTATATTCACCTTGATTGTTACCTCTATATCCAATCCCGGATAAAAACTTCTTTTCCAGCAAGGAATAATTGCATTCCCTTGATAAACTCTTTCCTGTCCATTTTCCGATTGACTTACTGTTTCAATCGGAAAATTAAAAATACGCGTTTCTTGATTAAATGCAAACTCAATCTCCAACCCCAACCATTCATCTCTCAACGAAATATCTGATAGCCCTACCTCTTCACCTACATCTCCTAACTTTCGTATAGACAATATTTTATCTTTAGAATATAAATATCGGTCATCTGCGGAACCTGTAAGGAAATTAAAACACCATTCTGAACCAAAATAACCCTCAAACTCACCTGCAGAATTGTTTCTTATCTTATATTTTACTAAAAATGATACCTCATTTTCACTTTCTACACTCTGAGGTATAAATGTTTTCTCTACTAAAACTTCCCACTTCAAATCACCAATAGAAACCATACCATTACCTATAAAAAAAATATTTCTCCCATCTTCCTGATACTTGTATTTCCCATTACATAAAGACCACCATTCATTGTAATTATTCTTTCTCAAATCTTCCACAGTTATATTTAAAGGTAAAAAGTGGTCTCTCATTGAACTCCTTATATAAGAGTCATATATCAGATATTTTTCCAGTCCTTTCTCCTTCGCCTTTACCAATTCGTGAATACTCTTATGCCCCTTCTCATCTATTTCATGAGATATATCTTTACGGAACAAATCCTCGTGATAGGCTTCCTCCCTTCTTGAGAGTATATTCAAACAATTAAAAGATTTCGGTTTAAAATCCAACTCAAACATTGTTCCCCCCTCATCAGGAGCAAAAAAGAAATTAGCCTGAGGGGTCTCATAAATAATCTCTGTCTTACCATCACAATTAAAATCAACAACTTGTATGGAATAGTCATCCGGTTTTCGTTTTAAATATTTATCTATCAATTTATCACATTCAATCAAATTGGTATATACCGCAGTTCTTAAATGATTCAAATAAAGCCCACCAAAAACTCCATGCCAATAAGCACAATTACACTGTCCCTGAAATAGTTTCTTCTGTGCTTCCTTCAGTAATATATTATTTTTATCCGCTGATAATAAGTTTCTTAATTTATTACTCGTCATCAACATTCTTTTTTGCATATTGTTTGCTTCTTCATATTTAGAAAGAAACCCCCTCCAAAAACCACCCCGTAAATAGCGGGATACCCTTTCCCACAGTTTCTCATCATTTTGAAACTCTTTTTTTATCTTTAAATATTCCTTCCGCGAATTCGTAGGTAAAACCCACTCCATCATTTCATGATACGAGGCACAGGGAAGGTATATTCTCCCCAATGGAGAATATTTATCTATATATTCAGAATAAGTTACAGTCTTTATCCAATCCTTCTCTTTATTGATAGTAGTAAAAAAATTATACAACCACTCTTCTTCGTAAACGCTATGATATGTTCCAGGCCAGATACCAAATTTCTCCCCATCGTCATGAAAAACAGCACAACACTCCGGAAAAAGATTAGCCTTCTCCTTCAGATAATCAACAGTTTCGGATATAGGCCTAAATGGGATGGTATATCTTAATTTTTCAAGAATTGGAAAAACCTTAACCACATATCCTTCGTGTTCTGTCAAATAGTAACCAAATAACTTATCCGGTTCCAATCCCGCACTTAAAAAATGTATATCATCAAGGGCAGTGTATTCAATGCCTGCTTTAGCCAGTATTTTAGGGAAATAAGGCTCCCATACCCTCTCTGCTATCCAAATCCCACGAGGCTTTTGACCAAATCGCTCCTCAAGGAAATTCTGCATATAAAGAATTTGATTAAAGGCGTCTTCTTCAGAAATAGCACAAATCAAAGGCTCATAAAAAGCTCCACCCATTAATTCTATCTGTCCATTATTTATGAATTTTTTAACAATATCATAAAATTCAGGATGATTTGTATCTAACCAGTCCCAGATAGGTCCTGTAATATGCAATGCTATATGTATATCAGGGAAATCTTTTAATACTTCAAGAAAGGGTAAATATGCTTTTTGATAGGCTTCTTCAAATACAAAATCAAAATTGCCAACAGGTTGATGAGAATGTAAAGCAAAGATTAGATTGATAGACTTCATGAATACTACTTCCTTTTACATTTCAAGGTAGTTCGTTGTTGAATGAATGGTTCGTTCCGCAAATTTCTGGTCAATATCAATTCCCAGTTCACGCATACGACACTTCAATGCAGCTGCTTCAACAATAACGGCTAAATTCCTTCCAGGACCCACCGGAACTTTGAGATAGGGCACTTTCACATTTAATATCTCTTTCTCAGGCCAGACATCTATAATAATGTGGTAATCCTCCATTTTCTCCACAAGTTCTATTATTAACCCTACCTGTTTTCTCCTTCTAATCCTACCTGCGCCATACACCGCTAAAACATCCACCACACCAATCCCACGAATATGCATATAATGTTCCAGTTGAGGGTCACTTTCCGCGATAACCACATCCTCAATCCCTT